>FLNX01000128.1_pt1 | contig 80747 bp, 49 predicted proteins | sample 1140341 | NCBI WGS metagenome assembly FLNX01 (sample SAMEA3878208, study PRJEB12797) | bioreactor metagenome | biome: Moose rumen | place: Sweden | collected 2011-10
GACACCATTATGTGGAATGTATTCCGCATCCCCTTCTTCCTGTATTAAAAGTGTGAGAGAGTCTGTCCATTCAGGACCGTTGGTATAGACGCATCTATATTTGTCTTTGCCATCTCCACGATACTTGTCAATATGTTCCCCCTTCACATAGTATTCTATTGTTTCAAAGTTCGGCACCCACTCATCGCCAACCTTTGAGTACCAACTGTCATACTTCAGGGTGTCAAGCCTGATTTCCGTCCATTGGGTTCCATCGGGATAATACTCTTCTGAATGAAGTAGGGTATGTACGGCCAAGAACAAAAACAACAAAATTGACTTTCTCATAATCGTATCCATTAATAGTTTCTTAACACTGCCGAGAACGTTGTATATATCAGATTCTCTTTTATGCAATCAATTATCAGCATTAACAATGCATTTTTGTCTGTTTTTGATATATATACCGTGTTTAGGCTTTATAGTAAGTCTTCGCCCCTTTAAATCGAAAATCCCTTTTGGAGAATAGTCAATGGGGGCGGATGGGGTGGAGGAAACAGAAGCAGACGTGTCGTCAGAAGGCTGATATATAACATTATCCCCATCCATTACTTTTAACAATCTGGGTATGCTGCCTGTAGCCATAATATTTCCTACCCCCGTAATGCCATAATTTACGGAGCCAATACCTTCAATCCAAATATCAGATACAAGGGGATATGATTCGACTTGCACATGAATGCATTTTCGAAGTTCACCATTCCTTACGCTATTTAGTAAGGTATCCGATTCCGCTGTTACCTTAAGTCTATAGGGCAAGGGCAGGTCACCAGCGGTAGCATCATAACAACTGATAACGTCTCCAGCCTTTAATGCCATATTCATATCGAGCCACATTATCCTTGTCGTTGCTGAATACAGATATATTTTCTCTTCTTCCTGACCGAGATATTTGTTAGTAGGATGCCATTCCGTCGGTTTCTCTACTTCATTCTTGTACTCCCTTACATATATTTGCATAAAGGGTATGTCTTGGATAACGGTATCTCCCACTAACCGCATATCATTATAAACATATTGTTTTCCATACTCTGGATTCCCAATTATTTGGTATTCCATTGTCCAAATCTTGTTATTGGAAAGAAGAGATTCGTACCTCCTTTGTGCTGAGGCGCTGACCAAACAAAAATGTAATATCAACAAGACAATTACTTTTCTCATATTCTTATTTTTTTGCAAAGATACATAATTTCTTTTTCATTATCGCATAAATCTTAGAAGAAAAACTGCGAAATAGAAAAAACTCAATCAATTTGCTTGCTTTTAATTGATAGAACCTTCTTCTATATTCACAATTGCGCCTTGCGGTGCATTGAATTCTTTTCCATTTGCCATATAGATCTTTCCATCGTTTCGCAAAATAACTTGTCCGCCAGGTATTAGCTCAAGATCGGCATTCTGTAAGACACCTCCGTTTACCTCCAAAATACCACCTTCACAAACTCTAATCTTGCCATTTCCAGATAATGAAGTGGATCTTGTAATCGTAAATTTCCCTCCGTTGACAATTCCGAGCCGTAATGAGATTGCTGAATTTGAAGTATATGTAACAGGTGTCTTGATTGTAAGCCCCGCAGGTAATTGCTGTAGATTCCCGTAAGTATCTAATTCACCATAAATAATATTTGAATCATCTCCATCTGGAGTGTCTGGAACCCATGAGGGACAGCCCTCTGGTTTGGGGCCAATTCCCCAAAAGTATAAACCGTCTCCATCTGCGTCTTCACAAACAATATCTGTATCATCGAAGTTTATACTTGTTATTTTTCCTGTTGGGCTATAAAGCCGCCAGATATTTGATGTATTTACAATAACATACATAAAGCCGTAATCACCCCATCCTTCACCCCAACTGTTTTTAATCAGCCATGCATTCTTGCCAATAAAATCTTGGTGGTGGGTATTATCTACGACTACATAGTTTTTTGACAAATCGTCAAAATCCACAGGTTGATTCCCCAAATAGATAGTGTCACCAACTGCTATTGTCTTATATCCTGCTAAGACCATAGAATGGCTCCAAGGGCCAATTGCTATTGTCAAAGGGTTTTTAAATAAGGCTTGCTTTATAGAATTATCATTAACACTAATAGACTGGTAGCTATTGATGAAAAACTGAGAGTCGGGGACCTCACATTTTATGCTACAATTGACAGCGGAACTATTATATGGAAAACATTGTTCATTAACAATTCCATGATTTATCATATAGTTAAATGCTCTCCACTCATAATTTGGATTACATCCCACGCTTGTGCAAGACACTATTTCTTGTTCAGATAAATTTGGGTATATAAGTCTGTTGTAATAAAGATTAACGTAAGCCTCTACGGCACCGACAGCAGCAAAAGCCCAGCACACTCCACAAGATGAAGTTTGATCTTTAACCGTTGTCATCCAGTTTTTCCCGTGTCGTTTTCTCCAATCCCATTCATTCACGAATTGATTACCAAGTGACTTCATACTTTTGTTATGTGTGCTGTTTGACTCAATTTTTGATGTGCCATCTCCTTTGGCAGATATTGTAAATATTCCATTCTTATAATATTCCAAACCATACAGCATAGGTACTTTACCCCCAAACAGACTCTTTTTATCTTCGTAACATATTTCAGAAACAGTAGTTGTACCTGCTCGCCAGAGAGCATTTCTCTTTTTGAGATTGTTGTTTAGCCTATCTACTATATACTGTTGTTGCATCTTCATAGTCGAGGAAATTTCTTTAGGCGTATTCCTTTTTGCAGCAGGGACAGTTGTATAGTTATATGAATCCAGTTCCAATTTGGCGTTATTTAATTCAATACTTATACTTCTAGGGATAATGTCATCTAAAACTATAGTTTCAATAGTTGTATCAATAAATTCTGAGTACAACTCTTCGGACATCATAGGATAATTTTCATAGATGAGGTATTCAAAATTATAATCATCTTTTAGTACAACTCTAATATAACTATCAAAGTCGTTTTCCAGAATAGCTTTTCCTGTTATGGAAAACCCTGCTATAGTACTCCTGATATTTAATTTCACCTCTTCATTTTGGGCAAATATTTGTTTTTCGAATTTGGATGTAACAACATCAGACAGATTCAATGTGAAACATTTGTCTTTATATTGTGAGAATGCCAATTGAGGCAAGAATATAATCAAAAATAGAATACGTTTCATATTTCATTATTTTGAAATGACCATCTTCTTTGTATCAATCTCCTGACCGTTGACAATGAGAGAGTAGAGGAACATACCTTCACCAAGTTCATAGCCTGCCACTGCGATGCTCTCCATTCCCGATGAAACGGGGAATCTCTTCAGCATCTTGCCTCTCATATCGAAGATACAGATACTGGCATTCTGTACGTCGTCGGCAAGGCTAAAACGGATTGTGGTCAGCTCCTTGAAGGGATTTGGAGTGTTCTGGTACAGGACGTTCTGCTTTGCCACTATGCTTTGGGAGATTTTCTCACCCTCGCTGGCCGATCTTGTCTTACTGCTCCCGCTTCGTACATCGTCCAATTCCTGCTTCAGTTCCTGGATGGAGCGGATGAGGATGGGGACTAATTCCACGTAGTTCACGCCAAGATTGCCATCTTGGCCCTCGCAAACCAGTTCCGGATAGATTTCTTGCAGTTCCTGAGCAGACAACCCGAAGTGTATCTTCTCCGCTTCTTTCCTGTTCTGCTCTTTCGCTGCCTCAAGAGCCTCGGTCAGACGAGTCTTGTCCCTACCAATGTAATTTCCCTCTTTGACTTCTTGCAATTTGTAATTGTACTTTATGACATTCATATTGAGAATGTTTTCTAAGACACTCTCAGAGTCTCCTCCTCGACTTAATGACTGGATGTTTTCTTTCAGGTTTATATCAGATAGAGTAATGAAACTGGATGCCGTCATTGTTCCATCTACGCGTGTCGCTCCATTAAAATAACCGGCGTATGACGTGCTTGTAAAAGAAGGAATAAAACCAGAAACGGTTCCATAAACTCCTGCTCCATTTTGTCCTGACATAATGTATCCGACAATTCCAAGGTTCATAGCCTTAGCCATAGTCTCTCCATATACAGCCATACCCCAGCCTCCAGATTGAGGCCCGGATTCAACCAAACTGTTAATTCCTACTGCGCTGTTGTCACCAGTCGTAACAATTTTTGAGTTTATATTATAGAAACTGCCGTCATTGTATGCATCTCCTACAAGCATCCTTGATTGAGATGTTGTACTATTAGAGGCAACGGAAACGCTACCATTACTTAACACTTTCATTTGTGCATAGATTGCAAGGGGTGCTGCCAGTAATAACAGACTTAATACTTTTCTTTTCATAATTCAGGTTATTAGTTGTAATTAATAATATAGATTTTTATAGCGTAATCATTCCGTAAAAACAGAAGTTGCCGCGGATAATCTGGATTTCATACTCACCAGAAAGATAAGAGGGGAGAACGAGAGAAGTCGAGCCGGCTGGAATTACGGTGGAATAAACGACATCACCATCTTCATCCAAAAGGAGAAGTTCACAGCCGTCACAGGGCGTAACGAATGACAGAGTATTGCCGTCAAGGTCTACATCAGGTATGAATACTGGGCCTCTATGCTCATCAGGTTGTCCTTCGTCAGGATCAATGATTGAAACGCTTAAGTCAATAGGGTCTGCCATTACCGTGCTGGCATTAGAAAAAGTTAGCACAGTGGCAAGCATCGAAGCAAATAAGAATGTTTTCTTTGTCATAATCTTGCATTTTAAAAGTGAATGTGCTGCAAAGTTATGATTTATTTAGAAAAGCGGCAAACATTTTTACGAATCCTTTTACACGGGAATTCACTTTGGAATGTTAAAATACGTTTTAGGGTGGTAAAATGTTTAGAGTCAGTCAGAAAGAATGACCTAATAAAATTACACAAGATTTCACTTTTGCTCTATCAAGAGGTGTAAATCCCATAACGTTGGACTAAATTCTTATAAAGCGTGCGAGCGGTTTCTTCCCCGAAGAGGGAATGATTTAGGCTCAGCCTGAGGTTTGAGACCTGTTGGGAAGAGAGGTCTAAGAGGTTGGCAATGTCTCTTGGGCGGAGGTTCAGGATTGCCAGCATACAGACACGCCTGCCCAAAACTGAGATGTCTTTTGCCTGGGTCAGGTCGTGGATGAGCGGCGGGTAGAAGAGGCTGACCGTCTTGGTCAGTGAATCCAACTCGTCATCTGACAGACTGATGGTAGGATGATCCAACAGATCAAAGATACGCTTGACGATATCCGTTTCCTTGAATTCCTTGGTATGCTCCAATGGCTTGGCCACTGGAGACTGGCGCTCCAACTCTGTGATCTTCCGTTTGAGCGTTTCGTTTTCCTCCATCAACTCTGCTTTGCTGTTTTCGTATTGCTCGTTGATGTTGGCCATAGCCTTGTGGGCATCGCCGAGTTCCTGCTGAATGGCCTCAATGGTTGCCTTCCGTGCAGTCTCCAGCATTTCCAAAGAGCGGAGGTTGTCCTGATAGGTCGTGATGGCACCGCTGTATTCTTCCTGCATCTTCCGCTGCTTGTCGAGATAGACTTTCCGCCGATATAGTGCGACACAAGCCACAGCAATAAGTGCGAATACCAGAATAATAACGCCGATTCTTGCACGGAAGGCTTCGGCTTCATGCTCCATCGCCTCTTTTTGGATGCGCTGGTATCTGTAGTTGGCTGCCATTTGGGCCGTCAGTTCCTGATCTTTTCGGGTTACGGATGAGTCATTTGCTTCGCAGAACAATTGTGCGTATTTTGCAATGGAGTCCGGTTGATGGCGTTTCACAAAGACATTAAACAATCCTCTGTACATTGGATCCAAAGAGGTTGGGGACATATTGGGCTTATACATCTTTCTATAAAAGTGCTCTGCTGAGTCCAATCGACCCGTCTTTTCGAAATAGCGTCCTTTATAATAGAAGTATTGCCGTTCAGACGGTGGGAGGTTCTGATTCTCATCGAACTTGTCGTATTCGGATTCGAATCTGTCCATCAATGGCTTGGCCTCAGTTAGTCTGTCAGACGATTCCACATAGAGGTGAAGTAAAGACCTGGAGGCGCGTATCGCAGCCTGGGGATAGCCATAATCTTGGTAAAGTTTGATCACTTGCTTCTGCAAGATTTCGGCGCTATCCAATCTGTTCAACAGGATATAGGCACCTACAGACAAATTAAGATTATAGATGCCCAAGTATGGTTGATTGGCCTTGAATGCGTATTTACTGGCTTGCCGCCGCGCTTCAATCTCGTTCGACAATAATAGTTGAAGATCATACGTATTCGCCAGTTGAGAATAGACGCTGCTTAGGGTATAGAAATCAAAGTCATTGGCTGTGGTGTCGGCAGCGGCGATGGCATCCATAAAACTGTTGACGGCGCGAGGCGCCTCGCCCATATCGCGATAGGTGCAGCCCAGCAGGTAGTGGGCCAGCACGCGATCGTTGGCTGTGCCGTGACTGTCGTAATAGGCGGCGACCTGCTGCATCACGGAGTCGGTGGTGAAGTCGACGTATGCCTTGTTTTGGGCCTTGGCCGTGAGCAGGTCGTAGCGCATACGCTGGCTCTTGGGCCAGCCTGCCTTCTCGGTCTTCAGACTGTCGAGCAGGACGAGGGCAGAGTCGGGGTGGTCGGTCATCACGGAGTCAATCTGCGACAGCCTCGCTGTCACAGCCCCGTTGCTGCAGCCCGTCAGCAGGCTCACCAGCAGCAGTACGCCTATCGCTTTCCACATCTTCAGCATCTTACAATGCCTCAAGTTCTTCTGCGGACAGGCCAGTGGCATCAGCAATTTGATTGATGGTCAGTAGGTTCATAGCCTTCAATTTTCGTGCAGTCTCCAATTTCTCCTGCTTGGCTTTCGCACGTTCCTCTGCCCGTCCTTTAGCCAGTCCTTTTGCCTCACCTTCAGCCAATCCTTTCTTATGAGCCGTGTCCACGATGCTGTAATTGTCCCAATACTCCTTCCTACTTGCGACGTACTCATTGCGCTCCTTTGGGGTGAAGCGGGCTCCCTCTCTGATTTCCACTTCCATCACTTGTTCCCTTTCATTCGTTTTCTGTTGTTGCTTTTGCATAATACTTTGAGTTTAAGAGTTAAACATGTTGTTTATCGGTGCAAAGATAGGCAAAAATCTTCATATCACCAAATATTCTGGCGTTTTTTTGCGCGGACGGCATTTACAGCGGATCGACGTCGAAGTAGATCTGGAGGGAGGAATAGCGCTTGTCCTGGAGCATCTGCTGCTGGGCAAGCGACAGGTATTTACGGACATCGGCCATATTGAGGCCAGGTTCGAGTTTCAGGACTAACTTGCGGATGGAGAGCGACTTGACCTTGGCCACGGCGGGCTTGTCGGGACCGAGGACACGGGCACCGAACCACTGGCGAAGCCAACTGCCCATCTCCAGGCTCGCCGCCTCGACGAGACCGTCGGAGCGGTGCTTCAGGAAGACGTAGACCAGGCGGGTAAAGGGGGGATAGCGGAACAAGCGACGCTCGGAGAACAAAGAACGGTAGAAGGCGGTATGGTCGTTAGCCACCACCTGACGGATCAGGGCTGCATCAGGTGTCTTGGTCTGGAGGATCACCAGGCCGCGCTTCCCCTTGCGCCCAGCCCGTCCGCTGACCTGCGACATCATCATAAAGGCGTGCTCGTAGGCCCGGAAGTCAGGCTGGTTGAGCATCGTGTCAGCATTGAGGATGCCCACAACGCTGACCTTGTCGAAGTCGAGGCCCTTGGAGATCATCTGCGTGCCAATCAGGAGATTGGTGCGTCCTGCGGAGAAGTCGCTGATGATGCGCTCGTAGGCCTGACGGGAACGGGTGGTATCGAGATCCATACGGGCGATGCGGGCCTCGGGGAAGATGTCGCGCACATCGGCCTCGATCTTCTCCGTGCCATAGCCGCGCGTCTGCAAGTCCTTGCAGCCACAGGCGGGGCACTCCGTCGGCACCTGATAGGTATAGCCGCAGTAGTGGCAGGTCAGTTGGTTCAGATGGCGGTGGAAGGTCAGCGAGACGTCGCAATGCTGGCAGCGGGGCACCCAGCCGCACTGCTTGCACTCTATCATCGGCGCATAGCCACGACGGTTCTGGAAGAGGATCACCTGTTCACCCCGTTCGAGGGCCTCGCGGGTCTTCGTCAGGAGCAGTGGCGAGAACGGGCCGTTCATCATCTTGCGGTGCTGCAGGTCGCGGATATCGACGACTTGAATCTCGGGGAGTTCGATGTTCTTGTAGCGCTGGAAGAGTTCCACGAGGCCGTATTTGCCAGACCCCGCCACTGTCCCCTCCCCTTGAGGGGCGGGGGATAAAGCATTAAAATAGGTCTCCGCCGAGGGGGTGGCGGTGCCGAGCAGCGTCTTGGCCCCCTGCATCTGAGCCAGTACGATGGCCGTGGAGCGGGCGTGGTAGCGGGGCATCGGATCCTGCTGCTTATAACTGGTCTCGTGTTCCTCGTCGATGATGACCAGTCCTAAGTTCTGGAAGGGCAGGAACACGGCACTGCGGGCACCGAGGATGACATCGTAGGGATTACGCGACAACTGCTTCTGCCAGATCTCCACCCGCTCGGCATCAGCGTACTTGGAATGATAGATGCCCAGCCGATTGCCGAACACCCGCTGCAGACGCTGCATAATCTGAACCGTCAGCGCGATCTCAGGCAGAAGGTAGAGCACCTGCTTCTTCTGCTCCAGGGCCTGCCGAATCAGATGGATATAGATCTCCGTCTTACCGCTGGAGGTGACGCCGTGCAAGAGGGTGACGTTCTTGCGGAGGAAGGAGAACTGGATCTGGTTGTAGGCATCCTGCTGCACCTCGCTGAGCGGTTGGATATTCTCCAGATGGGGCTCGCCGCCCTGATTCAGGCGGCCCACCTCCAGTTCATAGGTTTCCAGCATGCCCCGTTTGACGAGTTGGTTAATCGTGGGCAGCGTATGACCGGCGTTCAGCAGTTCGTCGCGGGTGACGGCAATGCCCTCCCCCTCCGGCTCCTGGTCAATCTCCGAGAGATGGAGGAAATCGATAAACGCCGCCTGCTGCTTGGGGGCACGCTGCAACATATTCAGGGCCACGTGAAGCGCTGCCTCCTGGCGGAACTGGGGCGTCAGCCGAATATACAGTTCCGTCTTGGGCCTGTAGCCGTCCTCCGCCTTCAGCCCAGAGGGGAGGGCCGCCTTATAGACCTCGCCGATGGGCGACATATAATAGTCGGCGATCCATCGCCAGAGTTTCAACTGGCTGTCCAGAAGGATGGGCGAAACGTCAAGCACCTGAAGGATATCCTTGACCAGATATCCCTCAGGTGCCCTATGGTGTATTTCTGCTGCGATGCCGACGTAGGTCTTGTTACGCCCGAAGGGAACAAGGACACGTACCCCCACCCTCACCTGCTCCGTCAGGTATTGCGGAACGGAATAGGTGAAGAAGCCGTCGAGCGGCACGGGGAGAATGACATCCGCAAACAAGCCTGTTGCTTAGAAGAAATAGGCTGCGGAGATCTGCCAGGACTTCGCCTTGGTGTCGTCCTTAATGGCCTCAACGCCCTCCTTGAAAGAGGCATCAGCGGTCTTACCCACTGCGATATTATAGGTGAAGCCCACCTCGAGATGCTTTGTGACATAGACACCGGCGCCCAGATTGACACTGAAACTGGACTTCTTCAGTTGGAAGGTGTTGTTATAATTCTCCTTGTCTTTCCAATTGAACTCATCGTCGCCCACATTGAAGCCGAACTGCGGACCAGCAGCGACATAGATGCCTGCCGTGCTGCCAAGACCAATCTTATAGCGAACGTTGACGGGCACGAGGACGCTCTTCATCTTGATAGACTCATCATTCACTTCTGCCTCTTTCTGATCATAGAAAGCAGCGATATCGGCACCCAGGCCAACAGGCAGATTCACCTGCAGGGTCGGGCCGATGAACCAGCCAGCCTTATTGGAAGAATCGAACACCTTCTTGTCGAACGACATGCTGGTCACGTCGAGACCACCCTTGACACCGAACTTCACGCCCTGTGCCTGTACAGCCATCGTCATAGCCGACAGCAATACCACTAAAGTAAAAATTCTCTTCATAATCAATTCAATTAAAGTTTAATCGGTGCAAAGATACAAAAAAAGACACAGATTACACAGAATTAGCAAAGATTATTAGTTAATCAGTGTTAATCCGTGTAGTCTGTGACCTATTTTAGTGACGCTGACGGCGCACGGAGACGCGGGCAGAACCACTGCCAGCCGACTGTGAGCCACCGGCATTGCCCTTGCTGCCGCTCACCTTCGTCCGGCGGCTGTTGTTCTTCTTCTCCGCCTTGGCCTTTGCCTTGGCTTTGGCCTTCACGTTGGCGGGATTGGCATTGGCGATGCTGTCGAGCGAGTCCTTCCGCTCGGGGTCGCCGAAGATATTCTTGCGGAAGGCCTCCAGTTCGGCCTCGATACGCTTCTGCTCAGCCGAAAGTTTGGCGGTATCGCCATCGCAGATCTGAGCGAGCGTCTTGCCGAGCCGGTTGGTGGTCTTGTAGATCTTTCCCTGGTACTTGTTCATCGTGAAGAAATCGTCCATCGACATCGTGGCGGCGTTATTCAGGCTGCTCGTCATCACCGTCTGGCGGTTCAGGAACGGCTCCAGGTCGCTGTACTTCAGCCAGAAGAGCGGATAGGGCGTGGCATTGCCGCCATACTCGCTGAAGTCATCCTCACGCATCATCACGGGACAGAGAGCCAGCACCTTGATATGGAAGGAGGAATTGGCCTGGTCGTAATAGGCGCTCTCCTTCAGATAATACTTCTTCACCTCAGCCGACGGGATATCGCTGTTGTCCACCTTCAGTTTGCCGTTCTGCTCCTCGTAGAAGATCTGATAGTTGTCGAGCATCGTCTTCATCTCGATCTTCGACGACTCCTCGAACACGTCGCTGCCGTCGGTGGGATACTCGTAGATGGGGATGTAGCCGTTCTGTGCCAACTTGAAGATATAGGTGAACAGGTTCACCTGCTTGCCCTGCGGCTCCACGGGGTAGTAGAGGCCGGCATTGGCATCGTCCTCGAGGTTGATCTCACGGTAGATATCGCGCCGCCACACCACATCCTCCGGCACATCGAGGGCCGTTGGGAAGGAAATCTGCGCACGACGGGACATCGCCGACGAAGGACTGGTTTTCTTCTTCGCCTGAGCCTCCTGCTGCTGGGCACGACGCTGGCGGGGCTGAGCGGTGGTGGGAGTGAATAGTGAACAGTGAATAGTGAATAGTATTGCACACACTTTTATCCACTGCGTCCTATTGACACTCCAAATCATACTCTGAATTATAGTCATTATTTTCATCTTTTATCCATTAACTATTCACTTTTCACTCTTCACTATTCACTTTTCACTTAACTATGACTTCCACCGGATTCTGCAGCGTGCGGGTGGTGCCGTCAGGACCGGACACCGTCACACGGGAGATATAGAACCGGCGGCTGCGGGCCAGTTTGCGGAAGGTTTCCTTCTGACGGGCTGAGAACTGGGCACCGTCGCTGACCATAGGCACGGCATTACCCATATTGTCGAAGAAGACCGTCTCGAAACTCTGCACACGGAAGGCGATATCGAGGATGCCGTCGTCGATGGCTGCTCCGATGCCGTCGGCATTGGCCAACTGCGCCTTGGCGAGACCACCGCCCTTATAGCGGACGCTGTTGCCGTGCTCATCCTTGATGGGGATGTAGGGCGTAGGATCGGGTAATTTACGGACACGGAAGGTGAACTGTCCCATCTGCTGGGGACGCCCCGTATTCGTGGAAGTGACCGTGATGGTGGCATCCTGTCCAATCTTGGCCGGACGGGCGATGTACTTGCCAGGGCCTACCGACTGCAACGAGCCGTTGGTCATCGTGGCCTGCACCTTGTTCAGAGGCACACCGGGCACCGAGACGCTGATGGGATTGTTGTAGCCAGCATAGAGCATATTCATCAGGTCGGCAGAGACCGTTGCACTGGGATCCACCACCGTATATTTCTGCGAGAAGTCGCGGCGGATACGGTCGCCATTGCCATTCACCGTCTCCAGATAGCCCGCCAGCGTGAAGTCACCCGTGCTGCCGCAGATACGCTCATAGAGGTTGTCGCGGAGCGTCACCTTCTGCCCACCGATATAGATATCCGGCACCTGCGTGGTGTCGACGGCAGCCATCACGATGTGGGCCGAGAACTTGTCGCCCCGCACGATGGTCTGCGAATTGGGGATGACGAAGGCCTCGAGGGCATTCACACGGATATCCTTCACGTCGATGTTCTGCACGAGGGTGTGCAGCACCTCCTTTTCGGCATTGCGCACGTCACTCTGGAGTTTCGACAGCAGCGTGACGGCAGCCGCCGCCGGCATCGACTCAAACATATACTCCTGCCAGTTCTTGCCCAACGTGGCGGCACCCTTGGGCACCTCCGTCGTCAGGTCGCTGGCGATGTTGCGCTGCTTGGCCGTATCGGGGATCATCTTCAGGATATCGTTCCGGTAGGCATCGATGGCACTCTTCAGCGCTTCTCCACGCCCACGTCCCGGGGCGAGCATCACCTGATTGGCTGCCTCGAGGTCCTCCTTGTTCTGAATATTAGCAGGGTCACCCTTCTTGCCATCCGCCTCACGGGCGATGGCCAACTTCAGTTCGGCTGCAAAACCGTAGAGCGAGTCGCTCATCTGTTTCACCTGCTGCGCCTTGTCGTACCACTCCTTCACCTTCTGGGGATTGGCCTTCATCTGCTGTTCGAAGTCCTCGTAGATAGCCAGGTTCTCCTTGGCTGCGTTCGACGTGGTACGGTTCAGGCTCTCCTCCACGATGGAGAAGCCGTTGAGCACCTCGTTCGAGACGTTCAGCGCGAGCATGGCCATCAAGACGACATACATCAGATTGATCATCTTCTGGCGCGGGGATACAGGTCTTTTCTTGATTGCCATATCTTATTGTGCTGTGGGCACGGCGGCTCTCATATTCACCGTCATTGCCTCAATCATACGGGTGTAAATTCTGTTAAGTTCCGCGATCTGCTCGGCCATCTTGCGTGTCTGGTCGTTGATGTCGTCAATCGTACTGATCTGCGAACTGGCACTCTTCAGTTGCAGTTCATAGACCTTGCAGATGCCTGTCAGTGTACGGTTCAGGTTCTCCATCTCCTCGGAGTCGCGGGCCAGGCGGGCGCTCTGCTCAGAGACCTTCGACAGCATCTCGGTGAGGCGCTTCAGTTCGTCGACGTAGTTGGCAGTAGCCTCTTCGAGTTCGGGGTTGACTGTGGGGATGCCGGATACTCCGGGGGCGCCGGATATTCCGGAGACAGTGGCCACTGATGAGGACACGGCTGCGATGGCCTCCGTATCCACGACTGGTGCCTGGCTGGCGTCTGGCATAGCGCCGGATGCCGGCTGGCCGTTACCGCCACCACCGATGATGATCGTGCCACCATTACCACCAACGACCGTAGCCGTGGCTGCCTCCTGCGACTCTCCCAACGCAGCCTCGGCCATATGGATGTCGAGATCCATACCGTCGGTGGTCTTGTCGAAGGGACGGTCGAAGGCCGAGATGAAGAACACGAACACCTCGGTACCCATTCCCAGGAACAGGAAGAGGTTGGCTCCCGGCAGGTGAGTCAGTTTGAAGAGGGTACCCAAAATCACGATGGAGGCACCCCAACTGTAGGCATAGTTCAGGAACGTCTGCCCCGGCACACTGTCCATCCACTTCTGCAAGCGGTAGACGATATTCAGTTTACTGTATGTTGTCATCTTCTTATTATTTCACTATTGATGTTTCACTATTCACTAATCACTTCTTCCCCGGCTTGGCCTTGTTGCTGGTAGAGTTCGCCAGACTGCGCACACAGCGGAAGCCGATGTAGGAGCGGGGCTGGTTCTGATACTCCGACGAACGCCAGGCGGAACGGATGTACGACTCAGGATCCTTCCACGAGCCGCCACGCACGCTCTTCTTCTTCAGGCGATAGGGATCTTCCTTGGCGGCGTTGTACTTCAACTGTGGGTTGATGTCGTTCATCGCCTCCACACCGGCCTCAGTATAGATGGTGCTCGTCCACTCCGCCACATTGCCGGCCATATCGAACAGGCCGTTGCTGTTGGCGGCATAGATGCCCACCTTGCTGGTGATCAGGTTGCCGTCCTTCGTGTAGTTGCCGTCGTCGGGCTTGAAGTTGGCGAAGAAGCAGCCCTTCCCGCTGGCCACGTCCTCATTGTCCCACGGGAACTCCGTCTGGTCCTTGCCACGGGCGGCAAACTCCCACTCTGCCTCCGTCGGCAGACGGTAGCGCTGCACGAACCGGGCAGCGGGGCCGAGGCCCTTCAGCAGATACTCCGTACGCCAGGCGCAGAAGGCATTGGCCTGCTCCCAGGTGACACCCACGACGGGATAGTCGTTGTAGGCGGGATTAGAGAAGTAGTAGCGCATATACACCTCGTTGTCGGAGTTGGGGAAGTCGTTCACCCAGCAGGTCGTATCGGGATATATATTAATAATGTACGTATTTAGGAAGTCCCACGGTCCGGTCAACTGGCGGTTGATGGTCTCGCGCACGATCTTGCCCTCATCATCGATGTAGGCCGTGTCCTTCGAGATCCACACCTCTTCGCTGGGATCCACGGTGATGTCCGTGTTCAGGTTGCGCTCCTCGGGATTGAGACGGTTCTTACGGAGGGCGGCTGTCGTATAGTCATAGACCTCGTAGCGATAGTTCATCTGACTGTAGTCCAGCATTTTCTCGCCCGTCACGGGATTGGTCACATACAGGCCGTCGATGACTTCCTGCTCGTCCTCGCTCGGCTTACGGGGCAGCGACTTCTTCCAGTTCAGTTGCGAGCCGATCTCCTCGCCGTCCTTGTCGGTCTTGACGGTGCGATAGGTCTCGTCGATCTCGGCCAGACGCTCGCGGAGGATGGAGTCGCGCACATAGTTGACGAACTGGCGGTACTTCGAATTGGTCACTTCCGTCTCGTCCATCCAGAAGCCGTCGACGGAGATGTCACGGATCGGCGTCTCCTTACCCCACAGGCTGTCCTGCTTCTCAATACCCATCTTCAGATGGCCGCGGCTGATGAGGGTCATACCGTAGGGCGTAGGCTCAGAGAAGGCCCTGCCGCCTGCACCCGTCACTTCACCGCCGGCCGAAGAGGCCAACTTGCCACCGAAGCAACCTGTCAATAGGAGGAGAGAGGTAAGCGGTAAGAGGCAAGAGGCTACTCTTACCATCAGCCGTTTCCTCAATCCACGTCTTCTTACTCTATTTTCCTTTATTCTCATATTTATTTCTTTGAACATTTCTCTTACTACTCACCTCTTACCTCTAAAGAATCCTCACGCTCTTGTGCAGGTTCCGGCCCTTCTTATAGAGGTTCAGGTCGGTCTGATAACCCACAAACAGTTCGTGGCTCCCGTTGCCGATGTTGATGGCCGACGTGTAGACCTCGTAGCCGTATCCGATATGGATGCCGTGGAAATTGCCGCCCAGCAGCACTGTCACGGAATTCGTGGGACTATAGGTCAGGCCCGCATACAGCACCTTCTTCTCGTGGGTGTACTTCAGGCGGCCTGTCACGTCAGCCCGCCAAGCGGTGCCGTCAGTGCGCCCCAGCACAGAGGTGTGTATAGATAAAAACGGATTTCGCAGCCGAATATTGTATCCGCCTGTCAAATAATATGTTGAACTGATCTCCAATTCGTTGGTTGCACCCAGTTCCACCTTGGGCGAATTCAGGTGCAGGGCGGAAAGGCCGACGTACCAGTTGCGGTGACTATAATAGAGGCCTACGCTGAGATCCAGCCCCGTGCCGTCGACCTCCGAGGTGGAGAAGGCTGGGTCGCTTGAGTCTTCAAGTTCCAGTTTCGAGCCGTCCAGGTTCTCACTGAGCAGTCCGGCCTGCACGCCCAGGCTCAGCCGACCCTTGAACAGACGGGTCTGCAGGGCATACTGCAGGGCGAGACGCTTGTGGGAGAACACGCCGATGTTGTCGTTGAAGAGTTGGATGCCCGCTCCCTGGCGCATCTTCATAAAATAGAAAGGCATGTCGGCACCCACGTACATCGTGTTCGGATTGTGCTCGAAGCCCGCCAGTTGGAGGGCGTAGGCACCAGCCACGTTGATTTTGTCCTCCTTTCCCACCGAAGCGGGGTTGAAGGAAGGCTCCATCGTCCAGTAATGGCTGAAGGACACATCGTATTGGGCCCGGGCCAGCGTGACGCACAGGAACAACACACTCAATATGGTCAAACGTTTTTTCACCTTATTAATAACGTACGCAGGAGGCTTTTTATTATAAATTCTGCTTTTTATATTTTTTTTAGATTTCTTTTAGTACAGGTATTGGGAATATTTTGTACCTTTGCAGCCGATTAGAGTTTTCCAAAACGGACAACTTTTCAAAAACCAAAAACCAAAAAGTTTCCCAAAACGGAAAACTTTCAGCCATAAAGGGAGAGCAAACATTAACGAACAATATAATGGAAATTAAAAACTTTACCATCACCAAACGAGACGGGTCGAAAGACCAATTTTCTCTCGACAAGATCATGAACGCCATCGTCAAGGCGTTCGAGAGCGTAGACGAACCGGCCGACTTGGGCATCGTGTCCAAGATCCTGAACCACCTGAATATGCACGATGACATCACCGTGGAGGACATCCAGAACCAGGTGGAAGAGGCCCTGATGCGCGAAGGCTACTACCAGGTGGCCAAGTCGTTCATCCTCTATCGTCAGTTGCACTCCGAGGATCGTGACACGCTGGAGAAGATGCTGTTCCTCTCTGAGTACACCGAATCGGTCAACGCAGCCACGGGTTCGAAGTATGACGCCAATGCCAACGTGGAGCACAAGAACATCGCCACGCTGATCGGCGAACTGCCCAAGTCGAACTTTATCCGTTTGAACCGCCGCCTCCTGACCGACCGTATCAAAAAGATGTACGGCAAGGAACTGGCGAACGAATATATCGACAAACTGACCCACCACTTTATCTATAAGAACGACGAGACCTCGCTGGCCAACTACTGCGCCTCGATCACGATGTACCCCTGGCTTATCGGCGGCACCTCCAGCATCGGCGGCAACTCTACTGCCCCCACCAACCTGAAGTCGTTCGCAGGTGGATTCGTCAATATGGTGTTTATGGTTTCATCGATGCTCAGCGGTGCTTGTGCCACGCCCGAGTTCCTGATGTATATGAACTACTTCATCGGCAAGGAGTACGGCCTCGACTACTGGAAGCGTGCCGACGAGCAGGCTGACCTGAGCCTCAAGAAGCGCACCATCGACAAGGTGATCACCGACTACTTCGAGCAGATTGTCTACACCCTGAACCAGCCGACGGGTGCCCGTAACTACCAGGCCGTGTTCTGGAACATCGCCTACTACGACAAGTACTACTTCGAGTCGATCTTCGGCGACTTCTACTTCCCCGATGGCTCCAAGCCCGACTGGGACGGCCTCTCCTGGCTGCAGAAGCGCTTTATGAAGTGGTTTAACAAGGAGCGCACCAAGACCCTGCTCACCTTCCCCGTGGAGACGATGGCCCTGCTGACCGACGAGAACGGCGAGTGCCGCGACAAGGAGTGGGGAGAGTTCACCGCTGAGATGTACAGCGAGGGACACAGTTTCTTCACCTATATGAGTGCCAATGCCGACTCGCTCTCAAGTTGCTGCCGTCTGCGCAACGAGATCACTGACAACGGCTTCAGTTACACCCTCGGCGCCGGTGGCGTCAGCACAGGTTCGAAGTCGGTGCTCACCATCAACCTGAACCGCTGCATCCAGTATGCCGTCAACAACAAGATGCCTTACCTGCAGTTCCTCAGTGAAGTCATCGACCTCTGCCACAAGGTGCAGTTGGCCTACAACGAGAACCTGAAGGATCTCCAGCAGCACGGTATGCTGCCGCTCTTCGACGCCGGCTATATCAACATCGGGCGCCAATACCTGACCATCGGCATCAACGGCCTCGTCGAGGCTGCCGAATTTATGGGTCTCAAGATCACGCCTAACGACGACTACCTGCACTTCGTACAGGGCATCCTCGGCCTGATCGAGAAGTACAACAAGCAGTACCGCACGAAGGACGTGATGTTCAACTGCGAGATGATCCCTGCCGAGAACGTCGGCGTGAAGCACGCCAAGTGGGACCGCGAGGATGGCTACTTCGTGCCACGCGACTGCTACAACTCCTACTTCTACGTGGTGGAGGACGACTCACTGACCATCCTCGACAAGTTCAAGTTGCACGGTGCCCCCTACATCGAGCACCTGACCGGCGGCTCCGCCCTGCACATGAACCTGGAGGAGCACCTGTCGAAGGAGCAGTACCTGAAACTGTTGCAGGTGGCAGCCAAGGAGGGATGCAACTACTTCACGTTCAACATCCCCAACACCGTCTGCAACGACTGCGGCCATATCGACAAGCGCTACCTGAAGGAGTGCCCGCACTGCCACTCGAAGAACATCGACTACATGACCCGCATCATCGGCTACCTGAAGCGCGTCTCTAACTTCTCGCAGGCCCGTCAGGAAGAGGCCGCCCGCCGTTTCTACGCCGTAGGCTAAACCGCTATGCTGAAGTACGTCAATACAGGCATCGTATTTCAGGAGATACCCGACGAAGTGACACTGGCAATTAACATCAGTAATTGCCCGTGTCACTGTCCTGGTTGTCACAGCCACTATCTCTGGGAAGACATCGGACTGCCCCTGAACACAGAGGCCGTCGATGCCTTCGTGGAGGAGTATGGCACCCGCATCACCTGCATCGCCTTTATGGGCGGCGATGCCGACCCGATGGGCATCAACATCCTGGCCCAGTATATCCATGAGGAACACCCGCAGTTCAAGGTGGCCTGGTACAGCGGCAGGATCCGCATCCCCAGGGGCGTCACCAAGACCGACTTCGACTACATCAAGATCGGCCCCTTCATCAAGCACCTCGGCCCCCTGAAGCAACCCACCACCAACCAGCGCCTCTACCGCCAGACCGACAACGGCGAGTTCGAGGACATCACCTCCCGCTTCTGGAGACAATGACCACCTTTTAAATCTTTATCAATGGAAGAAATAAATTTGCAGACGATCACCTTGCACCATAATGTTTAAAAAATTCAAAACACAAAGATTCCTGAACCATCAAAAAGAGCCATCTTAACCACCTGATAATCAAGCACGTACAATCCGCGGAGTTTAAGCCGTCCAAACTGGCACTTTGGTCGGAGCAAACTACCACTTTCCTTACTACAAACTCCCCTTTTGCTGCCTATAAACTCCCAGTTTGCAGCGTCACGCGGAAGCGTGTAAAATAATTTAGCAACCTGTTTCACAAAGGTGCCATCACCTTTGTGAAACAGCAGGATTTTAGGCTACGTAAAGCAGCATTGATACAAAATCTAAAGTATTTGATACAATTTTCTTATAGAGGTTTACGCACAAAAAAGAACACTTGACACCATAAAAAGCACATTTGGCGGAATTGCCGTACCTTTGCACCCAGAAATTTATATCAAAACAAAAAACCAAGAAGTAATGGAAATCAGAAGACAACTTTGGAATCCGTGCCGACACTGGAGAGTGGCTGCCGCCGCTATCGTGCTGGCTGGTGGAGGCCTGATGTCGTCGTGCAGCGAGTATGACCTGGACGAGCGGACACCCGAGGGGTGGGGCTCGAGCATCTACAACTGGCTCACGAGTCAGGGCAACTTCACTAACTCTGTGCGGATGATCGACGACCTGGACTATCGCGAGGTGCTGTCCAAGACGGGATCGAAGACGCTCTTCGTGGCCAACGACGAGGCCTACGAGCGTTTCTTCCGCAACAACCCGTGGGGCGTCAGCAGTTACAACCAACTGTCTACCTCACAGAAGAAACTGCTGCTCTTCGGCAGTATGCTTGACAATCCGATGCAGTTGAACAGCCTGTCGAGCGTTGAGGGCACCCCTCCACGCGAAGGCGAATGCCTGCGCCGCTTCGCATCGAGTACTCCTTTTGACTCAGTAGCCGTCATCGGTGCCAGCCAGATGCCCGACAATCCCTATTGGCGCCCCTACCGCCAGTCGGGTCGGCAGATGGTCTGCATGATGGACAATTCGACGGTGCCCCTGCTACAGTTCATCGAGAAACTGCTGGTGAACAAGCGCATCACGAATGCCGACTACGACTTCATCTACAACCAGACCACGAGCCGCCAGGCGGGCGATGCCAGCATCAACGGCATCCAGGTGGAGCGCCCGAACATCAAGTGCTCCAACGGCTTCATCCACGAGATGGGCGACGTCATCACCCCGCTGCCCAATATGGCGGAACTGATACGCCAGAAGCCGAACACCAGCATGTACAACCGACTGCTGGAGCGCTACTGCGCCCCCTACCCGCTGGACCAGGCCACGACGACACAGTACAACTACCTGTATAACACGAACGTCGACACCGTCTTCCAGAAGCGCTTCTTCTCGGAGAAGTCGCAGAACGGCCTGCCCGTGAACGCTACGCCCGACCAAGGCCCCGTGAACGGACAACTGAAGTTCGACCCCGAGTGGAACGCCTACTATGCAGGCCTGAACGACCAGAGCGGCAACATTGCCATGCAGCGCGATATGGCCGTGATGATGGTGCCCAGCAATGCAGCGATGGAGGCCTACTGGAACGAGGGAGCCGGTAAGGTGCTGCGCGATTATTATGGTACGTGGGACAACGTGCCCGACGACGTGATCTCGAAACTCCTCAACAACAATATGCTGAGTTCGTTCGTCAACTCCGTGCCCTCGAAGTTCCAGGGCATCCTCAACGATGCCAACGACCCGATGGGCGTCGTCCAGGAGGCTATCGACTCCGTCTGGCTGGGCTGCAACGGTGCCGTCTACCTGACCAACCGCGTCTATTCGCCCACGGCCTATGTCAGCGTCTCCTTCCCCGCCCTGATCAACGAGACGATGCGCATCCTCTACTGGGGCATCGAGCAGTTGCAGTACAACGTCTACCTGAACTCGCTGAACGCCTACTACAGTTTCTTCATTCCGACAAACAATGCCTTCCTGCAGTACGTGGACCCCTGCTCCTACGGCAAGAACCAGACCCAACTGCTGCGCTTCCACTACGACGCCTCGAAGGTAAACGTGACGGAGCGCGTATGGGCCAGCGTGTGGAACTATAACCCACAGACAGGCGAGATCGGCGACTCCATCAGCAAGATCACAAACTACACCCTGATCAGGAACCGCCTGAAGGACGTGCTCGACACCCACATCGTGATCGGCGACGTGGAGGACGGCCATGAGTACTACCGCACCAAGGGCGGCACCGAGATCCGCGTGGCCAATGCCCAGTCGGGTGCCAACGGCATGACCGTGGCCGGCAGTTACCAGGCCAACGAGACGCGCCCTGTGGCCGTGAGCGACATCTACGACCAGACCAAGGGCGGCAACGGCAAGAGTTACATCCTGGACGGCGAGCCGATTATGGGCACCCGCCAGACCGTACGCGACGTGCTGGCAGCCCACCCGGAGTTCTCCAAGTTCCTGGAACTGATGGACGGCAGCGGCCTGTTCGAGGTGATCCACAACAAGCGCAATGCGACGGCAGGCCAGAACATCTCGACGTTCAACACCTATCATTATACCGTATACGTACCCTCGAACAAGAGCATCGAGGCCCTTCAGCAGCAAGGCAAACTCTCGTCGTGGGAGAAAGTCGAGGCTTTCGAGAACCAGGGCAACCTGACCGCCAAGACCGCCGACTCACTGCAGATCGTGAACTTCCTGAAGTACCACATTCAGGATAATGCCCTCTTCATCGGTGCCAAGGAGGAGAGCGGCGACTTCGAGACGGCTGTCGTCGACCCGACGACGGAGCGTTTCTACCGCGTCAATGCCAACCTGACATCCGACGGCATCACGATGATCGACCACGCCGGGAACACGAGGCACGTGGACACCTCCAATCCCGCGCTCTACAACCTGATGGCCCGCGAATATCAGTACGACACCCAGGATGCCACCAGTGCCAACATGATCGAGACGTCGTCGTCGGCGGTCATTCATCTGATTGACGAACCATTATTAATTGAGAATTGAGAATTGAGAATTAAAGAGTAAAGATTATGAGCAATAGACTTTTAAGGATATTAATATTAGTCGTTGTCAATTGTCAATTGTCAATTGTCAATTCCTTCGCCCAGAACGCCGGCGACATCATCAGCGGTACCGTCAAGGACAACTACGGCCCCGTGATGATGGCCAACGTTGTGGAAATCGACGCAGCCAACCGTATCGTGGCCTCGGCCGTGACCGATATGAGCGGTAACTTCTCGTTCAAACTGAAGAACCCGAAGGACAAACTGCGCATCTCGTTCGTGGGCTATAAGACCGTCACGCTGCCCATCAACAAACTGAAGTACGCCGTGAAGTTGGTCGACGCCACCCAGATCCAGGAAGTCACCGTCAAGGCCAAGCGCCGCTCGGTAGGCTCCGGTCTGGCCATCCCTGAGGACGAGATCTCCACTGCCCAGCAGCGCATCGATATGAAAGAGTTCGAAGGCCTGGCCTTCACCACCGTCGACGAGGCCATCCAGGGCCGTATCGCCGGTCTCGACATCGTGGCCAACTCCGGTAACCTCGGTTCCGGCACCTCTATGCGCCTGCGCGGTGTGTCAAGTATCAACGGATCGAGCGAGCCGCTGATCGTGGTCGACGGCAACGTGTGGGAGACCAACACCAACGACTTCGACTTCTCGTCGGCCAACGAGGAGAAGTTCGCCGAGTTGCTGAACGTCAACCCTGAGGACATCGAGAGCATCTCGGTGCTGAAGGACGCTGCCGCCACGGCCATCTGGGGATCTCAAGGCTCCAACGGTGTGATCGAGATCAAGACCAAGCGCGGTGCCCGCGGCAAGACCAGCGTCAGTTACAGTCTCCGTCTGACAGGCACCTACCAGCCCCAGGGCTACCAGATGCTCAACGGCGACGAGTACACGATGCTGCTCAAGGAAGAGTACTACAACCCCTCGATGAGCGACGTGGCCAGCAACATCCCCGAGATCAACTACAATCCCTCGTTCCCGGAGTATGAGATGTATAACAACAATACCGACTGGCAGAAGGAAGTGAAGCAGACCGGCTGGCGCCAGAACCACTACCTGGCCCTGAGCGGTGGCGGCGAGAAGGCCCACTTCCGTATCGGTGCCGGCTACGACCACGAGACGGGTTCGATCATCGAGCAGCAACTCGACCGCTTCACCTCGCGCGTCAACCTCGACTACTTCGTCAGCGACCGTATCAAGATCGAGACCAACATCGCCCTGACCTACACCAAGAACAAGAAAAACCTCGAATACGACGTGAACGGTGCGCACTACAGCCTGTTGTCAATCGCCTACAGCAGGATGCCGAACCTCTCCGTCTATGAACAGGACAAGCAGGGCAACGACCTCGACGAATACTACAATATGCTGCCAACGGTCAACGCCTCCCTGCGCGACCAGTTGAACTACAAGAACCCCGTGGCACTGGCCAAGGAAGCAATGAACAACGAGACCAGTTACAACATCACGCCGGAGTTCAAACTGCGCTACAACCTGCTGGGCCTCGACGAAGAGCACACCCGCCTGAACTATGAGGGCAAGGTGGTGTTCAACATCTTCAACCAGTACAACGACGAGTTTATGCCCCTGTCGCTCAGCACCACCGGCTGGAACGACACACAGAACAAGCAGAGCAACCGCACCACCAGCAGTTCGCAGAAGAGCCTGGGCGTGACGACCACCCACACGCTGACCTTCACGCCCCACTTCCGCAACACCGACCACTCGCTGACGATGATGCTCCGCGGACAGTTGACCAGCGGTAACTCCAACTCACAGCGCACCGTCTCGTGGGGTCTGCCTTCCGGCACCATCACCAGCAGCGCCGCCGAAGGTATCATCACTGATATGTCGACGGGCAGCGGACAGTGGCGCAGCATCTACTTCACCTATTCTGCCCACTATGCCTACAAGGGCCGCTATATGGTTGACTTCTCCGTACGCCGCGACGGCAGCACCAAGTTCGGCTCCGACCAGCGCTGGGGTAACTTCCCCGCCCTGTCGGTCCGCTGGAACGTCAGCCGTGAGCCTTGGTTCGAGAAGGCCCTGCCTTTCGTCTCGATGCTCTCCATCCGTCCGGGTTGGGGAGTCGTAGGCCGTCAGCCCGGTGCCGAGGGTCTCTACTTCAGCAAGTACCGCAATGGCTCCGGCTATCTCGGTGAGGGCAGCGTCTATCCGCAGAACATCCAGTTGAAGAACCTGAAATGGGAGCAAAAGAAGACCTACAACCTCGGTACCGACTTCGGCTTCTTCAACGATCGCATCACCGGTAACGTGGAGTACTACTGGCAGTACACGAGCGACCTGCTGATGGCCAACCGCGGTATCCCGACCTCTTCAGGCTATCCCACGCTGAGTTACCAGAACGTGGGCGATATGCGAAACATCGGCTGGGAGTTCAACCTCAACGGCAACCGCATCATCCGCCTAGGCAAGTTCAGCGTCGACTTCAACGTCACCTTCGCCAACAACAAGAACGAGATCACCGCGATGGACGAGACCTGTCTGGCCAGCCTCAACCACGAGTTCAACCGCGCCAACGGCTCCTACCTCTCCCGTGTGGAACTGAACACGGCCCTGGGTAGCATCTACGGATTCCGCTATAAGGGCGTCTACCAGTACAGCGACTACTCCGCCGAGGAAGTGCCCGGCGTGAGCGGCCCCAATGCCCCGGTGGCCCGCGACAAGGACGGCCAGGTCATTCTCGACGAGAACGCGATGACCAAGCCCGTGATGTTCTGCGCAGGCTCCGTCAACTACGAGTTCCGTGGCGGCGATGCCATCTACGACGACGTCAACCACGACGGCCAGATCAACGAACTCGACATCGTGTACCTCGGCTCCTCGCTGCCGAAGTTCACCGGCGGTTTCGGCTTCAAACTCAACTTTGGCCGCCTGACGTGGAACAACCAGTTCAACTTCCGCTACGGCAACAAGATCATCAATGCCGCCCGTATGGAGGTGGAGAAGATGTACGACAACAACAACCAGAGCCGTGCCGTCAACTGGCGCTGGCGTGCCGAGGGCGACATCACGGAGATTCCGCGTGCCCTCCGTCAGACCGGCTACAACTGGCTGGGCTCCGACCGATTCGTAGAAGACGGCTCGTTCATCCGTCTGAACTATTCGCAGATCAGTTACTCCCTCGACCCGAAGGTCATCAAGAAGTGGGGACTGACGAAACTCAGTTTCTATATCTCTGCCAACAACCTCTTTGTCCTGACGAAGTACTCAGGTGCCGATCCCGAAGTGGGCTACGGCAGCATGGGTATCGTGACCGACGGTGCCAAGACACCGCGTGCCAAGTCGTTCACGGGAGGACTGGCGATTCAGTTCTAATTGAGAATTAAATAAAAGGAATTAGAAATTATGATTACCAAGATACATTCAAATATGGCAAAGAAGGCAGCAGGAGTAATCTCTTACCTCTTACCTCTCACCTCTTACCTCTTTGTTTCCTGTAGTGACTTCCTCGACATTATGCCGATGAACGACGTGGTGCTGGAGAACTACTGGACGGAGAAGAGCGACGTGACCAGTGTGCTGAACAGTTGCTACGAGACACTGGAGCACAACGACGCGATGACCCGTATGGCGGTCTGGGGCGAACTGCGCAGCGACAACCTGAAGATGGGATCAAGCGTGCCCGACGAGATCAACGAGATACTCAAGGAGAACCTCCTGCCCTCCAATCCGCTCTGCAACTGGTCGAAGTTCTATGAGTGCATCAACCGCTGCAACATCGTATGCCACTATGCACCCATCGTGCAGTCCATCGACCCGAACTACACCGAAGAGGAGATGCGGGCCAACCTGGCCGAGGTGACCACCCTCCGCTCCCTGGCCTACTTCTACCTGATCCGCACGTTCCGCGACGTGCCCTACACCACCGAGCCCAGCATCGACGATACGCAGAACTACATCCTGCCCGCCACCAAGTTCGACAGCGTGCTCGACTCACTGATCACCAGCCTCGAGGCCGTGAAGGGCGACGCCGTGCGCCGCTACTATACCGACGACAGCCCCAATGCCTGGCAGAACTCTTGCAAGGTCACGCGCTGGGCCGTCTACGCACTCCTGGCCGACCTCTATCTCTGGAAGGGCGACTGGAACAACTGCATCCGCTACTGCGACCTCGTAATCGACTACAAGCGCCAGCAGTACAAGGAAATGCTGGAGCGCGAGGGCAACATCAACAACATCGACCTGATCGACAGCATCCCGATGATCCTCGAGAAGCCCGTCGGCAGCACCACCTGCGGCAACACCTATAACGAGATCTTCGGCGACGGCAACTCGTTCGAGAGCATCTTCGAACTCTACTTCCGCAGCGGCCAGAGCCAGCAGAACGACTGGGTGAACAACTACTATGGCAACAGCACCAACACGCTGGGCCGCCTGAGTGCCCCCGACTTCCTGTTCAAGGACGTGGCCCTGGGCAACAACAACGTGTTCAAGCGCACCGACGGCCGCGCCTACGAAGGTGCCGAACTCATCAGTTCGCGCTACGCCATCTCGAAGTACACCCGCCGCTCAGTCAGTTACTCCACTCAGAACGTATCGACGGAGAAAGACCTGAACCTGATCGACTCCCGTCGCTCCAGCGGTGATGCCAACTGGATCTTCTACCGCCTGAGCGATATGATCCTGATGAAGGCCGAGGCACTGATCGAGCGCAATGCCGAGGGCGACCTCGACAAGGCCTTCGCCCTGATTGACGTCGTCAATATGAGAGCCAACGATGCCGTCAACGGCTCGCGCAGCAGCACCCTGAAGAAGGCGGACTACATCGACTCGAAGGCCGCAATGGAAGACCTGCTGCTGGCTGAGCGTCAGCGTGAGTTCCTCTTCGAGGGCAAGCGCTGGTTCGACCTGGTGCGCACGTCCCGCCGCGACGGCGACAACTCCCGCCTCATCTCCCTGTCAACCAGGAAGTATATCGAGAACGTGAACGCCATCAAGATCAAGTTGGCCGATCCCAACATCATCTACTTCCCCTATGCCAAGAGTGAACTGAAGGTGAACCCGCTGCTGGTTCAGAACCCCGCCTTCACCACTGGCGAAGACTCTGAACTGACAAGGTAATTCTAATTGAGAATTGAGTATTAAAATTAGGAATTAGAAATTATGATTAATAAGAATATGAAGACAAGAAGACAGGAAGTCAAGAAGACAAGACATTACTGGAGTGCAAGGGCAATTGTCCTGTATTCCTGTATTCTCGTCTTCTCGTCTTCCTTTATATTTACCTCCTGCGTCGACAATGACGAGAACGTGCCGGAGAACTACTATGCCTCCACGAAACTGACGGCAGCCGAGTTTATGGAGGAACGCCCTGAGCAGTTCAGCGAGTTCCTCAATATCCTGAAGCGAACGCCGTACTACTCTATGCTCTCCACCTACGGAACCTACAGCAGTGCAGGTCTGTTGAAATACACGGTCTTCGCACCGACCAACGAAGGCATTGCCCGCTATCTGAAGCGGATGGGCTACAGCAGCACCGACCAGATTCCCGGAGAGTCGTGCGACACCATCGCACGCACCCACATCATCAAGAAGGGTGCTTTCTTCACGACCGACATCAGCGAGGGCGCACTGCCCGAACTGAATATGGACGATGCCTACATCGTGCTCTCGTCCGACTCGGATGTGACGAACAACAACAAGTTGATATATTATATAAATAAGAACGCGCGTGTAGTGGAGCGTGATGACTCCGTCACCAATGGCGTGGTCCACGTCATCGACAACACCATCACGTCGAGCAGTATGCTAATTGCTGACAAGATCAGCGAGGACTCCATCCTGACTATCTTCTCGGAGGCCCTGCAACTGACGGGCCTGGCCGACTCGCTGACGAAGTACATCGACGAGACCTACCAGTGCGGCGACGACTCCGTCTACACTGGTACGATGGAGCGTTGTACCAGTGGTGGTGCCGCCTACACCCGCACCTTCTGGGTGGGCAAGCGGTTCTTCAAGTACACCGCCTTCGTAGAGCCAGACTCCGTGTACCACAAGAACGGCATCTACAATATGGACGACCTGAAGGCCTACGCCAAGCGGATCTACGACCAGACCTATCCCGAGGATGCCGGCCTGTATGACGACAATCCCAAGGATCGCCGCAATCCGCTGAACCGCTTCGTCAGTTACCACCTGCTGAACCGCATCGGACAGTATAACAGTTGGGTGCCCTCAGGCCGCATCCGCGAACTCTGCCTCGACACCAAACTCATCGACCCCGAAGAATACTACGAGACGATGTGCCCCGGCACCATCATGCGCTTTGCCGGTCCTCCCGACGGTCTGTTCATCAACCGTCGCGGCGTGCAGAGCCGTCCTGAGCGCGGCGTGTTCATCCGTGGCGTCAAGGTGCTGTCACCCTCTGAGTCGGGCAGCACTGACCAGAACGCGCTCAACGGCGTCTATCACTATCTCGACGACATCCTGGCCTACACGCCAGAGGTGCGCGACGTGGTGCTCAACCGCCGCATCCGCATCGATGCCACCGTGCTGAGCCCTGACTTTATGAACTGCAACGGCCGTGGCCGCTATGGCGAGGACATCCTCACCGGCTTCAAGAACGACTACATCACCGACTGGAAGTGCAGTAAGGAGACCTTTGTCGGCGTGCATAGCGACGTGGAGTACTGGTGGTCTTACCAGGCCAACGCCGTCTGTATCAGCGGTGTCTTCGACGTCACCTTCAAGTTGCCGCCCGTACCGAAGGGTAACTACGAGATCCGACTGGGCTACACACCGGGCGACGAGCGTGGTGTCGTACAGGTCTACCTGGAAAACGAGCCTTGCGGCATCCCCATCGACCTCCGTGTCTACGGACAGGATCCGAACATCGGCTGGGTAGCCGACACCGAGGACGAGGAAGAGAACATTGCCAACGACAAGGCTATGCACAACCGTGGCTATATGAAGTCGACTGACGTCTGGCATCCGGGTGGCGGCGACGACTCGATGCGTGCCCTCAGTCCGCTGCGCCGCATCCTGGCTACGGAATACCTCGACCCTGCCAAGACCTATCACCTGCGCTTCCGCCAGGTACTCGACGATCCCGACCGCTACTGGTCGTTCGACTACATCGAACTATGCCCGAAGAGCGTCTACGGTAGTCCTGAGGGCGAGGATACACATTAATTGAGAATTGAAAACTGAGAATTGACAATTATGATTACTAAGATATATTCAAATAGGATAAAGAAGGCAGGATGGAAGGTAATGACTTACCTCTTACCTCTCACCTCTTACCTCTTGATTGCCTCCTGCGCCGACTGGGACGACCACTACGAGCCCAGTGCTTCCAGCGGCAGCGACCAGACGCTGTGGCAGCAGATGCAGGCCAATCCGCAACTGAGCGACTTCTGTCAAGTGCTCGATCAGACCAAGGTGTTCCGTATGCACCGGAAGACCGCCGTCAGTTATGCCGACCTGCTGTCGAGCGGACAGATGTTCACCGTCGTGGCACCCGTCAACGGCACCTTCAACCGCGACTCGCTGCTGCGACTCGTACAGACCAACCAAGGCGACTCCATCGTGGAGAAGTTCTTCGTGTTTAACCACCTCTCACGCTCTGCCACCTCGCTCAACAATACGGCAGAGACGATGCTGATGTTGAACGCCAAGCACATGGTGCTCGACGGCGGCACCATCCAGGACGTGGCCGTCGATGCCAACCACCACGCCAAGAACGGCGTGCTGCACATCGCCTCAAAGCCCCTGCCCTACGAGTCGAACCTCTATGAGGCCCTGTGCGATATGCCCGACCTGAGCAGCATCGGCTATTTCCTGCGTCAGTACGACGAGGACTATTTCGACTCCGATGCCTCCATCTCCAGCGGTATCGTGGAGGGCGTGCCCGTCTATGTCGACTCCGTGGTCATCGAGCGCAACCGTATGCTCGAAAAGATCGGACTCATCAATGCCGAGGACTCCACCTACTGGGTGGTGGTTCCGACAACCGAAGGCTGGCAGCGCGTCTGGAACGAGGCATCCCGCTACTTCGTCTACGACGAGACGGTGCAGAAGCGCGACTCCATCCAGCAATACTGGACGAACCGCGCCCTGCTCGAGGATGCCATCTTCAACGAGACCGACCAGCACTCCACCCAGGACTCGCTCGTCTCGGTGCCCTACCTCAACTGGCGCAAGACAGCCGTAAGCGGAAAGCCCACCTACCACGTCTATCACGCCCCCTTTGCCCCCGGCGGCATCCTCTATGGGGCCGACGCAACGGTTTGCAGCAACGGCATCCTCTATAAGACCGCCGAATGGCCCTTCACCCCTGAGCAGACCTACTTCAAGGAGATCTGGTCGGAGGGCGAGAGCACCTGGCTGATCACCGAGGAGAAGAACTGCACCTACAATAGCCGCCGCGAAGTGGCCGACAGCATCTCGGAGGATGCCTACCTGCAGATCCTGCCCCAGACGGCTACGTCCAACTGGGAACTGACTTTCCGCCTCAACAACACGCTGTCGGGCGACTATGACATCTGTGTGGTGATCCTGCCGAAGGCCGTGTCCAACCAGATCAGCCCCGACCTTCGCCCCTGCAAGTTCAAGGCCACCCTCAACTATGTCGACGAGAAGGGCGCAGAGCAGAAGTTCACCTTCGACAATAAGACGTTCACCAGCGATCCCGAGCATGTCGACACGCTCGTCCTGGCGGAGGCCTTCCACCTGCCGGCCTGCAACTACGACCAGAGCGACATCAAGGTCAGCCTGAAACTGCAGTGTTCCATCCTGGCACGTGAGAACTCGCAATATGCACGTGAGATGTATCTTGACTGTGTCTATCTCCGTCCGAGACGAATTAGTAATGAGTAATATTTATGGTTATGATTACGAGAATACAGAAACTTATCTGCGCGATCTGCCTGGCCTGTAGCACCACGATGGCCAGCGCGCAAGAAAATACGAAGACCGTGACAGGCCAGGTGGTCGACGCCGCTACAGGACTGCCCCTGGCCGGTGTCATCGTGTCAGCCTACGGCAACCAGAGCCTGACGACCATGACCGACGAGCAGGGCTGCTACGAACTGAAAGTGCCTGACTACACCCGCTCCGTCATCATGCGCGTCGACGGCTATAACCTGCTGCAGAAGGGCATTGTCGGCAGCAAGGCCGACGCCCGGCTCTACAGCAGTGTCTTCCGTGAGACCTACAGCCGCCAGACCACTGGTGTGATCAAGGCGGAAGCCGGTCAGTTTGACAACAACCCAGAACTGAGCATCGACCCGCTCATCGCCCAGAGGTTAGGGGCCGACGTCCGCACCGTCAGCCGCGGTGGCATCCCCGGCGCAGGTAATATGATGCTCATCGAGGGCATCAACTCGCTCAATGCCAACGCCCAGCCGCTGGTGGTGATCGACGATGTGCTGATGGATATGCAGTACAACCGCAGTATGCTGCACGACGGCTACTACAACAATATGCTGGCCAACCTGAGCGTGAACGACATCGAGAGCGTGCAAGTGCTGAAGAACGGAACGGCCCTCTACGGTGCCAAGGGTGCCAACGGCGTGCTGATTATCAAGACCAAGCGCAACAAGTCGATGGCCACCAAGATCGACGTGACCATCAATGGCCGCTACGAACTGGTGCCCACCCTGCCGAAGATGATGGCTGCCGATGACTACCGACTCTACAGCACCGAGTTGCTGATGGGCAGGATGAATCCCAACCAACTCAGCAAGATGAAGTACCTGAACGCCGAGCCTACCTATTTCTATTATAACCAGTATCACAACGAGACCGACTGGAGCAAGGAAGTCTACAAGAACGCCTTCTCGCAGAACTATGCCATCAACGTGCAGGGTGGCGACGATGCCGCCTCCTACAACCTCTCGGTGGGATACTCGCTCGGCAACAGCACGCTGAAGGAGAACGACTACACCCGTTTCTTCATGCGACTGAACTCCGACATCAAGGTGGCCCGCCGACTGGACGTGCGCTTCGACGCATCCTACAGCGATGTGGACCGTGGCCTTCGCGACGACGGTGCACCCGCCAATCCCCTCTCCACGGTGATCACGTCGCCGGGCTTCCTGGGTCTGGCCAAGGCCCCCTTCCTCTCGCCCTACGCCTTCAACAAGCAGGGCACGATGAGCCACTACCTGGCCGAGGCCGACGACTATCTGGAGGGCCGCTTTCAGGGCCGTGGCCGTCTGGCCAACCCCGTCAGCATCCTAGAGCACGGTGAGGGCAAGAACCGCAACTCCTTCGGTAACCGCCTCATTATGTTCGCCATCACGCCGAAGTTCCAGTTCAACAAGCACCTCTCCGTCAGCGAGCACTTCTCGCTGGGACTGGTCAATACGAACGAGAACTACTATCTGCCCATCCAGGGTGTGCCGACGTTCATCGTCGAAGGACTCGATGAGGGAACCACCCTGCAGAACATCGCCCAGAGCCAGGCTGCCCGCCAGACCATCATCCAGAGCGACACCCGTCTGACGTGGGAGAAGCAGATGAATGCCTACGGCATCGCCGTCAAGGCCGGTGTGCGCTACCTGAACAGCGAGTACAAACTGACCTCCCAGCAGGGTTACAACTCCGGCAACGATAAGACCCCGAATATGAGCAGTGCCCTCCGCTTCAAGAACACCAGCGGTGCCGACGACAAGCCCCGCGAGATCACCTGGTATGCACTGGGCGACTTCAGTTACGCAGAACGCTTCTACCTGAACGCCGGACTGTCAGCACAGGCCAGTTCACGCTTCGGCGACGATGTCAGTAGCTTGAAACTGGCCGGTGCCGTATGGGGTCTCTTCCCCAGCATCGGCGGTGCATGGGTACTCTCCAACGAGCAGTGGCTGGCCGGTGTGAAAGGCATCGACTACCTGCGCCTGAACGTAGGACTCGACGTGACGGGTAACGACGATATCGACTTCATCGCCTCGCGCACCTACTTCGTGGCCAAGCGAATGCTGGGCGAGAGTGTCAGCGGCAAGGTGATCGGCAACATCGGCAATACCGACCTGCAGTGGGAGACCACCCGTCGCCTGACAGCCGGACTGGAAGGCAACTTCCTGAACAACCGCGTGAACCTGCGCGTAAATCTCTTCAAGAGTTGGACCTCCAACCTGCTCTCCATGCGCCAACTGGCTTGGACGAGCGGCTTACAGCAGAACTGGAGCAACGACGGCAAACTGGAGAACAGCGGCTTCGACGTCAACCTGGGCATCAAGTTACTGGCCCTGAAGGACTTCAGTTGGGAACTGGGTCTCTCTGTAGGACACTATAAGAACAAGGTGACGGCCCTGCCCGACAACGACCGCGCCATCGAGACCGAGGTCTATGGCGGTACCATCCTGACCCAGGTCGGCCAGCCCGTAGGCGTGTTCTACGGCTACAAGGCCAACGGCGTCTATGCCACACAGGGCGAGGCCCAGGCCGACGGCCACTACATCCTGAAGCAGAACGGTGATCGAGCCTACTTCGAGGCGGGCGATATGCGCTTCAGCGACCTCGACGGCAATAGTCTCATCAACGAGGCCGACCGCACCATCATCGGTGATCCCAATCCCGACCTCTACGGCAACATCAGCACGAAGGTATCCTACAAGAACCTCTCGCTGCAGGCCGTGATGAACTATTCGCTGGGTAATGACGTCTACAACTTCCTGCGCTCCCTGCTGGAGGGCGGCAGTTACTTCCTCAACCAGACCACTGCCCTGCTGAACCGCTGGAACACGGAGGGACAGCAGACGGACATTCCCCGCGTCAACTATACCGACCCGATGGGCAACGCCCGCTTCAGCGACCGCTGGATTGAGGACGGCAGTTACCTGCGCCTGAGCAATGTCACGCTGAGTTACTACCTGCCCATCCAGAGCACCTACCTCCAGGGTATCACCATCTGGGGCAGTGCCTCTAACCTGCTGACGCTGACTCACTATCTCGGCAGCGATCCCGACTGCAGTATGGCCTCCGGCATCCTCTCACAGGGCATCGACCGTGGCATCCTCGCAGCAGGACGCTCCTTCTCACTGGGCGTGAACATCAACTTATAATAATTGAGAATTGAAAATTGAGAATTATGATTACTAAGAATATGAAGACAGTCCTATATTCCTGTATTCTTGTCTTCTCGTCTTCCATTACGTTCACTTCTTGCAGCGACATGCTCGACACGAACTCAGAACTGGTGGAGTTTGAGAAGGACAACACGCTCAACCACCCGACCGACTCCGTGTACAGCGTGATGGGCATCGTCAACCGTATGCAACTGATTGCCGACAGGGTCAACCTGCTCGGTGAGGTGCGCGGCGACCTGGTGACAACCACCGAGGCGGCTTCGGCCGACCTGAAGCGACTGGCCGCATTCGACTTCTCGCAGGAGAACAAGTACAACCAGGTGAGCGACTACTATGCAGTCATCAACAACTGCAACTACTACCTGACCCACGTCGACACGCTGCTGGAGCGTCGCGGCCGCAAACTCTTCACCTACGAGTATGCCGCCGTCAAGGCCTTCCGCGCCTGGACCTATCTGGAACTGGTGAAGGCTTACGGCAGAGTGCCGCTGGTCGTGAACCCTGTGATGACCGAGGTGGAGGCCCGCGAGGCGATGAACGGCGAGCAGATGGACATCACGGCTATCTGCAACTACTTCATCGCCGACCTGACGCCCTACGCCCAGGTAGAACTGCCGCAGTTCGGCAACATCAACGGTATGGACTCGCGCAGTTTCTTCATCCCGATGCGCGCCCTGTTGGGCGACCTCTGCCTGTGGGCCAACCGCTATGAGGAGGCTGCCCGCTGGTACAACGACTACCTGAACGACCGCTACGAGCCCATCCGAATGAACTTCAGCGGCCGCACCCAATGGATGAACGTCTCCTTCCAGCGGCCTTCGGTAGGCTACTACGTGAGCAGCAACGAGATGCTCAGTTATATCCCGATGGAAGACCGCGTGTTCGACGGAACGGTAAGCGACCTGCAGAACATTTACGAGTCGACGCAGGAGAACAACTACTACTTCCAGTTGACACCCTCCGCCAATATGCGCCGACTCTCAGCCGACCAGATCTACTGCGTCGAGTACAAGACCGACACGCAGACCGACACCGTCTATGCCCCGCGGAGCGGATTCAGCGATGACCTCCTCATCGGTGACCTGCGCCTCTACTCCAACTTCTCGCAGATCTCCATTGGCGGACAGGATGCCTACTCTGAGTATTCATCGCTCAGCCAAACCATCAACAAGATTATGAGCAGCAGGATTACCACCTACCGTCGCTCGATGGTCTACCTGCGCTATGCCGAGGCCCTCAACCGCGCTGGTCTGCCCCAGTCGGCGATGGTCGTGCTGAAGAACGGCATCTGCCAGGAGAACATCCGGAACTGCGTAGATAGCCTGGAGCGCGTGAAAGCCGGCAGCCTGATCAACTTCGACGCGACCACCTTCACCCGCCAGACCACCATCGGTGTCCACTCGCTCGGCTCAGGCGACTCGGAGTGTAACGCCTACTACACGCTACCGCAGCCGACCACCCCACTGGGCACCCGCCAAGACACCATCAACTACCAGATACCGCTGGTGGAAGACTTGATCATCAACGAGATGGCACTGGAGGGTTCCTTCGAAGGCTATCGCTACTATGACCTGCTGCGCGTGGCTCTCCGCCGCAACGACCCCGCCTATCTGGCCGATCCCATATCACTTCGTACGGGCGTGCAGGATGCCGGGCTTCGCGCCCTGCTGATGGATCCCAAGAACTGGTATCTGCCTATAGAGAGGTAAGAGGTGAGAGGCAAGATTTGTGATTTGTAACATTTACGAAAGTATATGCTACAAATCGCAAAGCCTCTTTGCAGGAAAGTCCATACCTTTGCAGCCGAAATCTCTGATTGAGGATTAAGAATGGAGAATTGAGAATTATTCTTTATATCATTTATTAACTAAAAGCAAGTAAGATTTTATGAGAACTTTTACCAAAACGATTCTCGCAACAGTACTCCTCGTACTGGGTGTGATGAATGCAAGTGCAGGAAAAGCAGATCTCGACCCCGCCATGTTCAAGGCATGGGACGGCTTCGGCAAGGATGCCACCGCGGTTGAGAATCCTGAGAACTGCCCGAACTCTGACGGGACAAGCAGCCCGTTCGGGTGCGACTACAAACTCTATGAGACGGTGGGTGCAGGTGCCTGCGTGTATGGCAACACCAACGTCTACTATCTCTGGTATGCCGACATCACCGGCACCAAGACCATCAGCATCGAAGGTACGGCTGGTCTGCAGTTGCGTTTCCTGTTCAACCGTCCGGCTCCCGACGGCGATGATCCTCACGGAGGTCAGTCGGTGGAGTTGAACGTGACGCTCGACGACAACGGCCAGGGCACCCTCGACGTCTCTTCTATGGAGTACGTCCACCTGAACACCGTGAAACTCGGCTGGGGCAGTCCGCAGGGCGTGATCCGCAAGTTGGAACTGGACGGCACGGTGAAGCCCGTGACCGGCTGGGTTGATATGATCAACAACGGTGACTTCGAGGGCGACGACCTCGAGAGTTTCCCCGTATCGCATAACGGTCCGGACAATGGCAACACCGCCAACGACCGTCCGGAACTCGTGGCTGGTGCAGGCCCCGACGGCAGCCGTGCTGCCAAGGTGACCAGCGACGCTGCCGCCAAGGAGACCTGGTCTACCCAGTTCTATCTGAAGTTTAATGAGTACCTGCCCGAGGGAACACAGTGGCGCATCGCCTTCGACTGTAAGGCCAGCCAACCCGCCCACGTGACTACCAGTGCACAGGGTGTACCCCGTGTATGGTATGCAGGCGACATCCTCGAGGCATTCGACATCCCCCTCGACTGGAAGCACTTTGAGTTCAGCGGCACCGTTACCTCCGGCCAGGCCCAGAACGAGGGTCTCGGAAGTATCGCTTTCGACCTGAACAACGACAAGGACAATGCCTATGACTTCTACTTCGACAACTTCGAGTTCCAGATCTATAAGGAGAGTTCTCCGATCTCTCTCATCAAGACGGCCTACGGTGCCGACGTGGTACGCGTAGACTTCGGTAAGGACACCAATATGCAGGATCTCGTGAAGGCTGCCGGTGGCGACCGTGTGGTCTACCCGAACGAGTGCGCTTCTGTACTGGTCAACGGTCAGGAGACCACGCTGATGTCAGTCGAGGGTCGTCCCGACGGTTACCTCTGGATCTTCATCGACGAGAACTATCCTGAGGGCGACGGCGAGGATGTCGTGGCTGTCAGTTTCACCAATCCGACCGATGCCGACAAGCAGATTGTCTTCCGCAGCGGTAAGTACGAGGGCGAGCCTGTTCCCAACTTCACGAACATCCTGGCCGAGTACAACTTCGACCTGAGCGAGAACTTCTCTTACCTCTTCGGCGTTCCCACCATCGTCAGCGCTGATCCTGAGGACGGCGGCTTCAACCTGTCGACCGACCTGAAGGAGTTCAAGTTGACCTTCGACCACAATGTGGACTGCAAGGCACTCTCTGCTAAACTCGACAAGGAGACACTGGCTGTCACACCTGCTGAGGGCTTTGCCAAGGACATCGTGCTCACCTACAGCGGTGCTGCACTCTCTGACGGCGTCCACAAACTGGTGGTTTCCAACGTAAAGGGCGACAAGGATCTCGGCGAGACCGGTACCTACACGCTGAGCCTGAGTTTCGGTCCCGTGGTGATCGATCCGAACGACCAGCCGAAGGACCTCGTGCCCGCTTCTTATTTCGAGGAGTGCGCCGGCAATGGCATTCCTGAGGGCTTCGTCGTGAAGTTCGGCGAGGAGATGCGTACCTCTGAGAGCACTTACGGCTCAGGCTCACGTATGTTCGCATTCGGCGACGGTGGCGACTTCAAGAATGGTCTCTACTATCGTGAGGGCTATGTGGAGTACGGTTCAACCGAGGGTCACGAACTGGCTCTGGAGGCTGAGAAGAAGTACAACATCCACTTCAACACCGCTCGCTGGAAGAGCAGTGGCGAATGGACTCTGTTCGAGATCCTGGGTGCTGACGACGAGGCTGTCGTTTCACAGAAGATCCAGAACAATCCCGACACCAACGGTAACACCGGTTCTGCCGTCAATGGCTCGACAAGCGTCGACTATACCTTCATTCCTACTGCATCAGGCAACTACCGCCTGCGCTGGACGGCTGTCAATGCCGACGGTAACGGTGGATTCTACGAGAACCTGATCGCCAACGTACAGGTGAAGTACGTGCCCAATGTGCAGGGTGTTGAGGAGACCCAGTTGGTCAATAACGCCCTGGAGAGCGCCAAGTCTGCACGCACGGCCAACAGCGACGAGCGCTACAGCGGTCCTGCCTACACGGCACTTGACAACAAGATCAAGGAGTATGAGGGCGTGACCTTCACCGCTCCTTCCGTCTGCAAGAAGGCTGCTGCCGAACTCGAGGCTGCTACCAAGGATATGACTGACCACCGCGCTATCTGCGACGACTACGACAAGTTGCCCGACCAGATCCAGACCATCATCGACAACTATGCCGAGACCAAGTTCGCTGCCACTGAGATCTACGCCCAGGTGAAGGCTATGGCAGCCAAGTATATCACCAAGGCTGAGGAAGGAAGCGTACAGTACAAGGAACTGAAGGACGACGCCGAACTGAAGGCTGCCATCGCTGAACTGAAGGCTGCCATCGCACTGGCTGTCGGTCACGGCGACGTGGCAAGAAGCGGTAAGGGTATGTTCACCGTCGGCGAGTCGAAGATCGGCGACTGGGAGGCTACCTGCACTGGTGTGGCCGTACTCACGGAGCGCATCCGCAGCGGTGCTGAGGCACTGAAGAGCCTCGGTGTCAGCGAGGAGGATCCCATCATCGTGGCTGCCAACAATGCACTCAGCGATGACGACGAACTGGCCGAGTGGATCCAGAACCGCATCAAACTCGAACTCTACAACCAGTTGAAGAACGCCGACAACACGCTGTTCCAGAAGACTGTCGACGAGACCACACTGGAGGAAATCACGCCTGCTTACGACATGACAGCATTCGTGAAGAACCCGAACATCTATTATAAGAATGCACCGAAGGGCTACTCTCAGGAGAGCGTTCCCGGCTGGACGGTCACCGACTTCAGAGGCATGTCTACCGGTTGGAGCGACATGGGTACTGAGGACATTCCTTGCGATGCCATGTTCTCGAACTGGGGTGGTAACTTCACCGTCTACCAGACGGTTGAGAACCTGCCCGCAGGTGTCTACACCGTGAAGATGGGCTTCGGCGAGCGCGACAATGAGGACAGCGCAGTCGGTTCTTACATCTACGCCAAGACGTCTGCCAACGTGGCTGACTCACTGACCACCGACTGTCCGGTGATCGGCCAGGCATTCCCGGTGAAGAACGTCGCCATTGAGAACATCCTCGTGACTGACGGCATCCTGACCATCGGTGTACAGGCTGGTGCAAGTTCACACGCCTTCTTCAACGATGCACAGTTGCTGCTCACAGCACCTGCTGCCGGCTTCGACTATGGCAAGGCATACACCGACATTGAGACGGGCATCGACGCTGATGAGCCTCGTGCCGCCAGTGTCCGCGCCATCCAACTCTTCGACCTCAACGGTCGCAGTGTCAAGTCGACTGGCAAGGGTGTCTTCATCATCCGCAAGCAGATGAGCGACGGCACAATCCGCACGGAGAAAGTCGTGGTGAAGTAAGATTTGATTGATTGAGAGATTGAGAAATTGAGAGATTGAAAGATTCATTAGTGAATAATTGTGAATTTTTAATCATTTCAATTTCTCAATCTCTCTATTTCTCAATCTTTTTAGTATCTTTGTGCCTTGAAACGAATTTTATGACTAAATAAGTAACTATTTGTGAAATGAACAACGTACCTAAAATCAAGATTGGAATCGTCGCCGTTAGCCGCGACTGTTTCCCCGAGTCTCTGGCAGTCAACCGCCGTAAGGCTCTTATCAAGGCTTATGTAGAGAAGTTCGGCGAGGCCGACATCTACGAGTGTCCCATCTGTATCGTCGAGAGCGAAATCCACATGCAGCAGGTCCTGGAGGATGTAAACAAGGCTGGTTGTAACGCCCTCGTTGTCTATCTGGGCAACTTCGGTCCTGAGATCTCTGAGACCATGCTCGCCAAGTACTTCAACGGCCCCGCTATGTTCTGCGCTGCTGCTGAGGAGACTCAGAACGACCTGATCGACGGTCGTGGCGATGCTTACTGCGGTATGCTGAATGCCAGCCACGCCCTGTCCCTGCGCAAGACCCGTGCCTACATCCCCGAGGAGCCCGTCGGCGACGCCGCTCACTGCGCAGAACTCATCCACGAGTTCCTGCCCATCGCTCGCGCCATCGTTGGTCTGCAGAACCTGAAGATTATCTCCTTCGGTCCCCGTCCCAACAACTTCCTGGCTTGTAACGCGCCTATCCGTGCCCTCTATGACCTCGACGTGGAGATCGAGGAGAACTCTGAACTCGACCTGCTGGAGTCGTTCCAGAAGCACCAGGGCGACCCACGTATCGACGAGGTAGCCAAGGATATGGCTGCTGAACTGGGTACTGGTAACAAGATTCCTTCTGTACTGCCGAAACTGGCTCAGTATGAACTCACGCTGCTCGACTGGGTGGAGGCTCACAAGGGCTGCCGTCAGTTCGTATCGCTGACCACGAAGTGCTGGCCTGCCTTCCAGACCATGTTCGGCTTCGTGCCTTGCTACGTAAACAGCCGTCTGACTGGCCGCGGTATTCCCGTCAGTTGTGAGGTGGACATCTATGGCACACTGTCAGAGTTCATCGGCACCTGCATCACCCAGGACGCTACGACGCTGCTCGACATCAACAACACCGTGCCTCAGGATATGTACGAGGAGAGCATCAAGGGCAAGAAGTTCCTCTGCGACGAGTACACCGACAAGGAGATCTTTATGGGCTTCCACTGCGGTAACACCGCCTCATCGAAGGTTTGCAACTGCCAGATGTGCTTCCAGCGCATTATGGCCCGCGCGCTGCCTATCGAGGTGACCAATGGTACACTTGAGGGCGACATCAAGCCCGGCAAGGCTACGATCTATCGTCTGCAGTCAACCGCCGACACCAAACTGCGCGCCTACATTGCTCAGGGTGAGGTCATCCCCGTGGCTACTCGCTCGTTCGGATCAATCGGTATCTTCGGCATCAAGAACATGAGTCGCTTCTACCGCCACGTGCTCATCGAAAAGCACTATCCCCACCACTGCGCCGTGATGTTCGACCACGCCGGTAAGTATCTGTGGGAGGTTCTCAAGTACATGGGCATCCCCGTGGAGGAGATCGACTACAACTTCCCGAAGGGCAACTACTACCCCACCGAGAATCCGTTCTGCTAATCTGAAAGCAGGCACAGCAAAAAAAGAGGTCGCTTGACCTCTTTTTTTTACGTCTGCCAAAGGCCTTTAGGGTGGGAAACATCAATAATAAATAGTTGCCCCTTGGTGGTTGATGTCGAGTTGTTTCACTTCGGCCAGATACTTCTGCGCCTTCGCGGTCTCGCCCAGTCCTAAGTAGCCGAGGGCGAGCATGTACTTGCAGTGGATCTCGTTCTTGCGGTCGAGGGAGTCTTCCCAGATGAGCAGGTCGGGCAGGGAGACGGCGAAGTAGTCCATCACCTGGTGCTCGAAAACGTGCTGCTTGCCGTAGTTCACCAGTTTATAGAAACGACCGTTGGCCTCGTCCTTGCGTCCCAATTTCAGCAGGGCCAGTCCCTGGTAGAAAATCTTGTCGGGCTTGGCATCGTTGTAGTACATCGCGGCAGCAGGCTCCTGCGGGCCGACGGTGGCTGCCTCCCAGCACTCGCGGGCCTTTTCCATATTGCCCATCTGCTCGTAGGCCAGACCGAGGAAATAGTAGAAGTCATTCTCCTGAGCACCGTAGAGTTTGCCCTCACCGAGGTGATACGGGTAGTCGAGGCACTGTTTAAGTAAGTCTTCCGCCAGCTTCGGATCGTTGTTTTTCAGGGCATGCTTCGCCAGTTCTACACGTGCAATCTGGTACTGCGCGGGCACCTTGCCTTCGCCGCCCTCCCACGGATGAAACTGATGACAGTCAAGCAGCACCTTGGCATCGCCGTAGCAGCCTGTCTGGTTGAGCAGGGTTATCTCTTCCAGCCGGAGGTCGTCTCGCTGCTGAAGTAATTTGGGATACTTTTGCAGGAAGGCCAGCCGCTCGGCGTGGGGCTTCTGCAGGCGCTTGTAGAGTTGGTCGAGTTCCATCAGGATGCGGCTGTCCTTCTCGTCGAGGTGGAAGGCACGCTCCATATATTCCAGAGCCTCCTGTTCCTTACTCTGTTTGTTAAAGCGGGCGAGGGCGAGGTTGCGCCAGACGGTGGGGAACTCGGGATTGAGGCGGGCTGACAGTTCCCAGTTCTCAACGGCGAGGTCGTACTGCCGCTTGTCGTAGTAGAGGCAGCCGAGGTAGTAGGGGGCACGGGCACCATCGGGGGTGAGGTGCTTGGCGATTGTCAATGCCAGTACGTCCTCCAGGCGGTTGGGGAAGCAGTAGTCGGGCGACATCTGCTCGGCCTCCTCGAAACAGGCCCGGGCTTCTTCGGTCATCCCCTGCGACCACTTGAACCAGCCGATGTAATAGGTCGTCAGCGGCGAGTCTTTCTTCAGTCGCTTGGCCACGGCGGGGATTGTCAGCACCTGCTCGGCCTCGGCGAAGAGACCGGCCTGGGCGTAGTCGAGGGCCAGTTCGTGGTAGTTGTAGACGTTGCCGTGCATCAGTTCCGTCAGTTCCTTCAGCACGTCCTTGTCCTTGGTCAGCAGATATTTCTCGAAGAGGATGCCATAGTTGAAATGATCCAGGCGGAGCGACTCGTCGATGAGTTGCAGACGGTCGTTGAGTTCCTTGGGACTGCCCATCTGGAGGGCACCCTTCTGCTTGCGTTCCTGCAAGAGACGCAGCACAGCGGCCTTCAGGGCCCGCGCCTTGTGGTTACAACTGTTGAAGACCAGGCAGCGGTTCAGTTCGTCGAGGGCATCGTCGTAGCGGCCCTGCGACGTGCTGATGCAGGCGGCCTCGAAGTAGCCGGCATCGGCCCAGGCCTTGTTCCAGGTGGACTTCCAAAAGAGTTCATAAGCCTCATTCAATTGAGAGGTAAGAGGTGAGAGGTGAGAGGTAAGAGCCGGGCGATACTTGAGTATCAACGCAAGGTTGAAGATGGCCTCTCCATCGTAGGGGTTCGGATTGCGTTTCTGCCAGATCCTCACGGCTCGACGCAGATAGGGTTCGGCCTTGTCGAAGCGGCCACGGCGCAGGTACCAGAGTCCCGTCTGGTTCAGACAACGCACATCGTTGGGATCACGGCGCAGGGCTTCCTCGTAGTAGTCGAGGGCCGACCAGGTGGCGTGGCGGTACTGCTCCAGATGGAGGCCCGTCAGATAGAGTTGGTCGTTGGTCTTCGTGTCCTCTGGTGAGAGGGCTGCCTCCGCTGCATCGGGGATGGGACGGATCTCGTCGTCCTCGGCTTGCCAAGATAAGAGAGGTGAGGGGTAAGAGGTGAAAGGCGAGAGGATAGTAAAGTAAAGGTCGCTCAACGAGGTGCCCTTCACATCGACCGTCTCTTCCAGGACGGCTTCGGGGGAGAGCGTCACCACCTTGTCATAATATGCCTCCCCTTGCTTATTGCACAGAACGATGCGCACCTCCTGTTTCGAAGTTGCCAGCACCTTGAGGCGCACAGACATCTCTCCTGTCTCCTCTATATTGAAGACGAAGTCCTTCGACGCCTGCTTCACGATGCCAATCTCACGGTAGGGCATAAAGTACTGCACGAACTGCTTCTCCTCGTAGGGCATCAGCCACGTAAAGTCGGGCTGGTTCTCGGTATAGACACCCGCCATCAGTTCGATGTAAGGACGGAAGACGCCCTTGTCATCCTGATCCGTCAGGTTTCGGTCCCACGCCCGTCCGAAGTCGCCGTTACCCCACGTCCACTGCTTCTTGCCGGGCGAGAAGTGATGGCTGGCCACGTGGAGCATACCGCCCTTCGTATCGTTCTCGTAGCCACCCTCGAAGTCGTACTTCGAATTGACGGCCATATACGAGGTAGGCACCTTGATATTCTTATAGTTGGAGATGTCGACACCCGCCGAGTAGTCCATCTTGTAATAGGTACCCGTGGCGATGGGGAACGACGAGACAGCCCGCTTGCCATGGTCGAACACGGCATTCACGTCGGGTGGGAACACGCTCTGATAGGCATCGTTCACCTCCACGGCGGGATTCGCCCACCAGAGGAAGGTCTGAGGCAGCGGGGTGCGGTTCGACACCCGTCCCAGGATTTCCAGATAGGCACAGCCGGGGCGCAAGGTGAAGCCTGCCATCCCTTTCTGGTGGAACATCCGCTCCATCTCGTTCACCCAGACCGTTACGCTCCCGTCGGCATTCTCCACGATGGTGCAGTCCACGGGCAGGTAGGTGCTGGGACGGTGGTGCTGCGGCCAGTTGAATTCGATGCCGCCACTGATCCAGGGACCTGTCAAGCCTACCAAGGCGGGCTTGATGACGTGGTTATAGTACACGAAGTGGCGCTCCTTGATCTTGTCGTACGCCATCTGGATGCGGCCGCCCAGTTCGGGCAGGATCATCACCTTGATATACTCGTTCTCTATGTAGACGGCCTTCCACTCCTTGTCCACCTTCTCATCTGAGATGGACTCAATGACGGGGTAGGGATAGACCACGCCGCTCGATCCCTGATACACACGCTTCTCCAGGAAGATGGGGTTCTTCTCCGGTTTGCCGACTTCATACGTCGGAATCGTCACAATTTCTCTCCACGCTTTAACCATATCTCTTAATTCTTAATTATCCTACTAATTCTTTTTCTAATTCTTCCAGCGATTTGCCTTTGGTCTCAGGACAGCGGTTCCAAAGGAAGATGAAGGCACAGATGCAGATGGCCGAATAGATCCAGAACGTGCCGCTGCTGCCAAGAGCCGCATTCATCGAGGGAAACGAGAAGGTGAGCGTGCAGCAGCCCACCCATAGGGCGAACGTACACGTGGCCATCGCGATACCGCGGATGCGGTTGGGGAAGATTTCTGCCAGCAACGTCCACGTAACAGGCCCTAAGGTCATCGCATAGACCGAGATGGCCGCCACGACCAGTGCCACCATCGCAAAGCCCGTCATGTGCAGGAAATAGCAGGTGCCGAGGGTCAGATAGATCAAGCCCAGCCCGCCGGCACCTATGAGCATCAGCGTACGGCGACCCCACTTCTCGATGGTATAGAGGGCTACGAAGGTGAAGATGACATTGGCAATACCCGTGATGACGATATTGATGAACATCCCGTCGACATCGAACCCAGCCCCCACGAAGATCTCCTGCGCATAGTTGAAGATCACGTTCGTGCCGCACCACTGCTGGAACACTGCAATCACCAGGCCCAATGTCAATACCTTACGGTATTTTATAGAGGTGAGAGGTAAGAGGTGAGAGGTGAGAGGTAAGAGGTGAGAGGTGAGAGATATGTTCTGTGGCGAGTCTGAGGCTTCAGGTATTCTCTTACCTCTTAATTCCAAGAACACCGGGCTCTCCGGAATAAAGAAACTCATCACGAGGAACAGCGCGGCGGGCAGCGTCTCTGCCCAGAACATCCAGCGCCAGCCCCACTCCACGTTCCACGCCTGACTCTCCGTCACGCTGGTATCACGAGCCAGCAGCATATTCACGATCTGCGCCGCCAGGATGCCCAGCACGATTGTCATCTGGTTCAGGCTGACCATCCTGCCGCGGATCTCCGCTGGACTGACCTCGGCGATATACATCGGTGCCAGGGCCGAGGCCACACCTATGCCTACACCGCCGATGAAACGCGCGATATTGAATAAGGTGAAGTCGTTGAACAATCCCGTGGCGATGGCCGACACCGTAAAAAGTACCGCCGATGTCATCAGCAGCGGCTTGCGGCCCCAACGGTCAGCAGCCGCACCAGCCACCATCGCGCCCACCAGACAGCCTATCAGGGCCGTCGTCATCGCCACGCCCTGCATCAAGGGCGAGTCCGCGATGCCGAAATACAGTTCATAGAACGGCTTCGCACCGCCTATCACCACCCAGTCGTAGCCGAAGAGCAGTCCGCCCATCGCCGAGACGGCGCAGATGAAATACAGGAATCCTTTGTTATAGTTACTCATAATCCGTATGATTTGTTATTCGGATGCAAAGATACACACAATTTTCCAAATCACCTATGGATTGTTCGATTAAATTATATGGACGATAATACTTTTAGTTCTTCTTGATTTCCACTTTCCATTCTTCCTCTGCTTTAGGCAGCGTGACGAGCGTGTCCCGCCACAGGAAGACATCACTTGAAATGAGGGTGTACTCTCCTTCCCAGGCTACTTCTGTCTGGGCTGAGGTCGGTGTGGCGAAAGCACTCTATGAACTTAAATTCTACCATAGCGATTCTTTGAAGTACCTATCCAGAATAAATGCTACGTCCATTATGACTTCTTTATTGGCTTATTTCGGCGACAAAGTTACTAATTATTTATGAAAGTAGCAAGGATTCGGATATTTTTTCCTGAGTTCGACGAAGATTTCGAAAGAAGATTACTTCGGCTGCAAGTCAGCATACTCCTTTGCGACATTCTCGATGCAGGGACAATCCTTCAGCGGGTCGAGGTCATGATGGCCTACGATGCAGGCTCTTGGATACGCCCGATGCAGTTCTTCGAGTAGGACGCGCATCGATAGTTTCTGCGCCTCGGTGCGGGTGTCGGCGGGTTGACCGCGGATGTCCAGGCCGCCCTCGTAGCAGATGCCGATCGAGTGGGCGTTGTGGTTCTTGCAGTGGGCACCGACGACGGCCTCGCTTCGGCCTGGCTCTATCTTCCCGTTGCGACGGATCACGTAGTGGTAGCCGATGGCTTTCCAACCTTTCGCTTTGTGCCAGTTGTCGATCTGCTTCGCCGACGAAGTCTGGTCGGGCCGCACTGCAGAACAATGAACAATAATCAGAGTGATCTTACGCATGACTGCACAAAGAAGGTGGTGATGATGAGGGTGATGAGTGACCCGACAAACTTCAGGATCTTGCCGATGACGGCACGCTTTTCTTTGAATTTCTTCAGCATAATCTTTTTATGTTTTTGTTTTGGCACGGATTACACGGATTAACACGGCCTTATTTCCTGGCTTTCAGCGGACGGCCTTTAAAGCCGTGTCCCCAAAGGGGCCGTGTCATCCGTGCCTGATTCTTTTGATTAGTCGCCGCTGTTCGGGCCGTCCTGACCGCCAGTCTCACCGCCGGTCGTGGTGTCTGCCGTCGCCGTGGCCACGGCGTAACTCGAGATGGGGATCTTCTCCTGGTACTTCAGATTCTTGCCGTCCACGGTCTTGGTCTTGGCGGCGATGACGTAGGCCAACTGGAGCACGCACTCGTCCTTGAAGGCGCGCGAGGTCAGGTCCTCGCCCTTGCTGCCCTCCGGCAGGAAGCGCAGGTGGACGCCCTTCACGAGGTTGTTCACGCCCACCTCGATCGAGCCCTCTACCGTGTTGACCACCTTCTTGCCGTCGCCCTCGATCGAGGGGTAGAACGTGCCGAAGCCGTCGAGTTTCACGGGCTGACCCTGCGAGCAGAGTTCCTTCAGGCAACTGACGATGTTCTGGATCACGAGCACGGCCAGGTCGTAGGTCACCAGTTTGCCGTGGTCGGCGATGTGGCGTGCGAAGCCCTTCAGGCCCAGCGGCTCCTTCAGGTCGCACTCGGGATAATACTTGCCGTACCCATTGTTGTACGTGTTCTGGTTCTGTCGGAGATTAACCAGCATTGGAATGTTCTGTACTGCCATAACTTTTTTGAATTTAGAATTGAGAATTTTGGAATTCTGGAGTCCGGATCTCCTATCCACCTGCAAAGGTACTAAATTTTTGGACGAAATCCAAATGTTTCGGCATCGGTGATTCAGTTACTGCAAGCAGATTAAAGTTATATACACTTATTGCGAAATATTCTTCCAATTGTATTTGCTTTTCCCGATTATTTTTCGTAACTTTGCACTATGGAAACAACGATAAGATCCTACGGTCGAAGTGAACTTGCACAGCAGTACTTCCCCCACCTGAAGCAGATCTCAGCCTGGCTCAAACTGAAGGGCCTGATGCTGGAGTACGAACCCCTGGTGCCGCTGGCCACGATGCCCCGCCGCACCTTCACCCCGCGCGAGGTCGCCACCATCTTCGACCTCATCGGTACCCCTTAGCGAGTTTGGACGGAGCAAAGTGGGAGATTACCCGGAGTAATCCCGGACTTTGCTCCGTCCAAAGTCCAAGATTGCTCCGTCCAAAGTCCAAGATTTCAAAGAGCGCTATGACGGAATGACACATTTGACAGAATAAATATGGAAATCCTACGCGTACCGCACAGGCACACATGCGCACACCCGGTACGCGAGGAATCCTTAGAAAATTGTGTCAATTCCGTCATTTGTGTCACCGGCGGGGGCATCCTCCGGGCGGGCATCGTACGCCTTGGTGCGCTGCCGGGCCTTGATTTCCTCGGCGGAATAGAGTACCACCACGTAGCCGCGGTCCTGACCGGAGCGCATGCGCTCGAACCCGAGCGCCTTCATCGCACGGCCGATCCTGTTGGCCCTCAACTGCAGCACGGGGTTGCTGCCCACCAACTGCAGGATGTCGCTGTTGCTGAGGAACTCGCCCGGCTCACCCTCACGGGGCTTGCGCATATACTTGAGTATCTGCTCATATTCGGGCCTGGGCGACTCGAACTTCTCGTTGTGCACGGCCTGCCGCTGGATCTCCTCCTGCGAGAACCAGAACTGGAAGCCCTGCCGGTAGAGGGCATAGGCCTGCGCGTAGATGCCCTCATAGTTGAAGGGGTCGTCGCGCGGGCTGCGTATGTTCTCCACCTCGAAGGGGAGCCAGCGGCGGGTGCCCGTCTCGTCGGAGAGGAACTGCACGTTGTTGCCCGTTCCGCAGAAGGAGGCGATGTGCGCTCGGTGCTCGTGGAAGTGGGCATAGGCCGCGCGCTCGTCGATCGACGGCATGGTCATCGCGGCCTTCAGTTGGTTCAGTTCGCGGCTGTTCATCGTGTCCAGTTCCTCGCAGCAGACGAGGCCGTACTGGGCCAGCGTCAGCAGGTCGTCGCGCCCCATGCGGCTGGCATTGGTCTTGGTGTAGACATAGTCCTTGAGTTGGGGCGGCAGGAGGTAGTTGAACCAGGTGGTCTTGTAGGAGCCCTGCCGCCCGATGAGCACGAGCATCACGTTGTTGACCACCGAGTCGTCCACCCATCCGGCCACCATCGCCACGAGCCACTTCTTCAGGTAGACGGCGAAGCGCATCTGCTCCTCGGCGTCGCCCTTGACATTGACCGACAGCGACATCTCCAGGATGTAGTCGTCGCGCCCGTTCCACGGCGGCAGATGCTCCAGGTAGAAGCGGAACGGATGATAGTCGGGCACGAAGTCCGACTCGATGACGCGGTAGATGTCCTGTGCCCTGACGGGCTTCAGCGCCGACAGTTCGGCCCAGAGGGAGTTGACGATGCGGTCGCTCACCGGCTGCCAGTCGGTGGCCGTCAGACTGCTCTCGGCGAAGGCGTCCTTCTCCGGGATGCGGCACTCCACCCGCCCCGTGATGACGTTATGCCGCAGGTAGAGCCTGTCGCCCAGGAACTGCTGGATGTCCCCGACGGTGGCATACACCTCCTGCCACGGTTTCTTATGCTCCCCTCCCTTCTGAGAGGAGGGGTCGGGGGTGGGGTCTCCCTTCTTTCGTTTCTTCTTAGGTTGATCATCCATGGTTAATCCCTATTTACTGCGATCATCTTCCGCATCAGTTCCACGCCGCTCGGTGTCCATACCGGGTACATCTTCTGCTTCCGCTCCCCCTCCTCGTTTCTTTTCGTCACGGCGTCCACCAGACGCATCACTCTGCATTCCTTTTCTTGTTCTGTCATGATTCTCATTTACATTTAATGTGTGATACATGTTGATTCTTTTATCCTTGCAAAGACATTGCGAAGTTACGAAAACATCCGCATACGTGCAAGAGGCGACTTAAATGAAATGATTGTTAAAATCATCTAAAAACCGCGCCTAATACACTTATTTACAGCACTTTGGATCGTTTGGAACTTTTCTCCCATATTCGTGTGCCTGGGGTCTGCCAGCCAACGGAACAAGTCGTTTTTGCAGTAAGGGAATCTGAGCACAGATAAACCCGACTGGAGTAGCCGGGCTATTTCACGATAGATGAGGCTCTTTGATCCTCTTGGCAAATCCGCTCGGAAGTCAAGCCGCTCGATGAGCCGAGGGTTTTGTTGAGGGGTTAGCAACAGCGGGCGTAGACGGTTGATCATCTCGTCGTAGGCCCAGTAGTAGTCGCTGCTGATCAGGTTCAGCAGCAGGGAATCTTTTGTCTTTGTCTTCATTGTTTTGCCTTGGCTTTAGTGCCACCACCCCAAGGGCGGTCGGCCAAGCCTCGGCAAAACGGTCGGGACCGGTCACGAGTGTCGTCTATGGTGTCATCTCATCGGTATCAGTTCAGGGCTTATGATTAACTAAATTACTTTACTTTCTCGCGGATTAGCAACAATGTTGCTAAAGTATTGCAAAGGTATAGAAAATACCATACATAATGCACAAACCGCACACTTTTTTATCAATTACGCCTCATAATCCGCCCTTTTCAGCCTAATTTCACCCCTAACCCTCAACTTTTTGCCTGATAATTGCTTTATTTCCCAAAAAGTTTGTAACTTTGCAGATGCATTGTGGCTGCAAGGCCACGGGTGCATTGACATCGTGGGTATATTGAATATTCGTATTCAATTCTGATGGTTCAACGTTCAAAAATGTCCGACCAACATTACAACGAATCAACAGAAGGTGAGTACGCCATTAATAGGCGTACCCTTCCTTCATTTCGTTGTAAGGGTTTAAATCTTTGGTCGGACGCGAATTCCTGAACGTTGAGATGATATTGGGAGCGGTGCGCTTTTCTTGTGCCCCTATGTCTGCTGACTTATGACATAACAGTTTAGATTTTTAAAGCGTCCGACCAACTATGCCAAAGAATCTATCCAAGGGTAACTATGCCCAGACTGATGCTGTGTATGGCATCAACGATATCCTGACGGAAATCCGCCAGAAGTCACTCACCGAGAAAGAGAAAGGAACAGACTTCGAGCGATTGATGAAACTCTGGTTCCTAACCGATCCCCGCTACAGCAACCTCGAACGGGTCTGGCTGTGGGAGGAGTTCCCTGCCCGCAAGGACTTCGGCGGTAAGGACTTGGGCATCGACCTCGTAGCCCGCACCGAGGCTGGCGACTATTGGGCCATCCAGTGTAAGTGTTATGCGGAGGATGCCATAATCTCAAAGGGTGCTGTAGATAGTTTCCTGGCAAATGCCAGCAGAACGTTCCTTGACCCTGAGACGCTACAGACACGGGAGTTCAGCAACCTGCTCTGGGTGCAGACCACCCGCAAACGCTGGGGAAGCAATGCCGAGGCAGCCATCCAGGGATTGAGCAAGCCCTTCAACCGCATCTCCCTCTACGACCTCGAAATCTCAGCCGTTGATTGGGAGAAGTTGAAGGCTGGTCTCTATGGCGACGAGGCCAAACTGCCAGGCAAGCAGCCCCGCCCCCATCAGTTGACAGCGATGTCACAAGCCTACGAGTATTTCGTGGAGCAGCGCAATGGGCGGGGCAAACTGATTATGGCTTGTGGTACGGGTAAGACCTACACCAGTCTGAAGATTATGGAGCAGATGACCGACAAGGATGCCTTTGTGCTCTTCCTCGTGCCGAGTATTGCTTTGTTAGGTCAGACGCTGAATGCCTGGATGGCAGACAAACAGGATGCGATGCGGGCTGTCTGCGTCTGCTCGGATGCCAAGGCCTCAAGGAAGATGATGGATGCCGACGATGAGGATGCAAGCGTGATTGACCTCGCTGTGCCTGCCACTACCAATACGCACTCCATTCTCCGTCAACTCCGTCAATACGACAAGGAGAATTGCCGCACTGTCATTTTCTCTACCTACCAGAGCATCGACGTGGTGAAGGAAGCCATTGACCTCTATGGACGTGAGGTGGACTTGATCATCTGCGATGAGGCCCACCGTACCACGGGCGTCATCCTGAAAGACAAGGCCGAGAGCAACTTCACGAAGATTCATAACAACGAGTTTATTTGCGCCAAGCGTCGCCTCTATATGACAGCCACCCCACGACTGTATAGTGCCAACGTAAAGGTAAAGGCCAAGGAGAATGAGAACGTGGACATCCTCTGCTCGATGGACTCCAAGGAACTCTATGGCGAAGAGTTCCACCGCCTGACCTTTAACGATGCAGTCAGTCAGGGGCTGTTGACAGACTATAAGGTGTTGGTGCTGACTGTCAGCGAAGAAGACATTCCGCAGGAAATCCGCACCAGCATCAAGGCTGACTATAATATGGCTGCTGACAAAGATAAATTGCACGAACTCCACTTCGACGATGCCACGAAGATTATCGGCTGTATCAATGGCCTTTCGAAGCGTATCAAGGGAGACGAGGGCATCACCAAGGAACAAGACCCAGTGATGATGAAGCGAGCCGTAGCCTTCTGTCAGACCATCAATCCCACGAAGAGTAATCCTAACTATTCATCCACGCAGTTGGCTAAATACTTCGGAACGATCTGCGATGAGTACAAGGACACGATGCTCGACGATGAGAAGCGGGAGGTGGTGAACGTCAAGGCCAAGCATATCGACGGCTCGATGGATGCCAACACCCGTAATGAACTGATTGCCTGGCTGAAGCAGGATGCAGAGGATCCGCAGGAATGTCGTGTGCTTTGTAATGTGCGCTGTCTCTCCGAGGGTGTCGATGTGCCAGCCCTCGATGCGGTGCTGTTCCTGTCGCCAAGAAACAGCGAGGTGGAGGTGGTGCAGAGCGTAGGCCGCGTGATGCGCTCCTTCAAGAACAAGAAGTACGGCTACATCATCATCCCCGTCATCGTGCCCAACGACGTGAAGCCAGAAGATGCGCTGAACGATAACGAGCGTTTCAAGGTGGTGTGGACGATTCTGAACGCCCTGCGCTCTCACGATGAGAACTTCAATGCCCACGTGAATCAGATCAACCTGAACAAGAAGCGCCCGCCAAAGATTACCATCGCCCGTCCGCCACGGAACACCTACGGCTTGGGAACGATGGCAGCGGAAGACGGACCTACCACGTTGGAGAATGAAGAAGTAGCCCGCCAGTTGGAGTTACGCTTTGGCACCTTGCAGGATGGCATCTATGCCCGACTGGTAGAGAAGGTAGGCGACAAGATGTATTGGGAGAACTGGGCCAAGAGCGTCGGACAGATTGCACAGAAGTTCATTGAGCGCATCGCCCTGTTGATTAAGGAGAACGAGAACGCCCGCAACTACTTTGCCGAGTTCATCCAGGGTCTGCATAAGAATATCAACGACAGCATCGACGAGGGACAGGCCATCGAGATGCTGGCGCAGCACATGATTACCCGTCCTGTATTCGATGCATTGTTCAAGGAATACCAGTTCGTGAACAATAATGCCGTCAGTCGCTCGATGCAGGATATGATCGAGGTGCTTGAAAGTGAAGGCATGGAAATGGACACGGCTGTGCTCGACAAATTCTACACCTCCGTGAAGAACAACGTGTCGAGCATCGACAACCTGGAAGGAAAGCAGACCATCATCAAGAATCTCTACGAGAAGTTCTTTAAGGGTGCCTTCCCGTTGACGGTTGAGAAGTTGGGTATTGTCTATACGCCAGTAGAGTGCGTGGATTTCATCATCCACAGTGTAGAGGATATTCTGCAAGAGGAGTTCAATACTTCTCTGACGAATGAGAACGTGCATATCCTCGATCCCTTTACAGGCACGGGAACCTTTATCACCCGCCTGCTGCAAAGCGGCATCATCAAGAAGGAGGATATGCTGCGGAAGTATAAGAACGAAATCCATTGCAACGAAATCGTGCTACTGGCCTATTACATTGCCGATGTGAATATCGAGGCTGTCTATCATGACATCATGCATCCAGAGAAGTATGAAATGTATGATGGCATTTGTCTCACCGACACTTTCCAACTCAACGAGCATGGCGACAACGACATCTTCTCGCAACTCTTCCCAGAAAACTCCGAACGTCTACAGAAGCAGAAGAAAGCACCAGTAAGGGTAATTATTGGTAATCCACCGTATTCAATTGGACAAAAATCCGCAAATGATGATGCACAGAATCTATCTTATCCAACATTAGATAATAGAATACTAACTACTTATGTAGAAAAATCTGTAACTAAGAATGCGAAGCCACTCTACGATTCATATATTAAGGCATTTCGTTGGGCATGTGATAGAATCAAAATGATCAAAGAAGGAGGTATTGTAGCATTCATAAGTAATGGTGCTTGGATAGATGGCAATGCGCATGACGGTATGCGTAGATGTTTACAAGATGAATTCACTTCTATCTACGTGCTTAATCTTCGTGGTAATGCAAGAACAAGCGGAGAGCAACGTCGCAAAGAAAGTGGAAATGTTTTTGGGGAAGGAACACGTACACCAATAACGATTACTTTGTTAATCAAAAATCCTTCAAAGCAAAGTAAAGCCTCTATTTGCTATCACGATATTGGTGATTACCTCACTCGCGAGCAAAAGCTTAAAACCATAAAAGATTTTCATTCTATCATAAATACTCCCTGGGACGTAATAGAACCAAACGAAAAGAACGATTGGATTAATCTCCGTGATGGTCTATATGATGGTCTCATTCCTCTTCCTTTAGAGAAAGAGACTAAGGAGAAAAGCGTATTTACAACAAAATCGCTCGGCTTTACTACGGGAAGAGACTCATGGTCTTACAATTTCTCTGAAAAGGAATTGTCGGCTCATATGAAAAGGATGATTTCTCATTATAATTCACAAATTGGGCAGAATGAGGTTTCTTTAGATACAACCCAGATTAGTTGGTCCAGAGGCTTACGCAAGAAACTTGACAAATCAATAAGCATTTCTTTTGATAAGCAATATAATGTTTGTGCTCTTTATCGGCCATTCTGTATGGAGATGGCCTACAGTCATAAGGATTTGGTAGAATACCCAAGTAGTTGGGAAGATTTGTTGCCTTGTGATGATAGCCAGAACCTTGTTATTGGTGTGATGGGAGTTGGTGCCACAAAAGACTTTTGCGTTTTGATTAGTAATCGAATTATTGATTATCAGGTCTTGTTTAATTGTCAATGCTTTCCTCTTTATTACTACGAAGAGAACAAGAACAAGCAGAGGTCGCTCTTTGATGAAGAGTCGAATGATGACTATATCCGCAGGGATGGCATAACAAACTGGATATTAAAAGAGGTACGTACGCGCTACGGCACCAAGAACATCACTAAGGAAATGATTTTCTACTACGTCTATGGTCTGCTACACTCAAAGGACTATCGGGAGCGCTTTGCTGCTGACCTGAAGAAGTCGCTGCCGAGGATTCCCATCGTTGACAGCATCGAGGACTTTATGGACTTCTATAAGGCTGGTAAGGAGTTGGCTGACCTGCATCTGAACTACGAAGAAGTACCACCCTGTCCTGGCGTTGTGGTTAGAGGCAATCGTCAGGTTCCAATGACGGTGAAGCAAGACCCTGCAACGGGCGGCTACATCGAAGTGCCTGTAGACGATGGTGCCTACGACTACTTCCGCGTGATTGACAAGATGCGCTTCAAGTCGAAAGAGGATAAGAGCACGATTATCTATAATGGCAACATCACGATAGAGAACATCCCCGCAAAAGCCTACGATTACATCGTCAACGGCAAGTCGGCCATCGAATGGCTCGTGGAACGATATGCCGTCACCATCGACAAGAAATCGCTCATCAAGAACGATGCCAACGACTGGGCACGTGAGCACCACAAGCCCCGCTACATCCTTGACCTCGTATTGAGCGTCATCAACGTCTCTGTGCAGACGGTTGACATCGTGAATAGTCTGCCGAAGTTGAAGTTCGACTGACAGAAAGAGGATGCCTTTATAATTCAGTGCAATGTGCATAAAACACACATTGCACTGAATTTCTTTACTAAACGCTTGGTGGATTAAAAAGAAGTTTGTATCTTTGCACCATTAAACATTGTTAAACGTATAAATTTGAGATTATGAACGACATTGAAACTCAGAACAACAAGGGTGAGATTGTGATGTACCAGCCGGATGAAACCATCAGGTTGGAGGTACGTGTAGAGAATGAAACCGTGTGGTTGAATCGTCAACAGATGGCTGATTTGTTCTCCAGAGATGTGAAAACGATAGGCAAGCATATCAACAATGCTTTACGAGAAGAATTGGCAAATATCCCAACTGTCGCAAAATTTGCGATAGTTCAGAATGAGGGCGGTAGAATGGTTAATCGTACTATCGAATTCTATAATCTTGACATGGTTCTATCTGTTGGCTACAGAGTAAAGTCAGAACAAGGCGTAAAATTCAGAAGATGGTCAAATTCTGTTTTGAAAGATTATTTGATGAAAGGATATGCTTTCAGCCAAAGGGTGTACTGTTTAGAACAGCAAGTGGCAAATCAAAACTCAGAGATTCTTGAACTAAAGAAGAAAGTAGACTTTTTTGTCCGATCATCATTGCCACCAGTTGAGGGCATCTTCTATGACGGCCAGATATTTGAGGCATACGCACATATTATCAGCCTGATAAAACAGGCAAGGAATTCTATTGTGCTGATTGATAACTACATCAATGTGGATACACTGACGATGCTGAGTAATCGAGGGGCAGGTGTCGCTGCCACGATCTATACCCGACAACTATCAGCCCAACAGCAGTTAGACGTGCAACGACATAATGCGCAGTATCCGCCCATCACGGTGAACACCTGCCAGCATAATCACGACCGATTCCTGATAATCGATGATGCAGTCTATCTGTTTGGAGCCAGCCTAAAGGATGCTGGCAAGAAACTGTTCGCCTATATCAAAATGCAAGAGACGCCTGCATCTGGCATCCTGAATATAATAAGGTGATAATCCTGACATCCAGAAACTCTGCACCGTGATTTGGTGAGGGGCACAAGAGAAGAAATCGTGCAGCGAGGTCAAGTCTCACTGACAGAGACTTGACCTTTTTTCTTACAGACTTTCCATCAGGATCTGTTTGATGTCCTGTTCTGTCAGGGGCGCGTATGCATTCTCCAGGCCCTCGTTGACGGCGATGTGATGAGCCATCTCGTCGATGCGGCTGTCGTCGATTGTTTTCTGTTTTCGGGGCGGACTCCTCAGAGAAGCCCGCCCCTACTAAAAAGAGAGTGTTGTATGTAACTTTTGTTATCCTGCTTATTCCACGGTAGAAGAGACATTCTGCTTTTCGTAATAAGCCTTATAGTCCTCACCGCCGTACTTCAGGCCGAGATCCTCACCGGCGATACCGTCGGCCACGCCCTTGTAGGCCCACTTGCGAAGGAAGGAGCCGTCGAAGAGGTTAGGCTTCTCACCCTCCAGCCAGTACTCGTGCTCATCGTCAGCGTCGGTGAGGCTCCAGATGGTGATGCCGCCCTGCTGGGCCTCGGGCACGTTGGCATAGTAGGACTCGAAGATGGTGCGGTAGGCATCGGCCTGAGCCTTATACTGGGCTGCCGAGGGACTGCTGGTGCCGAGGGCGATGTCAAGTTCGGTGACGCGCACGAGTTTGCCCGTGGCGGCCAGTTCCTTGAACTGCTTGTCGACCTCAGCGCGCAGGGCTGCGATCTTCTCGGCATTGTTGGCGGCATCGTCGCTGGTGCCTGAGAGGCTGATGTGCATCTGGGTACCGATACCGTCGACGATAGCGGAGCCGTGGGCAGCGTCGATGTCCTGAACGAACTTGATGGCTGCGGCGCGCTTGCCGTCGGAGTTGTTGAGATTATAGTCGTTGTAGAACAACTTGGTCTCCGCAGGCAGGTACTGACGGGCCAGTTCGAAGGCCTTGACAGCATAGTCGGGCACATAGTAGCCCCAGTAGAAGTGGCCGCTCTCCCAGTTGAGTTCGAGACCGTCTTCGGTGTTCTCAGTGGGTGCGCTGTCGCCTTCCATTCCGAAGACGCCGTCAACGCCGCGCACCTTGTTGCTGCCGTCGGCAATGGCCTCGTTGATGACATCGTAGCCCACGGGCACGATTCCCTTCTCGGCCAGATGCTCGGCCATACCCTTGATCCACGACTCCATTGCGCCGAGGAGGGCCTCACGCTTCTCGTCGGGTGTCTTTACGATATAGTAACTCTTGGCGGCGCGACGGGCAGCACGGGCACGGGCGGCGGCTGCACTCTGGTCGTTGGCCAGGCCGAACTTGATGTCGTCGACATAGTAGGTGGCACCCACCTTACCGAAGTTGAGGATGATGCGGTTCACGTCGTCGTAGTCCGTGATGGTGAACTCTGATTCGCAGAGCGTCCAGTCAGTACCCACCTCGAAGGTGTTGTAACCACCCTGTGAGCCGTAGGTCGTTCCGTTCTGATACTGGAACTGGAGTTCGCCGGCGGCAGATGATGACTTGGCATAGAACTGCACGATGTACTTCTTGCCCTGCTCCAGCGGATCGTCGAAGGTGTAGGCAAACTGGGCCTCCCAGGCATTGCCGTCGCCATTGTTCTCAAGCACGATGCCATAGGATCCGTTGCGACCTGCGCCAGCCTGCACGGTGACGTCCTTCTTGTTGCTGCCCCAAGAGCCCCAGCCACCGGTCTCGCCACCTTCGAAGTCGGAGGCATCGCCGATGAGCACGTTGGCCATCGGATCCTTGGCTGCCAGCGTACCAAACTCGATGTTGTCGATGTAGTAGGTATCGCCCACGGCACCGAAGTTGAAGATGATACGGTCATCAGTCTCGTAGGCCGGTGTGAACGAGTATTCATACTGCTGATAGGTGGCGCCGATGTCGAAGGTGTTATAGCCGCCTTGGTCGCCGTAGGTGGTGCTGTTCTGATACTGGAACTGCAGTTGTCCCTTGCCGGAGGCCGACTTGGCCTGGAAGCGGATGGTGTACTCGGTGCTGCTGCTCAGCGGCGTGTCGAAGGTGTAGGCTAACTGTGCCTCCCAGGCATTGCCGTCGCCCTTGTTCTTCAGCACCAGTGCCTTGGAGCCGCTCACGCCCTGTCCGTCCTCAACAGTCACGTCGTCCTTGTTGCCGCCCCAGGAGCCCCAGCCCTGGCTGTCGCCACTCTCGAAGTCGGAAGAGACGAGCAGGTTCATCGGGTTGTCCTGCTTCTGGCCGAACTCGATATCGTCGATGGTATAACTGCCACCCACCTTACCGAAGTTGAAGATGATGCGGTTGGCATCGTCGTAGTCGGTGATGGTGAACGAATACTCATAGGTAGCAAACGATGTCCCCACGTCGAAGGTGTTGTAGCCGCCCTGTGAGCCGTAGGTGGTGCCGTTCTGATACTGGAACTGCAGTTGTCCGCTGGGCGATGACGACTTGGCCTTGAAACGGATGGTGTACTCCACGTCCTTTTCGAGGGGCACGTCGAAGGTGTAGGCAAACTGTGCCTCCCAGGCGTTGCCGTCGCCGTTGTTGACCAGCACGATGGCCGGCGAACCGTCGGGGCCTGCCCCGGCTACGACGTCGACGCTGGCCTTATTGCCGCCCCAGGAGCCCCAGCCGCCAGTGGTGCCGCCGTCGAAGTTGGAGGCGTCGCCGGCGAGTACGCTCTTGATGTCGCTGTCGCTCTCAATGACGAGTGTCGGCTTGATGAGCGACTTCAGGTAGGTCTGGTTCTGTTGGGTATGCCAGAAAAAGTTGTGACCGTAGAGTTGGAGCCCGTCTTCCTGGATGGCCTCAAGTGCGGGATCGAGACTGGCGAAGTTGAGAGAGCCGCTGTTGCCCACAATGGCATCGTGCTTCATCGCGTTGCCCCAGGTCACCATCTGGAAGTTGCCGGCAGCCAGTTCGTGGCGACCGTCGGTACCCATATAGATGTCCTTGCCGATACCCAGTCCGAGCACGTTGTTGGGATGGTACTGGGCGTTGTAGGTCTTGAGGGTCTCGTAGTTGGCGAGTACCTCTTTCACCTGCAGGGGGATCTCAGCCTTGGTGACACTGCCCCGTCCGTCAGGGGTGCCCCATTCCATGATCTGGTCCTTGCAACCAGTGAGCAACATCGCCGTTGCTACTACTGGTAATATGATCTTATTGAATTTCATATCGCTTCAATTTTTTAATTTCTCAATATCTCAATATTAGAAGTCGCTCACCGTGATGGGTGCGATGGATACCACGCGGAGGTTGTCGATGTAGATCTTCTGGTTGAAGAGTTTCGCACCATAGTTGAGCACTGGCGTCACGCCTTCCTCCGTCTTGATGTCGCCATTGCAGAAGAGGAACAGGAAGTTGCGGTAACTGCCGGAGTTGCGGTCGATGCAGACTTTCTCAAAGGTGGCATTCGAGGCTGTGGCCTTGTTGGCATCGCCTGATGCGGTCTCGGGGTTGTAGTTGCCGAACTTAGAGAGGGGGATCGTCACCGTCTGCCAGCCTGTGGTCTGATAAGCCGTGTGGCCACCCGTGGTCTCGTCGAGCCAGGGAATCCAGACGCTGGCGGTATTCATATACTCAGAACTGAACTTGGTGCAGCCCGAGTTCCAGCCATAATTGGAGAGGTTGTTCTGGAGTGATATCTCGAGTTGTCCTGTCAGGTCCCAAGGCTCCGGGCAGTAGATGTCGAACTGGATGGCGACATCGCTGGCCAGGGTGTTACCGGGGATGATCTTTGTCATACGGTCATTCCAGTCGTCGTTGGCATTGCCTGTGCCAGCGGTGGCCCAAAGCAGAGCGTTGCTGCCAGGATCGAGACCTCCGGCATTGAGTTTCACGTCGGGCACGAGCAGGGCTACCTTGCCGCGGCCTGTACCGAGGGGATCGTCTACGAGGTCATCAGCAGAATAGGTGGCATTCCAACTGCCGAGTTCACCATTGCCGTCGAAGTCGGTAATGAAGCAACGGAAGTCATTGAAGAACGTCGGACTGACGGCGGTACCGTTAGCACCCTCGCTGGTGATGCTGCCAGCCTCCGTGACGCCATTAGGCATCGTGAAGGCGTAGAACTTACCGTTCTCGTCGTTGGTGATGCCTGAAGTGACCTCGATACCACCGGGAAGGGTGATCTTGGTGGTCTCCTGCAGATTGGCACCATAGACGGTGACCTTCTCACCCGGCTTCGGCAGCGTGTTGTCACAACTGCTGATGCTCGGTGAAGCGGCACGGATGGTGAAGTCGTACTCCAGACGGGCTGCATCCTTGATGAGGATGATCTTGTTGCGCACGCTGGCCTCAGCCTTCTCCACGGGCGTGTCGGCATTGAGCGTCACCCACACGTTGTTGTCGGTCATCAGGGCATTATTAAAATAGGTGTCATAGCCATTGATGAGAATCTTCTTTAGGCCCAGGAAGCCGGAGCCTTCGAGACGGATGAGTTGGCCCAGGCGGGCGAACTCCACGGGACGGTCCTTATTGACCGTATCGTTAACATTCTCCAGATAGACCTGTGAGATGGTCATCGGAGCAGACTGCGAGCCTTTGTTGTCGTCATCATCGCTACAAGCGGTGAAGCCCAGGGCGAGCAGCGTCAGGCACAGTGTCCATATATATTTTCTTGTGTTCATAATGTCTCTTGTTTTTAGAATAAGTCGGAATCTGAAACTTCTCTGTCGCCAAACTCATAGTTGACGGCATTGCTGGCGTTCAGCAGCGGGTTCTTCGTCTGGTCTGTGTCGGGCATGGGCAGTGTCAGGCTGGCTGCGGTGGCCGTAGCCACGCTGGGGCCAGGTGCGCTGTAACTGCTGCTCAGCACGTACTCGTGGGTAGAAGAGTCGAAGTAACTGGCATTGCGATACTGATTGTTCACATAGTTCACCACTTCCTGCTGCTGGTAGTAGCCGCGACGCACGAGGAAGTACCAGTAGATACCCTCGAAGGCGGTCTCCACGCGGAACTCGTGGCGGATGTCCTCGTAGGAGATGCTGCTCTTGGCGGGAACGCCGGCACGGCTGCGCAGGGCGTTGAAGTAAGCCAGAGCGGTGGCATCGCTCGTCGAGGCACTATTGCCCAGTGCTGCCTCAGCATAGTTGAGATACACCTCGGCCAGACGCATCATATAGGTGTTGACACCTGAGTTGTTGTTTACCGAGAAGCCGTTGACGGCATTCGTACCGATCACGTACTTCTTGATATTGGCACCCTGGCTGCCGGCACTCTCCGACTCGCCATAGACGTATGGCTTCTCGGGATCGGTGCTCAGTTCGGGATAACTCTCGCCGTAAGAGGCCACGGAGTTGTGGCGGCGGATGGCGTCATCGATGGTCTGTCCGCCGAGGTTGGCATCCTTATACTCCTTGAACTCCTCCCAGAGGTCATAACTGCAGTAGGTGGAGCCACCCCATGAGTTACCCTGGTTCACCTGCGTGCTCCAGGCCAGGAAGCGGGTCATCGACTGGGCGAGGCCATTGCTGGCACCAGCCTGCCACTGGAGTTGGAAGATGCTCTCGCTGTTGTTGTTGAACGTTGCGGCGGCAAACAATTCGGCATAGGTGTCGGCCAGACGATAGGGACCGTTCTGGATACACTTGGCGGCAGCCTTACGGGCGGCGTCGAGATAGTAGTCGTTGCGCGAGCCACGGTTGAAGTCGGTGGCAATGTTGGAGCCGTCGTAGCGCCCACTGGTGGTCAGGCCGGCCATCGAGAGATAGAGGCGTGAGAGCATGGCGTAGGCGGCATACTTGTTGACGCGTCCCGTGCCGGGCGAGGCCGAAGGCAGATTGACGGCGGCATACTCCATATCGCGGATAGCGAACTCCATCACGTCAGTCTGGCGATTGGGATTCACTACATAGTTGTTCACCATCTCACCCGTGTTGTCATAGATGATGGCACAGCCCCAGAGCGAGGCGATGTACCAGTAGGCGAGTCCACGCATGAAGCGGGCTTCGGCAATGCCCTGCCGCTTGGCAGTCTCCGACACGCTGCTGGTAGAGAAATTGTTGATGTTGTTGATGGCGTTGTTTGACTGTGCCACCACCACGTGGAAACTTCTCCAGGCATCGGTCAGACCGACTGAGACACCCGTCTCCGTGAAGTTGGTGTAGGGATAGATGTAGTTGGAGTACTGGGCGGTGATGTTGTTGGCACGTCCGTCGCCCATACCATAGTAGAACTTGTCATTGTACATATACCAGACGTAACTATAGAGGGGATAGATCTCCTGCGACACGGCATCGTCGCTGGAGAAGAAGGTGCCCTGCGAAATCTGGTATGTATTCTCCTGATCGAGGAAGTCGTTGGCACAACTGGTGAAAAGGATGGAAGACGAGAAGACGAGAATACAGGAATACAGGACAACAGCCCTTGCACTCCAGTAATGTCTGGTCTTCTTGTCTTCTTGACTTCTTGTCTTCATATTAATTGTATTCATAATTCCTAATTTCTAATTTCTAATTCCTAATTTCAGAATTGTACGTTCACGCCGAATGTATAGATACGCGGAGAGGGATAGCGGCTGTAGTCGACACCGTTCAGGAGGGCCGTACCGCGCAGCGAGCCTACCTCAGGATCCATACCGTCGTACTTGGTGATGGTGAAGAGGTTCTGGGCGTTGCAGTAGAGTTTCACGTTGGTCAGGAAGGTGTCCTTCAGCCACTTGCGGGGCAGCGTGTAACTGAGTGATACGTTCTGCAGGCGGATGTAACTGCCGTCCTCCACGAACTTGTCGCTCTGTCGGAAGTTGTTGTTCTGTCCGCTCTCAGTAGAGAGACGCGGCTGGATGCTACCGGTATTGGTCACGTAATAGTTGCGGTAGTCCTCGGGGCCGTTGACATCGATCTTGGCCAGACGGGCATAGTCGAGCACGCTCTTCAACTGGTTGCTGGTAGAACCAGTGACCTCGAGCCAGCGGCGACCGTAGTTCAGCACCTTGTTGCCGTAACTGCCACTGAACTGGATGCTCAGGTCGAAGTTCTTATAGGTGAAGGTGTTGCCGAATCCCCAGGTGAACTTCGGTTCGGGCGAGCCGATGAAGGTCTGGTCGTTGTTGTCGATGACACCGTCGCCGTTGATATCCTCATAGATATAGTCGCCGATGAACACGCCTCCCGTCTCAGGAGAACTGGCGATGGACGAGCCTTCAGGCAGGGTCACGGCCTTCACGTTGCCGTCGGCATCCTTGTAGTAGAAGTCCTCGGGCTTGTCGAAGCGTCCGATGACCTTATAGCCCCAGAACTGGCCGATGGGCTCGCCAACCACGGTATTGGTGACGGTGGTGATGTCGGAACCGATCTGGAGGGTCTGCGGCAGGGTGCCGGTCTCACTGTCGAGCGAGAGCACTTTGTTGCGGTTGAGTGAGAACACTACGTTGCTGCGCCACTGGAAGTTCTTCGACTCCACGTTGACGGTGTTCAGCGTGACCTCGATACCCGTGTTGCGCAGCGAACCTACGTTACCCCATGGGTTGGAGGGCGCACCGTAGATCTCGTCGGCACCAGGGCCGCCAAGGTAGGCAGGCAGGTCGAGCATCATCAGCAGGTCGTTGGTCTTCTTGTAGTACCAGTCCACCACGAGGTCGATGCGACTGTCGAAGAGCGAGAGGTCGAAACCGACGTTGGTGGAATAGGTGGTCTCCCACTTCAGGTTCGGGTTGGCGTTGTTACCGTTGAGCACACCCACGCCCCAAGTAGTGGTATAGTTGGAGAGCATTGCCATATAGGCCCAGTCGGGTACGTTCTGGTTACCGGTGGTACCCCAACCCAGACGGAGTTTCAGGTTGTTGATGGTGTGGTTGTCCTTCAGGAAGTTCTCCTGGCTGACGCGCCAGGCGAGGGCTGCCGAGGGGAACCAGCCCCAGCGGTTGTCCTTATAGAACTTCGAACTACCATCACGACGCAGGGTGGCGGTGATGAGGTAGCGGTCGTCGAAGTTGTAGAGCACGCGTCCGAAATAAGAGAAGAGTGCCGTGTTATTCTGGTAGCCGTCGATGTTGACGTTGGCACCCGTCGTCTCACCGGCCCGGAGGTCGATGACTGAATTGGAGAGGTAGCCGGAGTTGGCGGCGTTGAAGTTCTCCCAGTAGTTGTGGCTCATTTCCTGTCCGACCATCGCGTTGATGTTGTGCTTCTGTGCGATGGTGCCATTATAGGTCAGGATGTTGCGCCACGACCAGTACTTGGAGTCGTTCTTGTACCAGGCACCGTCGCGCTGGCTGCTCACGCGGACACCAAAGGTGTAGTCAGGCGTGTAGGTCTTGGTCTTGTTCAGGTTGTAGTCCGTCGACAGTTCTGTCTTGAAGGTCAGTCCCTTCAGGATGGTGGCCTCCAGATAGGTATTGATACGGAAGTTCAGACGCTTGGCGAAGTTGGTCTTGATCTCGGCCAGGGCCACGGCATTGTCGGGCATCCACTGGTCGTCAGGACCATCGTAGCCGCCTTCCGGGTTGCGCACGGCCACTGAAGGCTGCGACTGCAGGGCGGTGTTGATGATGTTCCAGTTCTTCTCCATCTCCTGCTTCGAGTCGGAGAGCGAGAACGAGATGCCGCCCTTGAGCCACTTCTTCAGTTCGGTGTCGATGTTACCACGCAGGGTCTGGCGCTTGAAGCCGGTGTTCAGGCCAATACCGTCCTGATTCAGATAGCCTGCCGAGATGGCGTAGGTAGTCTTGTCAGTACCGCCGGTCAGCGAGAGGCTGTGGTTGGTCATAAAGGCGGTATTGAAGAGTTCGTCCTGCCAGTCGGTACCCTCGCCGAGCAGTTCGGGACGCAGGAAGGTGCCCACGGCTGTCTTGATCTTGGCATCGGCGATGTCGTTATAGTGCTCGGCATACTCCTTCAGGTCGAGCACCTCGAGTTTCTTGGGCATCTGCTGCCAGCCCACATAACCGTCGTAGGTTATGGTGGCCTCGCCGCTCTTACCGCGCTTGGTGGTGATCATAATCACACCGTTGGAGGCGCGCGATCCATAGATAGCCGTCGCGGAGGCATCCTTCAGGATGTCCATCGTCAGGATGTCGCTGGGGTTGATACCTGCCAGGGGGTTGGAGTTGCCGTTATCATCGCCATTGGCAGCGTCGATGATGACACCGTCGATCACGAAGATAGGCTGTGAGGAGGCATTCAGTGAATTGGTACCACGGATGCGGATGGTGGCACTACCACCAGGGGTACCCGTATTCGCCTGGATCTGTACACCGGCAGCGCGGCCCTGCAGCACTTGGTCGATACTTGTAGAGACCGACTTCTCGAAAGCCTTCTCGTCGACCTGTGTGACGGCACCCGTCAAGTCCGACTTGCGCATCGTGCCGTAACCGACCACCACCACCTCGCTCAGCAACTCGCTGTCTTCGCGCAGGGTGACGTCGATGGTCTTCTGGCTGCCTACTTTCACTTCCTTCGTCTCATAGCCTACGTATGAGAACACGAGGGTTTGCCCGGAACTGACCTGGATGCTGTAGTTACCGTCGTAGTCGGTAATGGCACCCGTGTTGGCTCCTTTCACTTTGACAGTCGCGCCGATAATCGGGCCCTGACTGTCGCTCACCGTTCCCTTGACCGTGTTCTGGGCATGGGTCCATAGCGGCACCATACACATCAGGACAAGCAGGCCAAGAGTCCTTCTCAGAACTTCTTTAGTGCGATTCATACTTTACATTGTTTTGTTAGTTATATAATTTAATGATTCGGTTTTCTGTTCCGACGGTGCAAAGTTCGCAAATTATGGCTAAAGTCTCGTTTTCGGTTGTTTCATCTGTGTTTCTCTGTGTTTCATACTTCGATTTAGTGCTGATTTCAAAGGGTTTTCAGCCATTTTGAGGCTTATCCGTGCTCGGCATACTCAGTCGGCGTCATTCCGAAATGTTTCTTGAAGACGGTCGAGAAATGGGCCTGGTTGTTGAAGCCCACGCTGTAGGCCACCTGTGTGATGTTAATCTTGTTCTCCTTGATAAGGCGGGCGGCCTGCTCCAGTCGCAGGTTGCGGATGAACTCCGTGGTCGGGATGCCCGTCAGTTCCTTCATCTTGCGGTGCAACTGGGCGCGACTAATGCCTACCTCCTGGGTCAGCACGTCCATATTCAAGTCGGGATCGGAGAGGTGGGCATTGATCACCTTCATCACCCTGTCCATCAGGGCGTCGTTGTTGCCCTTCACTTCCACGTTCTCCACTTTGTCCTTCTGTTCAGTGGCTCCCGTGAACTTGCCCCGAAGGCGCCTGACGTTGTCCACCAGATTGTCGATCAGGATGTGCAGTTCCTCCATATTGAAGGGCTTCGACAGATAGGCATCGGCACCCTTCTTCAGGCCCTCCAGACGGTACGACACTTCCGACTTGGAGGTGAGCAGGATGACGGGGATATCCGAGATGACGGGGTTCTGCTTGATGCTCCGGAGCAGAGTCAGACCGTCCATCTCAGGCATCATCACGTCGCTGATCACGAGGTCGTAGGGTCGGGTATCCGTGGTCAGTAGCCGCTTCAGAGCCTCGCGCCCGTTCTCGGCATAGTCGAAGCGATACCACGCGGCCAGTTCCTGGCTGATGTAACGTCCGATCTCCGCATCATCGTCGACCACGAGGATGTTCAGGTTGCGGTTGGCCTCTGACCGCTCACCTCTTACCTCCGACCTCTCACCTCTATCCTCTTCTATCTCCTCCGGCTTCAGATGCTCCTTGCCCAACGGGAGCCTCACTGTGAGGATGGCCCCGCGCTCGCCGTTCTTGCGGTTCTCAGCCGTGATGCGCCCGCCGTGCATCTCCGTGATGGCGCGGCTCAGGTTCAGGCCGATACCCGTGCCGTCGATATGCAGGTCCTTGGAATTCCGGCCCTGGTAGAATCGCTCGAAGAAGCGCTCCGTCCTGTCGTCCTCGAAGCCCAAGCCTGAATCGATGACCTGTATCTCCGCCTCCCGTTCGTCTTGCGTCAGACGAATGCCGATCTCGCCCTCGTCGAAGGTGTATTTGAAGGCATTCGACAGCAGGTTGGAGATCACCTTGTCGAAATTCCTGCGGTCTATCCAGACCTTGACAGGCGCTTCGGGGTGGTCGAAGGTGTAGCGGATGCGACGTTGCTGGGCGTTGTATTCGTAAAGTTTGAAGATGCCGCCCACAAAGGCGTTCAGGTCGGTCTCCTGACACGACAGCCTCATCTGCCCCTTGTCGATCTTGCGCTCGTCGAGTATCTGGTTTACGAGCAACAGCAGTCGCTGGGCGTTCTTATCGATGGTCTCAATGTCGCGCTGGCTCTCGGTGTCGGTCACCCGCTGCTTCAGTTTCTTTAGCGGCCCCATAATCAGGGTCAGCGGCGAGCGGATGTCGTGGGTGGCATTGATGAGGAAGCGCATCTTGGTCTCTTCCAGGTTCCTACGCTGCTGCCGCTCCAGATTATAGAAAATCAGGCCAATAAGGCTCACGGCGAGGATAATATAAAATATGTACGCGAGAGGTGACTTGTACCAGGGCTGGTGGATGATCAGGCGGATGAGGTGAGGCGACTCCGACACGATGCCGTTGTTGCTGGCGATGACCTCCAGGATATAGGCACCCGGCTGCAGTTTTGCCAGCGTGATGCGGTTCTCACCCTCGCTGGTGTGCTGCCAGACGTCGGCCCCGTTGATGCGCCACTCATAACTGATATTCTCGGCATTGCGGAAGTTGAGCAGCGAAAATTCCAGGGTCAGCGTGTTCTCCCTGTAGTTCAGTTCGAAACGGTCCTGCATAGGGTTCAGCGGACTGCCGTTAACCGTGATGCCCGTCAGCAGCACCCTACTGAGCGAGCCGCCCCGCGTCTTCACCTCCGAAGGCTGGAAAGTGGTGATGCCGTCGGGGGTGCCGAAGTAGATGCGGTCGTCAGCCGTATGCAGCACGGCCCCGCCGATGTATTCGCGCTCTGCCAGACCGTTGCCATTGATATGAGCAATGACGGTCTTGAAGTCTTTCGACAACTGCCAGATGCCCATCGTGCTGCTCATCCAGATCGTGCCGTTCTTGTCGCACACCATCGAGCCGAACTGTTTGTTGGCCAACTGCTCATTGCCCGTCAGCGGCTCGGCCTTATTGCGCTTCCAGTCGTAGAGGTAGAGACCGATGTCTGTGCTCAACAGCATATTGCCGTTGGCCGTCTCGCAGAGGGCGTCGCACTTGGTGTCAGCCAGCAGCGTGTTCCAGCCCATCGAGTTAAACACCCGCCCTTCGGGCTTCATCACCGAGACGCCACCCGCCGTGCCTATCCACAGCATTCCCCTGCTGTCCATCAGCAGGGTTTCTATCCAGTCGTTGCAGAGATAGCCCTCGCGTCGGTCCTTCTGCTGCATCGTCAGCATCTCGGCCTGATGGCTGCGCGTATCGTAGATGCACAGACCCAGCCCGAAGATGCTCAGGTAGAGCGTGCCCTTGCCGTCGTCGGCCATACTGGCGATGCCGCGACCGCCGAAGTCGCGTATCTTCGTCCATGTGCCCTGCTGGGGGTGGAACTGGTAGAGGGCGTTTTCCGTCCCCAGCCAGTAGTTGCCCAGGCCGTCGCGATAGAGGGTATGCACGTCGGTAGGGGCCGAGGGGTGGGCATCAATATGACCCTGGCTGTCGAACTTGTAGATGCCGCCGGGCTTCACCGCACACCATACACCGCCGTCATCGGCCCTGACGATCGACGAGATGCTGCCACCCGTACGGTAGCCCTGCTGGGTGAGGCTCCAGGTCTCAAAGGCTTCCTTTTCCTGGGTCAGATTCAGCAGGCCCTTGTTGTAGCAACCTATCCAGAGGTTGCCACTGCGGTCTTCCAGCAGTGCCGCCACGTTGGTCTGCCGCAGGTCGATGTCGCGGTTCGTATTCTCCACCCGCTCCAGTTGCTTCTGGCCGCGCCGGATGATCATCAGGCCGTTGCCAGCCGTGCCGATCAGCAGGTTGCCGTTGTTGTCCATCATCGATTCCTCGATGGTGGCATCACCCAGCAGACGGAGGTCGAAATCGGCCTTCTCCAGCCGTCCGCTGCCGTAGTCGTAACGCAGGATACCCCATGTGCAGACAATCAGCATCGCGTCGGCACTGTAGTCGATGAAGGCCACGGGCTGGCCGCAGCCGGTCTTGTAGTCCTCCGTCTTGGCAGACTGCCCGTTCTTCAGGGCACAGTGGATCAGGTCGTCCAGGTGACTGCCGCGCCAGACGGCCTTCTGGCGGTCTATGAACACCTTGCCGAAGTAGGCATCACCCTTCCGACGGTTCAGGTTGCTCATATATTCAATGTACGCGTTGCCCTTGCTGATGGCATAGAGTCCGTAGCCCACCGTTCCGATAATCAGTTTCGCCTGCTCGTCCTCTATCAGGGTGATCACACGGGGTGTCCGTTCGTCGGGGAAGTGGTAGCGGATAAAGCGGTTGGTCTCGTAGTCGTATCTCGCCAGGCCCTTGGAGCATCCCACCCAGAGCGTGCCGTCACGGCTGACGAAGAGCGAGGAGATGTCGTTGTCGATGATCGTCGTCGAGTCCTGCCGATCGTGCAGGAACTGGGTGAAGTTGTAGCCGTCGAACTTGTTCAGGCCATACTCCGTCCCTATCCAGATATAACCGTACTTGTCCTGGCAGATGCTGGTAATCAGTCCGCTCGACAGTCGGTTGGAAGGATAGAAACGGCCGGAGTTGGCCCAAATAGCCATAGGAATGACTATCATCAGTAGGATGATCCTTGTCCTTGTTAGCATCACGTTACATTGTCATTGGTGATGCAAAGGTACAACATTTATCTGAATCCACCAAATTTGGGAAAGGTTAATCATTCTTAAAAATCAGGTGCCTGTAGGTTACAACTTATCGAAATAATTCGTAATTTTGCACTCTGAATTGCAAAAGGGGTGTGTTCCCCGCAACAAATTTGATTAGTTTTTAATGGTTTTAAGACAGGTTGCGCTCCTGTCTGTTGTTGTAGTGACAGTGATGCCAGCAAAGGCACAGACGGAGCGGCGAATGACAGTTGACGAATTGTTTCAACTGGTGGAAAGCAACAGCAAGACTCTTCAGGAACAGAAGATAAGCGTAGAATTTGCTCAGAAAGGAATAGAGGCGGCCCGCGCCCAGCGGCTGCCCGATGTGAATGCCTCGTTGTCGGCATCGTATAACGGCAATGTGGTGGTGATGGACCGTGACTTCACGAATGCTAAGGGCTTCTCGTCGCCCCACTTCGGCAACTCCTTTGCGCTGGAGGCGCAGCAGGTGGTGTATGCCGGTGGTGCGATAGATGCTGGCATACGAATGGCTGAGTTGCAACGCGACATGGCTCAGAACATCGAACATTCAACATTGAACAATGAACGTTTTAAAGCACTGGGCCAGTATCTGGATCTCTTCAAGATTCAGAACCGTATGCAGGTCTACGAACAGAACATTGCACTGACCAGTCGGCTCATCGACGACATCCGTGCCAAGCAAGAGCAGGGTATGGCGCTCAAGAACGATGTGACGCGCTATGAACTACAGATGGAAACGCTCAAGTTAGGGCTACGACGGCTACAGGATCAGCAGGCCATCTTAAACTACCAACTCTGCCATACGTTGGGATTGGAGGATGTGGCGATCTTGCCAGATTCCACACTCATAGACCTGGCATTGGGCCAGGATGGGGAAGGCTATTGGCAACAAACGGCTCTTACTTCTTCGCCACAAATAGAGCAGTCAGAACTCTCTACGCGGATGGCTGAGCAACAGTTGCGGATAGCCAAGAGCGAGCGGCTGCCGAAACTGGCCGTGGTGGCTGCCGATAACTTCAGCGGACCATTTACCTACGACATCCCGCCCATCGACAAGAACATCAACTATTGGTACGTGGGCGTGGGATTGCGCTACAATCTCAGTTCGCTCTTCAAACAGAACAAGAAAGTGCGTCAGGCGGAAACGGGCGTGCAGCGCAGTCAGGCGCAGCAGAAGGTAGTTGCCGAGAGTCTTGACAATCAGGTGCAGCAGGCGTGGACACTCTATCAACAGACCTACGCCGACCTGGACACCCAGCGCAAGAGCGTGCAACTGGCCCGCCAGAACTATCAGGTGGTGAGCGACCGCTATCTGAATCAACTGGCACTCATTACGGATATGCTTGATGCCTCGAACATCCGGCTGAATGCGGAACTACAGGAGGTGGACGCCCGCATCAATATCGTCTTTGCCTATTACAAAATGAAATATATTGCAGGCACAATCTAATTATCTTAACTACGAATTATACGAATTTCACGAATTATGAACAATAAGAAACAAATAAAGAGAATATATAATGCTGCGATCATCGCAGTGATGGTGTTGGCCCTGGGCTATGTGTGCAGCCGATTCATCCATTGGGGCCGAGTGGAATATACTGACGATGCGCAGGTGTGGCGACACATCACGCCCATCAATGCCCGTGTGGGTGGCTTCATCAAGGAGATCCGTTTTGAGGACTTCCAACAGGTGAAGAAGGGCGATACGCTCGTCATCATCGAGGATGCCGAGTATCAACTGGCTCTGGCTCAGGCCGAGGCAGGTCTGAAGGGGTCTCGCTCCGGAGCCTCTGCCGTCAGTGCGGGGATGAACACCACGGCCAGTAATGTGCGCGTGGCAGCAGCCGGCATCGAGGAGGCGCGTGTCAACATGGAGAATGCCCGTGCCGACTACGAGCGCTTCGCCGCCCTGCTCCAGAAGGATGCCGTCACCCGTCAGCAGTATGACAATGCGAAGGCCCGCTACGAGGCAGCCAAGGCACGCTATGAACAGGCTTCACAGCAGAAGCAGTCGACGGCTCTCGTGGTGAGCGAGCAGCAACAGCGGCTCTCGCAGACCCATGCCGGCACCAGCGTAGCCGAGGCACAGGTCAACCTGGCCCGCCTGAACCTGAGTTATACGGTCATCGTGGCGACCTGCGACGGCGTGATGTCGCGCAAGGATATCCACGTCGGACAGTTGGTGCAGCCTGGTCAGCAACTGGCACGTATCGTGGATGACAATCAAGTGTGGGTCGTGGCCAACTACCGCGAGACGCAGATGGAGCACATTGCCGTGGGTAACAAGGTTGAGTTTACAGCAGATGCCATCCCCGGCGTGAAATACACAGGCGAAGTCGAGGCCATTGCCGGCGGCACCGGCGCAGCCTTCTCGCAGATTCCCGTTGATAACGCTACGGGCAACTTCGTCAAGGTTGAGCAGCGCGTGCCTGTCCGCATCAAGGTCACAACCGACGATACGGCAACCGTCGCTAAACTCTTGGCTGGACTGAATGTAGAAACGGAGGTGATGTACTGATGGCAGGGTGGAATCCTAACCAACGGTTTACGATGCCGATGTTCCGCGAGTGGGTGCCGGAAAAGGTACGTCCCTGGATGTACATTGTCTTCGCGGCCCTGTTCCAACTGTCGGGCGGTGTCTATTTCGCCAACTTGCAGCACATGATGGGTGCCACGTCGCTGATGCGTGAGGACATCCAACTGGTAGCGATGTTTGGCGTGGTCGGTGTCAATATGCCGTTTCCGTTCCTGTTCCGCTATAAATTGAGGTTCACCAACCAGCAATTGCTCATCAATGCCGCCCTCGTCATTGCCGTCTGCAACATTCTGGCACTCTACGTGACGTGGCTACCCGCCCTCTGTGCCATCAGTTACATTGCCGGTTACTTCAAACTCTGCGGCACGTTCGAGTGCTTTTCGAATATCCGCCTGTGGCTGTCGCCGAAACAGGACTTCGGCATCTTCCTGCCCTCGATGTACATTATTATCTTGGCAGCCATGCCTGGCTCCAACTGGATTGCCCAGCAACTCTGCATCCTGACAGACTCGTGGCAGTCGGTGCACTGGCTGATGACGGCCCTGATGCTGACGGTGGCCCTGCTGGTGTTCGTCTGCACGCAGCCCTGGCGTATGATGCCTTTCCGATTGCCATTGGTATCGCTCGACTGGCTGGGTTGCCTGCTGTGGTCGACGCTGATGCTGCAAGTCATCTGGCTTTTCACCTACGGCGAATACTATAACTGGTGGGACGCTCCGCTGTGGCGGGCGGTACTCGTCAGTTTCCCCGTCACGCTATTGGTCTGCATCGGCCGTATGCGCCACATCCGCCATCCGTATATCGATCCTAAGGTGTGGCCGCATGCCCGACTGATCCCCATCCTCGCTATGTTCTTCGTAGCCGAGGTGATGAACACCACGCCCCATGCCCTGCAAGGCACACTGACGGGCGGTGTGCTCCATTGGGGATTCACCACCACCCAGCAGTTCTACCTGTTTGAGATGCTGGGCTATGCGGCAGGCTGCGTCTTCACTATTCTCTGGGGACGCGAGACACCCAACTGGGGCCGATTGCCGCGTTTGGGCTTCAAGTACACGCGTCTGTTGAGTGTGGGCTTTGCCGCCTTGCTGATGTATCAGGTGCTGATGTACTTCTACGTCTCCCCCACCCTGAACGTCGAGCGGCTGTGGCTGCCCACCTTCCTGCGTACCTTCGGCTATGCCATCTTCTTCTCCACGATGACCATCTACCTGAAGGATCTCATCGAGTTCCCCACGTTCTTTATGGCCCTGACGGTCAGCGGATTCATCCGCAACGGTGTTGGCGAGAGCGTGTGCTCAGGCCTCTACAGTTACGGCATGCGTCGCCAGATAGCCGATGCACTCAGCCGCGGCATCCATTCAGACTATACGCAGGTGCTGATGGTAGCCGTCAAGGAGATGTTCGGCCTGATGTGCCTCATCGGCACCTTTACCCTGCTGGCGATGCTGCTCTACGACGTGCAGCCCGTCCGCTCCACGATGAAGCGCATGCGGCCCCTGCGGAAACTCTTAAAGGAAATAGTCCGTAGAGAACTTGGTTATAAGTCCGAGCCGTTTTGAGAATGAGAAACCAGCGTTTATACTTGACGGATTTTAAAATTTATGTTCTTGCCGCCTCCGCAGCCTGCATCGAGAATCGTCCAGTCGGGTTGGAAGTTGATGAGTGAGAGGTTCAATAGTGCCATCGGCGTATGCGTCAGGTTCATCATTCGCAATGCCAGTCTGCCCATCCATCCTTCAGGACGGGCGTTCGTGTTCCAAAATTTACTAAGTGTTCCCATTATTTTACAGAAATTGAGTTAATTTACTTTCTATACTTCTCAATCCATCTGACGGCGAAGTCAACAAGTTCCCGTTGGCGCATCAGACGAAGGATAGCATTACCTAACTCTATCTTGCTGACAATATGCTCTTGCTCGAAGGCTTCACCTATCTGGATGAAGTCTTCACCATCGACATAAAGGGTGTCATAGGCTTTCCACACGCGCTTGCCGTTTTCCATCACGGCACTATGCTCCGTCGAGAGATGCTTGCTGGGATAATCAGCACGGGCATCTGCCAGATGGAGCGACGTGTTTTTGTCGTAGCCTACACCGATCAGCAGCACATAGCCGTCGAGTTCGTAGAGCCGTCCGATGGGTGAACCGTCACCAAAAATGTTTGAGAGGTCGTGATGCTCTGTAAGATAGACGGCATGTCGTCCATTGGCAGTTACGGAACGGGCGGGATGGTCACTGCGTAATGAGCCTGGCCACTGTCGGAACAACTCTGCCACAGTGCCCATCGTCTGTGTCGGCGTAGTGCGCTTGTCGTAGGCTGGCCAGTTGTCGCGGATAGTCTGCCAGTCATCTTCCATTACTTCCGGATGAACGCCAACCTCTGGGTCGAGGTTTTTCCACGACTGCGTGGGCATCATGATGGTTTCCTCTTTGCTAACAGTCTCCAATAACGCATCAATCACCGTTGGCGCACCACCACAGACGTAGCCCATACTGCTCAGCGAAGTATGCACCATCACCGTCATCCCTGGCTGCATTCCCAATTCGCGGAATGCAGCCAACATGTCTTGTTTTAATACCAGTGATGTTCTTTTCATACCTTATTATATTATGTTATTTTGTAACCTTTGCACCCGAAAGAGTGCGGTGCAAAGGTACGGCGATTCCGCCAACCGTGCAATACTGATTTATAACCATTTCCTCTGGAGACCCGAACGTCGTTTAATCACTTTTTTCTTCTAATCGCACTATAATTCAAAAACTTTTCGTATCTTTGCAACCGTAACAACAAACAACGCGATTATGGCAGCATCGATGCTCAATAAAATAGAATACCTCGTCCTGATGGTGGCAGCCTTTGCCTCCCGCACCAACGTGTCCGAGGCGCAGGCCTACCGCTATCTGAGCCAGTACGGCGCTTTGGCATTGTGCGACAAGCACTACGGCATCATGCACACGCTTTCCCTCGAAGAGAACATCGAGACCCTGCAAGCCTATTGCCAAAGAAAAGGAGGCAAACATGAGACTATCAAGATAGCATGAACGTATCGCAGGCAGAATTTCAGAACATGAAGGAGGAAATCGTGAAAGACATGATTTCACGTCTGATGGTGCAGCGTGGCCTCACCATGCAGCAGGCTTTCGATGCCGTCTATACCTCGCGTCTCTTTGAGAAACTGAGCGACCCCAAGACCGGCCTCTTTTTCCAGTCCTCCGGCTATGTGTACAGTTATCTGGAGGAAGAACTGAATAAGGAAATCGAGGCACTATAATATAATAAAGGTAGAGAAATAAAGAGCGGGAACCGAGGCCGAGGATGTTGGCGCGTTTCTCTGTTCTGTATTGAAAGTTCTGTGGAGAGAGTTTTTATCCTATAACTTTGGGGGCCAAATTTCAAATTACTCTCAAAATGAGAAACTCATTTTGAGAGTAATGCTATACCTTTGCAACAAAAAGAATTAAAGATGAAATCAGATTATCAGCAGCAAGTCATAAACAGAGTTAGAGTATTAAGGGAAAGTAAGGGGGTTACGCAACTAGCACTCGCAGCTATGCTTGGGATTAGTCCAGGGCAGATGGGTAATATCGATAGTTGCAAGCAGCCTCACAAATATACTATTAAGCAAATAATGACAATATGTGACAAGTTGGGGGTTGGGATAGAATACGTTTTGTTTCCAGATGACCAATGTACAAAATCTTATTCTGTAAGAGATGTTGTATATGCAATCATACGTTATCAAGAAAGTTCAAAGTAAAACCACATAAGACATGGAAATGAAAGTTAAAGAAATTGATGAACTGAGGAAGAAATTGCAGCTGAGTTGTGATTTGCTGATTAAGAAAATTGGAAAAATTCAGATTGGAACGCCAGAATTGTTTCCGTATGGTTGGAGGAAAGTTGCCAAAGGTAGAACGGTATGGAGGATTGTTGAGGAAATTATTACCCAAAACCTTGAAAAGCACCATACCGATTTCAAGGTAGATAGTGTTAACGCTTCAGATTCTGAAGTTACGGTTTATGATATGAAATGTATCTTTGGAACACAAGAAGCTTATATCAATGTCAAATCTGCTGTTGTTGGAGGCAAACGTCAAAAAGATGACATCTCCAAGGCAAAAGGTTTGAAAGAGTTTTATGACGAGGATGAAAATCGCCAGTTCTTTGTTGCAACGTTTTTTATCCAGTTCAATACCGACATGAGTATTGAAATCGCGAAGGCTGTTGTATTCCCTATTGCGTGGATTCCTGATATTTATGTAAATCCAAGTAATAACGGTAATCTGCAATCTGCTTACTATAAGGACATGAAAGATGGTGTAAAGAGAACCAATAAAGAATTTCTTCCTCTATTCCAAAAAGCCATAGAGGTAGCAAATAAGAAGAAACGAAAGAAGCAGCAAAAGAAAAAGTAAATAAATTTAGGGAAGTGTCATACGCACTTCCCTAAATTTTTGCTAAAGTAAATGATGTGATTTGTAACATGGTCGCTGATTCGTGTTTTAGAAAACACTAACGAATCGATTTCTTCTATAGCATCGTCAACATAGACTTCCTGCTCCCTCACTTGACGCGTTATTTCTCCCAGCTTTTTCTTGTCATTGTTACTGAAATTTAAAACTGGCAGGCAACTAACATAGCCGGAAGTCACCATATTCGACCGAATCAGAACACCGCGTACCAAATAAGTCACCAACGAGCTATTAAGATAGGCAAGAAGCCAGTTTATATCATCCTTTGGCGGAAAGATTGTTGGGTTCACGCCAGTCACAGCTTCTTCAGGCAAATAAACAGCACTGAACGGAAGCCCCATTGAAGAACATGCAATGCCTTCATGATGCAGCAAGTCCTTATTCCGCACCATGAAATTTTTATCTTTGTTATGAGCTTTCAGATAATCATCTGTCAGATAAGCATCTTCTCTTCCAACAAACTTGTGACTGGCGGGATTTTTGTAGAAAGGAATCGTGTAACCTTTCTTCTTAGCCTTAGACAAATAAAGAGAATCATTGCCTGTTGATATACAAGTAACACACTTATACACATCACCTAACAAAGTGTTTTCATGGAATAGATTCACAACTTCTTCATCTACATCTATTAGTATTTGATTAGTTGTTTTATTGCAATTCAACCTAATTGAATCCAAAGAGACTTTTTTAAAAGCATGGTTGGATAAAATCGTTTTCAGTTCTGCCGTATTCTTTGGTCTGTCAGCCACCCAAATGTCCGATTGATAATGAACGCCTTTACGAAGAATCATAATGCACGTTCTGACATCAGCTTGCTGGCCCCAAAAAAGGTCCGTAGGACAAAGAATAATCTGATGAATACTGCAAGAAGAGAAAATCTGCTCACGCAATTTAGAATGATAAGTAGATGTTAAAAAGGAGTCTGCAATGACCACTCCTATGAGACAACCATCCTTGGCCATATTAATCATAGCAGAAAGGAACATGGAATACATGTTGTATGCACCTATTGGGAACAATTCGTTCAACCTTTTCTTGTTCTCCCTAATGTATTCAATTTCATGGCAATTATAGGGTGGATTAGCTATCATATAGTCATATTTCGATGGCTCAAACTTGAAGAACTGACCAGCAACAAAATCAGCATAGACATCGATGAAATTTTTTTGGTAGAACTTCGCTCTCTTGTGCGAATTGTAATCAATAATGTCAAATGATTCGATGCTTTTTCCTGCGTCATGAAATCCTTTAAGCAATTCTTCCTAACCAACAGCAGGATCCAAAACTTCTGTTCCATTAGGATTAATTGCCAACATTTCTTTGGTTATATAATCTGCAATAAAAGACGGGGTTGAGTAGTATCCAACCTCCCGTCTATCTATTCCGTTTTTAACTATAATCTTAGCTTTTCTTGCCATTGAACCATCTATAACATCTTATGATTTCGGTTGCAAAATTACACAAATTCTTCCGAAAACGGGCGATTATAGACAAAAATATTAAATTTTTGTGCATTTATTGGGCGAAGTGAAACGATATTACAGGAGTTTTCGTACCTTTGACCTCGAATTAAAAAATAAAACTGGCTGAAACGGAAGATTTAAGGCTCCAACGAAAAATGAAAACGGCAGAAATGAGCGATTTGAGGCTCAATGAAAATTAAAACGGCTGAAATGGACGATTTGAAGCCCGATGAAAATTAAAAATGGACGAAATGAAAGATTTGAGACCCAATGAAAAATAAAAACGGCAAAAATGAGCCATTTGGGGCGTTTTCAAAATCAGATGGCGGTGAAATGAGTCATTTCGAGCATTTTCAAAATCAAATGGGGGTGAAATGAAACAATTTGAGCATTTTCAAAATTGACGGGGCTGAAACGGACGATTTCAGGCGGAGTGAAAAATTAAAAGATGGTTTAACGGTTAAAAACAGTAGCGAATATGACTAAGTTTACGGAAAAAGCATTGACGGGATTCCCGATGGCATTCTTCTACTCGGCAGCGCAGTCGTTTGACGCGAGGTTGGTGGAGGTGGAGTCGGCAATGGAACGTCTGAACACGATGCGCACGGAGGAGCACCGCTTGTTCTTGGCGTTCGACACGGCTTACAAGAACTCGCAGAAGAACCAACTTTCGGACACTATCAAGAAAAAGGACGATGAGCGCGACAACATCGCGTTCGTGATGGAGCGCGTGGCAAAGGAGATGGACCAGTTCTTCGGCGGATGGGCCGACGACGAGCGTACCACCGACGAAATAATGGCGCAGATACGTGCCGGACGTACCACGAACACCTATCCTAAGTTCTAAGTCATGGCCGAACTCAATCGGTATCACTGCCCGCGAAAACGACCTTGCCGTAGTGACTCTTAACACCGCATTTCAGTCGTATCGAAGGCCTAAAGACCGAGGACTGGCTGCTATAAATAATAAGGTGGAGAAACAAAGAGCGGGAACCGAGGCCGAGGATGTCGGCGCGGGTTCCCGCTCTACGTTTTACCTCTCTGCATCCTTGCAATCCCTTTCAGAACGTTAAATATCGGAAGATTTTCGGACGGAGGTGACGAAAGTTCGCAGAAATGCAGTAACTTTGCATTCGAATTCTAAGATGAAACAACTAAGATTTAAATTCCTTGCTTTCGCTGTTTTCTTCTCGCAGGCGGTGCCGGCGCAGACCACCTTCGATTCCGAAGAAGGATGCTTGAATGTCGTAGACTTCTCTTTCGGACATGGCGTAGGTGAATATGGTGACAGGTGTTTTTCAGCAAATTATTTGCATGAGAGATTCATCAACGAGCAGTTCAGCATAGGAGGTGGAATTGG
>FLNX01005018.1_pt1 | contig 80374 bp, 67 predicted proteins | sample 1140341 | NCBI WGS metagenome assembly FLNX01 (sample SAMEA3878208, study PRJEB12797) | bioreactor metagenome | biome: Moose rumen | place: Sweden | collected 2011-10
GACTCCGGTCGAAATGACAGGAGGGAGACTCCGCTTCGCTCCGGTCGAAATGACAACCTTACTCTAAACTAAAAAACTGACTCTAAACTCTCAACTCTAAACTCTAAACTAAAAAAAGGGCCTCCTCTCGGAAGCCCTTTTTCTAAAAGCCACTGGCTTGTAATACCCTGATTATTTCACAACAGTGATTCTCTTCACACTGCTACCGTTCTCAGTGTCGATTCTGACCATGTACACACCGGCTTCATACTGACCCATGTTCAGGATCATGTTGTCGCCCGTGACATTCTGGTCATAGACCATCTGACCCATAGCGTTATACACGCTCACGTGTGTCATCGCTGTGGCGTTGATGTTCAAATCTCCGCTTGTCGGGTTAGGATAGATTGAGTTGACAACTTCGTTCTCCTCAACATCTATTGTCACCGTCACTGTCACCATCTCTGATTCGCAGTTAGCGTACAGTGCCACAGCACCTATCTCGATGACTGTGCCCGCTGGTGGCATCTCGGTGAATGTGAGGAAGATCGGGTGGTTACCGGCCGGCACCTCGCCGAGGTATTCGCCGTCAGCATATATCGCCGTTCCGGTTGTTCCCTCAGGTTCTGTCCAATCGACATAGATGCCATCCTCTCCCTGGTAGTTGTACTCCATGGCAACGAGGTCTGTCACAGGATCGCAAGCCTGTTCACCAACTTCAACCTCAATGCACTGTGGGCATGACATTGCATAGTCGTCGTAAACAACTCTGATGCAATACTCGTATGTGCCTGCCTCAAGACCGGCGTCAACGTATGATGTTGTTGAAACCATTCCCATGTATTCACCGTCACGATAGAGGACTGTGCCAATGACACTACCATTTGTCGGAGGAACGACGTTACCACCTTCGCCAACGAGCTTGAATGCGCCACCATAAGGTGTGCTTGCGCTGGCGTCAATGAGTGCTGTCCATCCTGAACTTGTGTACTGTAAACCATTACCACTGTTACCAACACCCGGAAGTGCCTCAGGAGCTGCCCATGGACCGCTTGACAATGAACCGGTCAAGCTCCACACTAAGTAGTAGGTGCCTGCCTCAAGTTCAATGTTCAAACCGGTAGCCGTAGCTGCCATGATTGGACGTGTGGTGGCTGTCGTCTCACCGTCTGAACCTCTGTAGCAGTTGGTGAACGATGTGGCTGTCATGATGTTGGTGGTCATATCGCCCCAAACAATCGAACCGCCTGCGTTAGGTGCACCGTCGTAGATAGTGGCATACATACCTGTGAGTGTTGATGTTGTGGTTGAACCTGTCTGGTATGCATAGACTTCAATCTCTGTGAGTGTTGTGGCTGCACTGAGTGTGAAGTCGTCAGCAATCCTGTAACCGCTTGCATTGTTGCAGCTCGGTCCCCATGTTCCCTGACCGTTCTTAGTCCATGAAGCGTCGGCACCGTTGGCCATCGCACCTGGATCGGTCACGAAGAGAGGCTCGTAAACCACTGTTCTGCCACCCTTGGCTGATGTTGTGAACGCAACATCGTCAACATCGAGATAGAACCAGTCGGAGCAGTTGAAGTGACGGATAGCAACATAAATCGCCTGTCCTGCATAGCTGCTCAAATCAACTGTGTACTGATAATAGTTGCCCTGTGCTTTTATCTCGCCGTCACGACCTGGAGCCATAGCACCTGAACCCTTCGCTGTCATTGTCCACTCCTGAATCATAGTGAAGTCTGAAGCATTGGTCTGGCTGCCTGTTGAAACAGCAACACCGAAGTGCTCTGAAGGATATGAGGCATCCTGTGCGCAAGCCCAGAAGCTGAATGTCGAACCGGCCGTAGGTGTGACCTGTGATGTCACAAGGTAGTTGTTAGGATTCAAAGCACCAACACCGTTGACGTATGACTGTGACAAAATCATGTCGCTACTGCCGTTATGACCATAGCCTGTACCCATTCCTGCGGAGGCCATTGTCCAGTTGTAGCCGTCACCGTCAGCATCGATTGTCGCCCATCCTGTCGGGAGTGAGCCGCTCTCGAAGTCCTCTGTCCAGCCGCCTGTTGGTGGAGGTGTCGGTGATGAACCTAATGTCCATGTCAATGTCACATCGCCGTTGTTGGCTGTACCTGCGAAGTCTGTGACTCCTGCATAATCGTCGCAACCGGCGTATGTCCATGTGTAGTACTGATACTCACCCATGCCTGTTGTGTAAACAGCCGCAACGCCTGTCACGTGCTCTGAACCAACCTCCATACCGGTGACATCATGCTGGAAGTAACCGTATTCTGACTCACCAACAAATGCGCCATCAAGAGTGACTTTGTACTTCAAAGCGACACGGTCGTCCTTGCTGCCTGCTGACAACGCAACGTCGTCAATCCAAATCTCATACTCGTCGTAGTTGACATCGTGGAATGCGATGTAAACGCTCTGACCGGCGTATGCGCCCAGGTTGATGCTGTGTGAACGCCAGTTCTGATAACGGTTCTCGCTGTGACGGACAACATCGTTGCCTCCTTCACCCTTGGCACCACCAGCCCAAACTTGTGTGAAGTCTGATGCTCCCGGGTTGTCGGCTGTGGCAACGCACACCGAGAAGTTCTCAGGATAGCTGTCATTGGCGTTGTCTGCCCAGAATGTCAATGTTGAATTTGCTGTGATGTCGTATTTCTGTGGTGTGATGAGATAGCTGTCTGTGTTGTATGCGCCGACATAGTCAACGTATGAGTAGCACATTGCAAAGCCTGTTCCACCGTGAGCGAGTGAATTATAGTCATAGCCGCCGAGGTTGTTGCTGCTGTGGATCCACTGACCGCCGTCTGTGTTGACTGTAAGCACTGTCCAGCCGTTCAAACCACCCTCGAAGTCTTCGGTGAACGAATCACTGCCGCTTGGGTTGTTCGGGTTGTTAGGACCTGACGGAAGAGCGCCTTCCCACATTGCCCATCCTGTTGGTGACACATATAAGCCATCAACCGGAGCGATAAGCTCTTCAAGAACAATGTCGTAGAGATACTCATCCTCTTCAACAAACACTGATGTGGTGTATGTCTCATAACCATTGAGAGCCACTGTGATTTCGTAGGTGTCACCCTTGCGAACTGTCAGCTCTGCAGCACCGTCCTCATCAATTGTAGCATTGTATGTGTTGTTCTCACCAACAACAGCCACTGTCGCACCTATAGGCGACTGACCGTTGTTCAATGCCACATCGAATGTGATGGTTGACTGCATGTTCTTCTCAATAGTGTTCGACCAGATAATCTCTGACAAACCGTCTGTAGTAGTATTGCCGCCGCCACCTGTGACATCAAGCTTAATCTGGTTCTTGACATCCAAAACTGTTCCGGTGTAGGCAGGAGCTGTAGGATCATAGTTTGTATTATCATTATAGACACGGATTGCCATGGCGTTAGCGTCAAATACGCGGCAAGCCATGCCACTTTCCCAACTACCTGTGTTGTCGTCCATGATGAGGGCTAAGTTGGTGCCATCATAAGTGAACGGAGTGTCAAGTGTAATGGTGGTCCATTCATCGGCAACCATCGTCACACTACCGGAGAACACAAGGTCAGAAGCAGTTGCTGTGATCCAGTCTGAGCTGCCGTCGAACGAGGTCTTGCTGGTGTTAACCATATACATGTCGTATGAACGGGTCTTTGTTGAACCGCCATTGTAGAACGACACGCTGTTGATGGTGCAAGGTCCGCCAATCTCTTCAGCGGTGTAAAGCTGCTGAGTCAGAGAATAGTTGTAGTAGCTGTAGCTCGGCAGGTAGCTGTTGGTAGTTGTGCCGCCATCGCCGATCTCAATCTCCTGACGGTTGCGGTCGTTGGAGGCGTTGCCTTCATAGTAGGCCTGGATACCCCACTGGTAGATACCGTAACCGAGAGTTAACCATTCAGTGTCAGTGTAGCTGAAGGTTGTGTCGTTGAATGTGCCAATCTGTACAGGAGTTGGATTCTCAACGTTGACGTTCATACGATAGAGTCTGAACTCGTTGAATGAACGGTTGCCTGTTGCCATAGCTTTGCCTGAACCATCGCTCAATGTGATGTCGTCAACATCGATATAGAACATGTCGGTGCAGTTGAAGTGGCGGATAGCAACCCAGATCTCCTGGCCGGCGTATGAGCTGAGGTCAACGGTATATTGATACCAGTTGCCTTGTGCTCTGGTGCCACGGATATCAACCGCGTCGTCAGAAGCGCGTCCTTGTGGTCCCTTGGCTGTCAACGTCCATTCCTGGATGGTGGTGAAGTCGTTGGCACTTGTGCCACTGCCTGTTGAGACAGCCACACCGAAGTGTTCTGACGCCCATGAAGCATCCTGACCGCAAGCCCAGAAGCTGATGTATGCACCGTTCTGCGCGGCAATCTTGCTTGGTGATACCAAGTAGTTGTCAGGTGTCAAAGCACCATAGCTGTTGGAGAATGACATCGAAAGAACGAGGTCTGTCGAGCCATCGTGACCATAGCCGGCACCCATGACGCTTGAACCAACTTCCCAATTGAAGCCGTCACCGTCAGCATCGATGGTGGTCCATCCTTGTGTTGTGCCGTCCTCGAAGTCATACACGCTGCCACCCGGAAGCGGAACGTCTTGTCTGTACATCGTGATGTAGTCAACATAGATGCAGTCGTCATTGCTGTTGACTGAACCGTCTTTCTGATACTCCCATTTGTAGGTGTGAGTACCCTCGCTGACGGCATACTCCTTATATACATAGTTGGCATTGCCGCTGAGAGCAGCACCCTGCTGTGTGCCGTCGATGTAGAAGTAGAACTTGTCGTAGTTCGATTCCGAAGAGACCTTTACATAGAATCCCATCTTGGCGTCAAACGGGACGTCAACTGTAACCTCAATCGATGATGTGGCACTCGCGACACCTTCGCAAGTTGACTTCATGGCGTATGTGCCTTCGTATGGGTTCACCGTGGTGATAGCCCATGGATAGGCTGATGTCGATGTGAATGTCTCAGGCATCATACCGTCCTCAAAGTCAACAATATACTCTGCCGGTGTCCATGCCCATGTCACCTCAACACCCTCTTCTTCCTCTGTGGCGTTGATCTGTCCAAGCGGATAGTAGTATTCGTACAGAATGACGTTGACGTCTGTCGTCTCTTCATCAAAGACAATCTCTGCCATGTCACCTGCACAGAGCTGGTAACCGTCTTTCTCAGCGTATGCCTGATATGAACCGGCATAAAGCTCACCTGAATATGTACCGTCTTCGTCTGTCGTGAAGGTGAATATTGATGTGTTGTTGTACTCATCGGTACCCATAAGTTTCACTGTCGCATTGGCAACAGGTGTGATGCTGTCTTGCTCAAACACTGTTCCGTTCACTGTACCGTAACCGGTCATGAAGACGTTGATGCTTTCTGATGGCACTGACTCTCCTTCATCATAAACAGCTGTCACATAGAACTCGTAACCTTCAACCATGTTGTATTCAAGGTCGGCGACTTCGTATTCAGATGTCGTGATGAGTGTCTCATTGAGTTTCTCGCCGTCCATGTACAGGTTGTAACCCTTGATGGAACGGTTGGCATTCCATGAGAACATCGCTGACTCACCAGGATACAGTGTCGTCGATTCAACGGCAAAGCCTGTGACAGGATCGATCTCTGTCGTGAAACCGATGATGTCGCCATAAACTGTGCCAGCACTGTTACGCTCGTTGACCTGTACAAAGTAAACCTTGTTGTGCTCAATACCCTCTAAGAACATCGTCTCAACAAGATAGTCTGTCCAGTCAATCAATGGGGTGACAGGCGGATACTCCGTGCCGAGAAGAATCTGGAACTCCTTGGTGTAGTTACCGAGTGTCCACTGTAACATGGACTCCTCATTGACACCATTCTCACCATCAACAGGTGATACCATTTCAGCTTTCACAGGAAGCGGAGCCTCTGATGTTGTCATCTCAACAGCAAAACCTGATGTTGCTGATGCAGCGGCGACATAGTATGTGCCGGCCGGGACGAACATGTCGGTTAACTTAGGCTCTGTAACTTGGTTGTTGACGATAGCTGTAGGTTCTCCTTTGACAACAGCGTCTTTCTCTGCCAACTCGCCATAGCCGTTCACTTCATTGATGCTCATGTCAGCAAGGTTGACAGCCACTGTGCGACCTAAAATGGTGCGGAGATAGCAATAAATCACAGGAGTAAAGTTGGCATTGGTGTTCCATGTTGAGCCATTGGTGCTATAAACAATGGAACCATTCTCTGTGTCAACAGGATATCTGCCGCAGTATGCCGCATAAGGACTTTCTGAATAGAATAACACCCAGAGGTCTTCGTTGCCGATAACAAACGGCTCGTTAATTTCCATCTCAAAGAAAGACATTCCTGTTGCCGGCTCTGCCATTTCCTGATAATAGATGACATCACCTTCAGCAGGTGTCTCACCGCCTCTCAAAACCCAGAGGTTGTATTCGTAGTCACCATAAGCCGCCGACTCAATAGTCATCAACGAAGCTTCTTCCCATCCGAAATATTCAATGTATGATGCCGGAATCTTATAGCCGAAAAACATACCACCGCCGGCTGATGTGCCGAAGAATATGTTAGTTCCGGTATAAGCGTAGCTAAACCATGTTGAAATAGGACTTGGGTTGAGTTTCGGTCCGTTATATGTATAGACATTGTCGGCCATAGGACCGTTCTCACCGGAGAAATCTTCTTCATACAATGCTGTCACACCGCCGGCTGCTGTGGCTGTGAACAACACATCGTCGTCAAATGTCACCTTATAGACAGCGTCGGCTGCTGTAGCTGTCGCATTCGGGATGTTGTAGTTCTTGTAAATGCCTGTAGGTGCATTGCCTGTGAACGGCACTGTCACCTCCTGGGCCATCTCCCAAACGTCACCTTCCTCAGGATCGTATGCTGTGGCTGTGACAGGAATCACATTCGACTCTCTGTTTTCCGTGTAAACCATTAAGATATTACCGTTCTTGTCGCCAGGAGTGCCTGTACCGGCTGAGATTCCAACCTCTTTCACCTCGTCTTTTTCCATTGTGAATGGAGCTTCCGTGTCAATAGTGAAGAAACTGTTGTCGCTTGACATGTAAGTGACAATCGTAGGCTTGCCAATGTTGTTCAATTCGATCTTGGCAGGCTCTGTCCAAGCACCGTTCGGACGATAACCCATGTTCACCGAAGTAGGTGATACGATAATCATAGCTCCAAGCTCAGCGCAACTAACCGTGTAGTTCACCGGATTGCTCAGGGTACCTGCGCCCGAGAATATCTCAAGACCGTTTACATCATAAACAACGTATGAAGTCTCCCCAGGATAATTGCCTGATACCCACACGAACTGTATGGCGCGGCCGTCGCAAACGGCGAGAGAATAGGTCTGAGCCTCGTTAGCAGCTGCATCGCTTGTGTTGGCAATCTCAGCAAGAATCAGGCCGGTTGCAACATCCACCACTTGGATGGCGTTGCCATTCCAACCGTCACCATAGCTGTCGGTGACTTCAAAGGTGATTTCGCACATGTCTTCCTCCAAACAAAAGTCGGTGATGAAGCTGACTTCACCGCTCCAATCAGACAAATCGTCATCACCATAAACGGCCTGCACCGATAAAGTGTAAACTGTCGCTAACTCGAGGTCTTCCAATGTATAAGGGTTGGTAACACCTTCTATCACGTTGTCATTCACCTTGAGGTTGAATGTTTCAGCATCTGATGTCCAGCTTACCTCAGCTGTTGTGCCGCCATTATAGGTAACAGCAAGATTTGCCGGATTCGGATGTGCTGAAATGTTAAGCTGTATCTGGTTCTTTTCATTTAATACCGTACCTGATACGCCTGGATTTGAAACATCATAAGGTGAAGTGTCTCTATAATGCCTAATAGCTTGACTTGAGGCATCAAACACCAAACATTTCATGTGAGGCGCACCGCTAAAACTGCCTGTAACATCAGCCACCGAAATAATCACATTCGATAAACCGTCATATTCGATGACATTGTCGAAATTAATTGTTGTCCATTCACCAACAGTGAAAGTAAGTTGACCGGAAAACACCAAATTATCATCACTCATGGGAACCCAGTCAGAAGAACCTGAAAACGTTTCCTTGTCAGTGAAGGCTACATACACATTGTAATTACGTGTTTTCGCAGCACCGACATTATTAAATGCAACGCTGTTAATATAGCCAGCGGTGCCGATCTCCTCAGCAGTGTAAATCTGCTGAGTGTAACTGTAGTTGTAGTAGTTGTAACCGGGCAAATACTGGTTAGATGATGTACCACCGTCGCCAATCTCTACAACATCAGCTCTCATTGTACCTACAAAGGCAAACAAAAGCATTGTTAAAAATAGAAATACTTTTTTCATCTTTTGAAAAATTTAATTAATACTTATTTTTGTTATTCAATTTTTCACTTTTGTTCCAATAAGGAGCGTCACTTTTTACGGTGACGTTCCTTATTATATTAATAGGTGTTCAATTACTTGACAACAGTTATGCGTTTTACACTTGAACCGTTCTCAGTATCGATTCTGACCATGTACACACCGGCTTCATACTGACCCATGTTCAGGATCATGTTGTCGCCCGTGACATTCTGGTCATAGACCATCTGACCCATAGCGTTATACACGCTCACGTGTGTCATCGCTGTGGCGTTGATGTTCAAATCTCCGCTTGTCGGGTTAGGATAGATTGAGTTGACAACTTCATTCTCCTCAACATCTATTGTCACCGTCACTGTCACCATCTCTGATTCGCAGTTAGCGTACAGTGCCACAGCACCTATCTCGATGACTGTGCCCGCTGGTGGCATCTCGGTGAATGTGAGGAAGATCGGGTGGTTACCGGCCGGCACCTCGCCGAGGTATTCGCCGTCAGCATATATCGCTGTTCCGGTTGTTCCCTCAGGTTCTGTCCAATCGACATAGATGCCATCCTCTCCCTGGTAGTTGTACTCCATGGCAACGAGGTCTGTCACAGGATCGCAGCTCTGACCGGCAATCAACGAGACTGACTCAGGGCATGAGAAGTTGTAATTGTCGTCAACGTAAACAACTGTGTAGGTATGCTCTTCTGTGTCTGTTGCTGTGAGTGTGAAGCTGTTGCCTGCTGTCGCGCCGTAGAGTTCGCCATCAACGAAGATGTTGTACTTGTTAGGCTGGATAGCTGTTGCTGTGCTGCCGCCGCCTTGCTCGATGTAAGCGCGCACCATGAAGGTGTAGCTTAAACCATAGCTTGCGAGGTCTGCCCATGTGCTACCGTCGAGTGACACCCAACGTCCGTTGGCGTCGCCTGTGTTGGCGCAGACTGCTGCAGGATATGTGGCACCGCTGCCATTGTACAGGATAACCCAGACATTCTGTGAAGGATCAAGCTCGACAGGCTCGTCAAATGTGAATTCGACAAAGTCATTAGAACCGGTAAATGTCACATTAGCCTGTCCGAGTGATGCGCCGGCAGGAGCTGTTGCGCCACCCTGATAGATGTTCACGTTACCTGTCATGGCCATGTAGTCGTAAGCTGCCACTGTGGTGAGCTTGTTGCCTTCGTAGCTGCCGGCAGGAAGCATGATGCCCCACCAGAAGTTACCGCCACCTGTGCCGATAGCGTCAGTGTTGACACCATTGTCGTAGTAGTACCAGTCACGTGTCAAGGTGCTGGCTGCTGTGCCGAAGCCTTCGCCGGCTGCGCTGATAGCCTTTTCCGAACCGTCACCTAATGTGATGTCGTCAACATCGAGATAGAACCAGTCGGAGCAGTTGAAGTGACGGATAGCGACCCAGATCTCCTGACCTGCATATGCGCTGAGGTCAACAGTATATTCATACCAGTTGCCTTGTGCTCTTGTGACACCGTCACGACCCGGAGCCATAGCACCTGAACCCTTGGCATTCATTGTCCACTCCTGGACGGTGGTGAAGTCGTTGGCACTTGTGCCGCTGCCTGTTGAAACAGCCACACCGAAGTGCTCTGAAGGATATGAGGCATCCTGTGCGCAAGCCCAGAAGCTGATGTATGCACCGCTCTGTGCGGCAATCTTGCTTGGTGATACCAAGTAGTTGTCAGGATTCAAAACACCAACATAATTGATGTAACTTGCTGAATACACAGCATCGCTTGAATTATGACCAGCACCACTGAAGTCTGAAACCATGCTCCAGCTGTAGCCGTCACCGTCAGCATCGATGGTGGTCCAGCCCATCATACCGCTCTCAAAGTCGTATGTTGTGCCGCCTGTCGGAGGTGCCGGAGGTGTTGGTGTGCCACCATTCCATGAGAGTGTGATGTCCATACCTGACACTGAGCCTTCCAGCTCTTCAACCTGTGTCGATGTGGCCTCACAGCCGAGATATGTGAATGTTGTCTCTGTGTAAGCACTCATGCCTGTGGTGTAGTTGACAGCGACAGCAGCTGTGTATGTGTCGCCGATAACCATGTCGTCAGTATCGAACTGCATGTAGTTTTCTGTAAGCTCAGCGACAAACACGTTGTTCAATTTCACCATGTATGACAATGCGACCTTCTCCTCAGGAATCACGTTGTTCCATCTTGCGAAACCGGTATTTGAGACGAGCACTGTCTCAACAGGTGAGAGAGTCTCGCTAAGCAACACGTTCAATGTTGTGGCATCCCAAATGCTGACCGCTGTGGCCACATAGTTTGAAGTATAGCCGTCGAGAGCAACTGTGACGTTGTATTCGCCTTTACGGAACTCTTCGAATGCTATTGTACCTGTCTCATCGAATGTGCCTTGGTAAGTGATGTTCTCGTATGTGTTGGCCAAGACGAGTGTAGCACCCTCGACAGAACCTATGTTAGCGATAGCGTTGACTGTCACCTCTGTCTCCATATCCTTTGAGAGGATGTTCGACCAAACGACAGGAGTCACAGGATCGTCGTTAGCTGCGCCGTCTTCATATTCCAAAGTGATGTTGTCAACAGCAAAGTAGTCGCCTGTTGGGTTGACGCTGCCGTCCTTTGAATATGTCCATGTGAAGGTGTGGTCACCTGCTTCTACGTCGAAGCTGTAGTTGTGCCATCCTGAGATGTCAGCACCGTGCTGGAACATGACCTCGCCGTCGATTGCGAAGATACATTTATCCCACAATGTGCTTGTGCCTTCACCCATGCACTCGGCGTCGAAGCTGATGGTGCCGTCTGATGGATAAGCAAAGTTGAGGCTGATGATTGATGATGAGCTTGCAACGCCGCCGTTGGTGCTCTTCATGACATTACCGCCATTGCCTGATGCGATAGTCCAAGGATATGAGCTGTTGTTCTCGAAGTTGCCCTGGCTGAAGTCGCCTGTCTCGAAGTCGATGACTCTGATAGCGCGGCCACCCTTGTCTTCTAATGTCGGATAAACAGCTGAGACACCGTATTGATACATACCAGGAACCATGCTCACCCATGCGATGTCGGCGTATGCCGTGTCTGTCAGGTTGTCAGCAACAACAACTGAATCCTGAGCTGTCATGCCTTGTTTCAGCAAGGTCTTTCTGTAAAGTGTGAAGTAGTTGACATCACGTGTCGAGCCTTTGCTTGCTGACAACGCAACGTCGTCAATCCAAATCTCATACTCGTCGTAGTTGACATCGTGGAATGCGATGTAAACGCTCTGACCGGCGTATGCGCCCAGGTTGATGCTGTGTGAACGCCAGTTCTGATAACGGTTCTCGCTGTGACGGACAACATCGTTGCCTCCTTCACCCTTGGCACCACCACTCCAAACTTGTGTGAAGTCTGATGCTCCCGGGTTGTCAGCTGTGGCAACACACACTGAGAAGTTCTCAGGATAGCTGTCGTTGGCGTTGTCTGCCCAGAATGTCAATGTTGAATTTGCTGTGATGTCGTATTTCTGTGGTGTGATGAGATAGCTGTCTGTGTTGTATGCGCCGACATAGTCAACGTATGAGTAGCACATTGCAAAGCCTGTTCCACCGTGAGCGAGTGAATTATAGTCATAGCCGCCGAGGTTGTTGCTGCTGTGGATCCACTGACCGCCGTCTGTGTTGACTGTAAGCACTGTCCAGCCGTTCAAACCACCCTCGAAGTCTTCGGTGAACGAATCACTGCCGCTCGGGTTGCTCGGGTTGCTCGGAACGGTGATTGGGTTCATCGACCACTGCACCATAGCCACAGAGCCTAAGTCTTCAGCGACAACGCCGTAAACCGGTTTGTAAATCTCGTGGAGTGTGAAGTTAACTTCTGTATTCTCGTTATAAACAACGGCAATCGGCTCGTCTGCGAAGTTAGGCTCATAGTTCTCGTTGTAAGCTTTTGCCAATGTGTATTCACCTACAGCCATTCCCTCGATTGAGTATGCGCCGCTGGCGTTTGTCGTTGTTGAATAAAGAACGATGTTTCCAAATTCATCTGTACCATTGAAGCTCACTGCGACATCAGCAATCGGTGTGCCTGTCAGAAGCTCTGTGACTGTTCCTGACACTGAGCCGTAGCCTGATACATAAACGATGTTGGTGCCTGTGTCATTGCCTGATTCACCTTCGTTATAGACGGCTCTCACGTTGACGTTGTAGCCTTCCATGTTGTAGGCGAGTCCCACAAGCTCATATTGGCTGCCTGTAATCACATCATTGTTGTATTTCACATTGTCAACATAGACGTTGTAACCAACAAGCGAGCGGTCAGGTTCTGATTTGCCGCCGCATGTGAATGTCACCTGAGGCAAGAATGAGCTGGAGTTAAACGGAACGTTTGCAACTGACGCTGAGCTGTAGCCGTAAGCTGAGCTACTTGTTGACTCAATGCCATAGAAATAGCATGACTTATATGTACCTACTGTTGTTTCCTCGATACCGAAGAGCAGGTTGCCACCATTATATATATAAGGTGTGTCGAAGTTGATGACCATTTCTGAGCCTGTGCCGTCCAATGCGCCTGTGTAAACAATCTCAGCATTGGCTGATGTGACGTATGACGACAGTGTTGCATCGGCGACTTCTGTCAAATAAACATTAAACACAGCCGGTGCCCATGCTGCGCCTGCCGGTTGAGCGATATAGAATTTCACTGATGTGATCGCGCCACCATTCATCTCCTCAATCATCTCAGCAGGATAGATTGACTCTGATCTTGTGTAGTCATCTACCCAAAGACCATAAACAGGGTTGTAACCGCTTGTCGCTGTGCCTTCAGCCACTGTCAATTCACCGGTGAAACCGCTGCCTGATTGGCCGCCTTTCCATTTCACCACTGTTGTCTCACCCTCGAAAATCTCTGTCTCCGTGAGCTGGACGTTTGTAGGAACATCCATCTTGGTGATGAAGTTGTACAGAGGGCTGACAAGTGTGTTGTTGTTGTTTCTGATAGAGACTCTCCAGAAGTAACGTGTGTTGACATCGAGGTTACCTGCGATGTAGTAGTTCACGTTCTCAGTCGTGATGGTATCCCAGTCAACGACTGTCGCCGGAGGATAGGTAGTACCGAATTCCACTTTGTATTCAACAGCGTTTTCATCGGTGTTCCAGATAAGCACCACCGGGTTGGCGACATTCTGTGCCATGTGCTCAGGAGAAATCAGCTCAAGTGTTGTAAGAGCTGCTGTCGGATCCGGGTTCCACTCATCTGGCGCCGGAGGAATGACAGGTGTTGAGCTTTCAAAATTAAGAACTATCTGGTTCTTAACATCCATCGTTGTTCCACTATAGCTTGATGGATTTGTAGGATCGTAGTTGGTGCCATCGCTGTAAACACGCAGAGCCTGCATAGCTTCCGTTTCAAACACATAGCAACTCATACCACTTTGCCAACCACCTGTGTTGTCGTCCATGCAAACGAGCAGATTTGTTCCGTCGTACTCAAATGGAGTCTCCAAAGTGATGGTTGTCCATTCACCGGCAACCATCGTCACATCGCCCGAGAACAAAGGTGTCCCTGTCATAGGAACCCAATCAAAGTTGTCGTCGAACGCTTCTTTGGTTGTGTTCACCATGTAAACATCGTAGTTACGAGTTCTGTCCGAACCACCGTTGTAAAAAGCGATGCTTGTAATTGTACCCGCACCAAATCCGATCTCATCAGCAGTGTAAATCTGCTGTGTCAGCGAATAGTTGTAATACGAGTAGCTTGGGAGATAGGAGTTGGTAGTCGTACCTTCACCTATCTGCACTTCTTCTGCCCTTAGGAAGCTTGTGCTTCCGAATAAGAGCACCATCAAAAAGAGAATAAGTTTTTTACTCATAATTTAATGATTTTGTTAATAAAATTGTTAATTTAATTGTCTATTTCAAAGTTTCTTCGAACCTTATTTACAGTTTTTAACCCGCAAATATACTATATTTTTTTTAATCAAGTGAATTTTTTTTCAAAAAAATATCAACAGACCTGCATTTTTTTATCCAACATGGATATTTTCTTTCACAAGTTTCATGATTTTTTCCTCATCGTCGCCTATTTCCGCGCGCAGATTGGCGTCGTTGAATTTTTTCAGGTAACTGATGAGGTAATCGATGATATTGTCAGAAAACACTCCCTTTGCTGTGTATATGTCTCTGTCTTTTTCGAGTTCTTCCGCTGCTCTCTCGCACGAGTCGGGCAGCTGTTCGAGTGCTTCGGCCACGGCTTTGTTCTTGTCGTCGTGGATGTTGACGCCGAGTCCCACGTATGTCTTCTCCGCCACCTTGAGGGAGTCGGGCTGTTCCATGCCATAGCGTGCCGCGGCGCACAAGGCCGCCATGAGCAGATAGAGGTCGGCGCATCCGTCGGAGGCACGCCACTCAAACGTCTGCTTGTCGCTGAAGTCACGGTTTGAAGGCTCTTCTATCGGGTTGGCATCGGATAACATGTCTTTGCCGTTGTTAATCCAGCCAAGCGGCACACGCACCAAGGCACTTCTGTTGGAGAACGACCAGCATAATGATGTCGGAGCCTCCTGATGAGGCACTAACCTCATGAATGACAATGGGTTAGGATTGCCAAACGCCGGCAACGAGGTGCCTGCCATCATATATCCTGCTATGGCTTTCTTGGCGTAGTCGGTGAGCTGACCGTCTTTCACCATCACCGACTTGCCGTCTTTGGTGAATTTGCAGTGCACATGCAGTCCGCTTCCGGCTTTGCCCACGGTGATTTTCGGCGCAAAGGTGATGGTGACGCCATACCGATATGCCAGCTGGCGCATAATCCACTTAGCCACAATGAGCTGGTCGGCGGCATCCTCAATGTTTGTGGGCAAGAACTCTATCTCGTTTTGCTCGTAAATCTTGCCGTCTTTAGTGAAATTGCCCACTTCCGAGTGGCCGTATTTTATAAGTCCGCCCGCCTGTGCGATGAGACGCATGGCCTCCACACGGTAGTCGGTGAATTTATTGAACGGGGCACTCTCATGATAGCCTTTCTGGTCAGGGACCTCATACATCTCCTCATCCGGGGCTATGATGTAATACTCGAGTTCGCCCATTGTCTCCATCTTGAGTCCTGTCGTTTCTTGAAACACCTTGTGCGCCTTGTGAAGGATGTATTCCGGCGAGCTTTCATAAGGCTCACCGTCACGGTTGTAGAAAGAGCAGAGGATGTCAACAGTCGGTACGTCAGTGAAAGGATTGCGGAAGGCCGTCCTGAACTTCGGCATCACATAAAGGTCGCTCTTTCCCGCTTCGATAAACGGAAAGAGACTGGATCCGTCAACACGCTCCCCGGCCGAGAGAATGCTGTCGAGATGCTCAAGGCTGTGGATGACGAAGTTAAGCGTTTTGAGACGTCCGTCCCATCCACAATAGTGGAAATTAACAAATTCTACTCTGTTATCCACACAATAGCGGATAATGTCTTGTTTTGTAAACTCTTGAGCCGGTTTCTGCAAGTAACGAACCAACTCATTGGGATTCATTTGAATTTTAGCGTCCATGATAAGATTTGCAAAATTTTTATATATTCAAAAAAATATTTACAACATAGTTTGGACTTGCAAAGGTATGACAAAAAAACATTCGCCCGACAATTTTTTCAACATTTTTTCAACAATTAGACTTTGGGGGTATAAACTGCGGCTGCATTAATACCATTAATGCCATTAATGCCGTTAATGCCGTTAATGCCATTAATGCCGTTAATGCCGTTAATGCCGTTAATGCGGTTAATGCAGCCGCTTAAGGTGGTTAAGGCTTAGTGTTGATAGAGTTCTATCAGCCTCCTCGCCCCCTCGTATGCGCTCATCCTCTTGTTTTCCACGTCATTTTCAATGAGTTTGAGCATATCTTTCACGCGGGTGTTCTCATAGAAGTTCGATTTCAGGGTGTTTTCTATGGTGTCGAGCATCATCTGCACGTCCTGGCGGGCGCGTTTTTCTTCAAGATATCCTGATTTTCTGATGTTTTCGACGTGAGTGAGCACCATATCCCACACCTCCGGCACGTTGTAGTGTGTCAGGGACGAGCATGTGGTGACGTTGACGGGTTGCCCCGATTCTGAGGGAGGGAACAGATGCACGGCGTTGCGAATCTCGGCGGCGGCTCTGTTGGCGCGGTTCACGTTGTCGCCGTCAGCTTTGTTGACGACGATGCCGTCGGCCATCTCCATGATGCCTCGTTTGATGCCCTGCAACTCGTCGCCTGCCCCGCCGATGAGGAGCAGAAGGAAGTAATCGACCATGGAATAGACGGCTGTCTCGCTTTGTCCCACTCCCACGGTCTCCACGAAAATAGTGTCGAAGCCTGCCGCCTCGCAGAGTATTATCGCCTCGCGTGTCTTACGCGCCACTCCGCCCAAAGTGCCTGCCGATGCCGACGGCCTGATGTATGCGTTGCGCTGCTGCGAGAGCTCCTCCATCCTGGTCTTGTCGCCCAAAATAGAGCCTTTGGAGCGTTGTGAGCTTGGGTCGATGGCGAGCACCGCCACACGTTTGTCCTGACGGCACAGCTCCATGCCGAGTGCCTCGATGAAGGTGCTCTTCCCTGCTCCGGGCACTCCAGTGATGCCCAAACGCAGAGCCTTGCCGCTGTGCGGGACGCACTCCGCTATGATTTCCCGGGCGAGTCTCTGGTGCTCAGACAACGAGCTTTCCACCAGCGTGATGGCCTTGCTCAACACCGTGATGTCGCCGGCAAGGATGCCGTCAACATATTCTCTCAAAGGAAGCACCTTCTGACGGCTAACCATCAGATGCTCAAGTGCTTTAGGGTTTACTTGCACCGCAGGCTCGTCGGTGCCTGTGACCTGCAACGCAGACTCCCATTCGTGCTGCTGATTCTCAAAATGTTCATTCTCTACCATGTGGCAAAGATAAACATTTTTTTCGTAAGATGACTATTTTAGTCAAAATTAAATCCGAATCCTATCATCATCTGGTAAAGGTCGGTCATGTCGCCTGTCATGTCTCTTACCATGAGGAAATCGGTGAGACCGAATCTCATGAAGATGTCGAAGTTGCCTCCCGAGGCTGAGAATACGGCGTTAAACCCAACCGGACTGTAGTCGAGGCTTTTGGTGATGGTGTGCTTTGAGCCGCCATATCTCGCAAACGAACGCACTCCAAAACGCCACTCGGCCTCAATACCGGCTGCCAATGCTACAGGTGTATTGTTGACGCTGCACTGAAAATGCAGCTGTACCGGTAATCGCAAACTCCAATAACGCAAGAAAGAACGGTGGGCATAGTTGGTGACGAGACCGTTGCCGTGTTCAGAAGAGTAGGCGTTGAGCGTCTGGAAGCAAGCCTTGCCGTCGTTGTCTTCCCTCAAAACCATGTCGTGCGCGAAAAAGTTGTAGCTGTTGCTGATACCAAGACCCCACGACATCCCGAAATGATTGTCGGCGGTGCAGAAAATGGTCTTCTGGTTATACGTACCCCATTCAAACGATGACGAGCGCAGCGGGATTTGAGCCTCGGGACCGAAGGTGCTGCAGTTCATGTTCAGAGCACCGTAGTACCAGTCGGGAAGAGTCTGGTGAAGCTTGCTGCTGAAAATCCTTTCCACGATGGTAATTTTTTCGTTACTGTCATCGTTTTCTTTGATGATTATCGTCTTTGACGTGCTTTGGGCGAAAATGTTCGCCGTCACAAGAAGCAAAATAGCGGTTAAAAGTGTTAATCTCTTCATATTCAATATTTTAATTTATTTCGTTTCGTAACCATTTCATATCACTAACGAAAAAAATTATGTTTTGCTGCATGCGCGCCGTAAAATTTTTTACTATTTGAATTGTATTGTTGTCAATTTCGTATAGTATTTATTTTTTTAAGAATCCACTAAGAAACTCGTCCATTTTCTCCATTGGCAGGTTTTTTTCGATAATTTTGCCATTTTGGTCGAGAATCAGATTTTGTGGGATGAATGCTATGGTATATTGGTTTGCCACCGCGTTGTTCCATCCTTTGAGGTCGGAGACATGATTCATCCAAGAGAGGTTGTCGTCGGCGATACCTTTTTTCCAGGCGTTTTCGTCGGTGTCGAGCGACACGCTGACGATGTCTAAACCCTTGTCTTTGTATTTGTTATAAACTTTGACGAGTTGGGGGTTCTCCTTGCGGCAGTCGGGACACCATGATGCCCAAAAGTCGAGAATGATGACTTTCGCCTTGCCAATAAAACTCGACATTGTGAAGTCATGACCATTCACGTCTTTTTGTGTGAAGTCGATGTACATCTGGCCTGGATTTGTTCTCTGTATAGCTTTTACATAATCGATAATTAAATATTTATATCCACTTTCAACTTCTTTTGGGACAAAATCCAGATACCTCTTCATGTCAATTTCGCTGAAAGCCCATTTGTAACGGTACAAAGCATAAAAACCTGTCGGATTGTCAGTATTGGTTTTCATGTAGTCGAGCACAAAATAATAAAGCTCTTTTTCGTCTTCAAGTTCCGATGCCTCTTTCATGAAATTGTCGAGTTTTTCCTGCATTTCCGATGCCGCTATCTTTATTTCGTTATACTTTTGGCAGTCGCCTGTAATCTTAACATCCTGATTATCAGCGAAAACCGTCAACGGCCTTCTCCAATTGTCCATAGTTATCAGATATGCATCGACGTTGTCGTTTTTTTTCACTTTGAAAACGGCCTTGTTGTTTTTTGCCACCGCCGTGTTCAACGTTTTCAGTTCTTCTTTGTCATATCTCTGAAGATACACAGTCTTTCCATTTGAATTTTCAAGATTCACCTTGATTTTGAATGAGTTGCATGATGTCATCGCTATCATGACCAAAAAAGCTACAAATAATTTTCTCATGATTTTATTTTTTTACTGGTTTAAACATATACATTATTAATACTATCACGACCAAAGATATTGGCACGCTCAGCAATGTTTCGAGCACCACTATTCCTAACAGCTTGATACTGAATGCTTCCAGCCAGAAAAGCACAAAATTATGCAGCAATAGCAAGAGCAATCCGTAAAGAACAAACCATTGCAGGCTCATTTCGCTTATTGTTGGAGCGTATTTGTCTTCTATGTCGCTTTGTCTTGTCGTAATCTTGATTACAAAAGGTCTCACGAAGGCCATGAACACGGTTGCGGCGGCATTGAGTCCGGGTGTGCCGTTGAAGATGTCAACGACAAAACCTATCAGGAAGCCGTTGAGCATAAGCCGCCATGTAGGTGTCTCGAAGGGCAGCAGCATGACAAAAAGCACGTAAACATACGGATGAATGTAGTTTCCGAATTGTATGTTATCGAAAACAAACACCTGCACTACACACAGTAAGATAAACCGTATTATATTGCGTATCAATTTGTTATACATAATGAGTCAATTTCTGTCCTGTAATTGTTTTTCACGACATATACATGGCGCAAAGTATTGAAATTCGTGGAGAACCTCAGTTTCGCCGAGCTGAACATGCTGTTGTCGTCATCCTCATAGTCTTCGACGGTTCCCACCATGACATTAGGCGGGAATGCGTTTGAGAAGCCGCTTGTGACGAGGGTGTCGCCCATACTTATGACAAGATGAGACGGTATGTCTTTCACCACTCCGTAGCGATAGTTCAAATTATCCCACGTCACGTTTGCAACATATTGATTATCAAGGAATCTACAACTTATCACCATAGATGAGTTAAGCATACTCATAATCGATGCGTAATGTTCCGAAACGTTAAGCACCTTACCGACGACGCCTTCGTTGCATATCACGCCCATGTCTATTGTTATGCCATCCTCACGACCTTTGTCGATAACGATATAATTAGTCGTTCTATTGAAACTGTTGTTCACGACGTGAGCTGGGATATATGTGAAGGTGTCATCGTACCAGGCGGTGTCGTTTTCATTTTCATCACAGCCTAATCGTTTGAGTAGCAAGGCATTATGTTCAACAAGAGCTTCATTTTCACTTTTAAGATTCAGGTAATCCATCCAGTTGGCCGTTGTTTTATGGAATCCGCCTGATATTTGGTTTGACACATTGACCATTTTTCTATTCTGGAAAGGCAGGCTTTGCACGATGAGGACGCCACACACCGCCTCCAGCAGAATAAAAAGTATTACTGCGTTGTATTTTCTTATGAAAATGAATAAGTTATACATCTCACACTCCTGATTACTTAATCAAGAACGGGAAGTCGTTGAAGTTTTTCAGTGCTATTCCTGTGCCACGGGCCACGGCGCGCAGCGGGTCTTCCGCCACGTGTATTGGAAGTTGTGTCTTTTCGTGGAGACGTTTGTCGAGACCTCTCAACAAGGCACCGCCGCCTGTCAGATAGATACCTGTCCTATAGATATCCGCCGAAAGTTCTGGCGGTGTCGTCTCAAGGGTGTTAAGCACTGCTGCTTCAATCTTCGAGACGCTTTTGTCCAAGCAGTGTGCTATCTCCTTATAGTTCACGCTCACTTCCTTAGGTATGCCTGTGAGCATGTCGCGTCCATGGACGGCGTAGTCCTCCGGCGGGTTATCAAGCTCCATGATAGCCGAGCCTACTTCGATTTTTATAAGTTCAGCGGTGCGTTCACCCACGTTCAGGTTATGCTCCTTGCGCATATACTCCATGATTTCATCAGTAAAGTCGTCGCCTGCTATGCGTATCGACTTGTTAGTGACGATGCCGCCGAGTGCTATCACGGCTATTTCAGAGGTGCCGCCGCCGATATCGACAATCATGTTACCCATTGGTTCGAGCACGTCGATACCTATACCTATAGCGGCCGCCATAGGCTCGTGAATGAGTCGCACCTCCTTTGCGCCGGCCTGTTCCGCGCTGTCTTTAACGGCTCTCTCCTCCACTTCGGTGATGCCCGAAGGGATGCATATAACCATCTTCAACGCCGGAGGAAACAGCGAGTTGCGGAAATTAATCATCTTAATCATCTCCCTCAACATATACTCTGCTGCCTGGAAGTCGGCGATGACACCGTCACGCAAAGGCCTGATAGTCTTGATGTTCTCATGAGTTTTACCATGCATCATCATGGCGCGTTTGCCCACTGCCATGATCTGCTGTGTGTCGCGTTTTATTGCCACAATCGAAGGCTCGTCAACAACCACTTTGTCGTTGTACATGATGATAGTGTTGGCGGTGCCGAGGTCGATTGCCAATTCTTTATCGAAAAATGAAAATAATCCCATATCTTTAATGTTTAAAATGTCTGAATCCAGTGAAAACCATAGCTATTCCGAGTTTGTTGCAAGCGTCGATTGACTCTTGGTCGCGCACCGAGCCGCCGGGTTGTATTATCGATTTGATGCCTGCCTCGCTCGCTATCTCCACGCAGTCGGAGAACGGGAAGAAAGCGTCTGACGCAAGGACGGCACCGTTGAGGTCGAAGTTGAAACTCTTGGCTTTCGCGATAGCTTGGCGCAACGAATCGACACGCGACGTCTGCCCTATTCCGGAGGCGTACAGCTGTCTGTTTTTCGCCAACACAATGGCGTTTGAGCGACTGTGTTTTACTATCTTATTTGCGAAAATCAAGTCTTCAACATCTTGATTGTCAATAAGTTTGTCTGTTACGGACTTAAAATCGTCTTTTGTCTCTACATGTAAGTCACGTTCCTGTTCGAGTATGCCGTTAAGTGCTGATTTATAGACCTTTGCAGGGAATATATCAGATTTCAGTTTAAGAACGATGCGGTTTTTCTTTGCGAAGAGGATGTCGAGCACTCCGTCTTCATAGCCTGGGGCGACGCACACCTCGAAGAACATCTTGTTCATCTCTTCCGCCGTCTTGACGTCGATGGCGCGGTTGCTGACGAACACTCCGCCGAAAGCCGACACGGGGTCACCGGCAAGTGCTGCGGCGTAAGCCTCTGATATAGAAGGTCTTGAGGCTATCCCGCAAGGGTTGTTGTGCTTCAAAATCGCAAATGTGGGCTCATCAAACTCGCGGATGAGGTTCAGACCCGCGTCAAGGTCTAACAAGTTGTTGTATGACAAGTCTTTACCATGCAGTTTCTCAAAAACGTCATCAAGATTGCCATTGAATACCGCCTGTTGGTGAGGGTTTTCGCCATATCTTAACGGTGTCACCGTCGCGCCGGAAAAATAGTTGTATATCGCGGTATCGTAGTGGGAACTTGTAGCGAAGGCATATCCCGCAAAACGCCTTCTGTCGTCAAGTGTGGTGCAACCGCCTTGATTTTCATACATTTCCATAAATTCCTTATAGTAATTCGAGGAAGGGACAATGAGGCAGTCGTTGAAATTTTTTGCGCCTGCGCGTATGAGTGAGATGCCGCCAATATCGATTTTCTCTATGATTTGCGCCTCGTCGTTGGTGTTTCTCACCGTTTCCTCGAAAGGATAGAGGTCAACGATGACGAGGTCAATGGCCGGAATGTCATATTGTCTCATCTCGGCTATATCCGATTCATTGTCAAGGCGTCCGAGTATGCCGCCAAACACCTTGGGATGCAGGGTCTTCACGCGTCCGCCAAGGATTGACGGATAGCCTGTGAGAGACTCTACGGAGCGCACGGTTTCGTCAATTTTCTTGATGAAATCAAGGGTGCCGCCGGTGGCATAAATCTGCACACCGTTCTTTTTCAAAAGAGCGACGATTTTATCGAGATCAGTTTTGTAAAACACTGATATTAAAGCACTTGCAATTTTCTTTGATGACATTTCACATTCCTGTTTGAAATTGCAAATATAATAATTTTTTTCCATGCATCGCAGTTTTTGCAGATTTTTATTTCACGTTTCGCTATATTGTTTGCGATTGCTTTTCAAACATTTATCTGATTTTGCATCCGGATATTTAAAATACTCCTCAAAAAAAATCAAATTTTGTTTGGAAAACTGAAATAATTTTTGTAATTTTGCAGGTTAAAATTTTTTTATTGTTGGAAACACGTTGGATTATAGCACAAGATGTAGATAAACAATTAGTTAAAAGCTTGTCAGAGTCGCTCGGCATTGATGAGATTTTATCAGAATTGCTCATTCAGCGTGGAATAACCAATTTCGAAGAGGCGAAGAATTTCTTCAGGCCGTCTCTTGAGCATCTCCACGACCCATTCCTGATGAAAGATATGGACAAGGCGGTTGACCGACTTGAAAAGGCGATGAACGACGGTGAGAAAATCTTGATTTATGGTGACTACGATGTTGATGGAACCACTGCCGTCGCCTTGATTTACACATATTTGAAGAATTTGGTCAACAAAAAGAAAATTGAGTTTTACATTCCCGACCGTTATGATGAAGGCTATGGCATTTCATATAAAGGCATTGATTATGCCGCCGACAACGGTTTCGGGCTTGTCATTGTGCTTGACTGCGGCATCAAGGCTGTAGAGAAAATAGAGTATGCCAACCGGCGTGGTGTTGACTTCATCATTTGTGACCATCATCGGCCCGACGAGGTGATTCCCAACGCTGTCGCCGTCCTCGACTCCAAACGTCCCGACTGTGAATATCCTTACAAGGAGCTTTCCGGCGCCGGTGTCGGCTTCAAGCTCATCACCGCCCTGTCGATACGTCTCGGCAGACCAATAGAAGAGGTATATGAACTCCTTGATTATGTTGCAGTTAGCATAGCCGCCGACATTGTCCCTATAACAGGAGAGAACAGAGTTTTAGCTTATTTCGGACTAAAACAGCTCAACAGAAACCCGCGACCGGGCATTGAAGCTGTGTTACGTCAGGCCAACATCAACCGGCGTAATGGGGAGCCGACGACGGAGAAAGAAAAAGAGAATGTTCTTGAAAGAGAGTTGACTATCAGCGACTTAGTATTTCTCATCGGGCCTCGCATCAATGCGGCGGGACGTCTTGAGAAGGCCAGCGACTCGGTGCGGCTGCTGCTTGCCACAAAATACGACCATGCCGAACACCTCGCCGCAAGCATCAACAACCTCAACGCACAACGACGCGAGCTTGACAATGCCATCACGGAAGAAGCCCTCAAAATGATTAACGCTGACGAGAAGATGCGTAACGCCAAAAGCACCGTGGTGTTCAACGACAACTGGCACAAAGGTGTCATAGGCATAGTGGCGTCGCGGCTCACCGACACATATTATCGCCCGACGATAGTGCTGACCCGCTCAGGAAACCTCATCACCGGTTCGGCACGGTCAATAAAGAACTTCGACATCTACGACGCCATCGACTCCTGCTCAGACATTTTGGAACACTTCGGCGGACATAAATACGCCGCCGGATTGTCGCTGAAACCCGAGCATTTACAGGAGTTTTCAGAACGTTTTGAGAGATACGTCTCTGAACATCTTGAAGAAAACGACCTCACACCGGAACTTAACGTCGATATTGAGATGGATTTCACAAACATCACACCGAAATTTGTGCGTATCTTAAAGCAGTTCGCGCCATTCGGACCTGGCAACCTCTCACCTGTCTTCCTCACAAAAAACGTCGTGGATGCAGGCTTCTCACGTGCTGTCGGCAATCGTAAACACCTGAAACTCAGCGTCATGCAGCAAGGTAACACCGATTATGTGTTCTCCGGTATCGCATTCCAAAAAGGAGAGCTTTTTGAGCGTATCCACGACAAGGAGCCTTTCACCATGTGTTATTATATCGAAGAAAACTTCTGGCAAGGCAAGACAACCTTGCAGCTTAATGTCAAAGATATCAAGTTCTAGTCGTCATTTCGACTGAAGCGTAGCGGCATGGAGAAATCTCAGTCAACAACTGGAGGTTTCTCAACCCCATTTCATTCCACTCGAAATGACGGGGATTATCTCAGGAAAATCACTCTGATTATCAGTAAGATACCACAAAGGACAAGGATGATTCCTATTGTCTGGTTGAGGATTTTCATCCTTTTTTCGGTGAAGAAACGTTTCAACGAGTACGCGCCGAGGATTTTCAGTATGTCGATGGCAAAAACCGTGGTGAACGTGCCCATGAAAAACAGCGCGACAAGGCTGTCGTTGCCGTTATAGACATCAGAGCCGGAGACCGTGGCCACCGTTGTCATCCAAAACACCCAGATGAAAGGGTTGAACACATTCATTATGAATCCTTTAGACAAGCTCACATACCATCTTGGACCGTTGCGTTTGATGTCAAGCTTTTCATCTAACTTATCAAGCTGCTGGTCGATTTTCTCGAATCTCTTCTCGACTTCCTCCAATTGGATGCTTTTTTTCTCAGAGCGAGCCACTATCTTTTCAGGTTTGCTGAAATAAGTATAGACACCAAACCCTATGATTATCAATCCGGCTGTTATTCCGGCAACAATCATGTTACCATGTTCATCTAACGACAGCTGTATTGATGTCATCATCATCAAGACGACGACGAGAATGTCGCTCAGCATTACACCAAAATCAAACATCAGGGCACTTTTAAAGCCATTGCTGATACTTGTTTGTATCAACAAAAAGAAGGCCGGACCCAATCCGAAGATTGTAGCGAGAGTCAATCCCATCAGTGCGCCATGAAAAAAGACCATATATTTATACTTTCTTAGGACGGCAAAAGTACAAATTTTTTTTTATCAAGACGATTTTTCTTTGTTTTTATTTGCCTGCCACCACGACAGCTTTTTTAAATCTTTTTATATCTCCTTGAATATCAAATACTTCTACAAAAACAACATATATTCCCGGAGATACAATTTTTCCGTTGTCGTCAAGGCCGTTCCACACAAATCGGTTTTGTGCCGCCAAGGTTTGTGAGGCAGCAAGGTCTCTCACATATTTTCCCTGTGAGTTGAAAATCAGTATTTTCGCTGTAAAACCCGGTTCAAAAACCGACAGGTTTATTGATGTCACATCGTCGAAACCGTCACCATCGGGTGAAAAAACGGATGGTGTTATTTCTATATCTGCCTCATTATCAGTGCTTTCGACAAATACAGAGTTTTGATACCCCGGAGTGCCGTACAAAGGCGCGGCGGCTGAGTGCCAGTTTTGAGGGTCGTTGGAGCTGTTGTCAGGACTCACTCTCTCAAGAGCGACACCTTTTGTCACGGTAAGGAGCGGAAAATGAGAATCATCGGAATAGCTCATAAAATCAATGACTTTGTTGTTGAAACACAGTACAACGCCCGCCCCGCTGTTAGGGTACGACGGAAAGCTGTTCATCTTGATGAAATTATCGGTCTCACACTCATATTGCGAGCCTATTATTTCGGGAGTTGTGGTCAACAACAAATATTGTCTTGGGAAAAGCTGCCGATGTTCCGTTGTTATCTCTTTCATCGTTGTGTCGGGAGGATTCGGGAAAGAGTTTTTAACGACTCCTATCTTGAAATCACTGATATTGAACACTTTATCAGAGTTGTTATAGATTTCCACATAATCAGCGGCCGGACTGATGGGGTCAAAAAGTATTTCATTAATGACCACATCGCCGTGCGCCGCCGTGTCAGGGACACCAAAAACGTAACTACAGCCGTCCAAGACGGGTATCCCCGAACAGTTTAAAGAACCAAAAATCAAAAGATTATGAAACCTAAATTCTGCTAATTCCTGAGAGAATGATAAGGTCACGCTTTTACAGTCGTCTTGAGACGGAGAAGCAGTATATGGATGAGAATTGTATTCTGCGATAGTGTAATTGTCGGTGTTTCCAAGCGAATAAGGATCCATGTTTTGGTTGAAGACCACTTCTATGGTATTGGGAGACAACACGTTGACATAATCGATGTCGGGTGCTATGAAATTGTCGCCAAACACGGAGTTCTGTGCGCCAGGAGTGCCACCTTTGGTGTCACTGCTGGCGCACCAGTTCTCCGCCCCCAAACACGGTGAGTGTGGGTCAATCTGCTCAAGCGACCAACCGCCGTCAGACTTGTCGCCGTCTCTGTACCATGATGAACTAAAAACCAATTTATGAACCATTTTATGAACTTTGGATGAGAGTGAAATTAAAGAACCTGAATTTGGTATGGAAAACGACGGAAAACCCACACATTCACCATATTCGGATAAAAGAGGAACAGCATCCTCCTTACACAAAATAATGAAACCTTTTGAATTGATATTAATGGAATGCGTAATTGTTTTCTCACTATTCCCAATCTGTAACACCCAGTCTTTCAAACATATACGGTGTTCGGTGGTATTATATAACTCGATATATTCACGCGCAGGCAGGCCAACCGTCGGCTCCGGGTCGGCCATTATCTCGTTGATTACAATATCATTTTCATGTATGTCATAATAAATAAAGGTGTATTGAATATTATCCGAAATATTGCCTGACAAATCTTGTATCTTATTGATTTTCAGAGTATAATTTATTTCTTCTTTAATAGTTTCAGAATATGACAATATCAATGATGAGTGATTGTTGCCGTTATATTCAACATACATTGGCTTACCTATTTGATTATCAAGCGAATAGTTGTCTTTATCAAGAGCAGACACCTCATCAACAGGCTCGTTGAAATCCAATTGCAACTTATTGTATTCCAACACCATAACAGTATCTAAGCACGGTGCCTCCGAATCAATGATGAGAGGTCCGGCATAAACGTCGTCAAGGTAAATCTTTTTTGCATTGCTATTGCTATATGTTGCTTTTATCCCGAAAAAGCCTTCCGGCTCAAAAGTATTGTCAACTCCTTGAGCATCAAGGATATAACTACTATTACCATGTTTGTCGATATAAATTTTCCATGTTCCTTCAGCAGTACGGGTGACTTTGAAGAAGGCGGAGAATGACGCTGCTATGAAAGCATCGGAACCACGACAGACGCTTTCCGAAGTGTTTCCTGTAACACGTTGCAAATCAACAACATCACTACTCCCCGCCTCTCCAAATCTTAAAAAATACTTATCACAAAGGTACACATCACTAAAATTTTTACCGGAAGGTGCAAAAGCCTCCTTCAACCAAAAACGCCATTCAAACTGGCCATCGTCAACGTTTTCCGACACATCATAATCACACCATAGGCAAGCGTTGCCGGCAACATCGGCATTCAACTGCAACTGTTTGTTGCCGTTGACCACAAACAAGGAGTCAGTGCCGAACCATCTCGGATTAGAGGTGAAATCACCGTCCGAGAAGTCGTCGAAGACTTGTGCGAAAACTGAAAGCGGCATTATTAATAAAAGGTATGCCATTAACTTAAACATTTTTGCATCCATAACTTAAAATGTTAGCGATTTTTTTGTACTTTTGCGCAAAAGTATAACAAAAAGTTTTTAAGTATTTCATTTTTAACATAATTTAACATAACTTACGTTAATATGAAAGGAATCTTAATAAAACGAGCTGTTTTTTAAGTTATTTGTTAAAAAAATTAACATTTCAAGGAGGCTGAACATGAAAATAGCGGTTATAGGGGCGACCGGACTTGTGGGGCAGAAGATGCTTCAGGTGTTGAAGGAGCGTAATTTTCCTATTGAGGAGCTGATAGTGGCTGCGTCAGAGCGTTCCATCGGGAAAAGAATCCTGTTTAAGGGCGTGGAACACACAATGGTTTCCGTTGAGAAGGCGATAGAAAAGACCCCGGATATTGCGATTTTCTCCGCCGGAGCCGAGGCCTCGCTCAGATATGCGCCACTGTTTGCGGAAAAAGGCACTTACGTGGTTGACAACAGCTCCGCCTGGCGTAAAAAACCAGACATCCCGTTGGTCGTCCCGGAAATCAATGCTGATGACATTACCGCTGACACTCATATCATTGCAAATCCCAACTGCTCTACTATAGGTCTTGTGATGGCTCTTGCGCCCATGCACCGCCGCTACGGAATAAAGCGCATCGTGGTATCCACGTATCAGTCGGTGAGCGGCAGCGGCATCAAGGGATTGAACCAGCTTCACTGCGAGCAACAGGGCGGGAAGTCCGACAATCCGGCTTATCCTCATCAGATACATGAGAATATCATCCCTCATGGCGGCAGTTTCTTGGATGACGGCAACACCACCGAAGAGGAAAAGCTGATCTTCGAGACTAACAAAATCCTGCATTCCGATATTGCTGTCTCCGCAACCGTAGCACGTGTTCCGGTTTATGGAGGACATTCTGAATCGGTGAATGTAGAGTTTTCGCAACAGTATGATATTGAAGAGATTAGGCATATTTTGGAGAACACTCCCGGCGTGATTGTGGCTGATAATCCTTCCGAAAATCTTTACCCCACGCCTCTCATGGCTTACGACCGTGACGAGGTGTTCGTAGGCAGAATGCGACGCGACAACAGCATTGAAAACGGTTTCAATTTCTGGGTGGTGACTGACAATATAAGAAAAGGAGCAGCCACCAACGCTGTTGAGATTGCGGAGTACTTAATTAAGAAATTCGACTTTTAGATACTGTTTTGTGACGAAATTCGTGTATTTGTGACGAAATTCGGAAAAATTCGACTTTTAGATATATATGAAGATATATTACGACATAAAAGATTTTAAACAGACACCGAATGCGGTGGTGACAATAGGGACGTTTGACGGGGTGCATCGCGGTCATCAGGAGATATTGCGAAATCTCGTGTGCCGGGCGCGTGAACTCGGTGGCGAGAGCGTGGTGGTGACATTTTATCCTCATCCGAGACAGGTGCTGAGCAACGACACAAACATAAAAATCATCAGCACCCAAGAGGAGAAAATACGCCATCTTGAGGCCTTGGGCATTGATAATCTTATCATTATAAAATTCACCAAAGACTTTGCCGCCAAATCTTCCGACGATTTCATCAAAGAATGCATAGTGGAAAACATACATCCCGCTGTGTTGATAACAGGCTACGACCATCATTTCGGCAAAGGCAGAACAGGTGATTTCGAGATGCTGTTTGAACTTGGAAAACAATATCATTTCGATGTCGAGAAGATTCAGGAGCAAGATATTGACGGAATAGCCGTCAGTTCGACGAAAATACGTGATTTTCTGGCAAAAGGAGACATTAAAAACGCCAACAAACTGCTCGGATATGAGTTTTCATACATCGGAAAAGTCGTACATGGCCTGCAAATAGGGCATAAAATCGGCTATCCCACAGCCAACATCGAGCTTGCGGAAGAGTTTAAACTCATTGAACGACAAGGTGTTTACGCCACTTTCGCTGAAATAGGCAACAAATCATATCCTGCCATGACATATATCGGGAAGCGTCCCACCATGCACGACGACCGTCCGCAAAGTATTGAAACTCACATCATTAACCTTGACATAAATCTTTACGACAAAGAAATTAAAATAAGATTTGTGGATTTTGTCAGAGATGACGAAAAATTTGATAATTTTGAAGCCTTAAAACGACAGATTAGTGTTGACGAATCGCGAATTATTAACATTTTAAATAAAAAAGCATGAAGAAATTCTTGACATTGTTAGCAATTGTTTGCCTTCTCGGGATGACGAAGGCGAGTGCGTGCACCAATTTCCTTGTTACCAAGGGAGCATCGACAGACGGCTCGACGATGATATCGTATGCCGCTGATTCACATGTACTTTATGGTGAGTTGTATCATTATCCGGCGGCCGACTATCCTGAGGGAGCCATGCGTGACCTTTACGATTGGGACAGCGGCAAATATCTCGGTCAGATTCCGGAAGTGCGCCACACATATAATGTTGTGGGTAACATGAACGAGTGGCAGCTTGCTATTGGAGAGACCACTTACGGAGGTCTTGAGGAGCTGTGGAACGGCGAGGGTCTGATGGACTACGGCACCTTGATTTACATCTCGTTACAGCGTTGCAAGACAGCTCGCGAGGCTATCCGCAACATCGCCGAACTCACAGCAAAATATGGTTATATCAGCGAAGGCGAGTCATTCTCGATAGCCGACACCGAGGAAGTCTGGATCATGGAGCTTATCGGCAAGGGCAAGTTTGAGAAAGGCATGGTGTGGGTGGCACGACGCATCCCCGACGGATATGTATGCGGTCACGCTAACCAGGCACGTATCACCACCTTCCCTCTCGCCAACAAAAACAAGACTTCGCTGACATCAGCAGATTTCGACAAATTCATGACAAACAAAAAAATCGACTGCATCTACGCGGAAGACGTCATTTCGTTTGCCAAGGAACATAATCTGTATGTGGGAGCCGACGAAGACTTCTCATTCTCAGACGTTTACGCTCCTGTTGACTTCAGTGGCGCACGTGCCTGCGAAATCCGTGTATGGGCTATGTTCAACCAGATCACCGACGGTATGGACGCCTATTGGGACTATACGACAGGCCGCGACATCAGGCGCGCCAAGCCATACGTGAAAGGTCAGCCGCAGACGGTGGAGAATTTCCCGACCAACAGGATGCCTCTCTGGGTAAAACCTAACCATAAGCTGTCGGTTCTCGACGTGATGAGCTTCATGCGTGACCATCTCGAAGGCACTGAACTCGACATGAGCCTTGACTGTGGCGCAGGTCCGTTCCACTGCCCATATCGTTGGCGTCCGATGAATTGGGAATTTGACGGTGTCGAGTATGTACACGAGAGAACCACCGCCACACAACAAACAGGCTTCTCGTTTGTCTCACAGAGCAACGGCAACAGAATCGCTGAGATAGGCGGCATCATCTGGTGGGGCGTTGACGACTGCGCAAGCACTGTTTACTGCCCGATGTACACCTGCATGACCGAGATTCCGCTCTGCTATCGCGTGGGTAACGGCTCTATGATGGAGTATTCGGAGACATCAGGATTTTGGATTTTCAACCAGGTGTCGAACTGGGCTTACACCAAATACGACCACATCCATCCGGAAATAGCAGCAAAACAAGCCGAATACGAGTCAGGTTGGGTTGAGGAGACGAAAGACATCAACAGCATAGCCTCCGAGATATACAAAAAGAACCCGCAAGCGGCCGTGGCTTTCCTCACAAAATACTCGAACACAGAAGCCACAAGGCTTTGCGCCGACTGGAAGGCTTTCTATCAATATCTTTTTGTGAAATACATGGATGGCAACGTCAAGACCGCTAAGGAAGTTCCTGAGGGTTACAAATATATCGCACCGAAAGTGGAATGGCCGAAATACAGCGATGAGTATTACAAAGCCATTATCGAGGAAACGGGGGATAAGCTTAGAGTTTATTAAGGTAATGTTGCCAAAAATAGTTGGTGACTAAGGTCAAAAAGCCTACAGTAAACCTGCAATAATCTGTTCGATGCCGATTCCTTCAGCTTGAGCAGTATAGTTACGGACAAGGCGGTGTCTGAGAACGGGCACCGCCACTTTTTTAACGTCTTCGATGTCGGGTGAGAACTTGCCGCTCATCAGGGCGTTGGCTTTGGCGCCTATGATGAGATACTGCGAGGCACGCGGACCCGCGCCCCAACTAAGGTATTTGTTTGCCATATCATGGGCGCGCCCGGTGTTGGGACGTGTTTTCGACACCACACCTACAGCATATTCGTAAACGTTATCAGGCACGGGTACACGACGCACGAGCTGCTGGAAATACAAAATCTCATCGGCACTCATCACAGCCTCCACCTTGTTATCGATAGTGGCGGTGGTGTTCTTCACGACGGCAATCTCCTCTTCGTACGAAGGATAATCGAGCATGAGGTTGAACATGAAACGGTCGAGCTGCGCCTCCGGAAGCGGGTAAGTTCCTTCCTGTTCGATAGGATTCTGGGTGGCAAGCACGAAGAAAGGCTCGCTCAGCTTGTAAGTCTTGCCCGACACGGTGACGTTTTTCTCCTGCATAGCTTCAAGCAATGCCGCCTGAGTCTTGGGAGGCGTGCGGTTTATCTCGTCAGCAAGGATAATATTGGAAAACACCGGTCCTTTCACGAATTTGAACTGGCGCGACTCGTCTAAAATCTCCGTTCCTATGATGTCGGACGGCATGAGGTCGGGGGTGAACTGTATTCTGTTGAACGTCAAGCCCAACGCCTGTCCTATTGTGTTGATTAACAAGGTCTTGGCAAGTCCTGGGACGCCAACCAAAAGCACGTGTCCCTGACAGAAAATCGACAAAATGGTATCATGAATCACCTCGTTTTGTCCGACTATGACCTTGGCGATTTCTTTTTTTAACAATTCATATTTCTGCACGAGAGCCTTGGCTCCTTCAACATCGCTATTGTACATGTTTATCAGTTGTTCAGTTGTTCAGTTATTCAGTTAAACTGACTCACTATTTATTAACGTTCCAGTCAAATTGAAAATCGCAGTCACAGTAGTCATCGGTGATTTTCACGTATGCCTTGTTAGATTTCGCGTCGATCCATTTGTTTATGGCATCTTGACGTAGTTTTTGCATCGTCCATTGTTGAATCAGGGCATAGTCGTCTTTGAGATTTGCCTTATGTGGTTGTGTTTTCTTCTTGATTATCAATAATCTGTAAGCGTCTTTATCGTTTTTCGTCTTCATTGGCACAGGATTACTCACCTCTCCCACATCAAGTCTGTTGATGACCACTGAGACCTGTTGGTCGAGGTCTTCGGCGGAGAACAAAGTGCCTCCGGTGTTAGGGTTCACGAGATAGCCGCCATTCACCTTGTCATCCTCGTCGCTGAATTTTTTCACGGCCTCATCGAATGTTATGTTGTCGTTTCTGATAAGATTTGCTATGGAATCCAATGAGTTATATGCCATTTCAAGGGCTTGGGGTGACACTTTCACTGTCAGCAAAATATGTCGCACATTGACGTAATCGCCACGGCGTTCGATAAGTTGTATGATATGATAACCATATTCAGTTTCAATGACTTCCGATATTTCGCCGTCTTTCAGTGCGAAAGCGGCGGCTTCAAACTCTGGCACGAGTTCGCCTCTTCCTTGGAAACCGAGTTCGCCGCCTTTTTTGGCTGAGCCAGGGTCCTCGGAATAAAGCAGCGCGAGTGTCGAGAAACGCTCGCCTTTCAAGATACGGCTACGCAAAGCGTAAAGCTTGTCTTTCACGGCAAGTTTCTCATCGAGAGTGATTGGTGGTTTTTTCACAAGCTCGGCAATCTCATATTGCGTGCTGACCATCGGGATGGAGTCTTGGGGGATGCTTTTGTAGAAATCGCGCACATCGCCGGGTGTCGCGCTGATGCCGCTCACAATGTTACGCTGCACCTCCTCGATGAGTTTCTGGTCTCTTATTATGGTGCGAAGCTCATCACGAATCTCTTTCATCGTTTTGTTGTAGTATTTCTCGAGCTTTTCCTGCGAACCGAGCTGACTGACAAAATAACGGATCCGGTATTCCATCTCCTGCTCTATTTGTTCGTCGGTGACGGTGATGCTGTCGAGTTCAGCCTGGTTCAGCATCAGCTTACGGAAAAGCTGGTCCTCAAGAATCTCACAACGTATCGATGACGCGCTTCCTTTTATGCCGCCCTGCAGACGATATTGCATATATTGATCCTCAATATCCGACTGCATGATGATGTTTTTGCCGACAACAGCCACAATTTTATCTATTACTTGAGATTGTTGTGCGTATGTCGTTATGACACAAATGTTTACAAAAACAATTAAAGCTAAAATCCTTTTAATTTTCATCACAATAAGCTAATAAATTTTAAAGATTCTTTCCCGCACGGCCTTGTTATAGAGATTGTTGTTCATTGTCTCTATCAACTCTTTCTTCCTCATATTCAATATGATAAGACGAATTGTCTCTCTATCCATATTCTGCGGAGAATTTTCTTTGACAAACTTCTCGATATCCTCCTCACGAATCACCGTATCGAGATTCTGTTCAACGTACAACGATTCATATTTATAGATTATCAATGAGTTACGATAATCTTCTATTTGTTTTGAGTATAAAAGCTCCGCATTGTCGATAGTGCTTTCCGCCTCGTGGACAAGTATTTGTTTGATAATCCAATCGTGGATGAATGCTTTTGTTTTTACGATGCTATCGTTATAACTAATGCCTTCATACATAATGCTTTGTAAATCAGATTGATACAAATTCTTCTCATAAATGGAGGCGATGATTTTGTCACCGTCGCCATTTCTTGAATTTTGGCATGAAAACAATGCCATAAGACAAGCCAATCCGATTACAATCTTGATTTTCATATATTTTTCCTAACTTTTTCCAGCAGTTTCTCATTGACTTGCACCGGATATTTCTCTTTCAGCACTTTCAGCCAATCTTCTTCAAGCTTGTTTTGATATGCTGAAATTACGATACCTTTAGCTTCCCTATATGTTTTCGGCTCAGGCTGGCGGACGTCGAGAATCTTCACGATTTTGGTTGTTTTGTCAACTGTTGACGGTATTATGCGGATTGTTCCGACGGTCCATTCCGTTTCGTCGATGTCAACATTATCGCCTTGTTGGAAATACGGTGATTTCACGGAGACGCCTTTGAGTCCTTCTGTTTTCACTATTGTCCTGATGCTGTCAAGGCTCAGATCCTGACGGATGAGTTCTTCGGCTCTCGCGAGGTTTTCCTCGTTATTGACGGTGATTACCAACGTTTTCACACGTTCTTTCCACATGTAGTTGGTTTTGTTTTCCTCGTAAAACGCCTTGATGCCTGCGGTGTCTATCTCAGCTTTTTTCCACACCTCTTTATCCATCAGATCGAAGAGAAGGATGCCGTCGTGATATTCTTGTACGAGCAGATTAAATTCCGGATATTTCTCTTCCAGATGAGCGTCTTCGTAGGCAAACACGGCATCTTTGACAAATTCGTCATAAAGTTTGTAGGCATAAGCCGCTGCCGACATGAAAGGCTGTTTTGACTCATGTTTTTTGATATAACTCACGAAATCGGCGATTTTATAATCCTGTTTCATGAGTTTGAAGAGAGTCTTGTTTGTGTCAACTCCTTCAGTCACAACGAAATTGCCTTCTTGTAAGGTGCTGTCGATGGTAGCGATGAAAGCGTCTTTCACCTTAGTGTTCTCCTTGTATTTGTTTTCTCTCATGATACGTTTGAGCACCACTTCGTCGCTCACCTTTGCGCGCATGTCTTTCTCAACACGTTTCACGATATTCTCTTTCTCTTCTTCGAGGCTTTTTATTCCCGATTTGCCGATAAGTCTGACGATATGATAGCCGTAGCTTGTCTTCACCGGCTCGGAGAATCCCATGTCGTCCAACTGTTTGACAGCTGTGATAAACTCAGGTACTATCTGGCTCACTCTGAAAGGATTCAGCATGCCGCCATTTTGTGCGCTGCCTTTGTCGTCGGAATATTTTTTCACGATAAGGTCCCAGTTTTTGCCGTCTTTGTCGATTTCTTTATAGATATTGAATATTTTTTCTCTCACGACGGAGTCTGTTTTCATCGGGTCATTCTCATCGACCACGAGGAAGATATGGGCTGCTTTTATCATGCCGCAAGCCGGTGTTTTCGAGTTAACTTTGATGATATGATAGCCAAAGTCGGAGCGCACCGGCATTGAAATCTCGCCTTCTTTGGTGTTGTATGCTCCTGTCTCGAACGGATAAACCATATCAAACGCCGTGAAATATCCGAGGTTTCCGCTATTGCCCTTGTAAGCGCGTTGTTTGCCCGGTATTTCTTCCATTCCTTTGGCCGACGGGTCGTCGGAGGCCTCGACAGCCACTGTGCTGAAGTCTTCGCCTTTCAAGATGCGTTTGCGAAGTTCCAAAGCCTTGTTATATGCCTTGAGGGTATCGGCGGGTGTGGCGTGAGGGTCGCATTTCACGAGGATATGCGATGCGTTGATGTCCCACAGCATCCTCTCGTACGCCTCCTCAACGAGCTGCTCGGTGATGGCGTCGTTAGAGAAATAAGGCTTTGCGAGCTGTTTGCGATAGCCGGTGTATTCTTTCACAAACTTCGGCAACGTATCCATCCCACGTGACTCTGCTTCAATGACTTTCAGCTTGAAATTGATATACATGTCAAGATATTCGTCAACAGTTTTTTTGTCGATAACCTCGCTTTTCACGTTGTTTTTCTCATAAACGTCCATAAACTCGCCGGCAGAGATGTTATTGTCGCCAAGAGTTATCAACGTCTTTGATTTCCAACCCTGTGCAAAGAGCAGTGATGGTGTCAAAACGACCAGAAGTAATAATGATTTCAATGTTTTCATAGTTTTCTTTTCAATTTTTATCTATTGACTATAAACTTCAAACTTCAAACTTTATTATGCTTTACGGCTATAATTCGGAGATTCTTGTGTTATTGTGATGTCATGCGGGTGGCTCTCGTTCATTCCCGAGGCGGTTATTTTGATGAAGCGGGCGTTATGCAGTTCCTCGATGGTATGCGAGCCTGTGTAGCCCATGCCTGCACGGAGTCCTCCGACCATCTGATATACCACTTCCGAGAGGCTTCCTTTGTAAGGCACGCGGCCCACGATGCCCTCTGGAACGAGTTTCTTGATGTCGTCTTCCATATCTTGGAAGTAACGGTCTTTTGAGCCGTGTTGCATAGCTTCAAGCGAGCCCATGCCGCGGTATGTCTTGTATTTACGGCCCTCAAAGATGATGGTGTCGCCCGGTGACTCGTTGACGCCGGCGAACAGCGAGCCTGCCATTATTGACGAGGCGCCTGCCGCGATAGCCTTCACTATGTCGCCCGTATAACGGATGCCACCGTCGGCGATGACAGGTATTCCGCTGCCTTTGAGGGCTTCCGAGACGTTATAAACAGCTGTTAGCTGCGGGACGCCGATGCCTGCGATGATACGTGTGGTGCAGATGGAGCCGGGTCCGATACCGACTTTGATTGCATCGACATCGAGTTTTGCGAGGTCTTTAGCTGCCTCTGCTGTGGCGATGTTTCCTATGACGAGGTCGATGTCAGGGAATGCCTTGCGAAGCTGTTTTGTGACGTTGAACACATTCTTCGAGTGACCGTGCGCCGTATCGACGACGATGGCGTCAACGCCGGCATCCACAAGGGCTTGAGCGCGTTCCAAGGTGTTGTGTGTGATGCCGACAGCGGCGGCGACACGCAGACGTCCGTGCTCGTCTTTGGAGGCATTGGGTCTCGCCTTGATTTTGATGATGTCTTTGTAGGTGATAAGTCCGATGAGATGGTTGTGCTTGTCAACGACAGGCAGTTTTTCTATCTTATGTTCCTGAAGGATGTCGGCTGCCGTGGCGAAGTCGGTGAACTCGGTGGTGGTGATGAGGTTTTCCTTTGTCATCACCTCCGAAATAGGGCGTTCCGTCTGACGTTCGAAGCGCAAGTCACGGTTGGTGACGATGCCCACGAGTACGTTTTCGTTGTTGACCACCGGGATGCCTCCTATGTGATATTCATTCATTATTTTGAGGGCATCACGAACGAGAGCACCTTCTTTGATGGTCACCGGATTGATAATCATACCGTTTTCGGCACGTTTCACCTTGGTGACCTCAGCCGCCTGCTGTTCTATTGTCATGTTTTTGTGCAGCACGCCAATGCCGCCTTCCTGAGCTATGGCAATAGCCATCGGAGCCTCGGTGACAGTGTCCATGCCGGCAGTTACAATAGGGATATTGAGACCAATATGGCGTGAAAACTTAGTTCTCAAATCAGCATCGCGAGGGATGATATCGCTATAAGCGGGAATCAACAAAACATCGTCGTAAGTCAGGCCCTCTTCGACAAATTTTTCATTTTTTGACATCATATTCAGTTTTAATTTTATCCGTTTAATTAATCTGCAAAGATACAAAAAAATTTTTTACATCATTATTTTTTATGATTTTATGTTTTCTTGTCATCACGACGGAAAAATAAGTGTTGATTTTTAAAAATTTTGTAATTTTACATCGTGAAACAAGCGGTTTTTTGACATGAAAACGGGAAATATGTTGAAAACTGCTGTTTGGATTCATTATCAGAAACAGAAAATTTGAAAAATAACATGAAAAAAGTAGCGGTTATTCTTGCCGGATGCGGCACCATGGACGGCTCGGAAATCAACGAGACCGTGACATTATTATTGGCATTAGACCAGCATAACATTGAGTATCAAGCCTTTGCGCCAGATGAAAACCAGCATGAAGTGTGCGATCACGTCACGGGTCAGCGTATGGCAGAGCGGCGCAACATGATGGTTGAGGCGGCGCGCATTGTACGCGGCAATATCTTACCTATTACCAAGTTCAATGCCGATGACTTCGACGCATTGCTGTTCCCAGGCGGCAATGGAGCCGCGAAAAACCTTTTCACATACGCTTACGACGGCATCAATTTCAAGGTGAACAAAGAAGTTGAGAAGGCGATTTTAGACATTCATAAGCAAGGCAAGCCCATAGGAGCGATGTGCATCGCGCCCTTGATGGTGGCGAAAGTCATTGGAAACGTCAGCGTCACTATGGGAAGTGGCGGGTGCCGGCAGGCTAAGGAGCTTGAAATGATTGGCTGCAAACATATTGAGACCACCCACGGCGGCGTGGCGATAGACAAGGAGAACAAGGTTTACAGCACGCCCTGTTTCATGCTCGACGCCACGTTGAAAGACGTGTATCAAGGCGCTTGGAATTTAGTGGAGGAGATGGTGAATTGATTAGAAGCAATAAACATAATAGCGTATTACAATAATCTGATTTTTGCATTTTTTTCCATCCACACAGTGGCGAGGGATTTTTATTTCCCTTTGTTGGAAAAAACGTGTTTTCGCGTACTCTTTTGTTCTCAAAAATTGCGTTTTTTAATGGAACTTTGCAATTGTTGAAAACTTTTTGATAAAAAAGGTTCTTGTTGTATGTTTTTCATGTAACTTTGCAAAGTAATTAAAACTATTTATTAAAACTAACACAAACCAAAATGAAGAAAACTAACATAGATGCCATTGGTTATAAAATTGAAGTTCAATATGGAGGTGGTTCCGGCGATTTCTTGTCATTAACTGATATCGCCAAATATAGAACAACCGAAAATCCGGGATATGTTATACAAAACTGGATGAGAAACAGAAATACAGTCCGTTTTCTCGGTCTTTGGGAACGATTCCATAATCCAAATTTCAATTGCCTCGAATTCGAGGCAATTGAAGAAGAAGCTGGATTTAATAGCTTTGTTCTAACACCCAAACGTTGGATAGATACAACATCTGCCATCGGAATGACTTCAAAACAAGGCCGATATGCTTCAACTATGGCACATCAGGATATTGCTTTTGAATTTGCATCTTGGATTTCTCCAGAGTTTAAGCTTTATGTCATTAAAGATTATCAAAGATTAAAAACTGATGAAAACAGCAAATTTTCTTTGAAATGGAACTTGAATAGGGAGTTGTCAAAAATTAATTATCACATTCATACGGATGCAGTTAAGAACCATTTAATACCAGAAAACATTGCACGAATGGCCGGTTCTTTTGTTTATGCCAATGAAGCTGATGTTATTAACGTTGCTTTATTTGGTATGACAGCTAAAATGTGGAGAGAAGCAAATCCCGAGTTAAATGGTAATATTAGAGATTATTCAACATTACATCAATTGATAGTGCTCGTAAATTTGGAAAGCATGAATGCTGAATTGATAAAATTAGGATTGCCACAACATGAAAGAGCTGTGCGTTTAAACAGAATGGCTATTGAACAACTTTCAACCTTAGAAAAATGTAGGAATAACAGATTATTAGAATAATTCGGTTTATTTCCATTTTACATTATTAAACATCCCCGCAAACGCTGTGAAAACAACATAAAACGGATAAATAAACTCCAACGGGAACATCCATTTCATCAGTTTTTGCTGGTGCATGAAATTTGTGATGCGCCGCAGAATAGGGTAATCGATGAGGGTTTTCAAAATGACGTAAAGCACGTAGAAGACCCAGAAAACCTTTATGAAAAAGCCTGCCACGAAAAAGAAAACGATGCTCAAATTGAACATCAGCACTATGAGTGCGGTAGCGATGATTTTCCAGTTGGTGTATGCCTTCGTCTTAGAGGTCCAGCGCGTGCGCTGACGGAAAAACGCTTTCAATGTCGGCATCGTTTTTGTCTTCACAATCGCTTGATTGTCAAGGAGAAAGCTCACAGATTTACTTCCGTAGTGCCTCAGAAACTGTTCCATAAGAAACATATCGTCACCGGAGGCGATGCGCATGTCGGTGCGGTATTTTTCCACATCGAGGGCTGATTTGCGGTCGTACATCATGTTGGCACCGTTGCACATCACAGGCATCCCGATGGCGGCTGAACCTGCTGTACTCGCTATAAGACTCAGATGCTCAAGCACTTGCAGTTTCTCAAACAAAGTGTTTGCCGGCGACAAAAGCACCGGACCGAGCAGCATTTTCAGGTCGTTTTTCATAAAATAACCGACCATAGTCTCAATCCATCTTTCAGGCAGCTCGCAATCGGCATCGGTGACCATAACAAATTCATTTTCAGCAGCATGCAAAGCTTGAGAGATGGCTTGTTTCTTGCCTGAGCCGGCAGCTTTTAAGAGTTTTAAATTCATTTCAGGATGGAGGACTTGGAAGTTCTTGGAAACCTCAAATGTATCATCCGTTGAATGGTCATCAACGATTATTACCTCGAATTTTGCTTTATTAAACGATTGATTATAAAGCGATTGCAAGAGTTTTTCAATGTTTTTTTCTTCGTTGCGGGCAGCAATGAGGACAGAGACGTCATTTCGAGCTGAGTTGAGCGAAGTTGAAAAATCTCTTTCAATTGGATGAGATTTCTCCACTCCCTTCGGTCGGTCGAAATGACGTATTATATCATTGTCGGTTGAAATGACGGAATGAGAATCGCTCTTTAACCAAAGTCCAAAAGTGAACGCCCCGATGCATATCAGATACATCGCAGCGAATATCATTATGATATTCAACAATATATGTATTGTTTCAAGACTCATAACTGCTTCTTATAAACTTCAGTTTCCTGATGAAAAACAGTCCGATGACAGCCGGAATCGCGAGGTTATACAGCCAAAGCATGGTGCTTGCCGAGAACACCATCATGCTGAACTCAGCGTTTATTCCATTCATTATCAACCATTTTTCAAAAACTACAACGCACACCGAGCCGCGCACCGCGATTTCTGTGATGGTGATAAAGGGTATCACTGTCATCAAAAGATAGGTCATCATGATCGGAATCATGGCCTGGAAATAGTTGAGCGGCACGTCAAAAGCCAGGATGAGAAGCACAAACTGCAGCGAATATACGGCATATTTCGCGAAAGCGAGCAGCAAAATCACCGACAAATCCTTCTTTGAATAACTGCCGAAAATCTGCATATACTTCTCGGTTTTTTGACTCCATTTCCTTGGAATTATCTTTTGAAGATACCTTAAAATATGGATATTGAAATAAACCAAAAATCCTAATATTATGACTATCAATGAGATAATAATGAGATACCAATATCGGCTTTTTATGATGAAGAAAATCAGCGCGACACAGCCGAGGCTCACCGTGACGAGCATCTGTGCCATGTTTCCCACGAAAGTGAGCATCGCCGCTTTGAGCCTGTTGCCTTTCTCAAGTATGAAAATGCGTCCGAGGAAGTCGCCAGTTCTGTTAGGAAACATCATCCCGGCCGTGATTCCGGTGAAAATCGCCGTAAACGCATTCTTAAACGGAATATTTTCGACCGGCTGTATTGATTTCTGCCATTTCATCGTCTCAATAGCCATGTTGAGCGGCATCAAAACGAATGCCAGCGTCATCAGAAAAACATTCCTTGGAGACGAAAATGAAATTTTCACAGAGTTCCACATCTCTGTAAGGTCTTGATTCTTAATTATTTTCACATAAAGAACCCAGCATCCGGCAAGGACAATAATAATTTTTATCGTTGTTTCAACGATTTTTTTTAATTTTGCATTATGTGAATTATCATTCATTTCGACTGCAAAGATAATAAATTTTGAAAAGTGAACGAATAATATTAGGTATCGACCCGGGAACGATGGTCATGGGTTACGGTCTCATCCTTCAGCGAGGCAAGGAGCTGAACATGCTACGAATGGGTGTTTTGAAGTTGGCAAAGCTTGACAATCAAGCACTTAAGCTAAAACGCATTTTTGAGCGTGTGCTTGAAATCATCGATGAGTATCATCCCGATGAGCTTGCCATCGAAGCTCCATTTTACGGAAAAAATGTGCAGTCGATGCTGAAACTCGGTCGTGCTCAAGGTGTCGCGATGGCTGCAGCGTTGTATCGCGACATCCCTATTTTCGAGTATTCGCCAAGAAAAATCAAGCAATCCATCACGGGCAACGGAGCCGCCTCGAAGGAGCAGGTTGCCGCGATGGTGCAGAAACTCTGCAACTTCACTGAGCATCCCGACTATCTTGACGCCACCGACGCCATGGCTGCAGCAGTGTGTCACAGCTTCCAAAACCAGCTCAACATCGTTGGCGGTACCGACGACCCGAAACTGCCGAAAATACCAACCGCCAAACGTAGTTACAAAGGCTGGAGTGCGTTTTTGGAGCAGAACCCGGAGAAAAATTTACATTAACTTCTGATAAAACTGCCACCATCTGTCGGGGAGTTCGTTGCGCATGGCGAGGTCGTAGTCGTTTTTCGAGCAGGGGATGAAGTGGTCTGAGATTTCCATCCACCATTTTCCGGTGGTTTTGTGGCACAAGAAAATAATTTCATCGTATTCTTCAAGTCGTACGATGTATTTGGTGAAATCATCACGGTTTTCGGTTGTCGGGATGTCATTCTGACGAAGTGAGAATCCTTCCATGAAGTACCATATCATTTCGGCTAAATTATTGGCACTCTGATAGTTGATGTCGTATTTAGGATTATAGTTGAAGAATCCTATGGATGTAAGTTTCTGGTTCAGTCCGGCATAGCGAGCCATCTTACAGCCGTCCTCACTGCTCAAACCATTTGGCGAACTGCGTTTCACGCCAGGCACATCCGATGCGCAGAAAGCCGCCGCATCGATGGTGATGATGTCGGCATTGCGCAACAAAGGCTCTGTCAGCTCGGGATTACTCTTTATCATACCCAAACGATAGATGTCGAACAGTAGTTGTTTCATCAGGTTAATATTATCATTATCAATGTAATACGTCTGATAACCTATGTTTGTGTAATTGAAAAGATAATTCGGCTGATGCAAAATGATATGGCTCAGATACGATTCCGAATTAAGGTTTTCGCCCTCCTCACCGATATCGAAACGCGGGTCTATCGCGGTGATATTCACCAACTTACCAGTATTTTCGTAAACCTGATAAATAGGATATGTTAAATCCTGACTTCCGCCAATGATTACAGGCACTATATGGTGTTTCAACATTGTGAGAAACACCTCGCCAAGAGCATAATAGGTGTCCTCCACCCTCAAACCCGTCTTCACGTTGCCAAGGTCTATGATTTTTAGGTCAGGCCAATGGTCAAACAAAGGATATAAGGCATGTCGGATAGCATCCGGAGCAGCCTTACATCCTTCATTATCAACGGCATAGCGGTCTTCCTCAACACCTATCAAAGCCACTTGAAAACCATCCAACTCAGGAAAGTCTTCTTCATTTTTAAAGATTGTGATGGTGTTACCGATCTGTTTTTTATGTGTCAGATGGCAGTTTTCGATTATTTCTTCCTTGACGGGATTAAGAAAAGCGCTAATTTCCATTTTTAAAACTTATTTCTTTGTAGAGATTTTCTTTCTGATTATCTCATGCAGTTCGTCGGCGTTCACGCGGATTTGTTCCATGGTGTCACGGTCGCGGACTGTCACGGTGTTGTCTTCAAGTGTCTGATTGTCAACGGTTACGCACAGCGGAGTGCCGATAGCATCCTGACGGCGGTAGCGTTTGCCGATGGAGTCTTTTTCTTCGTATTGGCACATAAAGTCATATTGCAGGCTATCCATTATCTCGCGTGCTTTCTCAGGAAGTCCGTCTTTCTTCACCAACGGCAAGACTGCCACTTTATAAGGTGCGAGAATCGGAGGAAGCTTCATCACGACGCGTTCACTGCCATCATCGAGTTTCTCCTCTGTGTAGGCATAGCTGAACATTGCGAGGAACATACGGTCGAGACCTATTGACGTCTCAATGACGTATGGAGTATAGCTCTCGTTGGTCTCCGGGTCGAAATACTGGAGTTTCTTGCCTGAGAACTCGGCATGACGGCTGAGGTCGTAGTCGGTGCGGCTGTGAACGCCTTCCAATTCCTTGAAGCCGAACGGGAAGTTAAACTCTATATCGGTGGCAGCGTTGGCATAATGCGCTAACTTCTCATGATCGTGAAAACGATAGTTCTCGGCCGGAATGCCGAGTGAGAGGTGCCATTTCATGCGTTCCTCCTTCCATTTCTTGAACCATTCCATCTCGGTGCCGGGGCGCACGAAGAACTGCATCTCCATCTGCTCGAACTCACGCATACGGAAGATAAACTGACGCGCAACTATCTCATTTCTAAAGGCTTTGCCTGTCTGAGCGATGCCGAACGGGATTTTCATCCTGCCTGTCTTCTGCACGTTGAGATAGTTCACGAAGATACCCTGTGCCGTCTCGGGACGCAGATAAACGGTGTTGGCACCTTCTGCCAACGAGCCAATCTGTGTGGCGAACATCAGGTTAAACTGGCGCACGTCGGTCCAGTTGCGTGTTCCGCTGATAGGACATACAATCCCAAGGTCTTCGATGAGTTTCTTGATGTCAGCGAGGTCGTTTTTCTCCATGTCACCATATAAACGGTGGCTTATTTCCCCGATTTCCTTTTTCCATTCGAGGACGCGGGCGTTTGTGGTGACAAACTGCTCCTCGTTGAAGGCATCGCCGAAACGTTTCTTGGCTTTCTCAACTTCTTTGTTGATTTTTTCCTCGATTTTCGCCACATAATCCTCGACGAGGACGTCGGCGCGATAACGTTTCTTGCTGTCTTTGTTGTCGATCATCGGGTCGTTGAAAGCATCGACGTGGCCTGAAGCCTTCCACACTGTCGGGTGCATGAAGATGGCGGCGTCGAGACCGACGATGTTCTCGTGCATCTGCACCATGGCTTTCCACCAGTATTCTCTGATGTTTTTCTTCAGTTCGACACCATTCTGGCCGTAATCGTAAACGGCAGCAAGTCCGTCGTAAATATCACTTGAAGGGAAAATAAAACCATATTCCTTCGCGTGAGCTGTTATTTTCTTAAAAAATTCTTCTTGAGTCATAGCTTTTTTTTAGAAGCAAGAAGACAGGAGCCAAGAGTCAGAATCTGGACTACCACACCTTTTTCTTCCATGCTTCATTGTTTTAATTTATTGATTATCAATTATTTATTCTAATATTCTATTCTGTCTTCTGTCTTCTGACTTCTGTCTTCTTAAAGAATGAGCATCGCGTCGCCGTAGGTGAAGAATTTGTATTTCTCGGCAACGGCTTCCTTATAAGCTTTCATTAGGAAATCGTAACCTGTGAAGGCGGCCACTTCCATCATCATCGGGGATTTCGGGAGGTGGAAATTAGTGATGAGGGCGTCGGCGGTGCTGAAATCGTAAGGCGGGAAGATGAATTTGTTGGACCAGCCCTTCATCGGTTTAAGCTTGCCTGTGATGCTCACCACTGTCTCCATGACTTTCAGAGTTGTTGTTCCGACTGCAAACACCTTATGTTTCGCCTCTTTTGTGCTGTTGATGAGGTCGCAGGTCTCCTGTGAGATGTTGATTTCTTCGGAGTCGGTTTTGTGTTTTGTCAAGTCTTCGACCTCAATGTCGCGGAAGTTACCCATGCCAGTATGCAGTGTCACCTCGGCGAAGTTAACATCTTGAAGCTCCATGCGTTTCATAAGAATCTTGCTGAAATGCATGCCTGCTGTCGGGGCTGCCACCGAGCCTTCCTGTGTGGCATAGACAGTCTGATAGTTAAACTCATCGTCAGGCTCGACAGGGCGCTGTATCACCTTTGGGAGAGGTGTCTCGCCGAGACCCATGATGACTTTCTTGAACTCGTCGTGCGGACCGTCGAAGAGGAAACGCAGCGTACGTCCGCGCGAGGTGGTGTTGTCGATAACCTCAGCCACGAGCTCGTCGTTAGGGCCGAAATACAGTTTGTTACCGATGCGGATTTTACGCGCCGGGTCAACGAGGACGTCCCAGAGACGGCTTTCCTCGTCAAGCTCACGGAGCAGCATCACCTCTATCTTGGCGCCGGTCTTCTCCTTCTCGCCATAAAGACGCGCCGGGAAAACGCGAGAGTTGTTGATTACGAACAAATCGCCCGGACTGCAATAGCTGATGATGTCGCGAAATGTCTTGTGCTCAATAGTTTGAGTGTCACGGTGCAGGACCATCAGTCTCGCGTCTTCACGCTCCGCCGGCGGATATAAAGCGATGAGGTCGTGCGGCAAATTGAACTTAAACTGTGATAGTTTCATTTCAAATGTTATTTAATTGTGTCTGTTTTCTCAAAATGAAATGCAAATATACGACAAAACAAAAATTTTGTCAAGAAAAAAGTTCATTTTTTTAGAAGTCAGAAGTCAGAAGTCGAAATGACGGTATTATTCCAGTTTCAGATCTCCGTCTTTAATCCAATTCAACTTTCTGAAAACTAATCCGAAGAGCCATGTCAGGACGGCGGGGAGCACGAAGCAAATCAGGAGGATTCCCCACCACATCTGCGAGCCGCCGTCGGGCATTGCCGAGATGACGCCGAGAGGTCCGACGAGGCCGCATGTTCCCATTCCTGAGCCGATTGGCACGTTCTCGAGATGGAAAACGCAGGTTGCCAAGGGTCCGGTGATGGCTGATGTCAGAATCGGAGGTATCCACGTCAGAGGATGACGCAAGATATTAGGCATCTGAAGCATCGAGGTGCCGATGCCTTGAGAGATGAGTCCGCCCCAGCGGTTTTCCTTGAAGCTCATGACGGCGAAACCGACCATTTGGGCGCAGCAACCTGCGGTTGCTGCGCCGCCAGCTATTCCCGAAAGTCCGATGGCGATACATATAGCTGCACTGCTGATGGGCAGTGTCAACGCCATGCCTATGCTCACCGACACTACTATGCCCATGACAAACGGATGCAGATTGGTGGCATACATGATGAAATCGCCGAAAGCGGTCATGAAACGACTGATCCCGGGTCCGACGAACATGGCGAGCAATATACCTGAAATTATTGTAACAGAAGGAGTTACAAGAATATCGACCTGTGTCTCCTTCGACACCATTTTGCCGAGTTCTGTGCTGATGACGACTGCCACGAGCACTCCCACAGGACCGCCAAGGGTGTTTCCTGCCACTCCGACCGCAACAGCGCTGAACATCACCAAAGCCGGGGCATGAAGAGCGTAAGCGATAGCCACCCCCATAGCCGGACCGGCAGCGATTTTGCAGTATTTCGCAAACTCAACAAACATCGGGATATTCAGTCGGTTTCCGATGGTGTCGAAAATCGTTCCAATAAGCAATGATGCAAACAAACCGAGCGCCATCGCTCCAAGAGCGTCAAGCAAATATGCCTTTGCCGTGACCTCGATATTTTTCCTTTTTAAAAATGCTTTAAAATTTGACATGATTTACAAGTTAATTTAGACAGGATTAACAAGATTGTTTTTCTGTTTTTTCCTTTTAAATCAGGCCGCAAAATTACAAAATTTTCCGATATCTATCGTCATTTCGACCGAACCTCGACCGAAGCGGATAGGGCAGTGGATAAATCTTTATCAAACTTTTTTCAAAAAAATGTAAAATTAATTTGTCTATATGTAAAATATTCTTTACTTTTGCAGCGTCAATTAATAATTGTATGATAAAACTATTTGAAATAATGTTTTTATTTGGGTTTATTTTTCTTAATATATGGTATCTAGGAAAAAACAAATTATTATATCATCCAAATTAATCATTATCTATAATAGATAACATTAAATTTAATTATTTTCAAAAGCTCAAATCGCTTCAATAAGACCGCGGAATAATGGAACCGCGAAGCGAAAAAACATTATGAAAAGACATAATAACTTAAAAATTAATAGATTTTGTTTAATTGCAACTATAACAATTTTAATAATTGGGTGTAAAAAAAGTGATAATATCACACTTAGAACTTTAGATAATGCTGTCGATTCTAAACTAATTGAAGAAATAGAGTATTCTGGTGTTGGGGTGCCCTTTCCAGACGGTAGTATAGCAACGTGTATTAGCGATGGATTCTTTGAACTTACGCTGCCAAAAGATTATTTCTACGTTATAAAGACTGATGACAATAGTAAAGGTTGGGTTACTTCCCCTGTTATTGGCATAACATGTACTTGCAATTGTGGTCATGAATGCACTCCTGTAATGTTTAACAGCACTTTTGTATGTATTATGGAAGAAACGTGTACTTGTTGTGAATCACAACCAAAGTATAAAGATGAAAGAAAAAAATGGACGGACGTTGAAATTGTCGGTTTAATTAATAAAAATGCCGGCATAACATTGTTGACAGAAAATAATATTCCAGACAACAAAACACTTATTTCACATGGTATTAAACACAAAAGTATTATACACGGAAATGCTTTTGAGGAGTTATTTGAAATGGATTTAGTTAAAGATTATTTAACAGAGACTGCGGATTTCTTTTCTTCAAACAATATAACACCAAATGTATATGCCTTTTTTAACATTTTGGGCAATGTAGCATTAGTTCCATTTAACTTGCCAGAAGAAAGCATTATTAGCTATTCTGACGAATCGGGTTTACATGATATTTTTGCAATGAGTATCCCTTTAAAAAGTGCTCCAGAAGATGTTATACACTGTGAATGTAAATCTGGTTCTGATGGGTGTACTGCTGCTAAACAATGGACACCATTGGGCACAATCTATTATTGTAATACTGGTAATTGTACTTCATGTTCTTTACAGGAACTGCGTTAGTTTTATAGTTAGAACAATAGATATAGTTTAACTTGACCCCGAAAATGGAGCAAAAATTTTCGGGGTTTTAAATTGTGTTAATGTAATTTATTTACTTTTGCAAAATGTTTAATATTTTGTTATGAAAAAGAACTATTTGTTTCCGAACAGCTTTAAGATTGTCGGATTGGCGATTACCGCCGTTGCATGTATTGCATTGATTATCTGGAGGTTATTGGAAATCAGCCCGGAATTCAAAATGCCCGCAATGATTGATGGAGGTTTGTTGGGCGGATGTAGGTTTTTCTGTATGGCAGAATGCGGTATAATCACATTTATCATTCCGGTCTTAATCGTCGGACTTGTTTTCATTGGTTTTTCTAAAGAAAAAATTGAAGATGAATTCGTAACAAGCATCCGTGAACAAAGTCTGGTTTGGGCGACTTATATCTCAGCTATCTTGTTGATTTTGTTCACTTTTACAATTTATGGCCTGTCGTATTTGTATGCCATGTATTCGATTTTCCCATTGTTTTTGATTCTTTTCATCATCAAATTCAGAATTGAGCTGTACAAAGCCAACAAAGGAGGTGCACAATGAAAAACCGTTTGAAAGTGGCGCGAGCCGAGCTCGACATCACGCAGGATGAGCTTGCAAAACGCATAGGAGTGAGCCGTCAGACCATCAACGCGGTGGAATCAGGGAAATATGTTCCTTCGACAGTGCTGGCGCTGAAAATGGCGCAGGTGTTCGACAAAAAAGTTGAAGAGATTTTCATGCTCGAAGACAAAGATTAGATATTTTTTATCCAATTTTTCAGTTCTTCAACCCTTTTCTGATACTTTTCAAGCTGGCTTTCGACAAAGTCGTCGCTGTATTTGCAGTCGCAGAAGCCATTGCCGCGAGCGACGTATTCATCATCGTAGAGAGAACCTAAGACATCTTCATAGTTCTCAACATATTGTTGATTTTCAGCGAGAAGACGTTTTAAATCGTCCAAATCAGCTTCAAAAGAATCGCCAGAAGAAAATGTATAACGTTTTTTCATCAGACAGGATTTACAAGATTAACAGGATATATTTTAAATATAAACTCTAAACTAAAACATCCGAATCAGTTAATCAGTTAGTCAGTTGTTCAGTTAGTCAGTTGACTAATTTAACTGAACAACTGACTAACTGAACAACTGAACAACTTTTAAGAAGATGTTTCTATGATTTTCTGCTTCAGCTCCATCAAGTCCCAGGCGTCTTTCACGTCGAAATCACCGATTTTTGTACGGCGCAAGCTTATCAAGCATGCTCCGTTGCCGAGCGCCTGTCCGAAGTCGTTGACTAACGAGCGGATATATGTTCCTTTGGAACATCTTACCATGAAATCGACTTTAGGAAAGTTTGTCGTATCTATTTGAAAATCATCGATATGCACTAATCGCTCCTTCAATTCCAGCTCCTCGTCGGAACGAGCATAGTCGAAAGCGCGCTTGCCCTGAATCTTTATTGCCGAGAACTTCGGCGGACGCTGCATGATGTCGCCGATGAATTTTTTACGCGCCTCGTCTAACGCCTCGGCGCTGATCCCGTCTGTCGGGAAGAACTGGTTAGGCTCACTCTCGAGGTCGTAAGTCGGCGTGGTCTGACCGAGTAGCATGGTGCCGGTGTAAACCTTCTCTTGTGCCTGGAAATTGTCGATTTGCTTGGTCATTCGGCCAGTGCATAGTATCAGCAAACCTGTCGCCAGCGGGTCCAAGGTGCCGGCATGACCTACCTTCAGTTTCCGGATATGGTGATATTTCTTGATGACGGCACGGATAAGGTTGACGACATCGAATGACGTCCAATCCAAGGGCTTGTCTATCAAAAAGACTTCTCCTTCTTCGAATTTAAAGTCTGCCATTATGCGAAACAAATTGCCAAAACACCAACTATAACGCAATATATTGCGAAATAGATCAGCTTACCTTTCTTTACTATGTTAATCATCCATTTGCAGGCGAGGCATCCTGTGATAAACGCCGCCAAAAACCCGATGATGAGCACGATAGGCGAGATTCCAGCCATGGCGGCGTTCCAGCCCACCTCAATGACATCTTTAAAATCAAGCAGTGCCTCCCCGAGAATTGGAGGAATCACCATCAGAAACGAGAACTGGGCGAGTTTCTCCTTCTTGTTGCCGAGCAAAAGTCCGGTGGCAATTGTCGTGCCAGAGCGCGACAGTCCCGGCATGGTGGCGCAAGCCTGTCCGATACCGATGATGAAGGCATGCCATCCGGATATCTCCTCACGCTGACGTGGCTTCGCAAAATGCGCGAATGTCAGCAAAGTGGCGGTCACCAACAGCATGATGCCTACTATCAGCAAACCTGAACCGAAAATCTCTTCGACGGTGTCTTTGAAAAACAAACCGACGATGCCTACTGGAATCATCGAGATGATGATATTGATTGCGTATTTCGTGCCTCCGTTGAGGTTTTTGTACGAGTTCCACTGCTGTTTTGTAAACAAATCCTTGAAAATCCACACCACTTCGCTCCATAAGACTACCAAAGTGGCACATACTGTCGCGACATGCAGAACAACATTAAACGTGAGGTTTTCCTCACCGTTCATCCCGAAGATATTCGACAAAATTGTGAGGTGTCCGCTGCTCGACACCGGAAGGAACTCAGTCAGACCCTGAAGGATTCCCAATAATAAAGCTTGTAACCAATCCATTTCTTAAAAGTTGTTCAGTTGTTCAGTTGTTCAGTTAGTCAGTTGACTAATTTAACTGAACAACTGACTAACTGATTAACTGACTAACTTTATTTAGGTTTTTTCATTATCGCATAGAACTGTATTCCGAATCCTATCAGAATAAGGATTGGGGAGAGCGTCAGTCGTCTGAAGTTGAACATTCCCTCGTTGAACACATCAGGGTTATCGGAGCCGCCTCCAATCATCAGGAGGAAGCCCACCAGCAGGAATGCCAGTCCTATTAGCACCCATTTATAGTTGTCGCGCCCGAAAGGCATCGGTTTCTGTTCTTTGTCGTTTGTTTTCACGTTGTTTTTTGTTGCCATATCTGTAAAATTAAATTATTCATAAAGGTCGTCGATATCTGCGCGAAGATATTTTTTCATAGAGAAATAAGTTGACATAGTGGTGAGCAGCACTCCCAAAAACATCACCGCCACATAAATCATCGCTATGTCGGTCCGATTGGTGATGGTCATTAGCTCCGGTATGTTTTTCACTGCCGTCATCAGGAACACTGTCAGCAGTGCCAGCGCAAGCAGAGAGCCTATAAACCCTTGAATGACAAATAATTTCATGAAAGGTTTTATTATGAAACCATCTGTGGCTCCCACAAGTTGCATGCTTCGCACCACGAAACGTTTGGAATAAACCGACAGACGAACCGTGTGGCTTATGAGCGTCACCGCCATGATGAGTAAGACAAGTCCCATAAACAGTATCACCGAACCTATCTTATTGATATTCTTATTGATAGAATGTATCAGCGACTTCTGAACATACACTTCTTTGACATTTTTGTACGACATCACCCATTTCTCTATTTTAGCGATGCTGTCGTTGTTGGCATAATCCGATGTGAAACGCACGTCAATTGATGGAAGAAGCGGATTCTCGACGTCGCCAAGCCATTCCAAGATGTCTTCACCAAGATCCTCGCTCAAACGCCGTGTGGCCTCTTGCTGTGAGATGTATTCTGTAGATTTAACAAATTTCTTGCTATCCAAAATCTTTTGAAAATCAATGATATCCTTCTCCAAAACACCTTTTTTCATCACTATCTCAAAGCCTATGTTTTCTTTTATGTAGTCAGAAATGCCATTCGCGAAAAGAATGAGAAACGAAAAAAGCCCGATAACAAACAATACGAGCATGATACTCATCAGCGAGATGAGATATGAACCTCTGAGACGGCGTTTCGTTGTCGAATTATTACCTTTCATATTAATAATTTGCAAAAATAATATTTTTTATTGTAATTTTGCAAAAAAAATTCATCGACATGAAAAGGACATTGTTTATTCTTTCATCAATAGTATTGATTATCACGGGACTTAAAGCTAAAGCCCAGGTTAAATACGACAAATATTTCACTGACAGCCAGTTACGTATAGATTATTATCTGTATGGCAATTCCGACTGTGTGTCTTATGCCTTGGACAAGCTTGTGATGGAGCCGCAATGGGGCGGTCCGCGTGTTCAGCTCATCGACGAAATGAAATATGGCGCGTATTATTTTGAGGTTACGCTGCCTGATTCCGACATAGTACTTTATTCGCACGGCTATTGTCTGCTCTTTGGCGAGTGGCAGACGTCTGAAGAGGCATTGAAAATCAGCAAGGGCTTCCATGAGTCGGTGGTGATGCCTTTTCCAAACGAAACAGTGGATGTCATTTTTTATGCCCGCAACGAGTATGGTGACTTTGTCGAGAAAATGAAAATCACCGTCGATCCTGACGATTATTTCATCAAACCGGCACCGCAGCTGCCTTACGCCATCTATGATGTTTACGGCAACTATCCTGTTGAAAACGCCGTTGATATCGTGCTGCTTCCCGACGGCTATACCGAGCAGGAGATGGGAAAATTTGTTCAGGACTGCCATTTTTTCGTGGAAAGTCTGTTCAAATACGAGCCTTTCAACCGTTATAAAGACCGTTTCAACGTGCGTGCAGTGATGGTGCCTTCACAAGAATCCGACATCACCATGCCTGCCGACGGATTTTACAGAAACACTGCCTTGAGTTGCAGTTTCTGGACATTCAACAGCGAGCGTTATTGCATGACATACGATAACGAGACGATGAAAACCCTTGCAGGACAAGTGCCTTACGACCAGATTTACATACTCGCAAACACCGAAAAATACGGCGGTGGCGGCATTTTTAACTCATATTGCGTCAGTACGACAGGCAACCGTTATTCATCAGACGTGATAATTCATGAGTTTGGTCACGGTTTTGCGGGTTTGGCCGATGAATATGCCTACGACGGCTCCGACAACTACAGTTTGGATATCGAGCCTTGGGAGCCTAACATCACCACGATGAAAAATTTCGAGGCGAAATGGAAAGACATGCTCAGCAATAAAACGCCTGTCCCGACACCTGCTGAAAAGAAATATGACAAGACAGTAGGCGTTTACGAAGGCGCAGGTTATCAATTGAAAGGCATCTATCGCCCGATGATTGACTGTTTGATGAACTCATTCGACGGCGACAAGTTCTGCCCAGTGTGCGACAGGGCTATTGAGAGGATGATTAAGTATTATTCAGAATAGTCGGGCTGCGTAAGGCACAACATTGCCGAAATCGTGAAAAACAATGTAATGATGAGTCTTTTCATAGAATTAATTTTTAGAAAAAATAATGATTCTTCAGAATCTGGAAGAACGAGTTTTTCGATGATGATTGTTATGTTGTGTTTATAATTAATAAGGAAAAAAAACATAAAAAATCAGTAAGGTAACTTAGTGTTGATAACTCATTAAGTTATTATAAATCAGATTTTAATATTGTTAAAAACTGTTTATTTTTCTGTTTATTTTACAAAATAACTTTTTAAAAAATCTTGATTTTAGGGGTTATTTCCGGTTTAAAAATTTTATCAAAATTTTATAACATCTTATCAACTGAAAAAGGTAAAAAATTGTTGATAATTTTTTTAGTTATGATAATCAAAAAGATATAAAACGGCGTAAAAAAATGGTAATTTTGTAAGTGATTAAAAATTAAAGAAAAAGAGATTTTACGTAAAAATATTTTTTTTATTTTTGTGAAAATTTTTCAACATTTGTGATATGAATCAAATTATTCCTATAGCATCTGACCACGGTGGGTTTGAGATGAAGCAGTATCTTATTGATAAACTTAAAGATAGCGGTTATGAGGTGAAAGATTACGGTTGCCATTCGGCGGATAGCGTCGATTATCCTGATATGATACATCCGTTGGCGCAGGACATACAAGACGGGAGATTTCCGCTTGGAATAATTCTTTGCGGAAGCGGAAACGGAGCGCAGATGACCGCCAACCATCATCCTCATGTGCGTGCCGCGCTATGCTGGAATGTTGAACTGGGAAAACTTGCCCGCCAGCATAATGACGCTAATATCTTAGCATTGCCCGGAAGGTTTATCAGCAACGAGTTGGCTTGGGAGATTGTGAAAGCTTTTCTCACGACAGGTTTTGAGGGTGGAAGGCATGAGAGAAGAGTTGATAAGATAGAGTTAAAAGTTTAGAGTTATGACTGAGAAAGGTTTGGTTTTTAGTCAGAATGTGAAGAGGGTGGCTTTTGACGAGGCACATCGGGAGAGAATGATGTCTCGTTACGACCTGTTCATGAGCGTGGCTGAAGACTGTACCAATCATTATAACAACATCAAACTTGAGAAGGAACGCGCTTTCAACATAAGAAACAAAGCTTTTAAAAATTATGACAAATATTTAGTAGATTTTGAGACCAATGCCATCACAAATGGTTGCATTGTACGGTGGGCTCGCGACGCAGATGAAGCTAAGTATATGGTTTACAATATTTTAAGTGATGAAAAATCAAAGAATATTGTAAAAACTAAGAGTGTTGAAGCTGAGGAAATCGGCCTGATGCAGTACCTTGAGATGAAAAAAAACGATGTGACGGAGACCGACACCGGAGATTTCATTTGCTATCAATTTAACGAGCGGCCGTCAGATATTTCACATTCCGCCTCACATAAGACGAGAGATGAGATAGCCGAGATTTATTCCGATAAGTTTGGTGTGAAGGAAAACCTCAACGCCAAACAACTCATGACTGTGACACGTAAAGTGTTGAGCGACAAATATTTAAACTCAGACACCGCAATCATTGGTTGTGATTTTATTGTAGCCGACACCGGTGATGTCATCATTTCAGAAGATGAGGGAAATATCTTGAAATCGATAGCCAACGCCAATGTGACTATAGTGTTAGCAGGCATTGACAAACTCATTCCTACTATTGACGACATCAATGTTTTATTGCCGCTTTCATCGTTGTATGAGGTGATGAAAATCAAGGCGAAAGCGTTTTACACCATTTTAAGCAAGCCTGAAAAGCAGCAGAAGATTTATGTCATTTTAATCGACAACAAACGTTCCAAGATTCTTGAAAAAGAGCATCAGCGCAGCATAATGACGTGTATAGAATGCGGAGCCTGCCATAATATTTGCCCTATTTTCAACACCATAGGCGGACATGTTTACGACAATGCTTTTCCGGGTCCGGTTGGAGTGATACGTTCCATTGGTGACGAGTATGAGGACATGGCGCATTTAGCCACCTTGTGCGCGTCGTGTCACCAGTGTGAGGAATATTGTCCTATCAACATAAAAATCAGCGACTTAGTGTTACGTAACAGGATAGAGATTGCCAAAAACAAGAACTCTTTGATAGCCGAGAAACGTGTTTTCAACTATCTCATGAAAAGAGTTTTGAGTCGTAAGGAGATGGACAAGACTAAAGAGTTTCTGAACCGTTTGGAGTTGAAACAGATGATGAAAAAGACATGGGGAATACACAGAGTCATTCCCGATTTCGCCGAACAGTCGTTTTCCGAGATATGGCGCAGTGTCAATCAGCAGGCAGACTGACGCGACACGGTTGATATTTCAGAAAAAATATCGTATCTTTGCCGAAAATTAAATTTTTAAAAAATGAATATAGCGATAAGATACTATTCAAAGACCGGCCACACCAAGAAGATGGCTGAGGTCGTCGAGAAAGTGACGGGCGCACAGGCCTTGGACACCACCCATCCCATCGACGAGAAAGTAGATGTGCTTTTCCTCGGCTCGGCAGTGTATGCCGCCGGCATCGACGACAAAATCAAGAAATTCATCGCCACGCTCAGCAAGGAGAAGGTCAAGAACGTTATATGCTTCTCTTCGGCCGCCGTCCTCACCTCCTCCTATTCCCAAGTGAAGTCACTCTTGGAAAAGCAAGGGTTGAGCGTTGATGCAAGGGAGTTCCACTGCAAGGGGCAGTTCTCGTTCATCCAGCGCGGCCATCCCAACGACGAAGACCTGAAGAACCTTGAGGACTTCGTGCGAGAGGTGATTTGACAGGTATGAATGGAGTGGTGACAATTTCCTAATGAAACATCTTTTGAGAATCTTACAGACGATGATATTTTACTGATACATAATAAGTTGAATAACCATCCAAGAAAAAATAGAATTTCCTCACCCTGCGTGCCTCTGTCATTGACTTGAATAATTTGGATGGTGACTTTAAGACGGCTTTAACGCCGTCCGTGAAGCGCAGGTACCACGACTCGAAGAGAAGCAGACATGGCCACGCCACGAGATAGATGAGGGCGGCTTGTCCAAGCCGTATCGGCACAGCAGAGAAGCCTGTCGTCAGCACCAGCAAAAGAAGCAATGTACAGAACCTTATCTCTTTCATTCCCATTTTTTCAAAAGGAAACGACCATTCGCCCATTTTATTGCTGCGTAGTGCATGAAAGTCTTAACCCACCTTTTCTTTCAAGTTTTTGTGAGAAGGGTATTTCTCCAGTTCGCCCAGACATTGTCTGCGATGAGCGTAATAGGCCGACCGCCTGGGATTCTCCGGGAACCAGCCGCGGAGCACTCGCATCTCCTGGGCGAGGATTTCGTGTATGCCCCAAAAACAGGAGAACGCCGCGGCACCAAGGATGGTGGCCCCTACTATGGATGAGACGAAGAGGGAGACTGCGGCAAAGGCCACTCCTGCGAGCAGGAGCACCCACCAGCTCCGCTTACCCCACCAGTATTCCATCTTGATGACAATGGGGTGGCATATTCCGATAATGGCAAAGACGGCTGCACCGACGATAATTCCGCTGAAATTCATTCTTGGACATTATGAGCTGCAAGTTCGGTAACTTCTGGGAGGAGAGTTATCCTATTTGATTATCTTCTTTGCAATCCACAGGCCGCATTCGGCAGCGGCGACGATGGCTATCAGCGTGACGACGAGCCACGTGGTAGTCTGCAGCGGCACCATGGCGTCAGCGTATGACTGTCCTACCTCATTAGCGGCGCCTTCGAGATACCATGCCTTGCGTGTCCACATGAAGATGATTGCAGCGATGTCGCCGAGGGCAAGCACAGGGTAAGCCAACCAGTCGCGTTTGGCAAGCAGACGCACCACGTCGCTCAGCAGGCCGCAGCCGATAACGAGGGCTACCTGCGACATCCGGAACTCGCCTAATGCCAGCATTAGCAAAGCGAATACGGCGGCAAGCACCGTGCCAAGTCCGAATTTGTCCCATCGCAACGACAGCCAGTGGTATGGCAGTGCTCCGAGCAACGCACCTAACGCGGGAGCCAGCATCCAGCATACTGGATGAATGAAACCGATGAATTCAGAGGCAAGAACCGCCACGAAATAGAGCACCACAAATCCCGCGGCACCCCAGAAAGTCAATTTTTTATCCTTAATTTTATCCATAATGATGATTATTTTAAATTACACCGCAAAAGTACGACGGCTTTTCCCGTCCGCCAATACCCTATAATGATGATTTTTTGAATAAACATCATATAATCTGGTGGTACGACAAGACGACACGAGGAATTTCTCCTTATTCATATATTTCGGCATTATTCGCAAAGACGTGTATATTTCTCGTAAAAAAGTTCTTTATTCAACCGATAACTTTCGGAAATTTATTTATCTTTGCAGATTGAAATTAGGTAAAAATGACGGAAAGTCAGCACAACTAAAACTAACATATTATTAACCATAGCGTTTGTATAATATAAGGTAATGAATGCCGAAATGACAAATATGGATTTTACAACTTCAAGCGAGTACAAAGTTTGGAGAGAGGCGATTGTGACAGAAATTGATCGCTGTCGCCTTTCCACGGCTTTGAAAGTGAATCAGGATTTGTTGCAATTGTATTGGTTTATCGGCAATCAAATACTTGAAAAACAGCGAATGTTAGGCTGGGGAAGCAATGTGATTGACAATTTGTCAAGCGACCTTTCAAACAGATACAGCGACATGAAAGGCTTTTCGGTGCGCAACCTGAAATATATGCGTGCATTTGCCGAATCATATCCCGACTTCCCAATAGTGCAAGTGCCGCATGCACAAAATGAACAAAAAACAATAACTGAATGAAATAAAATATAAACGACAATGAACTTCCCGCAATTGACCAACAATATCCAACAGACGCATGACTTGTTGCAAAACAATGCAATGCGTGCCATCAACCAGAACATCACTGCACGAAACTGGTTGGTGGGCTATTGGATTGTGGAGTTCGAGCAAAACGGCGAGGACAGGGCGAAATACGGCGAGAGGTTGCTTTCGGAGTTGGCGAAAGCTACTCGAATAAAAGGTATGGGAAAGTCCATGCTGAATTTATGCAGACTTTTTTATAAGAAATACCCAGGAGTGGGATTGGAAGTGGTGAAATATTTGTTAGCGAATCGTAACCAAGAAATAATCCAATCACTGACTGGAAAATTCCGACATGGCACAACTGAATATGTATGTGGCCTACTACCGCGACAAGATGATGGCCGACGGCGACAACGCCCCGATTGGCATCCTGCTTTGCACCGATGCCTCGTCCGACATGGTGCGCTATGCCACGGCGGGCATGGACGAGAACCTGTTTGTCTCCAAATACTTGCTCCAACTGCCTGCCAAAGAAACATTTGTTGAATTTTTAAACAAGGAAATGAAAGAGTTATAAGAAGTTAAACTAACATATTAACAATCTGAGCTTTACACTATTATAAATTATGACGACCCACATTCAACAACATACCGACAATACAGAACTTGCAACGCAGGTGGCGCAGATAATACGGCAAGCGCGGCAGACGGCATATCGTGCGGTGAACTTCGCCATGGTGTTGGCTTATTGGAATATTGGCAAGTTGATAGTGGAGGACGAACTGCACTGGAATCGCGCCGACTATGGCAAGGCGGTGCTCAAAAATCTTTCCGAACGTCTGACGGTGGAGTTTGGCAAAGGCTTCGACGAAAGAGAACTTCGCAAAATGTGCCAGTTTTACCGATGTTTCGAAATTCGGGACACACTGCGTCCCGAATTGAGTTGGTCGCATTACCGGCGACTTTTGAGCGTTGAGGACGAGAAGGCCCGCGTATGGTATATGAACGAAGCCGCCGACTCGGTGTGGTCAACAAGGCAACTCGACCGCCAGATTTCAACCCTCTACTACGACCGCCTGTTGGCCAGCCGCAACAAAGATGCGGTAATTGCCGAAGCCAAGGAAAAACTCAGCAAAGTTGAGCCAGAAGACATCATAAAAGACCCGTACATTTTGGAGTTTCTCAACCTCAAGGATTATCCCGCCTTGCGCGAAAGCGACATTGAGAGCGGACTGATAAGCAATTTGCAGGATTTCATGCTCGAACTTGGCAAAGGATTCTGTTTTGTGGCACGCCAAAAACGTATGCGCTACGACGACGAGGATTTTTATGTCGATTTGGTGTTCTACAACAGCATAATTAAATGCTACATACTGATTGACTTGAAGTTGGGTAAACTAACCCACCAAGACGTAGGGCAAATGGACAGCTACATCCGCATGTTCGACGACCTTATGAAGCAGCCCGACGACAACCCGACAATTGGGCTGATACTTTGCTCGGAGAAGAACGAAGCCGTAGCCAAATATTCTATCTTGAACGATGCAAAGCAGATTTTTGCCTCGAAATACAAACTCACCCTGCCCACCGAAGAAGAACTTCAGGCAGAACTGAACAGAGTTAGAAAAATGTTGAACAATTGATATGATAAATTATTGAATGAAGTAAAAAAGTTAAACTAACATATTATTAACCATAGCGTTTGCCGCTATTCTGAAATCATTCCAAAGCTTGGCCGCAATGGAACACATTCGGAAGATAGGGCGAGCCTGCGTACAGCGCGGGCGAGCTTATCTGAATGTGTGGGTAAGGCCAAGCACCCGGAATGTGGATAAGTTTCGTCCGCGTTCTTTTTGTGCTTGGTCTCCGATGTTTTTAGGGCAACCGCAAACGCCCTAACACCGAGATACAATGCCCAAAACCCTCATCGAAGAATTGCCCCGCATTGCGGCTGAAGGCCGGCGCGAGGCCCAGCAGGCGCTCGACCGCTTGAGCAGCGGCGTGCAGATCGGCCTGCAAACCAACGAATTGGTGCTTCCCGCCCGCGACACCTCCGGACTGTGGCGCGGACAGAACACCCACCAGGACCTTTACCAGCCCTGGTACAACCGCCTCATCTACGGCGACAACATGCTCGCCATGCAAGCCCTGCTGAAAGGCGACCCGGCCAACGGCACGCCCTCGCTGCGCGGCGCCGTGGATCTCATCTACATCGACCCGCCCTTCGACAGCAAGGCCGACTACCGCACCAAGATCACCCTGCCCGGCGGCGATGTGGTGCAGAAACCCACCGTGATCGAGCAGTTCGGCTACTCCGACCTCTGGCAGAACGGCACCGTGAGTTACTTGGAGTACATGTACCCCCGCCTCGTGCTCATGCGCGAACTGCTCTCCGAACGCGGCAGCATCTATGTGCACATCGACTGGCACGTGGGGCATTATCTTAAGGTGCTGATGGATGATATATTCGGAAAAGAGAATTTTGTCAACGAAATAGTGTGGGCTTATAGTAGATGGGCAAATGTATCAACAGCTTTTCAAAGAATGCATGACATCATATTATTCTATGTAAAAAATCCTGGTGCAACTTTCCATGAGCAACGGGTTCAGTTAACAGAGGCAAGAAAAAGAAATCTTGTTCAAATTGTTGATGGTATAAAAGTTTCAATGCGAGATGAACAAGGAAACGTGGTATATCGGCAACAAACAGATAAACCTGTATCAGATTATTGGGATGATACCGATATATGGGATGAAATATATCAGGTCGGGAAAAATGGAAAAGAGCGCCTTGACTACGCCACCCAGAAACCCGAAGCCCTTTTGGAGCGCATCATCAAGGCCTCGTCCAATGAAGGCGACTTGGTGTGCGACTTCTTCGGCGGCAGCGGCACCACGGCGGCGGTGGCGGAGAAATTGGGCCGCCTCTGGATTACCACTGACATCGGCAAGCCCGCCGCACTCGTCATGCGCAAACGCCTCATCGACCAGGAGGCCAAGCCGTTCCTCTACCAGGCCGTTGGCGACTACCAGAAGCAGGCCTTCGCCACCAGCCACATCAAGCGCGTGGGTGACCTCAGCCAGATTGTGCTCGGCTTGTACGGCGCGTTGCCCTTCGCGGCGGAGCAGGTCGCCGACCGCAACTTCGGCTATGTGAAAGACTCGCGCACGCTCGTCATGGTGGACAGCCCCAACAAGCTCACCAACGCGGCCACGCTCAAACGGGCTTACGAGGCCAAAGGCAGCCTGCTCGGCGGCGGCTGGAACAAGGTGGTGGTGCTCGGCTGGAACTTCTCGTTCGACATCTCGCAGGCCCTGCAAGAGTATGGCAGCAAGGGCGTCGAGGTGTTAGTCATCCCGCCCGACCTCATCGACAAGCTCTCCAAGAAAGGCTACCGCAACCTCATCAGTTCGGGCAACATCCGCTTCAGCAGCCTGCAATACCTGATGCTCAAGCCCATCGAGGTGGCGCAAGCCGGTGAAGGCATGGACATCATCAAGGTGAGCCTCGAAAACTATGTGCTGATTTCGCCCGACAACCTGCCGTTGGACGACGCCAACAAGCAGAAGCTGCAACAGGTGATGGCCTCCGACCCGTTGGCCCTCATCGAATATTGGAGCATCGACCCCGACTACGACGGCGTCACGTTCCGCAGCAAGTGGCAGGACTACCGCGAGAACACCGAGAACGACAACGACCCGCTACATTGCGTTTACACGGCGGAAATCATCGTGCCGCAAAAGGCCGGACGCACCGTCTGCGTGAAGGCGGTGGATGTGTTCGGGTATGAGTCGATGGTCATAAACGAAGTCGGAAGACAGAAGACGGAAGACAGAAGGGAGGTTGGACAATGAGCAAGGAAATCCCATTGGAATTGGCGGCGAGGCTGACCGCCAAGGTGAGCGAGTCGTTCGCCACAGGCGAGATGTTGGAGCATGTGTCGCCCATCACCGCCGAGCTACTTCGCTTCTGGTTCTGTGAGCCGTTCATCAACGAGCGCGGCATCAACTTCCACGAAGGCCAGCGGCAGGCCATCCTGAATGTGATTTATCTGCACGAAGTGCTGAAAGTCAGCAATGTGACGGACATCTACAAAGCGGTTGTCCCCGACCTGCTGCCCGTCGCCGACCTCGGTTTGCTCTCGAAGCCGAAATACGCCTTCCCGAAATATGCCGTCAAGATGGCCACGGGCACGGGAAAGACGTGGGTGATGCACGCCCTGCTGCTCTGGCAGATGCTGAACGCCCGCCATCTTGACAGCGTGGCGGCGAATGAGACGCCCTACACGCAACGTTTCCTCGTTGTGGCACCCGGATTAGTGGTTTACGACCGCCTGTTGGATGCCTTCAAAGGCCGTCTGAAAGCGGGTGGAGGCACCGAGCGTGACCCCATGACCAACGACTTCCGCAAGTTTGAGGCACTTTTCATCCCGCCTGCCTATCGCGCCGAAGTCTTCAGCTTCCTCCAAAACAATGTGGTGAGCAAGGAAGACGGCATCGGACGCAAGGTGACGGGCGACGGGTTGGTGGCCCTCACCAATTGGCACCTCTTCATGAGTGGCGATGACGAGGAAACGGTGGACGAAGACTCCGCTCCGGCCATCATCAACGACCTACTGCCGGCCCGGCCGGGCACTTCGGCGGGGAACGCCTTGGACACCTTGGACAACGCCTACCTGCGCGGCAACGAACTCGACTACTTGGCTTCGCTGCCCGACCTGATGGTCATCAACGACGAGGCGCACCACATCCACGAAAGCAAGGTGGCAGGCGAGATTGAGGAGGTGGAATGGCAGAAAGGGCTGGACTTCATCGCAAAACACAAGACCAAGTTCTATCAGATTGACTTTTCCGCCACGCCCTATTCCACTTCGGGAACAGGTCAAAGAGTCAGGAAACACTATTTCCCGCATATCGTCGTTGACTTCGACTTGACCGCCGCCATGAAGAAAGGTTTGGTCAAGACCTTGCTGTTGGACAAACGCCAGGAACTCACCGATTTGGAGCATCTCGACTATAAGGCCGTCCGTGACGAACGGAACAAAGTGGTCGGCTTGAGCGAAGGCCAGCGTTTGATGCTTCGCGCCGGACTGACCAAACTCGCCATCTTGGAACAGGGTTTCTCCAACATCAACGATGAGAAACGACCGAAGATGATGGTGGTGTGCGAAGACACTTCCGTTACGCCCTTCGTGACCGAGTTTCTGGAGGGTGAGGGACTGCCCAAAGAAGACATTTTGCCCATCGACAGCAACAAGCAGGGTGAGGTGAAACCCGACGAGTGGCTGCAAATCAAGGAAAAGCTGTTCAACATCGACAGATACGCCCGGCCCAAGGTGATTGTCTCCGTCTTGATGCTGCGCGAGGGTTTTGACGTGAACAACATCTGTGTCATCGTGCCGTTGAGGGCGTCGTCGGCATCCATCTTGCTGGAACAGACCATTGGCCGCGGCCTTCGCCTGATGTGGCGCGAACCGGAATACCAGGAGGAGAAAGAGGAAAACCGCAAGGCCGTGTTGGTGCGCAAGGAGCATCCGAAGTCATATTTGGACATGCTGTCCATCATCGAGCATCCTGCTTTCCAGCGGTTCTATGACGACCTGCTGAGCGAAGGTCTGGCAGCCATTGAGGAAGAAGATTTAAGCGGTTCCAACGTCACGGGCGACCTTATCAAGGTGGGCTTGAAGGAGAACTATGAGGATTACGACCTGTTCTGGCCCATCCTTATCCGCGAGGCCGAAGAGGAAATGGCAACCTCAACCATCGATGTGAATGATTTGGAGCCATTCACGCTTTTCCCGTTGGAGCAGTTGCGCCACTTTTTGGCCTCCGAAGGCGAAACCTTCTATTCCGAATCGATACTTTCATCCACCACATTCGGCAAGTATGAAGTCAAGGCCGACCTGTTCACGGCAACGTCCTACAACGAATACCTGCAAAAGATGCTGCGCACCATCACGATGCGTGTGAACCGCGTGGGCGGAAAAGCCCTGCCGACCTTGCAAATCAACGAGATGGATATCGTCCGTGCTATGGATGTCTATATTCGGACACGGCTTTTCGGGCAGACGTTCAACCCATTCAACGGCAACGACTGGAAGATTCTGTTATCGAAAAATGCCATCGTCACCCAGCATATCATCAAGGAGTTGAGTGTCGCCATCCACAAGATGCAGGAGAACGTGACAAGCAGCGAGGCCGTAGTGGAGAAGATATGGTTCTCGTCGGTTCCGGTGCTGCGGATGCGCGAGAGTTTCTCGTTGGCGTTGCAAAAGGTGATATACGAGCGGATGAATTATCCGTCGTCCAAAGGCGAATTGGAAAAACGTTTCATGGAATTTTTGGACAAGGATGCCGATGTGTGGCGTTTCCTGAAAATCAACGAGAGCCAGCACGATTTCGCGAAAGGCTTCTACATTCGGGAGGATGGTTTGTTGGCCTCCTATCATCCCGATTTCATGGTATGCACTGACGAAGGAATCTATATCGTGGAAACCAAGGGCGACGACAAAATTGCTGATGCTAATGTGAAGCGGAAACAGTTGGCAATACTGGAATGGTGCAAGAAAATCAACCGGTTGCCCACCGAGGCTCGCATGAACCGAGAATGGTGTTATATGCTGTTGGGTGAAGACAACTTCTATGTCTGGTCATCGAACGGCGCCACGTTCATGGATGTGGCGAGGCTCTGTAAGGTATCGGCCACCGAGGTTACGGGAAGATTGTTTGAATAACCTTGTAAATCAGCGCAAATTCGCACTTCGATGCTAACTTTCGCAGAATATTGTACAATTTCCGAAGATTCCTGTCACAGAAACAAATTTGACTATTTCGTTCCTGTGACAGGAAAAATTTTTGAAAAATATTCCTGTAATGGAAATTTTCCCAAGCATGCGGATTATGTGTTGCGCGACAACACTGATTATCCGGCTGAAAATTCCATACCATTATGGTTGATTGGAATGATGTGGTGAGGTGTTCTCTCCCGATGCACATATCCCAATATGATACAAAAAAAATCAAAGTATATGCCAATCTGTTACAAAAAAGTTGTATTTTTGCACCCAAAACAAGACAATAATAATTAATAGATAATGATATATCGCACTGCATTACAGTATCTTGAAAAATGGAAGAATTCTACGGACCACAAGCCCTTGATTCTTCGGGGCGCAAGACAGGTGGGGAAGACCACCCTGATAGACCACTTCTCTGAAGGATTCGACAATTATCTGTACCTTAATCTTGACCGGAAAAGGGACTGCAATCTGTTTGTCGAGGATGACATTCCGACATTGATAGACAGAATACATATCCACTGCCGCAAACAAAAGAGCGACGGGAAAACATTGCTGTTTATTGACGAGATACAGAACTCTCCCGATGCGGTTCGCCTATTGCGCTATTTCAAGGAAGATGCACCCTCGCTCTATGTGGTTGCTGCCGGTTCTCTTCTCGAAACACTCATAGATACCCACGTCTCATTTCCTGTAGGACGTGTTGAGTATATGACTTTGCGTCCGTGTTCCTTTTTGGAGTTCCTGAACGGCATCGGTGAAGAATATGACGCCGAGGTCGTCAGGGGACTGGCAGGTGACGCCATCCACGAAAGGCTTATGAACCATTTCCTCAATTATGTGTTGGTGGGAGGTATGCCTGAGGCCATAATGAAATATTCTGAACGGCGCGATGTCCTGGCAGTGAATCAAATTTACAGCACTTTTCTGAACGCCTATTCAGACGATGTGCAGAAATATGCGCAAAACAAAACGATGGCTGCCGTCATACGGCATATACTTAGACAGGGATGGGCATACGCCGCCGAACCCATAAGTTTTAACAATTTTGCCGAGAGCAACTACCGGTCACGTGAAATGGGCGAAGCGTTGCGTACTGTCGAGCGTGCGTTGCTGCTCGAATTGGTCTATCCCGTCACGGCAGAGCGGATACCTCTGATTCCAAACCTTCGCCGGAAGCCAAAGCTGATATGGCTCGACACAGGATTGGTAAACTATTGTGCCGGTGTCAGAAACGAGATATTCAATGTTGAAGACATAATGTCCGTTTGGAAAGGACGTATTGCCGAACATATTGTGGCACAGGAGTTGGTGTCAGGGAACTTCGAGTTCGGTGTGTTTCGCAACTATTGGGTGCGTGACAGGGCGGACGCCTCGTCGGAGGTCGATTTCGTATATCAGTTCGGCAACAAGGTGATTCCCATAGAGGTGAAAAGCGGCACCAATTCAAAACTGCGTTCGTTACACCAATTCATGGACCGTACTCCGCACGACATTGCTGTACGAGTCTGGACAGGACGCTATTCTGTTGACAATGTAAGAACCTTGTCGGGAAAGCCGTTTCGTCTCGTCAACCTGCCGTTTTACTATGTGGGGCAACTGAAAAGAATCCTGTCGGAACTGATGTGAACGAAAACATACTCTTCCTCCGTCACCGCCTCAAGCCGCCTCATTTTTCCTAACACGCCGCTTTCGCATATTGCGGCCAATGTATCAAAAAGCGACTCCATGACCAACAATCCATAGAAAAAAATATGGCCGTTTTGTTCCTGTGACAGGAAAAATTTTTGAAAAATATTCCTGTAATGGAAATTTTCCCAAGCACGCGGATTATGTGTTGCGCGACAACACTGATTATCCGGCTGAAAATTCCATACCATTGTGGTTGATTGGAATGATGTGGTGAGGTGTACTCTCCCACACTTCATCTTCCACGAGCCGGCCACTTTCTGGAAGCTCTTCTTCCTGACGACCCTTATTGCATCCATTATCGGACTGAAGTCGTTGTAATGATGTGATGCGAACTGCCATTTGATTATCAATTGAATACTGCAATCATGTTCAGATTGAAGTGCAAAGATAGCAAATATGATGGAATAATCCACGCCCGCCTACATGGAAGCCTACGAGATGGGCCGGAGGGTGTAATTCCAAGGCATCACTTACGCAACGTTCTCATTCTTAGGGTGTCACTTGATACAATCCATATCCGATTTGGGACGTGTGAAACGGCCATTTCGGAAAAAATCATTGGTTCAGTATCTGTCCGGCGTGTTCCTTGGTGTTGATTTGCTTGCCCTGCATAATCTGCTCAATGATGCCCTCCTCGTTGATAACGAAGGTGGTTCGGATGGTTCCTGTCACCTTCTTGCCGTACATGGTTTTCTCGCCCCATGCACCCATCGCCTTTAGGAGCGTGTGGTCCACATCGGCAATCAGCGGGAAGGGTAAGGCGTGTTTTTCCTTAAACTTCAAGTGCGATGCTGCCGAATCCTTACTTACGCCAACCACCTCATATCCTGCTGCTTGCAGTTCGCCGTAATGGTCGCGCAGGCTGCAGGCCTCTGCCGTACAGCCGCTCGTGTTGTCCTTCGGATAGAAATACAGTACTAATTTCCTGCCGCGATAGTCGCTCAGACGTATGTCCCGTCCCTGTTCGTCTTTGCCCAGAATCTCGGGCGCCTTGTCTCCAATATTCATCATGTTATCAATGGATTACTTTCGGGTGCAAAGTTATAAAATTTCTGTGAAACACGTGCCTTGTAGGTTTCACGTCATACGTTCTGTCACTTCACCAACACCAACCGCAGACAACTTTGACGAAGCCAATGTTGGAAAGAAATTGTCCGTCTGGATTGATGTACACAAATCATTTGCCTTCGGTGTGGATTCTTTATGCCTTCTAAGCGGGTTTTTTGTGGGTTAGTATTTTGTTGATTACCAAGTATTCTTTCTTATAGTCAAAAGCCATTTGCGGTCGATTTTGTCGAATGTCAGTCAATAAAATTTTTGCAAAGATAACAAATAAACGCCAGCAGTTGGCAAAATTTGTCGTATCTTCGCGGAATAATTAAGTAATCTATGAAAGAAAACCAAGGCTTTTCCCGTCGGGAGTTCCTGAAACGAGTCGGATTGGGCGTCGGTGCCGCCGTCGTCCTTGCCGGTGGCGGTGCTTTGCTCTCAAGCGCGTTCAGGCCAGATTGGACCAAGGAAGAAGAAAAAAATGGTACTAACGAGATGGAACATAAACGATTGGTATTCTATTTCACCGCCACTGGCAACGACCTCTACGTGGCGCGGCAGTTCAGCAGCGAGCCGCTGAGCATCCCGCAGGTGATGAAGCAACACGGCCACGGCCTGATGCGCTGGGAGGCCGACGAGATCGGCATCGTCTATCCCATCTATTGGCAGAAGCCGCCCGTGATGGTGCAGGAGTTCATACGCAAATCGACCTTCACTTGCAGCTATTTCTTCGGCATCCTCACCTACGGCTGCAACTGTGACACAGCCCCGAAAATCTTCACGAAGCTCTGCCGCGACAACGGCATCACGCCCGACTATGTCAACGCCATCATCATGGTCGATAACTGGCTGCCCGGCTTCGATATGAACCGTCAGGTGGCCCTCGACCCGTCGAAGCACATCGAGGAGCAGATTGCCCAACAGGTGGACGACGTGGCGCGGCATGTCACCTTCACGCGCCGCTCGGTACCCAACTTCGAGCACGGCCCTACCTTCCCCGTCGAGGCCCGCGAGCAGTTCACCATCACCGGCGACTGCGTGGGCTGCGGTGTCTGCACGAAGGTCTGTCCGTGGGGCAATTACCGCATCGTCGATGGAAAAGCAGAGACCTCCGGCGACTGCGAGCACTGCTTCGCCTGCGCCCAGAACTGTCCGCAGAAGGCCATTTACCTCACCGCCGGCGAGGCCAACCGCCACGCCCGCTACCGCAACAGCCACGTGTCGCTGCAGGATATTATCGATGCGAATTGCCAGCTGTAATGCACTGCCTTATGAAAAAGAAACCCCTCAACATGGTCATGAATGGCCGCCATGCCGTTTTGTATGGGAAGTTGTCCGCCAAGGAGCAGGAAGCCACCCTTTCTCGAATGGCGGAGCTCATCGCCGCGGAAAAGGACTATGCCGACAAGGGCAACTACGGCAATCTGCACAATATTGACTTCATCCGCACCCAGACCCTGTGCCAAGGCGGACAGATGTGCGACTTCTGCTTTGTCCGCCACAAGAAAGGAGAAGTCTGGGAAAGAACTAAAAGTATATGAGAATCGGAATCATAGACAGGGCGATGTTCTCGGTGATGGCATCGGCCTGCGTTAAGGAACTTCTGAAGGAACATCCCGAATGGAACGGCATGGCCATCCGCAAAAACGCACGCGGACGTTTCCGGCAGATGATGAAGGAAACGCCCTCCATCGGCAGCTACGCACAGAACTGCTGGAAGATGAACCTTGTGGGCGGAGCTATCTGGTTTTCGCTCTACGAGGCGGTTCAGGAGCTTTACGGGAAGATGCCGGAGGAACTGTACTCCCGCATGTGCAATGCCACATATGATATCCCCATCATGGCCCGCAAGTACGCCTCCACGCCGTTTTTCACGGACAAATACCAGGATGCCTACATCAAGAAGATCGACAAGGCCAACCAGATCAAGTCCGACTACAACTGGGTGACCCGTTACGCGAAGGGCCCCACCACAGATTCCCTGAAGATTCAGTTCACCAACTGCGGTCTCTGCACCCTGGCCCGGCGAACCGGCCACATGGACATCCTCCCCATCATGTGCAGGACGGACTACGGTGTGGCCGACCGTATCGGCGTGTGCCTCCACCGCGACAAAACCCTCGCGACCGGCGATCCTTGCTGCGACTATCTCTACACCCGTCCCGGCTCCGAAGTGGAAAAACAGTGGCAGCAGGAGCATCCGGCGGGGACTTTCCACAGCAAATAGTTTGCGCGTTCTGCGAATGATTCCTACGGCACCATAGACATGAACTTTCATAATGCAATTTACATAAAAATCGCGATATATAAGCCAGTTCATCAAGCTTTCAAACTTTCTTCCAGCGGAGTCGGAGGCTGTTGAGCACCACGCTGACGCTGCTGAAGGCCATCATGGCCGCAGCCCACATCGGGGTGATGTGTATCGATGGTACCACCCCGGCGGCAAGCGGGATGCATACGATGTTATAGATGAAAGCCCAGAAGAGGTTCTCGCGCAGGGTACGCACCGTGTGGCGCGATAGCTGGATAGCATCGGGGATGGCGCGGAGGTCATCACCCATCAGCGTGACTTGGGCCAGCTCCATGGCTACGTCGGTGCCACGACCGATGGCGATGCTGACGTCGGCGGCGGCCAAAGCCTGCGTGTCGTTGATGCCATCGCCCACCATCGCCACCGTGTTGCCTTGACCTTGTAGCTCGCGCACCAGGTCTTCCTTGTCCTGTGGCATCACTTTGCTGCGGTAATGCCCGATACCGGCACGTCCCGCCCAGTAGGCGGCTGCGTCGTCACGGTCGCCGCTGGTCATCCACACCTCCACACCCATCTGTCGCAAGCGTTGCATGGCTTCGTCGGCATGAGGCTTGAGGGTCTCGCGCTCGTCGAAGGCCAAGTTGTCGTTGGCCGTGATGTCGGTGTTGGGGATGGTGAGTGTCCCCGTTTTGTCGGTGACCAAAACGCTCACGCGATGCAGCTGTTCGAGTGCCGTGGCATCCTTAATCAAGATGCCGCGCTCGGCGGCTCGTCCTATGCCCACCATCAAGGCCGTCGGTGTGGCCAAACCCATAGCGCAAGGGCAGGCGATGACGAGCACCGAGACAGCGGAGATGAGCGCGTGCTGCAAGTCGCCATCGACTATCATCCACGCGGCAAAAGTAACCAAGGCAATGCTTAGTACAGCAGGTACGAACACGAGAGCCACCTTATCCACGGTGCGTTGCACGGGTGCCTTGCTGTTTTGCGCTTGCTGCACCATGCGGATGATGCCCGACAAGACCGTCTCCGAGCCCACCTGTTGCGCCCTCATGCGCAGACTTCCTTGGCGGACGATAGTCCCGGCCAAAAGCCGATCGCCTTTGTGCTTGGGAACGGCCACTGGCTCGCCGGTGATCATGCTCTCATCGACGGCGGCCTCGCCGCTGCGCATCACGCCATCGACGGGGATGGCCTCGCCCAAGCGTACTTCGAGCATGTCGCGGGGCTGGAGCGTGGCGATGGGTACCTCCGAGACACTGTCATCGTCGATGTTCACCAAATGTGCTGTCTTGGGCTGCAAGCCCATCAGGGCGCGGATGGAGGAAGCAGTGCCGTTCTTCGCCCGTTCTTCGAGCAGACGTCCTGTGAGCACGAAGCTGATGATCATCGTGGTGGAGTCGAACCAGGTGTGTTCGGCTCCCGTGAAGGTCAGATAGACGCTGAACAAGAAAGCAATGCCGGTGGAGAGGGCGACGAGGGTGTCCATGTTGGCCGAGCGGTGCATCAGCTGTCGCCATGCGACGATGTAGAACTGACGACCGCAGAGCATCATGCTTGTCGCAGCAAGCACCATGCATACGATGTCGTTAGTCAGATGGCTTCCGAGGTGAATCCAGTGCATGGAAAGCGTCATCACGGCGACGGCAAATAGCCACGACACGATGGTGCGCCGACGCAGGCTGACGAAAGCCTGACGGTGGATGTCCTCCACGTCGGTATCGTTGTCGATAATCAGCTCATAGCCTGCTGCTGCCACTTCGCGACGCAGGTCGTCAGGCGTGACTTTTTCGGGGTCGTAGTCCACCATGGCCGTACGGCCTGGCAGGGAGACGGCGACATCCGTCACGCCCTCCGTCTTGCGGAGGCGTTTCTCGACGTTGGCCGAGCAGGCGGCGCACATCATGCCCACCACGGGGAAGGTCTGGCGCTCGGTCATAGCGAAACCTCGTAGCCGCAGTCCTCGATAGTCTCCATCAACTCGTCCACGCTGACGGTCTCAGGGGTGAAATCCACCTCGACGAGGCCTTTTTCACGGTCGGCCTTGGCGTTGGCGACGCCTTCCATCTTGGTCAAAGCCTGTTCCACTTTCGCCTCACAATGGCTGCATTTGAGGCCTTTTACTGTTATGGTTTGTTTCATTGTCTGTTTATTATTGTTTCACATTTTCAGATTATGTTTACAGCGACGCCACCAAAATCTCTTTGATGTCCTGTTCGGTCAACGGCGCGTCGGGGTCATGTAATCAAAATTATGCATGATTCTATTTATGTTTATTGTTTACGTTTGTATGTCAATCTGTGGCAAAATTACAAATAATCCGCAAAACGGAGATAGGTTATGAGAAAAATTGTCTTACTTTGCGCCGTTTCCTTGAAGTCCAAAGAGTTTAAAAACGCCATCAATGATGCTTAGGCGACATACTCGCGAGCAGGTAAGTGCATTTCTGTTGGTCATACGTTCCTTCCCATTTCATAGGCTTGACGCATGGCGGGATGCCCTTCTATTTCGCCTTTTTCATACACGCCCTTCCCATAGATGACTCCGCGCTCCACCGAGCCGTCGAGACACTCCGCAAGTCCCCTGAGGCAGGCAAGGGTGGTGTCCATGACGGAGGCGGTGTCCTCGGCAGCCGTCATGATGTAGTAGAACTCCTTGTTGTGAAACTCCAACCATCGGGCCACGGTTCGGTCAATCAACGCCTTCAGCTGCGCGTCGATGGAGTAGAAATAGACAGGTGTAGCCATGACGATGACATCGGCTTGGAGCATCTTTTCCAATATCTCGGCCATGTCGTCGCGCACGGCACATTGTCCCTTGTGGTCGTTGCAGAAATAGCAGGCGCGGCAGTAGCCGATATTTTTCGCCGCTATGCGGATTTTCTCCACCGCGTGGCCGGCTTCCTGCGCACCGCGCATAAACTCATTGCAGAGCAAATCGGAGTTGCCGTTCGGTCGCGGGCTTCCCGAAAGAATCAAAACGTTTTTCATGTTTTTATTTGTTACCGAATGTCAAATATCTATATCCTATTTATTTTGAAATATTTAACTTTTGTCCTTTTCTATCATGGAGCAATACATCGTCTCTTGGCTGCTATCGCTTGCTTGTCGTCCATTATGCTATCGTACAAAGTTTGTTGCGATTCGCTGGGGTTCCTGCTCCGGCAGTCCTGAGGCCTCGCGCTCACGGGCGATGGCATGGATAAGGAAAGCCATGTTGCGACCCAGCACACGCATTGTCTGTAGTCCTTCTTCATCTTTCAAAACCTCCTCTGCTGTGTTGCCATGCACGGCATTCCAATAGCGGCTGGCAGCTATGGGCATCTCGCTGATGGTGAAATACTTGTTCAGCGTGTCGAGCGTCGCCGTCGTACCCATCCTTCGGGCCGAGACCACGGCAGCCCCCACCTTGAACCGCTTCTCGAACTGTGTGGAGAAAAACAGGCGATCGAGGAAGGAGATGAGTGTCCCGTTAGGTCCGGCATAATACACAGGCGAGCCGATGACTATTCCGTCGGCCTCCTCGAATTTCGCAGCCACCTCATTGACAAGGTCGTTGTCGAAAACACAGCGTCCAATCTCTCGGCATTTATGGCAGCCGATGCAGCCGCGAATATCTTTGTGGCCGACATGGACAATCTCCGTAGCCACGCCTTTCTGCTCCAGTATATCTGCCACCACGCCAAGGGCTGTAGCCGTACAACCCTTAGCGTGAGGGCTTCCATTAATCAATAGTACGTTCATATATCCAATTTGATGTATTCCACATTCATTTCAACTTGTCATATTGCTCATCCGTCACCGCCTCAAGCCACTCGTTGCTGCTGCCAGGCTGCATGTCGGTGTGGTATGTAAGGTGCTGCATCCAGCTGTCCTTGGCGGCGCCGTGCCAGTGCTTCACGCCTTCGGGGACGGCGATGACCACGCCGGGCTTCAGTTCCACAGGCTCCTTGCCCCATTCCTGATACCAGCCGCGACCGCTCACGCAGATGAGCATCTGCACGGCTCCGTGGTGGATGTGCCAGTTGTTGCGGCATCCTGGCTCGAAGGTGACGTTGCAAAGGCCGCTTTGGTCGAGAACGGCCAAGTAGCTGTTGCCCACGAAATATTGTGCGTAGGCTGTGTTAGGCTCGCCAAGCGGCCAGGGAGAGTTGAGAGTTGAGAGATTAGAGTTGAGAGTTGAATCACCATCAACCACCATAGCGATGGCAGCCTCGGCGCGAGAGGCTTCAGACAGGAGGCCGTTGGCTTTCAGTGCAGCAGGGATGGCGTTGAGCTGTTCTTGCGTCAAACCCATATTCAAGGCGCCGCGCACGTGGGCCTGCAACTGCGGCATCACGTTCTCCAATCCGCTCAAAGCGCTGACGGTGATGAGTTCGCGGTCGGCGAAGGTAAGGTTGTCGCGGGCAAAGATGTCGCCGAAAAGATGGGCTTTCAGGTAATAGTCCTCAGCAGGGCAGAACTTGTAGTTGAACGGCTGTCCGGTGACTTGGGTCTGCACCTCGGTGCCTTGCTTCAAGGCGTCGTAGTCGCTCGGCAACGGCGAGGCGTCCACGCCTTCGAGGGTGGTCTTGCCTTCGGCATGGCGTTGGTCAATCACCTTTTGCAAGGTGCCCAAAGCGTTCAGCGAGCGCGGAAAGCCAGTGTAGGCATAGAGTTGCGAGAGCGCCTCTTTCACTTGGCTGACCGTCAGGCCGGCATCCAGACCCTCGTTGATGGATTCCGCAAGTTTTCCGAGATTTCCTTGCGCTTCGTAACAAGCAATTGCACTTATACATGATGCCTGCTTTTCGTTGAATGTCAAGTTGTTCATGTCTTTTTTAGTCTTGTCAGTTGTATTGTTGCAAGCAGCCATAAGAACCGCCGAGCAAATTACTAATATCGTTTTCTTCATATTTTATAATCTTATATTAAGCCTCTCCAACCCATGAACATTTTGGTCACTTCGCCGTCGTGATGGTCGAAAAAGAGGCTCTTGTGTTTCTCTATGATTTGTTCGCGTGACATATATTCGGCGGATTTACTTTCGGGTGCAAAGTTACAAAAAATCTGTGAGATATATACTTATTAGGCCGTTTTTTGTGCTTTTAATGTGTCGCTTTCAAATACTGCAAGTCGCCGTACCAATACGAGGCCGTACATCCGCCGTCGATAAGGAGGTCGGCACCGCTGATGAAACGGCCGCGGCTGCTCATCAGGAACTCGGCTAAGTCGCCCACCTCGTCGGGTGTGCCGGCTCGGCGGGCAGGCATCCCTTTAATCATGTTCAGGTAGCCGTCCTTGCGCGGACCGTGCAGTTCATCATTGGCCAATGGCGTGATGATAATGCCGGGCGAGATGCTGTTGACCGTGGCTCCTCTCCTACCCCAACGTGTGGCCTCGTACATCACCCTCAAAACGTTGCAACGCTTGGAATATTGGTACGCTTTCAGCGTGTCGGTAATCTCGCGGAGGAAAGGAAGTTCCAATAGTTTGTCGCACGGAGTCATGGCCAAGGCATCGTTCTGTTCCTGTGGCAAGGCTGGCAGACGGTGCCCGCTCTGCGAGGAGATGATCACACCCGAACCGCCCTCGGCGATGACCTTGCCGAACTCCTCCAACAGAACGCTCGTGCCGTAGAGATCGACTTGCAGGATGCGCTCGACGGGGGCTTGCGAGGGCGAAACGCCAGCCGCGTTGATGAGATTGTGGACTTCGCCTTTGCTTTGGGCGTAGTTCACCAAATTGAGGATGGAGGCCTTGTCGCCAAGGTCGCATTGGAAGGTCGAGCATTCAAAGCCCGCATTATCGAGGGTGTTGGCGGCGGCTTCGGCATTGGCCAAGCTGTAGTCGGCCAAAACGACATGCTTTTCAACGCCCACGCGGCGCACAATGGCTTGTCCGATGCTTCCCGCTCCGATGAGGACTGCTACTTTTTTCATTGCTTATCGATTTAAATTTGCCGCAAAATAACGAAAAATCCGAAAAACGGGGCTTTCCATTTTTGCGGATTTTGTTTCAAAATTCGGATAAATTCAAGCGTGAATGCCAAAACTACCCGGTTTCCCGATATTCACTTGGTGTCATACCTGTCTCTCGACGGAAGTACCTGGAGAAAAAACTGGCACTTTGAAACCCTAACTGATAAGCAATATCACACACTGGTATGTCACTGTGTTTGAGCATCACCTGCGCACGAAGGACGCAGTTGGCATCCAACCAGTCCATGACACTCTTGCCCGTTTGCTGTCGGATGACAGCTGACAAATGGTTAGGGGTGATGCACACCTTTTGCGCATAGGCTTTCACATTACGCGGCAACGGGTCGTTTAGTCCCAATAGTTCCAAAAACCGCTGCACAATCTGTTCCCCACGCGACAATGCGGCAATGTCCGATTTGGTCGTGTCTGCTCGCAACTGCATCAAATCATACATCAAAGCAATTTGCAGGTGCTCAATCGTATGTTGGTTATAGCAGCTGCGCACCACCTGCCAGACCAACTCAATATAACTCTGTATCCTGCTAAAATCCTCGACTTTAAGATGAAGAAGCGCACATTTGTCAAAACCGACAGGCAGATGTTGATTGCAACAAAATGACTAATCTTGAGAAATCTGCAATTCAGGCAAAGGCTTGGATTGTGGATTTTTTATAACTTTGCATCGAGGAATTCAACGAGCAAAATATCATCATCGACAATAGTCTCAATCGCATCGCGGAGGCGGGTGTGGAAAGCTATGTTACTATCCTTTTTACTTTGCACATTCATGTACCAACGAGCGGAGTTTCTCGAATACGTGGCGTACATGACTGATTCCTTCGGTTTCTTTCTGGTTCACCCATTGCTCTTGAACCTCGCTCTGGCGGGCGGTGGTGACGAAATCGGACACTTCCTCACGCGAGAGACGACGGACGGTGCAGCCCTCATTGCTTAGTTGCTGCAGCAGCCCGTCGTAACTCTGATCCATCGTCTTACCCATCGCCTTGTAGGTCTTGTCTGCCGCACGCTCGATGGCTCGCCTGTCCCTTACGGGCAGGGCATTCCATCGGTCAAGGTTCATCGCCACTAAATAGATGTGACCTAACCAAAGTTCCTGCGACACCAACAGATGAGGTGCAGCCTTGTGAGCGCCGATGTCCCATCCGCTGTCAATGTTCACCATGATGCCGTCAATGGCACCGGAGCGCAGCGAATCAGTCACTTGCTGTCCCCAACCGATGCGTTTGTTCCTTGCTCCTGCATTTTCCAGATAGCTGACATGCCAGAAGCTGGCGGTGCGCCATGTCTGCCCCCGCAGTCCGTTGAGGTCTGCCATCGGTCTGCGGCTGTAGAAGCCCACGGGATAGCCCGTAGCCACCAGCACGGGGTGGATGCCCGCACGGTGCAGTTCCTCCGTCAGTTCAGGAATGGTCTTGTAGGCTTTGCGGATGAGTGCCATCTGCTGCTTGCCTGAAGGCCCCGCGAGGAAACTCTTGAACAACTGGTGCAGCGGCATCTGCCGACTGTCATATTCTGGCACCACCGTGGCCATGTCGGCTTTCAGGCCTTCGCTCACCGTCTCGTAAGCATCATAGCTCGACGCGATTTCGCCGTTCCAGTGGTCGTCGATACGGATGCGCCCCTTGCTTTCCTGCTCCACAAGGCGGAAGAATCGCTCTGTCACCTGCGTCCGCATGTTGCCCAGCGGTTCATGGTCGGTGAAAGTCAGTGTCTGCGCCTGAAGCGAAGCCGTGACAATCAGCATTGAAAGTAGTGCAACGATTCTCATTATGACTAAAGTTCAACTGTGTGTTCCTGCCCCTTTATAGTATAAACAGCCTTTGCTAATGGTGCAATGTATAGGACAGCCATATCATCGAGGCTGTCACGATAATAAGCATTGCGGAGATGGGGATGCTGTTCAAGGAAGCGCTCCTTGGCAGTGTCATCACTCACTAATTTGCCGGTAACACGCACCCATGTCATATCCCGTTTCAGTGCAAGCAACTCGAATTTGCCATTAGCGTCGAGATGCTTGAATACATTTTTTGATTTGGACGTGGTGATATAGAGCTTCCCGTCAATAATTGCCACAGAACTGAAGGCCCTCACATGGGGCTGGTCGCCTTCAACTGTTGCTAAAGAGTAGTATCCAGCTTCCTGAATAAATGTACAGAGTTCTTGAATATTATCCATTTGTTGATTGTTTGTTTGTGCTGCACCGCCGCCATGTGCTCCTGCAAGGTTGCTGCCAAACACGAATATCTCATTCGGCTTCAACTCCGTTATTCTTTCGGGTGTATATTGTCTGTCGTACATACTTTCTATCATTATTTGCAACAAAAACCTTTTCCCATCACCCAAACAGCATTGCCTTCATCTTTTCCTGACTTTGACTATGCGCCACCCAGGTTTCGCGCACGCGTGCGCATGAGGCTCACTCCTCCAGCAACGGTCGTATTTTCTCCTGCTGAGGCATCGTGTAGAGGCGTTCCGAGTAGGA
>FLNX01001116.1_pt1 | contig 79739 bp, 58 predicted proteins | sample 1140341 | NCBI WGS metagenome assembly FLNX01 (sample SAMEA3878208, study PRJEB12797) | bioreactor metagenome | biome: Moose rumen | place: Sweden | collected 2011-10
CGCCGTCTTTGCCCCGGGGGACATGCCCCCCGCCATAGCTGAGTCTTACGGCGGGGATCCGGGCTGACAGATCCCCGGATCCGGCGGCGGGGGCCAACAGCCCCGGCACCCGGGATCGGACAGTGTTTTTTTTGGTACGAACTGGAGATAGAAGAAAATGAAAGCAAACGGAACCTGTATTGTCTGCGGCAAGAGCAAGCCCGCCGCCATGATCTGCCCCCACTGCGGCAGCAGCCAGATTGCGGCAGTCCTGGAGCAGGAGAAGGAACTGATGCGCATGCACGGGATTGAGGATGTCTATGATCTCTCGGACAAACTCTCCTCCGCCGGCATGGCTGCGGTGATTGCGGTCCTGGACACTGAGATCCGGCAGATGGATGCCCTGGATGAGCTTCTGGTAAAGGATGAGGATATGGATCCCGCAGCCCTGGAGGGTGCAGATCCCGGATCTGAGAAGGCTTTCCAGGAGCGCCTGGGAACCCTCACCCTGGAGGGCAGGGATATGCTGATGACCAAACTCGATGAGATCATCGTCTTACTGAACACCGGCAACCGCCTCCTGGACGGGATCTGCGGGGGCAGGCTCTGTCCGGAGCTTCCCCGGATCACAGCCGGGAGCCTGGAGCAGGATTTTCAGGATGAGGAGAAGAAGCGCCGGATCATGAAGGCGGTGGCTCTGGGGGATAGCCTGACTGAGGATGAGTTCCTGTGCCTGCTTCTGGGGGAGCCAGGTGAGCAGGTGGACCGTGTCCTGGCCCGGGAGACCGGGGAGTGCTGGCCTATGGATCCGGACTACCTGGAGAAGGAGCCGGAGGTGGCGATCTGCGGTTACCTGAAGCAGTGCGTCCGGATCACCGGGGAACTCCTGTGCCGGATGAGCCTGGATCTGGCGGAGCTGGACGGTGATCCTGACGGGGAAGATGCCGTTTTGGAGACGGAGTCTGCCGGGGATGATGCCGATCAGGAGCCCCAGGCTGCCGGGGAGGCTGAGTCCGGGGACTGACCGGATGTGCTGCCCCGTCCCCGGGACGGCTCCGGATCCGGGAAACTCCGGGCCGGGTGGCGCTCCCGCCTTCTTTCGGCCGTCACCGGGTTGCTGCCGGGCCGGATCGGATCCCGGTATCTTCCGGGAGATCCGGGGTGCCCGGCAGCCCCGATGTCAGACAGTCATGTTCAGAAGAGGATTTGCCCATGTCCGTCACCAGGATTAATGACGATTTCCGGGCCCGGCTGAACCGTACCCGGATGTCCACGGAAAGCGGTGCGGTGCCGGATCTCACCGGGATCACCGTGGGTCCGTGCCAGATCAGATCCCGGCTGCCGGTGTGCTCCGGGGAGGCTGATATCTATCTGGCTTCCTGGGACGGGGGCGGCGGAGAGGGCGGATCCCAAGAGTATGTGCTGAAGCTCTACCGCCGGAAGGGCTCTCTGGATCCGAAGGTGGTGGCCAAACTGAAGGATCTCCGGAGCCCCTGGGTGGCCCCGGTGCTCCTGACCGGAGAATATGAGGGGCACCAGTATGCGGTCCGGCCCTACTATCCCGGTCCCAACCTGGGGGAGGTGCTGCGCTCCGGGGAGTGCTTTTCCCCGGATGAACTCAGGAAACTGATCATTCCCTCAGTGAATGAGGGGCTCAGGGCCATCCATGAACTGGGGATCCTGCACCGGGATCTGAAACCAGCCAACCTGATCCCCGATCCGGAGGGGGAGCATATTCTTCTGACGGATTTCGGGATCAGCGCAGACTCCGGGGGACAGACCCTGGTGGTCGGTTCAGGCTCCCTGACTCCGGGATATGCCGCCCCGGAGGTTGTCCATGGCGTCTTCAGCCTGAGCTCGGACTACTTTGCTTTCGGGATCACTGTCTATGAGCTGCTCACGGGACACACCCCCTTTGCCGGCAGCGCCGCCTCTGAGGAGGAACTGTCCCGGCTGACCATGATCAGCACCATCTCCTTTCCGGAGAATTTCCCCCCGGATCTTAGGGATCTGGTGCTGGGTCTGACTTACCGGGATATTTCCGGCCGCCACGATCGGGACAATCCCAACCGGCGGTGGGGCTATGAGGAGGTCCAGTGCTGGCTGGAGGGCAAGCCACGGCCGGTGCCCGGGGCGGCCGGCGCCAGCTCGGGCCGGACCATGGAGACGCTGCCCTATACTTTCATGGGGATCCGGCACACCTCGGTGCCGGAGCTCTGCCGCTCCCTCCTGCTGCATCCGGAGGCGGGCCTCAAGGAGCTGGGCCGGGGGATCCTGTCCTATCATTTCTCCCTGCTGGATCCGGAGATGGGGCAGCTGTGCCGTCAGGCCGCCGAAAGGCTTGAGTCTTCCCCCGACGGCGGGGATCCGGGGATTGTCTGCGAGCTGGCATACCGGCTGGCTCCGGAACTGAGGATGCTGTGCGCCGGCGGGGAGGAGTTCGGGAGCCTGGAAGAGTTTGGCAGCCGGGCCGTGGATGCGGCTCTGGCCCTCCGTCTGGCCGGAGGGGAGGACGGCAGCGGATCCGGGGGAGCGGATCCGGGGAAGGATCGGGAGATCTTCCTGGCAGCCCATGCCTTTGCCGCCGGATCCCTGGGGGATTTTTATGCCCGGGAGGTGCTCGGGGATCCAAATCTGGCTGAACTGCTCCAGCAGATCCGCAGCCAGGCTGCGGCCCTGGGATGCGGCCGGAATGAGACGGTGCTGCTTTTCGGCTATGCCGTTTCCGGGAACTCCCGGATGGCCGCCGGTGGACGGATTTATGAGAGCCCGGCAGACTTTGCCCGGGCCATGGATGAGCTGGCATCCCGGGATCCGGGGGCCTTTCTGAAGTTCACCGGGGAGATCCGGGAGGAGCTGGCCTTTTATGTCCGGGCCTTCGGGGGAAAAGAATGTGCCGCAGCGGTCCAGGGCGTCCTTGACCGCTATTCCCGGGCGGAGTTCGGCGACGGGGACTACTTCTTCCTGGACGGCGGAGACATGATCCGCAGTATTGATGCGCTGCCGTCTGATCGCCGGGGCTATGTGGTGCGGGATCTGCTGCTCCGCTACCGGGACGCCTTGAAGAGTGTCTGCCGGCAGGTGTGGATCCGGGACTGGTGCAGGGAGCTGGAGGAGAGAATGGCGCAGAGTGTGATGCTGGGGGATCGGCTGTTTCCGTCCCGGGAAGATCTGGCTTCGTTTCTGGAGGAGATGCTGGCGGGGATCCGGGAGCAGCCGGGGTATTTCCGGGATTTCGTGGGCTTCCATGAGCGGGAGATCCGGGAGCTGATGCGCCACGGGGATCTGAAGGATCTTCTGGAGCGGGTGCTGCGGGCCGCCGGGGACGTGGTGAGCCTTGACTACCTCACCTTCCCGTCCTCAGAAGATGCCGCCGGCTATCTCCGGGATCTGACAGCGGGTGAGAGGGACCGGCCCGGCAGGATCCGGGATTTTGTCACGGTGCACCGGCGTGCCCTGGAAGCCCTTTCAGGAAACCCGGTGCTGGGGCCGGAGATCAGGGGCCTTATGGATCTGGCCTCCCGGAGGGCTGAGCCGGGCACCATCAGCATAGCCGGCACCCGGTATCCGGAGCTCCTTCTGGGGGAAACCATGAGGTTCGGCACTTTCCGCCAGTCCCGAAGCGGATCCCCGGAGCCCATTGAGTGGCTGGTGGTCCGGCAGGAGTCCGGCATGATCCTTTTGCTGAGCTGCCGCGGGTTGGAAACTGCCTCCTTCCATTCCCGGGACGAGGCTGTGGACTGGGAGCACTGTGATCTGCGCCGGTGGCTGAACAGCTCTTTTCTGACGGCGGCCTTTTCCCCCGGGGAAAGGGCCCGGATCCGCCACTCCGTGCTCCAGAATCCCGGTAACCGGGAAAAGGGGATCCCCGGGGGCAGTGTAACGGAGGATCAGATCTTCTGCCTGAGCCTGGAGGAGATCCGTGACCTGGGACTGAAGAATGCCCAGCGGATCTGCCAGGGCACTGACCTGGCTGTCAGCCGCGGCTGCCGGGTGGGGGTCAGCGGGGGATCCTTCTGGTGGCTCAGGAGCCCAGGGGGACTGGAGAACAAGGCCGCCGGCGTCAGTGAGAACGGGGCTGTCAGCCCCGGGGGCAACGCCGTCAGCTATCCCTTCGCCCTGGTGCGCCCGGCTCTGTGGATCTGTCGGGATCCGGACCAGCCTTAAGGCGCGGGGCCTGCCACGGGCGGACCGGGTGAATGAGCTCCCTTCCGGATCCCGGCACGGGCAGGAAGGCTTTTGCAGGGCCGGATACGAAAGGTGAAGTCTGTGCTCACGGAAATGCCGGACGGGATCTCTGAGGAGCATGATGAGATCCGGATGCGCGTACAACTTGGAGGAAAGGCCATGCGCCATAAGAAGTTTGCCACCAACATCCTGATCCTGGGGAAAAGCGGGGCCGGGAAGTCAACCCTGGTCAACTATCTCTACGGTCAGGAGGTTGCCCTGGCCAAGGCGGGAAGGCCGGTGACCGCCAGGGGACTTCACCGCCACCATCCTTTCATGTTCCGGAACATGGAGATTGTGGTCTGGGACAGCTGGGGCCTGGAGCCGGACAAGGCCGGGGAGTGGCTGGAAAACCTCAAGGACGAGCTGGCCCGCACCGGGCGCAATCCCGATGTGAAGGACTGGATCCACACGGTGATCTACTGCTATGACGCCAAGCAGTCGCGGCTGGACGACTTTGAGCGGACCCACATTCTGGACGGGATCATTGCTGAGGGCTACCCCCTGATCTTTGCCATGACCAAATGGGGGCTGTGCTCCGAGGCGGAGAAGAAGGCAGCCCATGAGGTCCTGGGGACCAGCTATCCTGACGCCCCCAGGATTGAGATCGAGTCTGTCAGCAAAAAGCTCCGAAACGGCCGGGTCACGGCGACTGCCGGCAGAAAGGAGCTGTTCCAGGAGATCTGCCAGAACCTGAGGAAAAACCTTTTCCAGCACCTCATCAGCAACATGCGGTCTTCCATGGCCCAGGCCCTGGAGGAGGCCAAGAGATCCTCCATGGAGTATTTTGACGATGAGGCCGGCTTCTTCACCGTCTACAGTGAGGATCTGAACCGGAAACTGAACCGGCACTCGGCGGACTGCTACAAAAGCCGCTGCCAGGAGGTGTACCGGATCTTTGAGGAGAATTCCCTCCAGATCAACAGCCTGTGCAAAAACGTCATTGAGGGCTACACGGGTCTGGATCTTAAAAAGTGCGGCATAGAGTTTGCCAGCCTCATGGCTGACGAGCAGCTCACCCCCGCGGATGCCTGGGACGGCTCCTTTGCCGAGTATGTGGCCACCCTGGTGCTGACCGTCCTCACCGGCGGCCTGTTCTCCATGTTTTGGCGGAAGGATCTGTACCGGGACAAGTATGCCGAGGCCCTGGACCGCCTGCACCGGGAGGTCACCGGCAGGCTGGATAACTTCTTCGCCTCCATTGAGCGTGACGAGGCGGGGGTCAGGGATCGACTGAACCGGCTGATCCGGGAGGATGACACCATCCGGTGGTGACGGTGCCTGGCAGATCTGCCATCCGCTATCAGGGGTGCGGGCAGGACAGGATCGTCCGGACAGATCGCAGCGGTGCAGCGCACGCCGGGCGGGGCCGGACAGAACAGAACAGAACAGACAGGACAGGCCATAACAACGTAGGATCTGCCGGTCAGTCAGGGGCAGGATCCTCCGGCTGGGGAGGGCAGGGAAGACGGGACATAGGATCATGCAGGGAGGACCTTTTCCGCACCCGATCTTCCGGTGCTGGTGGCGGTCAAATTCCGGAAATGTCGGTCAGCGCACAAAAAACTTTACTTTGGAATTGAGTTTTGGCATGATAACTCAACTTTTTTTCACTCAGAGGCTATATGTCCAAGGAAGACAGCATAGAAATGCAGGGAACCATTATTGAGACCCTGCCCAATACCACCTTCAGAGTCCAGCTGGACAACGGTCACGAGATTGTGGCCCACATTTCCGGCAAGATGAGAAAGAACTACATCCGCATCCTCACCGGTGACAAGGTGACGGTGCAGCTGACCCCTTATGATCTCAGCAAGGGCCGCATTGTGTTCAGAGCCCGCTGAGCATCTCCGGCTGAAGCCGGGCTCCCCCGGTCTGCCGTCCATGGTTTTCCCCTGATCCCCTGAAGATCCCGCCTTACGGCTGATCCCTGCTGTGCCCGTCCGCTGACCGGGCGCAGGCGGCTTTCTGTGCCTGAACCCAGGCCCTGTCCGCAGGTCTTCGGATCCTGCTCCGGGTCTTCACACCGTGACCGCATCCGGCGTCCCCGGAGGCTGTGTCTCCGTCTGCCTTTTTCCCCCGGTAACTGTTAAAATACATGTCCTGTCACGGGATTGCCTTCCGCATTCCCCGGGGGATCTGATCCGCCTTTTGGGCGCCGGATCTGCCCGTGGGTGCGGCGGGGATCCCGGCATGTGTTTTTCCCGGGGGTGAAGATGATCCTGATGGCTGAAGGCGGCAACAAACTGGAAAGGCTCAGCGGTGCGAGACGGATTTTTGAGTCCGCCTTCATCATCCTTCTCTTTATCTCACTCTTTCTGCTGCTGGCCCTGTGGTCCCATGACCCCGCTGATCCCGGCTGGTCCCAGACTGCCGCTCCCGGGGCCCAGATCCGGAACCTCATGGGCTCTGTTGGCGCCCTGGTTGCCGATCTGCTGTTCTTCCTCCTGGGCTGGGGCGCTTTCCTGATCCCCCTGACGGTGATCTATGTGGGCTTCTGCCTCTTTGTCCGGCGCTTCAACATTTTTGACGTGGATTTCTTCACCCTGGGGCTCCGGATCCTGGGCTATGTGATGATGATCTGCTCCACCCTGGCCCTGGTGAGCATGAATGTGGAGCACGGGGACTTCCTGTCCGGGGGCGTGGCTGGCAACATTCTGGCCGGGGTGACCATCGGCAGCCTGGGAGAACTGGGGGCCTCAGTGCTGTTCCTGGCGCTTCTGGTGTGCTCGGTGCCCCTGTTCACCGGGATCTCCCTGCTGTCCCTGTGCGACGCCGTGGGCGGGCTGTTCTTTGCCGCTGTGTACCACCGGGCATGGAAGGAGCGGCGCAAGGCGGAGATGCAGCTGGAGGCCAACCGCCAAAGCCGCATCTTCCTGGCGGAGGCTGAGGAGGGCGGTGAGGACTCTGGAGAGCCCACGGTGTTTGATCCGGAGACCGGCTTTGCGGTGTACCTCCGGGATGATGCGGAGATCCGCTATGCCGGCTCCACCTCCTACGATGATGATGACTACCCCCTGCTGAAGAGCGAGGTGAAGGAGCGCGCCGGGAGCCGGGGAGGATCGGCCGCTCCGGCCGCCTCCGGTGTTGGCGCCGTATCGGCGGGTGTCCCGGGCGGTGATGTGGCGGGTGTCCCTGGCGGCACCATGGCAGGCGGGATCACGGGATCGGTTGCCGGTGCTGCGCCTGCGGGAGCCGTGGCCGGCGCCGTGTCTTCCGGGGAGGCGGCCTCCGCCCCGGGGGCAGCCGGCACCTTTTCCCCGGCGCCGGCAGTTGCCGCCGCCGCAGCCGTTTCTGCTGCTCCTGCCGACTCCGGCCGGATCATGTCTTCGGGATCAGCCGCACCGGTCTCAGGGATGGCCATGGAGTCTGGCGAACCAGATCGGGCAGAGCCTGATCCCTGGGCTGATGAGCTGGACATTCCCCTGGGGGACATGGGGCGCTTCACCTCCTCCGGATCTTCGGAGCCTGAGGTTGCTGCCACTGCCTCCGCCGCCATGCGGACCGGGAGATCCCCTGATCGGGATGGCGTGGTGACCACCGATCTCCCGGGGGCACCTTCTGCTGTTGCCTGGAGTGCCGGCGCCGGATCGGCCGCTGACAGCGCCTTTGCCGGTGACAGTTCTTCCCCGGACGGTGGCAGCTCTTTTGACAGCTCTGATTTTTGGGCCCCTCTGGAGGAGGACAGCGCCGCCGGTGGCGTCCCTTCCGGCAGGGCAGGGGAGAATGACGGCGCCGATCCCGCCCCCTGGGCTCAGGATCCCCGGAGTTCCTCCGGCCCTGTTCCCGGATCGTCCCCATCTGCCGCCGGCACTGCCTCGGACACCCCGCCGGAGATCTCCTTCCGGGGCCTGCCCTCCGGCGATCCGGAGCCGGACTTTGATCTGTCCTCCGGGGACTCCGGCTTTGCCGCTGCCGGGGCTGAGAACTCTTCCGCCTCTGCCTCCGGCGGCGGCTTCAGTGTGGCTTTCCCTTCCCGCTCCTCCCTGGATGACGGGAGCCAGCAGGTGTCCCGGAACACCGGCTCCTTTGCCGGGGATGACACCGGCAACGCCATCTTGGCGGCGGAGGCCATGGATCTGGATGACATTCCGGACTTCCTGCCTCCCGGCCAGAAGTCGGTTCTGGACGATGACTACAACTCCCGGAGCCTGTCTTCCGGTGCTGGTCCGGCCCCGGTTTCCGCCGCCGGCCATGCCGCCGGGGCAGCACCCGGGTTCCCGGGATCCTCCGGCTCCGCCGGTACTGTCCGGACCGACGACTACTTCACCTCCCTGCATGAGGAGATCACCCCGGATCTGCTGTTCCGCCTCCGGGGCACTTACAACCCCCATGATCTCCCTTCGGTGGAGCTGCTGGATCCTGTACCTCCCAAACCCTCCCGGATGACCCAGGAGGAGATTGACCTCCTCAGCCGGATGATCGAGGAGAAACTCAGTGAGTACCGGATCTCGGTGACCGTGTCCGGCGCAGCCGTGGGCCCGGTGATCACCCAGTTCCATCTTACCCTGTCCCCGGGCACCAAGGTGTCCAAACTGGTGGGGATCCGCAACGATCTGGCCCGGGTGCTCATGGTGAAGTCCGTCCGGGTGGTGGATGTGATCCCCGGAACCTCCTATGTGGGTCTGGAGATCCCCAACCCCAAGCGCCAGACGGTGTATTTCCGGGAGCTCTTGGACAGCGACAATTTCCGGAGCAGGAAGGATCGGCTCACCTGCGGTCTGGGGTGCGATGTGGTGGGCAAGCCCCAGGCCATGAACCTGGCCAAGATGCCCCATCTGCTGGTGGCCGGAACCACCGGCTCCGGCAAGTCGGTGGGTGTCAACGGCATGATCCTGTCCATGCTCTACAAGTCCACCCCGGATGATCTGCGGATGATCCTCATTGATCCCAAAATGCTGGAGTTCTCCTCCTATGAGGGGATCCCCCACCTGCTGACCCCGGTGGTGACGGACATGAAGGATGCCACCAGCGCCATCCGGTGGTGCGTGGGGGAGATGGAACGCCGCTACCGGCTCATGTCCCGGATCAATGTGAAGAACTTTGACGGCTACAATGAGAAGGTGCTGCTGGCCATCCGCAACCGGGAGCCCATTCCGGATCCCCTGTGGGAGCCCACAGCCCAACTGTCGGACAAGCGCCCTTATCTGGGCAAACTGCCTTACATTGTCCTGGTCATCGATGAGCTGGCGGACATGATGATGCAGATCGGCAAGAAGGTGGAGGAGCTCATTGCCCGTCTGGCCCAGAAGGCCCGGGCCGCCGGGATCCACATGATCATTGCCACCCAGTCCCCCCGGGCGGATGTGCTCACGGGCATCATCAAGAGCAACATTCCCTCCCGGATGTCCTTCACCGTGTCCAGCCAGCTGGAGTCGCGGATCATCATTGAGCAGACCGGCGCCGAGTCCCTGCTGGGCAACGGTGACATGCTGTTCTCACCCACAGGATCCAACACGCCCATGCGTATTCACGGCGCCTATGTGTCCGGAGGGGAGATTGACCGGATTGTGGACTTCTGGAAGAGCCGGGGCACCCCGGAGTATGTGGACAACATCCTGGACGACGAGGTCACCGAGGAGAATGCCCTGCCCAGTGAGAAGACTGAGGTCCAGGCCCGGACTGCCGCTGCCGGCAAGGACGAGCTGTTTGATCAGGCAGTCAGGGTGATCCTGGAAACCCGGCGGGCCTCAACTTCAGTGCTCCAGACCAGGATGGGGATCGGCTATCCCCGGGCCTCCAAGCTGATTTACGAGCTGGAGGAGGCGGGTCTGATCTCCCAGCCCATGAACCAGGCCGGCAAGCGCAAGGTGCTGATTGACGACAGTTACCTGGAGCAGCTGGAACATTGACGCTCCGGGAGGGAGCTGCGCATCCCGGATCTGCCGATCCGGCGCCCGGCCTGCTCCCGTCCCTCTTTTTCTTTTCCTTATTTTTCCGCCCCGGCGCCGGGAGATCCGGCTTTGGGGCCTGATCATGCAGGAGATGAGTTATGTTATTCCTCCGCCGTCTCTTTTACGCCGCTCTGCTGGCCGGCACCTTCCTGATCTCCGGATCCCCGGCCCTGGCCGGATCCCCGTCTCCCGAGGCGGCCTTCAGCGCCCGGATGGCAGATCTCCACGGTCTGGATGCGGTCTTTGTCCAGGAGGTTTACGACGAGGACGGCCTGGAGCTGGAACGCTCTGAGGGCCGGTTCAAGCTGAACTCCGACACCTCCTCCTTCCGCATTGACACTGTCAAGCCCGAGGAGAGCCAGCTGGTGTGCAACGGCAGGGACGTGCACTACTATGAGAAGTCCCTGGATCAGGTGACGGTTTATTCCATGGAGGAGCTCCGGAAATCCTCCCCTTTCTGGATCGTCCTGGATCGGAAGAGCCGAGATTTCAGCCAATTTACAATTGAATCCCCCTCCCGGGATGTGTTCCTGGTGGCGGAGCGGGACCGGAAGGACGGCAGCGTCTACCGCCTGGCCTTTGACGAGGAGGGCCTCTCAACAGTGGAGTCCCGGGATCCCGGCGGCCAGCGGGCGGTGTACAAGCTCACCGGCAGGAAGTTTTACCGCACCGTGCCCTCGGTGGAGTTTGTGTTCCTCATGCCCGAGGGCGTCACCGTGGATGATCGGCGCTGACATGGACAACGAACTTTTTGCCCCGGCTCCGGCTGCCGCCGCCCCGGATCCCTCCCCGGCCCGGGAGTATGCGGGTGATGAAGGCTCCGGCGCGGGTGACAGCACAGCCGGCGCCGCCGGTGACAGCCTCCTCTTTGCCCCCCTGGCCGCCCGGATGCGTCCCCGGACATTGGAGGAGTATGCGGGCCAGAGCCATATCCTGGGTCCCGGGCGTCCCCTGCGGCGGGTACTGGAGTCCGGCGCCTGCCAGTCCATGGTCCTGTGGGGCCCTCCGGGCACCGGGAAGACCACCCTGGCGGAGATGATGGCCTCCCGGGCCCGGGCCGCAGTCCGGAAGATCTCCGCCGTCACCTCCGGGATCAAGGATATCCGGGAGGCGGTGGAGGCGGCCCGGAAGAACCGTCTGGCCGGTCAGCGCACGGTGCTCTTTGTGGATGAGGTCCACCGGTTCAACAAGTCCCAGCAGGACGCCTTCCTGCCCTTCATTGAGGACGGCACCATCTTCTTCATCGGTGCCACCACCGAGAACCCCTCCTTTGAACTGAACAGCGCACTGCTGTCAAGGCTTCGGGTCTATGTGCTCAAGTCCCTGACCCGGGAGGAGATCCTCTCTGTGATCACCCGGGCCCTGGAGCATGATCCCTGGATCCGGGAGCGGCACCTGGTGTTCCAGGAGGGTGCCCTGGAGTGCCTGGTGGACTTCTCCTGCGGGGACGCCCGGCGGGCCCTGAACTTCCTGGAGGCCCTGGGGGATCTGGCGGAGACCGGGGAGGACGGCACCGCCGCCGTCACCTTGGATCTGGTGCGCCAGGTTCTGGGCCGGCGCCCGGCTGCCTACGATCGGAAGGGGGAGCAGTATTACAACCTGATCTCAGCTCTGCACAAGTCCGTCCGGGGATCCTGTCCTGATGCCGCCCTTTACTGGTATGCCCGGATCCTGGAGGGCGGCGGGGATCCCCTCTATGTGGCCCGGCGTCTTCTGGCCATTGCCTCGGAGGATGTGGGCAATGCGGATCCCAACGCTATGCGGGTGGCCCTGAACGCCTGGGACTGCTTTGAGCGGGTGGGGGCGGCCGAGGGGGAGCGGGCCATTGCCCAGGCCCTGGTGTACCTGGCTGCCGCCCCCAAGAGCAATGCGGTGTACCTGGCCTGGCATGCCGCCCGGGAGGCCGCCGCTGCCTCCGGGGAGCTGGAGGTGCCCATGCACCTGCGCAACGCCCCCACGGCGCTGATGGAGGAGCTGGGCTACCACAAGGGCTACCGCTATCCCCATGACGAGCCCGGGGCCTACGCCGCCGGGGAGACTTATTTGCCCCCGGAACTGGGGCAGGTGTCCTTCTACCAGCCCACCGATCGGGGCACTGAGGCCAGGATCCGGCAGAAACTGGCGGAGCTCAGGGCCCTGGATGAGGCGGCTGGTTCCGGATCCCCGCCGGACTCTTCTTCTTCCCCGTCCTCACCCTCTGGTGCCTGACAACACTCCACTCCCGGGCGGGGCAGCCCCTTTCCTGCCGGGCCCCCGTATCTTTCACGGGGCGGAGTGACCGTGTCCTTTTCCGGCAGTGGTGACTGTGCCTCTTTTCCCGGCAGGGAGGCCGTGTGCTTTTCCGGGGCGACTGATCGTGCACCTTCGTGGCAGTGTGACAGTGCCTTTCCCGGCGGGGTAGCAGTGACCTTTCCCGGCCGGGGCGGTGGCATTCTCACGTCATGCTTCCGGGATCTCCCCCGGGTGGATCTGCTGCCTCATCCCCTCTGCCTCCCGCTTCCCGGGGCCGTCCTTTCTCCGCCGGGGATCCAAAAATTTCCTCCGGTTTTCCCCGTGTTCGGCTGGGCTTTTTCTGCTAAAATGACGCCTGTCAGATTTTTCGTTTTTTCCGTTCTTTCCCCCTTATGATTGATCCAAAATATTTCCGGTCAGACATGCAGGAGGCCGCACAGCGCCTTGCCACCCGTAACTTCACTCTGGACACCCAGATGCTCTCCTCTCTGGAGGAGCAGCGCCGGGAGCTGCAGACCGGCACCCAGGAGCTTCAGGCCAAGCGCAATTCCATGTCCAAAGCCATCGGCGAGGCCAAGCGCCGGGGAGAGGACACCAGCCAGATCCTGGAGGAGGTCTCCCGGATCGGTGAGCGCCTTGACGGGATCAAGAAACGCCAGGACGAAGTGCTGGCCAAGATCGAGGAATATGCCCTGACAGTGCCCAACCTGCCGGATCCCTCGGTGCCCCTTGGGGCAGACGACTCCTTCAATGTGGAGGTGCGCCGCTGGGGCACTCCCCGGACCTTCAGCTTCCCGGTGAAGGATCATGTGGCCCTGGGCGAGGCCCTGGGCGGACTGGACTTTGACACCGCCTCCAGTCTGGCCGGTGCCCGCTTTGCGGTGATGCGGGGCCCTGTGGCCCGGCTCCACCGGGCATTGTCCCAGTTCATGCTGGATCTCCATGTGGAGGAGCAGGGCTACACTGAGTGCTGTGTGCCCTATCTGGTCAATGCCCGGACCCTCACCGGCACCGGCCAGCTGCCCAAGTTCAAGGAGGATCTGTTCCACACCAGTCTTGACGGCACCTGCGAGCCTGACGGGGTGTCCCGGCGTTTCTGCCTGATCCCCACCGCCGAGGTTCCCCTGACCAACTTGGTGGCGGGCAAGATCCTGGATGAGGGTGATCTTCCCCTCAAAGTGACCGCCCACACCCCCTGCTTCCGGTCAGAGGCCGGCTCTGCCGGCAAGGACACCCGGGGCCTTATCCGCATGCACCAGTTCGACAAGGTGGAGATGGTGCAGATTGTGGATCCTGAGAAATCCTGGGAGGCTCTGGAGCAGCTGACCGCTGATGCCGAGGAGGTGCTCCGGCGTCTGGAGCTCCCCTACCGGGTGGTGGCCCTGAGTACCGGTGACATGGGCTTCTCCGCTGCCAAGACTTATGATCTGGAGGTGTGGCTCCCCGCCCAGAACACCTACCGGGAGATCTCCTCCTGCTCCAACTGCACGGACTTCCAGGCCCGGAGAATGCAGGCCCGGGTAAAGAAGGGCGGGAAGAATGTGCTGGTGCACACCCTGAACGGATCTGGGCTTGCCGTGGGCCGTGCTCTGGTGGCGGTGCTGGAGAACTATCAGAATGAGGACGGCAGCATCCGGGTGCCGGAGGTTCTTGTGCCCTATATGCGCGGCGCCACGGAGATCAGGTAGGACTGTCCCCCATGGAACTGGTTTGGGTTGACTGGGTCATAGTGGCAGTGGTGGCTGCGTCCACCCTGCTGAGCATCATCAACGGCTTCCTCAGGGAGTGTCTGTCCTTGATCAACTGGTTCCTGGCCTTCGCCGTGGCCAAGTTCTTCTATTATGATCTGTCCCAGAGTTCCCTGATGTCCTCCATGCAGGCGGACTTCCGGGTTCCCGCTTCCATTCTCATCCTTTTCGTCACCACTTTGCTGCTGGGCTTTCTCATCATCTACCAGGTGGTGCGCCTGCTGCGCAAGGCCGACGGGGTCCTGAGCGTTACTGACCGGATCCTGGGCATGTGCTTCGGGGCCCTCAGGGGGATCATGATCGTCTGTGCGTGCCTGGCGGCATGCCAGCTGCTGTTCAGCATCGGCTTCCTCTCCTTTGTGCAGAAGATGCCCTTCTGGGAGAAGTCGGCCTTCATCCCCGAATTTAACAAGGTGGTCTTCTGGTTTTTTGACAAGATCAACGTGGGTGAGATTGTCACTGACGTCATCAGCAACCTGGGGGATCACACCCAGGGAGCCGATCATGCCCTTTCCTCGGGCGGCGGCGGCCTGATCCATGCCCCTGACGGAGGCACATCCGGCGCTGACGCCAGTTCCCTGTCCGGGGCGGTGACCGTGGGCGAGGACGGCAAGATTGAGATTGATCCCTCCAAGATCAATCCCGAGGATGTGGAGCGGATCCTCCGGGAGAGCCGCTAGGTTTTCCTGTGCCGGAGCGATCCGGCTTTTTTTCTTTTTGGCGTATACACGGCAGGTGTTTTATGTGTGGAATAGCGGGCATCGTGGGCAGGACGCCTGTGAATCAGTCCCTTTATGACGCTCTGACGGTGCTGCAGCACCGGGGGCAGGACGCTGCGGGGATCCTGACCCTGGACAACGGCAACTTCAGGCAGCGCAAGGCCAACGGTCTGGTGAAGGATGTGTTTGAGACCAGGCACATGCACCGTCTCCGGGGCAACATCGGCATCGGCCATGTGCGCTATCCCACTGCGGGATCCTCCAGTGCCGCCGAGGCCCAGCCCTTTTATGTGAACTCCCCCTTCGGCATGGCTCTGGCCCACAACGGCAACCTGACCAATGCCCGGGAACTCAGGGAGAAACTGGCCCGGGTGGCGAGGCGCCATATCAACACCAGCTCCGACTCGGAGCTCCTGCTGAATGTTTTCGCCTATGAACTGGAGAAGTGCGGCAACTCCCAGCCCACACCGGACGATATCTTCACTGCGGTGACGGCGGTGAACTCCAAGATCCGGGGTGCCTATGCGGTGGTGTCCCTGATCATCGGCGGCGGCATGGTGGCCTTCCGGGATCCCAACGGGATCCGCCCCCTGGTGTTCGGCTCCCGGCAGCTGAAGGACGGCACCCGGGAGTACATGGTGGCCTCGGAGAGCGTGGCCCTGGATATTCTGGGGTTCACCCTGGAGCGGGATGTGGAGCCGGGTGAGGCCATCTACATCACCGAGGAGGGGACCTTCCATTCCCGCAGGTGCTGTGAGAATGTGCGCCTGCGTCCCTGCATCTTTGAGTATGTCTATTTTGCCCGGCCGGACTCCTTCCTGAACGACGTGTCGGTCTACGCCTCCCGGGTGAACATGGGCCGGCTCCTGGGGGAGAAGATCAAGCGCCAGTGGCCGGATCTGGACATCGACGTGATCATCCCCATTCCCGAGACCTCCTGCGATGTGGCCCTGGAGATCGCCAAGTACCTGGGGATCCAGTACCGCCAGGGCTTTGTGAAGAACCGTTATATCGGCCGCACCTTCATCATGCCCGGCCAGAAGCAGCGGAAGAAGTCTGTGCGCAGCAAGCTCAACGCCATCAAGTCTGAGTTCAGGGGCAAGAAGGTTCTGCTGGTGGATGACTCCATCGTCCGGGGCACCACCAGCGGGCAGATCATCGATCTGGCCCGGGAGGCCGGGGCGGAGAAGGTGTACTTCGCCTCCGCTGCGCCGGAGATCCGCTATCCCAATGTCTATGGCATCGACATGCCCACCAGCAATGAGCTTATCGCCTACGGTCGCACCAATGATGAGATCTGCCATCTTATCGGGGCCGACGGGCTCATTTACCAGGATCTGGCCGATCTGGAGAAGGCGGTGCGCACGGAGAATCCCGCCCTGGAGGAGTTTGAGACTTCGGTGTTCACTGGGGAATATGTCACCGGGGATATTGATCAGGCTTATCTGGAGTATCTGGACCGCCAGCGATCAGATGATGCCAAGGCCGTGAAGGCCTGGAACGAGGGCCTCACGGATCTGGAGCTCTACAACGAGGACAACTGATCCGGTCTCATCCGGCCGCCGGGCGGTGTTTATCCTGCTGCCCGTGACCGGTGCTGACTTCACCTGCGGGAGCAGATCCCGCCGGGGCCTGACGGCGGTTTTCCGGGATGCTTCCGGAGCCGCCGTTTTTTGTGGGGTGAAGGATGCGGGGCCGGGATCCGGGGGCAGGATCAGGGCGGGCGGACCGTTGCAAGGCTGCTGGGCGCAGGGCTGGGTGTGCCAGATCCGGAACTGAACTGCTGGCAGGGAGATCTGCCGGAGTGCAGCTGGCAGTTTCCTCTGAAGAGCGGTGCTGCAGTTGTGATTGTGGCTTTAAGACAGGTGGGTGTTTATGCTGATCCGCATTTCTGTTGAAAACTTCAAGTCCTTTGATCAGCCGGGGGAACTGGCTATGGTTGCCTCCGGGAAGATCCGGGTGAAGCCGGAGCACCGGATCATGAGCGGAGAAACGCCACTGCTAAAGCACGCTGGGGTTTGGGGTGCCAATGCCGCGGGCAAATCAAATCTGGCATCTGTGTTCGCCTTCATCCAGAAAACTCTTGCGGACGGTCTTTCCGCTGCCTCTGCCGGTGATTTCTGCCGGAGCCGGAAGGAAAACGAGAGCCGGACGAGCGTTTTTGAACTGCAGTTTTCCGCCGGCGGCTCTGTGTATGCCTACGGCTTTGCCGCCATCCTCAGTCAGCAGAGGATCACCAGTGAGTGGCTGCACAGACTTTTGCCGCAGGGCGGTTCGCAATGCCTGTTTGACCGGGAGGACGGTGATCCGCCGGTCATCGGAGATGGCGTCCCTCTCAGTGATGCTGAAAAATGCCGGTTTGACGTGTATGCCGAGGACTTTGCCGGTGAGAGATCAGGGCTTTTCCTTGCCGAAATGAACCGTGGCAAAAGGCTGGATCCGGACTCGCAACTCTTTTTTTTCCGGGAAGTGTACGGCTGGATCATGAACAACATCATTGTCATGTGGCCTGACGGGGGAAGAGCCGGAACTGGGTCCTATTATGACGGTGTGTCCCTGGAGGAGGTCTGCCGGCTGATCCGGTCCTTTGATACCGGGATCTCTGATCTTAAGATCAGGAAGATTTCAACTGAAGAGATGCGCAGAACGATCCCCGCTCATGAGATGAAGGAGATCTTTGATCGTCTGCTGACCCGGATTAAGGATGCCAATCTGCCGGAGCTCCAGACAACCTGGCGATCGGAGAACGGCTTTTTCAACATCCGTTTCCATGCGGGCGATCCGTGTCCGGAGATCACCGTGCTTGTTTTACGGCAGGGTGAGTCTCCCTTTGATTTTGCCTTCGGGGAATTATCCGCCGGGACCAGGAAACTGTTTGATCTGGCAGATCTTCTTCTTGCACAACGTTCTGACACTGTTTTCGTGGTGGATGAACTTGAACGCAGTCTTCATCCGCATCTGACTGAACGCTTCCTGCGGCTTTTCAGGGAAGCCCAGAGCGGCACTGGAAGACAGCTGATCTTCACCACCCATGAGGCCGCCATTCTGGCTCAGGATCTTCTCCGCCGGGATGAGATCTGGTTTGTGGAAAGGGGAGCTGATCTTGCCAGCACGATATACTCCCTGGACCGTTTTACGGAAAGGTATGACGGGAAACTGGCTGCGGCCTACCTTGCGGGAAGATATGGCGCAGTTCCGGTGTTCGGTGAGTACTCCTTCGGGAAAGGCGGGTAAGAGAGCTGTCACCAGTGAAACCTGCTGATAACCAGCGGGCGGATGAATGTTATGACCGGAAGGCGTTGGTTGTCCGGCGGTAATACTGTTGTCCCGGTTAGGGATCCAGCGGCCCCGGATGGGGACCGCCATGCAGGGGCTGTGATCGTGGGGGCACAGATCTTCGGCTCTGTTTTTCCGGGTGTGAGATGATGCCTCACAGGCTCCGGGAGCGAATTGAGGATGCCGCGCACCGGCATTCGGACAACAGTCAGAAGAGAACTTCACAGACATGACGCAGGATCAGGAGACAACAATGCATTCTGCAAACAACCCCGGCGGTGTGACCGGCACCGGGGATATCCGGACATGCATGATCTACCGTTCCCTGGAGGCGGTCACCTTTGCTGAGGCCCGACGGATCCTTCGGGAGGGCAGTGCTGAGGAGCGTCTGCTGTTGCCACTCAGGGTGGGTGAACTGTTGCCAGATCCCCGGAAGGCCGTTGCGATATGCGTCCGGCTCCTGTCTGATCTGGATCCCCGGATCCGGGCCAATGCCGCCCTGGGTCTATCCTACGCGGTCCGGCGGCAAAGATTCCTGGACAGAGATACCGTTCGGCCGCTGCTGCTCCGGGAACTGGCGGAGAACCGGGATTTCTCCGGACGTATTGCTGACGCCCTGGAGGATATCAATCTTTTCATGGGGTGGCGCCTGGCTGAGGACCGTATTGCCCGGATCCGTTCGGGTCTGGATCCCTCTCATGAGCGCCAGGGCGCGGGAAGCCAAGAAGATCCCTCATGAGGGGACCGGATCCTGCTCCTGCTCCTGAGTCTGAACCAGAGATCCGTGAGATCACTCACCTGTAACCGGAGGCCTGCATGAACCTGCTGGAGCCTTTTTACCTGCTGTATGACGATCATCTGATCGTTTTTCTGCTCCTGGTTGCCGTTCTGTGGATCCCGGGACTGCAGTTTCTCCGGTATGCACTTGATCCCCGGGGCACCCGGGCGTCCCCGGGGATCCTGCGCCTCTTAAGGATCCTGGATCTTGGGGCCACGGTGATCCTGGGGCTGGCCGGAGTTGTTTCCCTCTTCGCCCTTCTGCTGTTCACCGTTTTTTCCGCTGCAGATTTGGGCACCCCTTACGTGGTGTACGGGATCCTGGCGGCAGTGCTTATGGTGGCCCTGGAGTTTAAGAGCAACAGCGCCCACTACATGGTGGACGCCCGGGCATCGGCCACCCTGGTGCTGGTGCCGGCCTTCATTGTTCCCCGGGTGGGCATCGCCTGTGGCTTCGGTGTCAGTACGGTTTTCCTGAGCGCCTTGTGTGTGGGGCTCTTCATGGCAGTCTGGCGTTATTATTGCATGCCCCGGTACCGTGAGGCCTTCCTTTCCCTGAACAGGTTTTTTGACTGGGATCCGGAGCTGGCGGGGGAGCAGGACGGCGGGTCACAGCCGGATGGGAATTCCTCCCGGCGGGAGCCGGCTGAGTTCGATCCTAACGGGGGAGGTGCCAGTTCCCGGCCGGAGGATGCCGAATATGCCTGGCTGTTTCAGGGTCTGGAGATCTCAGAGGAAATGCTCCAGAGCATATTTGTGGTTCTGGGCAAGAGTCTGGCCATATGCTCCAGCGATGATCAGTTCCGGCAGCTGTGCGTTGATGAGATCTTCTATCAGCTGTCCCTCCCCCGGAGACAGGCGGCGGCTGCCGCCGGCCACATAGTTCGGGGTGCAGGTCTGACCCTTCCTGAGATCAGCCGTCTGGTGGGCCGGGGGGAGATCCCCCGCCGGGGACTGAGGTTTGCCCGGGGCTTTCTGGCTTTGGTGACCACCCCGCTTTTTTATGACGAGCATGTCACCGCCGGGGAGCAGCGCTACTTCCGCAGTCTTGCCGAATGCCTGGGGATCAGCCGCCAGATTGCTGATGGGCTCTTTGCGGCCATGGCTGCCAGATATGATCTTCTCCTGGATGAGACGGAGGGGGACTATGTGAGCAGCGAGATCCTCCGGTCCCGCCGTTACCGGCGGCACCAGGAGGAGTCCCGGCGGGATGGCTCCTGGCAGGAGCAGCGTAACGGGGCAGGGGGATCCCGCAGTGACCGGGGAAGAAGCGGCCGGAAGAGTGAGTCCCTGGACAGCACCACGGATGAGATCCGCCAGGCCTATGTCACCCTCCAGTGCTCCCGGAATGATCCGGATGACACCCTCCGCCGGACCTACCGCCGGCTTCTTGCCCGCTATCATCCGGACAAGGCCATGTCCCTGGGTCTGTCCCCGGAGTCGGTGGCCAAATGCACCGAGATGACCAAGGCCATCAATGTGGCCTGGGAGATCGTCTGCCGGGACCGGGGGATCAGCTGAAGCGGATCTCCGTGCGGGGCTGGCAGAAGTCCGGGAGGGTCTCTCCCGGGCGGGCGGGATCCATGCTCCGGATCGTTGCCGATCATCAATGGTGCGCAGCTCCCCGTGTGGTCTGGGGACGGACTTGTGCCCGGCTTTGCAGGATCCTGATCCCGCCGATCAGAAAATGGGCAGGAGCAGGCTCGTTATCATGATCGGGATCCTCATGATCAGGATCCGACCACGATCCTTGCCTTGGTACCGAATCAGTCTCCGTCCCCGGATGGCTTCAGCAGGAACATCATGTACCACGGCAGGCGCAGGATCCTTCCCTGCCGGCTGATGTTCCAGTCCCCGAACTTGAAGGCGCCGGCCACCGGGTGTCCGTCCTGGCGGGCCAGAACCGTTCGGAGTGCCTTTGCGTTCCCCGTGGTTTTGCGGATCTCCATTAGGAGGCATTCGCCCTGGTACGGGAGGACAAAGTCAACAGTCAGGCCTGACTTCCGGCGGTAGTAGCAGAGCCGGAGGTCCAATTTGTTGAGGATATCAGCCGCCAGGGCCTCGGCAACGGCGCCATTGTTCCCCGCAAGGCTGCCCTGAAGAATGGCGGCGGGGAGCCGATCATCAAGCATGCTGATGAACAGCCCCGTGTCCTGCATGTAGATCTTGAAGTTTTCCGGCAGAACGCTGTCTTCCAGGGGCAGTTCCAAGCGGGCAAGGTTGAGGCACCGGACAATGATCCCGGCCTCCTCCAGCCACCGGAGGCTGGCGGCAAACTGCGCTGCGGTTCCGCCTTTCCGTACCCGGGCATACTGGAATTTCCGGTTCTCCCGGCTGAGGTGATCCGGAACGGACAGTAGGCATTCCCGGACAAGGGACCGGCTGCGGGATCCGGAGGATGAGTGGGCGGTAAAGGCTCCGGTTTGCCGGAGCGGGCTGTCCAGGAAAGATCCGATGATGTCCTGCTGGATCTCCCGCACCAGGCGCAGGTTATGGGTCTCCAGCAGGCACTCCACCGCCTCTGGCATGCCCCCGGTGACCGCATACAGCAGGAGCAGTTCCCTCATGCGGCAGTGCAATGCTTCGGGCACGGGGCTTTCCGACTTCAGGGCATCGGCGAGCTGTGCGATGTGCTGATCACCGATGCCGTGGGTCAGGAGAAACTCTTCAAAATCCAGGGGGTGCATGATCCGGACCGTCTCCCGGCTGTCCGGATCTGCGGCGGAGGACTGCAAGACATCCCCGGCTTCTGGAAAGGAGCTGGTGCCGATCACGTCAAACCTTCCGTTCTGGCTGAGGAGCCTGAGGGCGGCCCAGGCACCGGGGCACTCCTGGATCTCCCTGAAGATCAGGAGCGTGTTCCCCGGGATAAAGTTCACCGGCGGAGGAAGCAGCGCCGAGAGCCTAAGGAGGATGGAGTCCGGATCTGTCCTGCCGGCAAGGGCAGCGGCCAGATCCGGGTTTTCCCTGCAACTGAGGCTGATGATCCTGGCATAGTTTTCCCGGGCAAACTTCTGCACCGAAAAGGTTTTGCCGCACCGGGGACAACCCCTGATGATCAGGGGCCGGTGTCCGGGCTGGGACTTCCATTCCCGGAGGATGCGGTCAGTTTTTCGTTCCAGCATTGGGTCTCCATGATCAGTGAGCCAGTAGACGGAGCTGGTTGGCAGGCGGGATAGCAACGCATCCTCTGGGTGGCGGCTCCGGGATGATGAAAACCCGGTTTGACCGCTGATCCGGATCAGAGGACAGTCCGGATCAGGGGCAGCGGTTCCGGTGCTGACCAGATGCTGCTGATGATGACATCTTTTCCGGCGGGCATTGGCTTGCAGGCGGATTTCCGGACTCGGATTTCCGGACAGGCGGCTGTTTCTCCAGCGAGTTTCTGGATGGGGATGACAACTTTTTCCATGGAATTTCTGTCAGCCAGCCAGCTTTTTTCCATGGAGTTTTATATCAGTCAGGCTACTTTTTTCATGGAGTTTTCTGACCGCATGACTACTTTTTCCATGGAATTATCGGACACTGATCCGGCTTTCATCAGCGTGTTTCCTTACCGGATGATAGCCTGTCCCTGACAGATCCTGTTAACGGCAGGCAGGTTTCTCCATGGAATTTTGTGACCGCCGGATCGCTTCCCGGAGGATCCGGCTTAGATCCCCGATCCCATTACGGTACGGTCTCAGCTCCCGGTATGACACCATGTGCAGGGATTAAGATCCTGTGTCCGTCCGGACCGAATCGCCGCTCTCACAGACTGCCGGGACACCGGCGGCTTCCGTCTTCCGGCACGGCGCAGCACTCCCGGCCTTGGGGATCCCTCCGCCTCTCCATGGCGCCTGTCCATCCCGGTTTTTTGACTGTGGTTATGTTTTGCCATGTGGCGGCACCGCTTTGCTTGCCATGGACAGGGGATCTGGATCAAAATCACGGGGGCGGGCTGTGTCCATACACTCCGCCGGCCCGGGGAGCCGGGCTCACTCTTTTCATTCAGCGGCGGCGCCAATCCATAGTGGCGCGATTTGTATGCACAGCACCAGTGATGACTCCACCAATTCCCCCGGGGGCGGAAAGCTCAGGCTTCCCTACCGCTCCCTGGCCGACATGTTCACCCATGTTTGCTCGGCCTGGGCTGACCGTCCCATGCTGGAGGGCATGGGCGTCTCACTGACCTACGGGGAGATTGACCGCATGGCCGCTGCCTTCTCCTCCTATCTCATCAATGTGCTGGGCATGCGGAAGGGGGACCGCATTGCCATGGTGATGCCCAACATCATCCAGATGCCTGTGGCCATCATCGCCTCCCTCAGGGCCGGACTCACGGTGGTCAACGTCAATCCCCAGTACACCTCCCGGGAGATGCATTATCAGCTCCTGGATGCTGAGGTCACTGCCGTGGTGATCCTGGAGAACTTCGCCGGACGTTTGGCGGAGATCATGGACTACACCCTGGTGCGCCATGTGGTGGTGGCCCGGATCGGTGACATGCGGGGCCGGGCGTCGGCCTTTTTCCTGAACAAGATCAACTACCTGGTGCACCGCACCGGAGAGGGTCTCCGGAACCTGCGCACTTTCAGAACCTTCCGCCAGGCCCTGAAGCTGGGTCAGTCCTCCCCGGCGGACATGGTGCATCCGGATTCCGGAGACATCGCCTTTCTGCAGTACACCGGGGGCACCACGGGGATCCCCAAGGGCGCCATCCTCACCCATGCCAACCTGCTGTCCAACATTGAGCAGACACTGCTGGAGTACGGCAGCATCCTGGAGGAGGGCCGGGAGCGGATCATGTCGGCGCTGCCCCTTTACCATGTCTTTGCCCTGACTATCAACTTCCTGCTCATCGCCCGGATCGGCGGCTGCAGCTGCCTTATCGTGGATCCCCGGAAGATCCCCGCCCTGGTCCGATCCATCCGCAGTTTCCGCCCCACGGTGATCACCGGGGTCAACACCCTGTTCAACGCCCTGACCTTCAGTCCCGATTTCCCCTCCATTGATTTCAGCACCCTGAAGCTGGTGGTGGGCGGCGGCTGCGCAGTGCAGAAGGCGGTGGCGGAGCGCTGGCAGAAGATCACCGGCACCTTCATTCTGGAGGGCTACGGCATGACCGAATGCTCACCCCTGGTGTGCGTGGGCCCGGCAGATCAGAAGATCTACACCGGCAACATCGGCCGTCCCGTGAGTTACACCGAGGTGCGGATCGTGGATCCGGAGGGCAAGGAGATCACCGCCATGAATGAGCCCGGGGAGCTGTGGATCCGGGGACCCCAGGTGTGCCGGGGCTACTGGTACCGGGATGCGGACACCCGGGGATCCTTCACTGACGGCTGGTTTCACTCCGGGGACATCGGGGTGTGGCGGGAGAACCGCTTCATCCGCCTGGTGGATCGGAAGAAGGACATGATCCTGGTGTCGGGCTTCAATGTCTATCCCAACGAGATTGAGGAGGTCATCGCCACCAACTCCAAGGTGGTGGAGGCGGCGGCTATCGGCGTCAGGGATCCGGGCAGCGGGGAGCGGGTGAAGGTTTTTGTGGTGCGGAAGGATCCCAGCCTCACCTCCCAGGAGCTCACGGAGTTCTGCCAGAAATATCTGGCCCATTACAAGATCCCCAAATATGTGGAGTTTGTGGACAGCCTGCCCAAGTCCAATGTGGGCAAGATCCTGCGGAACAGACTCCGGGAGATGGAGCGGGAAAAGGAAAGGGAAAAGGACAGGAGGAACATCAATGCCTGAGGTGGCGGCGGGTGTGAGCCCGGTGTATGTGGACACTCCCGGAAAGATCCAGCCGGTGCTTGAGATGCTGGCCTCCGGCTGCCGGGTGGGCATCGACACGGAGTTTGTGAAGATCGACACTCTGCATCCCCTGGCGTCCCTGGTGCAGCTTTATGACGGCAGGGAGGTGTACATCATTGATCTGGTGGCCCTCCGGGGCGACGCCGCCGGATCCTTCTGGCAGGCCCTGATCAGCTCTCCTTGCCTGTTCATCTTCTTTTCTATGCGGGAGGATCTGGATCTCATCCGGCACTGTGCCGGAGCCCTGCCACGGAACATTGACGATCTGCAGATCATGCTCTCCTTTGTGGGGGATTCCAGCAAACAGGGTCTGGCCGCGGCCGCTGACAAATACCTTCATGTGGAAGTGCTCAAGGATCAGACCACCAGCATCTGGATGTCCCGGCCCCTGAACCAGAAGCAGATCCGCTATGCGGCCATGGATGTGTATCATCTGCTGCGCCTCCATGACATCCTTTCCGCCCTCCTGGAGGAGCGGGGAAACACGGACTGCTACCGGCAGGATCTGGCTCTGGGGGTGGAGCGGTGCCACGATGAGTTTGATCCCGCCTCCTCCTATCTTGAGCACGTGACACCGGGCATGGGGCTTGAAGCGCGCATCCGCCTCCGGGCACTGGTGAACTTCCGCCAGGAGACCGCCTCCCGGAAAAACATTCCCTTAAGGCGGATCTTCCCCGACAGCCTGCTGCCGGTGCTGGCTACGGGCACCTTCCGCAACACCGCCTCCCTGGAGAAGGCCGGGCTTCACTGGCGGGCCTCCCGGGAGTTTGGCCGGGAGATCCTGAACATCCTCTTTGACCGTCACGCCGATCCCGCCGGGATCAGCTCCGCATCCATGAATTCAGAGATGTTTGCCGTCCAGTTTGTCGCCAGTTACCGGGAGCGCCTGGCCGCTTTCTGCGCCTCCAGGGGCATTGAGGATCAGCGGGCAGGATCCAAGCGGCGCCAGAAGGAACTTACGGTGTGGCTGTCCTGTGAAGATCGGCATCTGCTGCATCTGCCGGAAATGCTCAGCACCCCCTGGCGGCGGCAGATCTTAAGCCAGGTGCTGGGGGAGCCGGATCTCCCGGGCCGGGAGAAGGTGGCTGCCATACCGGAGATCAGGGATCTGCTGGGGCTGCCGGCAGTGCCGGAGGCGGTTGCTGCCCCGGAGGAGGTAACTGCCCCGGGCACCGGAGAAGGGTGATCCCGCTGTGAACCCGACCGGGAAGCATGAGCCAGGCACCCCCGGGCAGGAGGGCAGGGCAGAGGAGGATCTGATCACGGGAGCCACGTCCGGTGCCGGTGACCTGTCCCCGGAAGAGCGGATCTTTCCCGGGGACAGCGGATCTGGCCGCGATCTGGCAACTGGAGATCCCGGTGCGGATGCCGGGACTGGGGAGCGGACAGGAGCCGGTGCGGGGAAGGCTGATATTGCTGGAGCCGCCAAGACTGCTGACGCTACCGGAACCGGTGCCGGGACTGCTGATGCAGCCGATGTTGCCGGGACTGGTGCCGTGACTGCCGATGTCGCCGGGACTGCTGACGGTGCCGGAGTTGTCGGGACTGCTGATGCTGCCGGATCTGCCGGATCTGCTGAAACTTCCGGATCTGCCGGGGCAGCGGAAAGTTCAGATCCCTGTTCGGTCATCCCGGATCCCGCCGCTGTCGGCTACGCCTCTGGATCTTCCGTGGTGCCGTCCTCTCTGCCGGTGCCGGCGGAGGCTTCTTCTCTATCTGACTCCTGCTCTTCCCCGCAGGCGCCGTCTTCTGCATCTTCCCCGCTTTCCCCGTCTTCCCCATCAACTCCGGAAACAGTATCTCCAAATCCTGGGGATGAGGGCGGTGGTGAGATCCTGGAGGAGGCAGACAGATCCGGGGCAGACACGGCCGGATCGGCCGATCCGGGATCTTCAGCCCTGGTTCCTGCCGGCTGGGAGCCGGGGGAACTGTCCGGGCAGGTCCCGGCCGCTGTTCCTGCCGCACGGGCCTCCGGAGTGCCCCTGGAAGATGCCGGGGGTACCGGAGCCGGGACCGGCTCCCCATCCCCATCTGCCGGAGGCACGCCTGGGGTTCCCCGGGAGGCACCGGTGACTGAGAGTGTCCGGATCCAGGCGGCCGCAGTCCGGCGGCGCCTGGGCAGGCAGTCCCTGCTTTTCGGCTGCGGGCTCCTGCTGCTCTTCTGCGGCTTCCTGCTCACGGTTCATGCCGTCACCAGTGTGGTGACCCATCTGTTTGATGCCCTGTCCGGTGCCTTGAACATGCTGATCAGCGCTGTATCTGCCATGCTGGAGGGCAATGTTCTGGAGCAGGATTATTCAGCCCTCTGGGAGGAGAGCACCGGGGCCTTCCTGCGCTCCTTGGGTGCCGGCAAGGCGGCGTTTCTGCTGTTCCGGCTGGGCATTGCCGCTCCGGGGCTGATCCTGGGGAGTTTGTCCCTTTTGGCGGTGTGGGAGGCCGTGCGGGCCCAGGAGGTGTTCCGGGAGGCCCGGGAGGCGGGTTACGAGGGGATCTGCCGCCGGGCGGTGATCTGCGGCGGGATCAACGCCCTGGCCTGCTTCATGGGCGCCTTTCTGGTGCTTCTGTCCTTCTGGCCCCTGCTGCTGCATTATCTGGCGCTACACCTGGCCTTCTTCCTGTCAGTCTGGCTGCTGATCCGCTACTTCACTATCAGATCTGCCATGGGCATGCTGTCCCGGGGCCGGCATCCCGGGGAGCCGTCCCTTACGGGAACCGTCGTGATCCTTGTTCTGGCCGCACTCCTGTTTCTGGTGCCAGATCTGATCCTGCTGCCGCTGCTGGCGACAGTGTTTCCCTTCTGAGGATATGCCCGGAACCTGGTAAGGTGGCGGGGAGCTGGCGCCGGGTGAGGCGAGCGTTGATCCTGTACTGATCGGTGATCCGGCGACTGGTGATCGGTGATACGGCGATCGGTGAACCGGTGAGCAGTCGTGAAACAGCGGAATGGAGCTGTAGGGATTTAATCTGCACTTGGGAGGTGTTTTATGGCTACTGATGAGACAGACGAGTTTGCTGTCATCCAGGATCCGGGCTTTTTTCAGGAACTGACCACAGAGGTATGGCAGGACTGCTTTCAGCAGGTGGGCTTTGTTTACCTTGGTGTGGGCGATGAGCCTGAAGGGTGCGTCTCACGTGTTTACCAGGACAGGCACCGGGAACTTGTGGGGTTGGGTGACAATTATCAGATTGAGGTAAAGTCTGAGGCTCCGGACTTTGACTGGGAGAAAGCACTTGCCGCTGCCGGGATGAATCCATCAGTGAAAGATCCGGCAAAGGATCAGACGCTGACCGGGAGAAAGTTCTCGGAGTCAGCGGATGATGGCAGGTGCAGGCTGGTGCTCTTTGCCGGGCCTAACGGCTCGGGAAAAAGCACCATCACCGAATGGTTCAGAAAGCATAACCTGCTGCCAGAACTCTATGTGAACCCAGATGACATAGCGCGGGAAATCAGCCCCGGAGATCCCTGGGGGGCGCGGATTGCCGCCGGCAGAAGGGCGGTCGGACTCCGAAACGCCTATCTGGCGGCGAAGAACTCCTTTGCCATGGAAACCACCCTGAGCGGAAACTCTGAGCTCACCTTCATAAAGGATGCCGTGTCCCGGGGGTACCAGGTTACGGCCGTTTATGTGGCTGTCCGAGGCGCCTTGGACAATATCGCAAGGGTGGAAACCAGGGTTGCCCGGGGCGGGCATGCCATACCTCCTGACGTCATTGCCCGGAGGAGGGAAAGGTCACTTGTGAATCTCTCATTCCTGATTGACACCCTCCCCCGGATCCTTGTAGTTGATAACACCTGCAGCCCCAGGACTGTTCTGAGGAAGAACAACAATCGGATAACCTACACTGCAAAGGATCTGCCCGACTGGCTTGCCCGGGTGCAGCAAGGGAAATAACTGAGCAAAATTATCACCTCGCAATCTGTGCGCTTCATGCGCCTGCACAGTTTTATGGCCTGCGAGGTGATAAAAAGAGGTGATAACAAGGAGTGCATGAACAAACTCCAGGCAGTGGTGTCTCCCTGCTGTGGAAGTGCCTGGTTTTAGGAGCCGGCGTGGAGGAGATGCCGTGACCGCGGAACTGCCGGCGGAAAGAGGATGCTTTGGAGATCCTGTGGGTGTATCAACCGGTTTCAGAGGAACAGAGCCATATACAGCGGCAGGTGCACAACTCCGTCCCTGATCATGATGTCCTTCTGATAGAGGATGTATTTCTCCCCCAGCCGCTCATGAAATTTTGTCATAAATTTGTCCAGGGAGGAATGTGCCCGGTAGGCTGCTGACTTTACTTCCAGGGGCATTATCCGGCGGTGATCGGAAAGCAGGAAGTCGATTTCCATGTGGTTCTGCCGGTGGAGCGAGTCACACCGGGAGTAAAAGAACAGTTTGTGCCCGTTGCAGCGCAGCATCTGAGCGGTCACGTTTTCCATCAGCATCCCCTCATTTATGCTGAGCCGATCCCTGAGAACTGCTGAGTAAAGCATGTTGTCTGTGTAGTTGTCATCCATGAATGACTGGGTTACCAGGAGTCCGGTGTCGCCCATGTAGCATTTCTGGGTGGTATGATCGCTGCTCATTGCCAGGCCGACTGTGGGATCAGTGGCATTGATGCAACGGTTTATGATCATGGCGCTGTCCAGCCAGGTGAAGGCATCCTCATACTCTCTTCCCCGTGCTTTCCCGGAGATATCAGCCAACTGGAACCTTTTTTCCTTCTTTGCCAGCTGCCCCGGAATGCTGTCAAACAGAGCGTAGACCTTTTGCTGCTGCCTGCCAGCATACTTTCCGATATCCTCACGGTAGAGGGTGAGGATCCTTTTTTTGATGCTGTCGGCCTGGGCAAAGTCACGCTCTCCTGCATAACTGAGCACTGCCTGGGGCATGCCGCCAACGAGCATATACTGGCGGAAATCATTGAGCACTCTCCGGTGCAGTGACTGGCCCAGGGGCTTTCTTTTCACGAAGCATTCCCTGAGGAACGGCACGGTGGCTTCATCTCCCAGGGCCCACAGGAATTCCTCGAAATCCATGGGGAACATTTCAAGATGCTCTTCCTCGGAGGGTATGAGGATGTCCTGGACGTTCTGATGCAGGGAAATGAGGGAGCCGGTTTCCAGGTAATCATATCTGCCGTCGGCCACCAGGTGCTTGATCAGCTGCCGGGCGGGCGGGAACAGCTGAACCTCATCAAAAATGATCAGAGTCTCCCTTTTGGGCAGGGGTGTCCGGTAAATCGCTGACAGTTTGGCGAAGAACAGATCAAGATCGTAGGCATCTTCCCTGAAGCACTGGATGGTGCCGGGCTTTGGATATGAAAAGTCGATAAGGAGGCAGTTTTTGTACTCCTGCCTGCCGAACTCCGCTGCGGTGAAGCTTTTTCCCACCCGCCGCGCACCGTCCAGCACCAGGGCAGACGAGCCCTGGGACCGCTGTTTCCAGGCCAGCATCCGCTGGTAGATTTTTCTCTTCATGCCAGTCATGATCACGTAAGTGCAGGTTTCAGACAGGTAAAGAATACACGAAAGTGCAAGTTGTAGACAAGGGATAATTACACGGAACTGCAGTTTAATAATTGACTGAACATACACGAAAGTGCAACTTATGGATAAGGTGAATTTACACGAAAGTGCAGGTTGTGGACAGGGCGAACTTACACGAAAGTGCAGGTTGTGGACAGGGCGAACTTACACGAAAGTGCAAGTTGTGTATAGACCTAACATACACGAAAGTGCAGGTCATGAAGAGACAGGAGCTGCGGGGAAGTGCAATGGCTGATGGCTGAATATGCGCCGGAGTGCAGATCGCCTGACGGTTTCTCCGCAGTTTCGTGAGCGTCCCAGGTTCCTGGAACGGAATGCCGGACGGATTGGGCTGAGGGCTGAAATCACAAATCAGCAGGCGGAAGGCAGATGATGCGGTTCTGATCCTGACTCTGCAGGGATCAGGGTGAACTGCGTTGCAACGACTCAGCCTCCTGTTCATAGCCCCCAGTTTTCTACAGTTCTTCCAGGGATCGCTCATTCAGGAGAAATGTAAACAGGTTGATTTTCCGGTAGCCGTTTTCCAGCATGCTGAAGGGATCATCGTCCATGGTGATGACGATCTTCCTGAAACCGTCATCCAGATTGCGGAACGAACTCAGTTCCTGTTCCCTCATGTCGCTGTCAATGATGGTCAATGCTGACTGGATGTAGTAGGTTTCACTGCCTTTGGTGGCCACAAAATCGATTTCCTTTTTCCGGTTCTTGCCGATGCCGACCTGGTACCCTCTTCTGATGAGTTCCAGGAAAATGATGTTTTCCATGGCATGGGTCACTTCGAGCTGACGGCAGTTCTGATCCTCGTTTCTGAGCCCCAAGTCAGTGACGTAATATTTGTTCATGGTTTTCAGATATTCCCTGCTCCTTACGTCGTACCGGCAGACTCTGTGGAAAAGAAAACTTTCGCCTAAGTACTCAAGGTAGTTTCCCACGGTGTCGGGGGTGACGGTTTTGTACCCGCCGCTTCTGAGACTGTCAGCAATTTTTTTGGTGCTGACCAGCGAGCCTATGTTGGAACACAGAAAATCATACACGGCGCGGAACAGTGCCGGGTTTCTGAGCCTGTATCGGTCGATGATGTCCCTGTACGCAATGGTGTTTTCCAGCATGTTCAGGTATTCCTGCTTCCCTTCCTCGCTGTCCTCGGTGACCACGTAGGGGAAGCCGCCGTACCGCAGATACTCATTCCAGGCCCTGCGGACGTCGCCTCCTCTGAATGAGAAGAATTCGGCGAAGGAAAGGGGATGCACCCGGATCTCGATGCTTCTGCCCCGGAGGGCTGTTGATATGTCCCCCGACAGCATCCTGGAATTTGAGCCGGTGACATAGACGTCACAGTTGCTGTTTTTCAGGCTGTTGAGCAGATCCTCGAAATGATCCACATGCTGGATTTCGTCAATCATCACATAGGATCTGCTGTCATCTTTTCTCTGGCTGCTGACAAACGCATGCAGTTCATCCGGATCGCGCAGGGATCTGTTTTCCGCATTCTCAAGGTTGATCCGGATGATGTGATCGGCACTGACACCTTCCCGTAGTAGTTCATCGTAAAAGATCTGGAACAGCAGCACCGACTTCCCGCATCTGCGTACTCCGGTGATCACTTTGATCAGATCTTTGTCCCTGTAGCGTTTGAGTTTCTCCAGGTAAGTGTTTCTCTCAATCAGCACAGCAGTACCTCCGAGGTCATTCTACTCGAAAAACTTTCGTTTTTTGAAACTTTTTCGAGTAGGACACGGATAGTGATCCTCCATGGGAGACTGTCATGGTGTTTTACTGGCAGTGCCTGCAGATGAGACTCTTGCGCCAAGAACATTGTGACAGCATGGCTGGGGGATCATTAGCTGAAGTCCTAAGGGCGGACTTCAGTGATCACAGATCAGGAGAATGGTGTGTCACGGAGCTCTCAGGATCCCGGGCTTAGGATCTCCCTGCCAAAGTCACGTTGTTGCCCAAAAGCGCATTCCGTCCGGTAAGGATAAAGGGCCAGGGCGTTTACGGCACGCTTTCATTCTGGTGGCTGATCCCGGAACATCTGCCGGTCTTCAGGCGAAAGCGGCGGTGTGCTTGGCAAACTGCTTTGCGACGAAGATGTTGGGGATTTTCAGTACCAGCCTGTCACTGCTGGACAGCTTGTGATCAATTGCCAGGTAGCCGTGGTAAAACAGCAGTGACAAAAACTGATCTCTATTGAACTTGGCGGTGTTCAGTCTGATGTTCAACGCAGGTCTGTCGATAAGGAATGGATCTCCCCTGAGGCAGGTGCCGGCGATATATGCCGGCAGTCCCTTCTCGGCACAGTCAAACAAACGTGACAGCCCTGTGCCGTCAGGATCTGATGCGGGATCAAGAATTTGTTCCGGCGGGAGAATTTCTTGATCCTTTTGAACTCTGTCCAGATAGTGCAGGCACATGGATGGACTGTACAGTGTGCTGCCGGCGAATCTGCTGAAGCAGTAGCCGCCGTACACCGGTTTCATAAGGGCAATCAGCTCATCTGCGGTTGTGCCAAGCCCAGCCACATCCACCAGTTCCGGGATGAGTTTTTGCAACTCTTCTTCGGTAAGGCCGGCATAGGAGACAAGGTTCCGATATGAAGACACGTCCAAAGCTATGTTGAAGCCAGTGGTAATGGAGTCCAGGGAGATGGAAGACTCTCCGGTGATGAAGATTTTGGCGATGCTACAGGCATTGGCAGTTGCAGCCTTGATGGTGGCATAGAAGTCCCGCAGAAGATAGAAACTGCTCCTGAGCAGATCCGGATCCCTGGACAGGAGCCTGCTGGCAAAGCCGTCGTAGGCATCAATCATCAGATAAAGCCGGCCTTCGCGGGAATAGCGGATGTAGGCTGACTCAAACTGAGTGAACAGTGAAACCGGATCTGAGAGGCTCAGGCTATCAAATTCAAAAGTGAAGTCCGGATATCTGTCCTTAAACTGGCTGATGCCGGATGTCACTGCCGCTAGGAAACTGCTGTACATTTCCTCCTCGTCACGGGTGCTCACCTGGGAGAAGTCAATGTCCAGCACATGATAGGTGTTATGGGATTTCAGGTTGGCGTTGTATATGTCAGTTCCGGCAAACAGTTCGTCATAGCGATCTTTATAGGAAATGTCGTAGAAGCATTTGAGCATCTGAACAAAGGTGCTCTTGCCAAACTGGGGCGGGCGCAGAAGAAGCGGGAACCGGGTCATTTGGAGGTCATCCAGTGCCAGGATCATGCTGCTTTTGTCGGCTAGGGCCTTTTTGAGACTGCGGATCTGCTCATAAGATGACTCTCCGTAGGGGGAACTTAAAAGTTCGGCTGCGCCTGCACTCATAATGAACTCTGTCCTGATTTTCCGTTGATTTCTGCTGGTTGCCACTCCTGTGAAATATCCCGGTCCTGCAGATGGTGGGATGTTGCCCCGGGTGTGAAACTGGCTGACAGTCCGGGGTGACCATTAACTTGCGGACCGTCTGATGATGTAGCGGACGGCAAGATCCTGGAGTCGGCGCCGGTTCAGCATCCCCGCAGGGATCACCAGTGTCTTGGCACGCACCGGCAGGATCCATGAGGGCGGATATGCATCCTTGAAAGTGCGCAACGGCTGTTCCCCCGCACCATCTCACCCATCATGGATCATCCTTTGATCCCCCTTTCCCGGCTGAACTCCTGTTCCCAGCTCCACCAGGATCTGTTCTGGATATCAGTTTCCGGTGCCGGACAGCTTCGGGCGGTTCTCCTGATGGGTGCGGATCACGGCCCGGATGGCCAGGATCACCAGGAACAGCGTCAGTGCCAGGAGGGAGGCACTGATGATCTGCAGCATGCCGAACTGACCCTTGGCGGTCATCTCACCCAGTCCCCAGCAGCTCATGACGATCATAAACGACATGGGGATGAAGGCCACAAGGCTTCCCCGTCTCTGTTTCAGCAGGTACAGGGTAACGCCCAGCAGGCACAGCGCCGCAAGTAGCTGGTTGGAAGCACCGAAAACCGGCCAGATGGCGCCGGCCTGGCCGGAGACGCAGAGGGTGGCCGCCATGCCCACCATGATGAAGGTGGCCACATAGGGGTTTCTGAGGAAAGCAGCCAGGGGGGAGGACTTCCTCACTGCTGAACTGCCGGCCTCAGGCACGGCTTTGTCAGAGGAGACGGCCGGTGATGCCTGCCGTCCGCTGAGGATCTCCTGCCACACAAACCGGCCCAGCCGGGTGGCGGTGTCCAGGGTGGTCATCATGAATGCCGCCAGCACCAGGGATACGAAGGATCCCATGGCTTCTTCGGGCAGACCCAGGGAGGTGGAGAAGTGGGCCAGGCCGCTGGCAAAGGCCAGCTGGGGCTTGGCCACGGCGCTGGTGAAATCAGCCCCGGACAGATACAGCACGGAGATCAGGGAGATAACTGCCAGCACACCCTCCAGCAGCATGCCGCCGTAGCCCACCAGCTGGATGTGATCTTCGGAGGCCACCTGCTTGGAGGTGGTTCCCGAGGCCACCAGGGAGTGGAAGCCGGAGCAGGCACCGCAGGCGATGACGATGAACAGGGTGGGGATCACGCTCTTTTCAGCACCCGAGGGCGTGATAACCTTCAGACCGTGCCATCCCTGCTGGACAATGTCCGGGTTGCACACCAGGATCCCCAGCAGGCCGCAGATCAGCAGGGCGTAGAGCAGGAAGGAGTTCAGGTAGTCCCGGGGCTGGAGGAGCCACTGGACCGGGGCCACCGAGGCGATAAACACATAGGCTCCCAGAACTGCCAGCCAGATCCCTTGGGCCGTGGCGGGTTCAATTTCGAACAGACCCACCAGATCTGCGGGCAGGAGCATGCCCACCCAGACTGACAGGAAGGTCAGGGGCACGAAGATCAGGGAAGCGGGCAGAAGGCCCAGGATCCGGCGGTTCAGCACCAGGCCGAACACCGGGGCCAGGAGGATGAAGATGACGGAGGCGGTGGCGGCCGAGGGAGTGTTCACAAAGATCTGCGCGGTCATGATCCCGAACATGGCCACCACCAGGGCCAGGGCGGCCCAGCAGAACACGGAGAAGATCATCCGGCCCGCATAGCCCACCAGCTCCTCAATGACGCTGGAGATGGACTTGCCCTCATGACGCACCGAGAGGAACAGGGCGGCGAAGTCGTGCAGGCCGCCGATGAACACGCATCCCAGGAAGATCCACAGCAGCGCCGGGATCCAGCCCAGCTCCGCTGCGAAGATGGGGCCCAGGATAGGACCGGCACCGGCAATGGAGGCGAAGTGGTGGCCGAAAAGCACTGCCGGCCGGGCCGGGGCATAGTCAACGCCGTCGTTTTTCACCACCGCCGGGGTCTTCCGGGAGGGGTCAATCCCGAAGAGGTGCCGGAGGAAGCGGCCGTAAATAAAATAGGCGGCCGTAAAGTAGACCACCGTGATGATAAGCAGAGTGCTGCCGTTCATGATCTGTGTCCGTTGTCTGGAAGGCCCCTCCAGGGGCCGGTAATGTCTGTCAGAGGCCCCGTCCCGGTGCTTAAACCGGCGGGGCAACCTTAAGACATTATAATACCTGCGGGGTCATTTGACACAGAAGCTGGGCTGAAGGGCCCAAAATCCCCCGGGAGGTGGAGAGCATGCCTGTACTGCCGTCGGACAGGGTCTCAAGGAAGTGGCGATTCCGGATGTGAGTTGCGGGAATTCTGCTGCCTTTCTTCCTGGACTGGGACATGGTACCGGGCTCAAGTAGTTCAAGACTCATTTTTGCAGCCTGCCTGATGTGGACCGGAGTGCCGTCAGTGCTCAAGGCTGAATTTCCTGAATGTCACGGTGAACGCCGGTTTTGTCTGTTCATGTGCGGCCGATCCGGTCTGCCGGGCTGTGCCCTGGTTTCATGTCCTGTGATCCGCAGGCGCGCAGCATTCCCTGATCAGAGTTGCTGACCAGATGCAGTGAACCCCGGGGAACAGTGCGAGATAGAGGACTGCCCAGGGCAGTTCCCGGACGGTGAACCTGGCCAGCCACAGGATCACGGCGGCCAGGAGCATGAGGGCCGGGACGGGTGCCCATATGAGGAGGAACAGCGACACCGCCCAGAAGGGGATCCACAGAAAGTGGTATGCCAGCCCATGGAGGATCACCAGGGGAAAAACACGATGTCCCCGGCTGGAGACCAGTACCTGGCTGAAACCCCGGGCCCACCGCCGGCGCTGGCAGATCAGTTCCCCCATGGTGCGGCAGGGGCGTTCCCGGCCCAGAACCGCCCCGGAACTCAGGATCGGAAGGTGCTGTCCCCGGATCGCCGCCCCGATGGTGAGATCGTCAAAGACGGTGTCCTGCCGTCCCAGCAGTTTACCGGTCTGGATGCGGTCCAGCATGAAGATCTGGCCCGGAATGCTTATCCCTGTGCGGGTTTTCCACAGCAGGGGCCGTATCAGATCATGGGACAGGCGCTTGTCCGCCCGGATCATCCCCGGCACGGCCCCCGGGGCAGGGGTGCTGCCGATCCTTCCCCAGCCGGCAGCGCAGCCGGCGGCAATGCAGGCTCCGGCGAAGGCTGCAAAGGCCTCAACGTCAGGTGTGATGTCATTGTCGATGAAGAACACCAGATCAGATCTGGCATGCTCCAGGGCGAAGAGGATCCGGGCGTACTTGGTGGTCCCGGGAGTCACGTGGTAGCGGCAGGAGGCCGGGAACTTCTCGCCGCCCCTCTGGTCGCAGAGGACTATGGGATCCACCTCATATCCTGCCCGGGTGAGGGCGGCGCACAAAGCGGTGAAGTCCTCACTGAACACCTCCCTGCCATGAATAAAGGTCACAATGCTCAGCATCTGCATATCCGGCACCTCCTGGGGATGACAGCATGCGGGCCAGACTGCGCTGAACCCGCAGATCGGAGATCTGATGATCGGCCTGGACGGTGATGAGCCGCCGGATCCGGGCCCGGGAGGCGGCCAGCAGTTCCAGCCCGTGGGCCGGGGAAATGGCCCGGTCTCCAAGGGCAATGACCACCTCCAGGATCTCCGGCGCCGGGGCGGAATCCAGGGGGCGGAACCGCCACTGACCCTCAAGGCTGAACCCCCTTTCCCGGGACAGACGCTCCCGGTCGGCGAAGGGGTTGATCAGGGTAAGCCGCCGGGGGCAGCCGGGGCCGGATCCCTTTTCAGCAGCCAGGGTCCACAGAAGGGCGGCGCCCAGGCTTATTCCCGTCCACCAGGGACAGCCGCCGGGAAGGGTTTCAGCCAGGAGTTCCGGGGCAAAGTTCCCCGTGTCATAGGCAAAGGGCACTATTGCCAGATCGTGTCCGCAGGCGGCCAGTTCCTTCCGGAACCCCGCCAGGACGCTGAGATCCCGTCCCCGGCCCGGGGCATACAGGATCCGCTGGCAGGGATCCCGATCTGGTTCCGGACAACTCTCCTGGGACATCTTCCGTCCGGCGATCTGATCAGCTGTTACCTGGCCCGGGGATGCTGCATCCCTCAGATCCGGCGGCATTTCCGGTCCTCAATGCCATCTTCCACCATTCATCTTCCTCCTTGTCAGTGCCGTTCATCTTGTTTCCCCGTTGTTGTTCTTTTGTACATTATTTGGCTGCCTTTCCGCTCCTTGCCTCATCCCTCACTCTAGGAGCCCCTCATAAAACTCGTTGGCCAGGCTGTTCCGCAGGACGGCGGCGTCGAAATAAGGCTTAAACCCGTGGCGGTGGTACAGTTCAGCGGCAAAACGGTACAGACCGGTGATATAGTCCTTGTCAACGGTGCCCAGGCTCCTGCCGATGGCAGATCCCACCTCCGCGTGGTAGATGTTGGCTCCGGGCACGATCCCGTGATCGGTCATGAACGCAAAGCCTGCTCTGAGATCCTCCAGGGGCACAATACCGGCCACAAAGTTGGACCACACCCGCCCTGGACCGTAGATCTCTCTCAGGTACAGCAGGGACTGGATGATGTGCGCAAAGCCGCAGTACTCTTCCTTTCCGGGGCAGATCCGGGCGAAATTCCTCTGATCCCAGACTTCCAGGTTGAAACTCGGGTTCTCCACCTGAAGTTCGGCCAGCATGGCCAGCTTCGTGTGATCTCTGGGCGGCAGGAAGGACACGTTGCCCCGGATCTCTCCGTTCCAGGGGAGCCGGTGGCGGATCTCCCGGAGGATCTCCACATTCCGGTCAAACTCCCGGTCCCGGTTGATGTATGAGCCCCCGGTCATGATCAGATACTTGAAGGTGTCATGCCGGGTGGCCAGTTCGCAGGTGTCGGCCAGATCCTCCACCCGCTTCACACGCGCCACCGGATTTGCCCGGTCCACGGTCTCGTTGACCGAGCAGAAGGCGCAGCCCCGGCCGGCGATGTGGAACTCGCAGCCGGAGAAGATGTTGAAGTTCAGGGCGCTGTGACCGTACAGCTGGGCGATGTTCCGGGCGGGGATCCCCCGCCGTGTGGTGTGGGCCCAGAAGGCTGGCGGTTGCAGGAACATGCACTCCGTCAGGTAGTGGTCACCCTGCCGCACAAACAGCCGTCCTCCGTCTCTGATCAGGGTCAGGGGTGAATCCGGGCGGATGTGGAGCTTCACCACAATGTCCCCGGGCAGCAGCAGTTCCGAGGGCACAGATCGCCTTTTGCTCACCCCCCAGTTGCCGTTGTCATAGGCGTAGTGCTCCTCCTTGAATGCGTTGCCGGCACCGGCGAAGATCCCGGGGGCGTCCCTAAGACCGTACATGAGGATGGCCAGTTTGGCTTCTGCGCTCTTCTTCCGTTCGCCGGTGCGGGCGGCAAACTCTCTGATGTCTTCATCTTCCATGATCTTCAGTTCCCACTGCGGTGGCAATCTGTGCGGCTGTCTGCCCGGGGGTGTTCCTGGCAGTGTCGATCCTGAGCAGGGGGTAGCCGCTCAGGTCCAGCAGTTTCCCGGAGATGAGGCGGTAGCGGGCAGATCGTGTGGTTGTGATGTCATCCCGCCGGTCCGGCTCCCGGATCTTCCTTTCCATGATCCGTGCCACCCGGATAGCCTCAGGGCACACCAGTTGCACTGCAAGATCTGGGGCAGGCATGTCCCGGAGGCACTCCCCGGCCATTGTGAGGATCTCATCCTCCGGCAGGATCTGATCAGCGAAGGAGGCTGCCAGGGTGCTGATCCAGTACCGCACCAGGCATCCCCGGTTGGGTGCGGCCGCGGCAGCCTGGCCGCAGGCATGGTTGTAGTCCAGAAAGGCTGCTGTCCGCTCTGTCTCCGCCACTGTCCGGGCGTTGTGCTCCAGGCGGATCATTTCCTTCTGGCGGGAGATGATCGTGAAGCCGTGCATGAAACTCAGAGCATCGGCGACGGTGTCCTTGCCAGTGCCGTTGTCTCCCTCGATGATGATGAATCCCATATTCCTCCTTCCTGAGTCCGACCGGTGGCCTCTCTGACGGGGCAGGGCAGTGTGGCACCGGGCTGCCGGCTGTCTCTTCTGCCGGGGCAGGGAATTTGCGGGCGGGCTGCCGGCCGCCTCTTCTGCCTGATCACGGGATTCCTGGGATCAGCCTGATCAGTTGTCCCTGATGTCCGTCCCGGATCCTTTCCTTTGGGGCATTGTCCCCCGGCTCCTGTCCGTGAGACGGATATGATCTGTCGGCAGGGCGGCTGTGGTGTCTGTCTGTGATCACGGTCAAGAAAGTCCGGTATCCGGGGGCCAGACACCCCCAGATGGGCGAACAGCGGGGGAAATTCTGCTATAATGCCGGCGCACAGCGTGTGCGGAGCCGGGCCCGGGCAGGACCCGCCATCGCCGCTGCGTGGAAGAGATCAGAGCCATGGAGGGACAATGTCCGTTAATGAGATCCGCAGCCAGACGCTTCCTTTCACCTGCCTTTTTGTGAAGGATCCGAGCCTGGGGGCCATTGAGCAGGCACTGCAGGAGAAGACCAGCGCCTACAAGAGCTACTTCTACAATTCTCCCCTGATCATCAACATTGAGGGCATTGAGGACGCCGGCGGGGACATTCCGGAGGTGGCGGAGATCAAGCAGATCACTGACCGCTACAACTTCATCCTCATCGGCTTTTCCGGGGTCAGCCGGAACGACATCAAGGTCAGGATCTTCAATGCCGGCTTCCCTGTGTTCAACGCCCTGGGTGCCAGGGATCTGACTCCACCCCCGGCTCCGGCTCCTGCCGCCCCCGCTCCGGCACCGGCGCCGGCAGAGCCCCAGGTGAAGGTGGTGACCAAGGTGGTCCAGGCTCCCGGGGAGGAGAACTTCAAGATCGTCAACGGCAATGTGCGCTCTGGCAGCGAGATCCAGGCTGTGGGCTGCTCCCTCTTGGTCCGGGGGGATGTGAGCAACGGCGCCAAGGTGTTTGCCGACTATGACGTGGTGATCCTGGGCGCCCTTAGGGGCCGGGCGGTGGCCGGGGCCCGGGGCAATGTGAAAGCCTCCATCACCTGCCTCCACTGCGATCCGGAGCTGGTTTCCATCGGCGGGATCTACAAACTGGGAGACGGCATTGAGGAGAAGTTCCGGAACACCGGGGTGCGCATCACCCTGTGCGATGAGAAGTTCAGTTTCGAGCCGCTGGGCTGACATCTCCTCTCCGGATCCTATGACGTGGAGATCCGGACGGGCATAGACTCCGGAAGAGAGCCCCGGTAGGTGAGTATGCTCCCGTTTGTGCTAGCATGGGTGCCAGCACAAATTAGTTACAAGGCACCCACAGAAGGTTTTAGCGGAAAGGTTTTAACAGGAAAGGCGCCGGAGCCCCGGATATCCTGGTATGGATCCCGGGACTTCCGGGGATCCGGGATCTCCCGGTGATCGGGAGACGATCCCGGGATGCGGGATCGTGGATCTGCCAGTGCCTTTCCGTCAGGTTTTCAGAACAGCGAAGAGAAAGACAGGGGAACAATTTCATATGTCACGCGTATTTGTCGTAACCTCCGGCAAGGGGGGCGTGGGCAAGACCACCACCAGTGCGGCCCTGGCCACGGGCCTGGCCCTGAAGGGCTTCAAGACCGTGGTCATCGACTTTGATGTGGGTCTCAGGAACCTGGATCTGGTCATGGGCTGCGAGCGCCGGGTGGTGTTCGACTTTGTGAACGTCATCCAGGGTGAGGCCACCCTGAACCAGGCGCTGATCCAGGACAAGCATGTGGCCAACGGCCAGCTGTTTATCCTGGCAGCCTCCCAGACCAAGGACAAGGAAGCATTGAAGAAGGAGGGCGTGGCCCGGGTCATCAGTGATCTCAAGGCCATGGAGTTTGACTTCATCATCTGCGACTCCCCGGCGGGCATTGAGCAGGGCGCACTGATGGCCATGTACTTTGCCGACGAGGCGGTGGTGGTCACCAACCCCGAAGTGTCCTCGGTCCGGGATTCAGACCGGATCCTGGGGATCCTGTCCTCCAAGTCCCAGCGGGCGGAGAGCGGCGAGGAGCCCATCCGGGAGCACCTGCTCATCACCCGCTATGATCCCGCCCGGGTGGAAACGGGGCAGATGATCTCCGTGGACGACGTCTTCGACGTGCTCAAGGTGCCGGTGGTGGGCGTCATTCCCGAGTCCACCGATGTGATCGTGGCCTCCAACACCGGCAACTCCGTGATCCTCAATCCGGAAAGCCGGGCGGGCATGGCCTATGCCGACACGGTGGAGCGCCTTCTGGGCACCACCGTTCCCATGAGGTTCACCAGCGTGGAAAGGAAGCAGGGTATTCTGGGAAGGCTTTTCTCCAAGAAGAGGGGGTGAGATCATGTCATTGATGGATCTGATCAGGGGCCGGAAGAAGAAGGGGGAGACCTCCGCCGGCACCGCCAAGAAGCGTCTGATGGATCTGTGCATCTATCACACAGGTCTGGACGGGGATGACGCCGAGCAGCTCATTGCCCGGATCCGTGAGGCGGTGCTGAAGATCCTCAGCGAGCATTTCAACGCTGAAATCGGCATGGACAATGTGAGCACCAACCTGAAGAAGGAGAACGACATCAGTTACATCGATCTCCAGGTGAACCTGCCGGACAAGGAGCTCCAGATGAACATGAAGGAGCCTCTCCGGAAGTGATCCGGCCGGTGCTGTCATCTAAGGCTCCACCATCCGGGAACTTGATCCCTGGCTCCTGACTTCTGATTCCAGACTCCAGACTGGGGCGGTAACAGAGCTGCCCTCCCTGATGGGGGAACGGGCAGGGCAGGGCGGAGACAGATCTGCCGGTCAGAGGGGGCACAGTGTGAAGCCGAGCCCAGGGTGAGGCCTGAGATGTGCTGATCCTGACTGTTGCAGTTGCGGCAGCGATCCGGCTGCAGGATCCCCTGTTCGCAGGCGCCTGCCGGCATTGATATGCTGTCGTTAGCCGGGCCCGGCATCATGCTTCAGGTTTCAGATCCACACCGGGCTCCGGTTTCCAGCGGCCGTTGGAGTGTCCCGGAGCCCATAGCCTGTGCTCCGGGATGAGTCCTGTCTGCCATGTCCTTTTCCCCTGTCCCTGAAGGAGGCATGCTGTGATCTGCCATGTGTACCGCAGTCCCCGCCGTGAGGGAGCCTATCTTTACCTTCCCGACGGCAAGATCCCTGAGGATCTGCCGGATGAGCTCCGGGATCTTTTTGCCGGCGGCGCCAGTTTCCTGGAGATCAACTTGGACACCTGCCGCCATCTGGTCCAGGTGGAGCCCGCTGATCTGGTGCGGGAACTGACGGAGCGGGGGTACTACCTTTATCTCCAGGATCCGGGAGCCACCGGAGAGATCATCGGCCAGTGGCTCCGGAAGTCCCGTCCCGGTGCCGGCGGCGGGGATCTCTGAGGATCTGCGGCCCCACCGCATACACATACACATACACACATCCGGCCGCACACACAGGAGCAGCCATGGGCAGGACAGTCAAGGTCAATTTCCGCATCGATGCAGATCTGAAGCGCCAGGTGGACGAGCTGGGGCGCAAGCTGCACATGAGTTTCTCCGCCCTGATGAACGTCTATGCCGCCCAGCTGGTGCGGGAGCAGCGGATCCCCTTTGAGATCACGGCCCGGCCCCGGGAGACGGGACCGGAAGGCACACCGGAGAGCAGTCCTGTCTCCAGGGCTGACGGCGGCCGATCGGCATCAGTTGCGGGATCTGCCGGAAGCATCCCGTCCTCTCCAGTAGCCTCACCGGACTTTCCCCTGACTGCCCCCTTTGACACCGATGACGGTGTGGAGGATGTACTGGTGGGGGACGGGGTCACCGCCTCCCAGCTCCGGAGCTGGATGCAGATCCCGGGATCGGCAGATCACGCCCCGGGGCCGGAGGCCTGATCGGGGAGCCTGCCTCAGGGGCGTGGCACCCGGCTCAAAGGTCCCCTTCAGTGACGCTGATGCCCGTCTGAAGGCGCATTGCCGGTTTGGGTGCCCGGCCCCCGGCTTAAGGTGCCGGCCCCGACAGATCACCCACCCTGCGGCTCCCTCCCGGATCCCCGCAGCATGACATGAACCCTGGCCCCCTCTGAGGGGAGCACCGGGGGCGCTGACGCCCCGGTCCTCCCCGGGGCCGCCCTCCGGCAGACCGGAGATCCACTGGAAGAACGACCCATGAAGAAACTGCTGCTGCTCCTGCTGCTGCTGGCCCTCGGCGCCGGAGCATATTACCGCTTTTTCCGGACGGAGCCCGATGAGGGCCGGAAATACATGACCGTGGAGGTCCGCCGGGGGGACATTGTCTCAGCGGTGCAGGCCACGGGCACCTTGGAGGGCCTGAAGCAGGTCAGTGTGGGCGCCCAGGTGTCCGGCCAGCTGCAGAAGCTCTATGTGGATTCCGGAGATGAGGTGAAGGCGGGAACCCTCCTGGCCCAGATCGACTCCCGGACCCAGGAGAACAGCCTGAAGGATGCCCAGGCTGCCCTGGACACCTACCGGGCCCAGCTGAAGGCCGCCCAGGCGGAGCTGAAGCGGGCCCAGCTGGAGCACCGGCGCCAGGAGCGCCTCCAGAAGGGGGACGCCGGCGCCCGGGCTGATCTGGAGACCGCCGAGGCGAAGCTGGAGTCCGCCCGGGCCCAGGTGACGGTGGCTGAGCAGCAGATCAAGCAGGCGGAGATCAAGGTGGACACCGCCCGGATCAACGTGGGCTACACCCAGATCTCCGCCCCCATAGACGGGGTGATCATCGCCATTGTCACCGATGAGGGCCAGACGGTGGTGTCCAACCAGACCGCCTCCACCATCCTGAAGATGGCCACCATGGACACCATGACGGTGAAGGCTGAGATCAGCGAGGCGGACGTGGTCCGGGTGAAGCCCGGGATGAAGGTGAACTTCACCATTCTGGGTCTCCCCTACCGCACCTTCTCCAGCACCCTGAAGAAGGTGGAGCCCGCCGCCACCACCGACTCCTCCAGCTCCACCACCACATCCTCATCATCCTCATCGGCGGTCTACTACAACGCCGAGTTCGACATTCCCAACCAGGATCGGACCCTCAGGGTTTCCATGACCGCCGAGTGCAGCATCATCCTGGACGAGCGGAAGAATGTCCTCACTGTGCCCATCGCCTCCCTCCGGGGGGCTGAGGGGGAGAACCGCTACCGGATCACTGTGCTGCGCAACGGCCGCCCTGAGCCCATAGTCATTGAGACCGGACTCAGGGATCAGACCAACATAGAGGTCCTGTCCGGGCTCCAGGAGCATGACCGGGTGATCCTGGGTGATGACGTCAGGAAGGCGGAGTCCGACGCCATGGACCGGCAGCGCAACAGCCGCCGGGGACCTCCGAGGCCGCGGCTGTGATCCCGGGCGCAGGGGATCCGGGGCAGGGGGGCGAGGCCGGCCACCCCCTGCTGTCCCTCAGGGGGGTGAAGCGGATCTACGGGGCCGGGGATCAGCGCATTGAGGTGCTCCACGGCATCGATCTGGATATCCGCAAGGGTGAGCTGGTGGCCATCATCGGAGCCTCCGGCTCCGGCAAGTCCACCCTGATGAACATCATCGGCTGCCTGGACCGGCCCTCGGAGGGGGACTACCTCATTGACGGGGTCTCCAGCCGTCAGCTCCACTCCGATGAACTGGCAGCCTTAAGGCGCAACTACTTCGGCTTTATCTTCCAGCGCTACCATTTGCTGTCCCATCTTTCCGCCGCCGGCAACACCGAGATCCCCGCCATTTATGCGGGGATGGACGGGGCCGCCCGCTCCCGGAACGCCCAGGCCCTTCTGGAGCGTCTGGGCCTGGGGGACAAAATCAGCCATCTGCCCAGCCAGCTTTCCGGCGGCCAGCAGCAGCGGGTGTCCATTGCCCGGGCCCTGATGAACGGGGGCCAGGTGATCCTGGCCGACGAGCCCACGGGCGCCTTGGACACCAAAAGCGGCAAGGAGGTGATCCGGATCCTCAAGGAGCTCAATGCCGCCGGCCACACGGTGATCATCGTCACCCATGATCCCTCCATTGCCGCCCATGCCGGGCGGATCATCGAGATCCGGGACGGCAGCGTCATTGCCGACCGGATCAACGAGTTTCCCACGGAGCCCCTGACCCGGGAGGAGTCCGCTGCCGCCGGGGAGGACGCCACCCCGGATCTGAGCCTTTCCCCCTTCCGGGCCTTCCTGGCCGGTCTGTCCCGGTTCCAGGAGGCCTTCCGCATGGCCTGGATCGCCATGATCTCCCACCGGATGCGGACGCTCCTGACCATGCTGGGGATCATCATCGGCATCATGGCGGTGGTGTCCGTGGTGGCCCTGGGCCGGGGGGCCTCCCAGAAGGTCACGGACAATATCAGCGCCATGGGCACCAACACCATCAGCATCTTCCCGGGCAAGGACTGGGGCGATGTCCGGGCCAACCGGATCCAGTCCCTGTCGGTGTTTGATCTGGAGGCACTGCGCCACGAGGTCTATGTGGACAGCGTCACCCCCACGGTCAACACCTCGGTGCTCTTCCATTACGGATCCCAGGAGGCCAGCGGCCAGATCAACGGGGTCAGCGATCAGTATGACCGGGTGAGGGGCGCGGATCTGGCCGCGGGGCGCTTCATTTCCCGGGAGCATGTCCGGGACATGGCCCAGGTGGCGGTCATTGACGACAACACCCGGAAGAAGTTCTTCTCCGGGGAGGATCCCCTGGGGAAGATCATCATCCTGGGGCGGCTGCCCTGCGTGGTCATCGGTGTGCTGAAGAAGGAGGAGTCCCCCTTCGGCAACCCCGACGCCCTGAAGGTCTATATTCCCTATACTTCGGCCATCTACCGGGTCACCGGCAACAACAAACTGAGCACCATTGTGGTCCGGGTCCGGGACGGCTGGTCCAATGCTGTGGCGGAGCAGCAGATCATCAACTTCCTGACCATCCGCCACAACGCCAAGGATATCTTCACCAGCAGCAGTGACACCATCCTGAAGACCATTCAGGAGACCACGGGCACCATGACACTTTTGGTGTCCTGCATTGCGGTGATCTCCCTGGTGGTGGGCGGCATCGGGGTCATGAACATCATGCTGGTGTCCGTCACCGAGCGCACCCGGGAGATCGGGATCCGCATGGCAGTGGGGGCACGGAAGTCGGATATCCTCCAGCAGTTCCTCATTGAGGCGGTGCTGGTGTGCCTTATCGGGGGCATTCTGGGGATCCTGTGCTCCTACGGGGTGAGCCTGGTGTTCTCCTATTTCGTCCAGTCCATGTCCATGGTGTTCTCCCTGTTCTCCATTGTGGCGGCGGTGACCTGCTCCACCCTCATCGGGGTGATCTTCGGCTACCTGCCCGCCCGGAACGCCGCCCGGCTGGATCCCATTGTGGCCCTGGCCCGGGAGTGAGTGCCGGGATGGTCAGATGGCGGATCTGGAGCTGAAGTGGGACCGGGCATGAACAATGCCTGGATCTGAAATGAGTCCGGGATGGTCAGGATCAGAAATGAGGCCGGGTTTGAACCCGGTGCGGTTCTGAAACGGAGCGCCGGGAGTTCCGGATCAGCATTGAGACCAGATCCGGACACGCTGCGGGCATGGAAACGCCCCAGCCAAAGTTTTGTATCTGCCCCTTCCGGACACCGGTGCCGGGCCTGGCAGGGCGGGCAGGGGCTTGATCAGGAGGATCGGGATATGACAGGGCAGATCACTGCCGGACGCAGGGGATCATGGAGATCCGGGACCACCCGGCGCCTGGGGGCGCTGCTGGGCCTTTTCCTGGCGCTGCCGGTGCTGGGGGGCTGCGGGATCCTGCGCAGCGACTACCAGCGGACCCAGGCGGTGATCCCGGGCACCTCCTGGAATGCGGATGAAGCCTTGGTCTCGGTGCTCCGGGATCCGGAGGGAGCCTGGTGGCGGGATTTCGGGGATGAGACATTGGATGCCCTCATCGCCCGGGGGCTTGCGGGCAGCACGGAGATCGCCACCGCCGCCTCGGCCCTCAGAAGTGCCGCCCTCAGGGCCCAGGTGGAGGATCTGAGCCTCCTGCCCACTCCCTCGGCCCATCTCTCATCTTCCAAACGCTTCCCCCATCACGGGGGCTCCGTGTCCTCCTCCTCCTCGTCCCTGGAGATCTCCTATGAAGCGGATCTCTTCGGGAAACTGGCCGCCGACCGGGATGCCGCCCGGTTCACCTATGAGGCCACCCTGGAGGATTTCCTGGCAGTCAAGCTCTCCCTTTCCCGGCGCATCGCCTCCGCCTACTGGACCCTGGCCTATGCCCGGGACGCACTGCGGAGTGAAGAGCGGAACATCGAGGAGTACCGGGACATTGTGCGCCTGGCGGAGCTGAAGCACCGGGAGGGGGCCATATCCCTTTATGAGCTGAACCGGGCCAAAACCCAGCGCCTCACTTCCATGACCGCCGCCGCCGGCTACCGGGATCAGATCCTGGCCGCCGAGGATGAACTTCTGGCACTGCTGTCCCTGAACTCCCGGGAAGAACTGCCGGTGTCCCTGGATGATCTGACTCTGGAAGGCCGCAGTGTTCCGGGGATCATGCCCGGGATCCCGGCGGATCTCATGAGCAACCGCCCGGATCTGCGCTCGGCGGAGAAGTCCCTGAAGGCCAAGCTGGCCTCCTGGGATCGGAGCCGCCTGGCTTTCTTCCCCTCCCTGACCCTCACCGGGGGCCTGGGGGCGGGCAGTGACGAACTTTTCGGCTTTTTCGACAATCCGGTGCTGTCCCTGGCCGGATCCCTCACCGCCCCCTTCCTGAACTACCGGAACCTGTCCCTGAACCGGGACATCTCCCGGGAGGATTATGAGAAAGCCGTGGCGGACTTTGAGGATCGGTGGCGCCGGGCCCTCTTTGAGGTGAAGGAGCTGCTCCAGACCGTCTCCAGTGACCGGGAGCGCTGCCAGAACACCTCCGAGGCCCTGGCACTGGCCGAGGAGAATGATCGCCGCTACCGTCTCCAGTATGACAGCGGGGGCATGTCCTACGGGGACTTTCTGGACAACCGCCGGACCCTCCGGACTGCCCGGCTGGAGCATTACCGCCAGCTCATGCAGCACCTGGAGGATACCGCCAAGCTCTACCAGGCCCTGGGAGGAGCCCAGAAATGATCCTGGAGAAGATCTCTGTCCGGGGGTACCTGGGGATCCGATCCATGGATCTCCCCCTGGATCGGGTGAACGCCTTCATCGGGGAGAACGGCTGGGGCAAAAGCTCCCTGTTCAACCTGCTGTCCCGGGTGTTCGGGGACGGGCCGGTGCCCTGCCGGTTCACCGCCGCGGACTTTTATATCGATGAGGACACCGGGGAAAGCCTGGGGGAGATGCAGTTTAGGTTCTCTTTCCGGGAGCGCCGCCCGGGCCAAGCCCGGCGGGCCCAGTGCCTGGCCGCCTTTGACCGCTACTGGATCCGGGGCGCCCCCGGGGACTGCGCCCGGATCATCTACGGGATCAGCGCCGTCCGGGGCCGCCGGGGGATCCAGGTGCGCCACTGCTTCTACACCGCCGCCGGCACTCCCATGAAGACCTCCCGCCGGGACATCATCCGCTTTGTCTCCCTGAACCCGGTGTTCCGGATCCGGGACAGCCGCATGGATCGGGGCAGCGGTCCGATCCCCTGGCGCAACGAGTGGGAGCGTAAGATCGCCGTCCTGGCCCGGAAGCTCTCCGAGCAGGACACGGAGCTGCCGGGGATCGACCGGTCCACCCTGGAGGAGGGGCTGGAGGCACTGAGCTTCCTGGCGGGATCGTATATTCCGGATCTCCGGGAGCCCCGATCCTCCCGGGGCCGGTCGGCCCGGGACATAGCCTCCCGGCCCCTGTCCCTGGTGGGGATGGGCACCCTCCAGAGCCTGATGCACAACGCCACCCGAACCATGAAGCTGATCCTGGTGGTGTTCCAGGACGCACTGCTCAAGGCCCGGGGCGGCCGGCGGATCCCCCGGATCTGCTTTCCCATCCTGATCCTCACTGATCTGGAGAGCCGCCTGCACCCCTCCTATCTCATGATGTTCATCTCCATGCTGGAGCAGGTGGGGGTCCAGAAGCTGATTGCCACCAACTCCGGAGATCTGCTGTCCTGCCTGGGGCTGGCGGACGTGCGCCGGATGAGCCGGGATCCCCGGGGGTGCGTCAGCTGCCGCAGCATGAATGAGCGCCTGTTCTCCACGGATGATATCCGGCGCCTCACCTCCCATGTGCGCCTGACCCGGCCGGTGTCCCTGTTTGCCCGGGTATGGCTTTTGGTGGAGGGGGAGACGGAGATCTGGCTTATCCTGCAGCTGGCAGCCCTGGCCGGACGGAACCTCCAGGGGGAGGGGATCCGGCTGATTGAGTTTGCCCAGTGCGGGGCCGGGCCCCTGATCGCCCTGGCCCGGCAGTTTGGGATCAGCTGGCACCTGCTGTGCGACGGGGACGATGCCGGCGCCCGCTATGCCGCCACCGCCGCTGCCATGCTCTCCCCGGGGCAGCAGCTTTCCCGGCACCTGACCCGGCTTCCCGAGGCGGACATTGAGCATTACCTCTATGTCACCGGCTTTGAGGGGGTCTACCGCCGGGAGTCGGGCTACGGGGACACCCAGGGGGTGCCGGTGAACAAGATCATTGAGCGGGCGGTGCACCGGCGCAGTAAGCCGGGGCTGGCCATCAACGTGGTGGAGGCCGCCGACCGCATGGGCCCTGAGGGGATCCCGCCCCTGCTCATGGACATGTTCCGGATCCTGGAGGAACTCTCCGGGGATCCGGAACTGTAGAGTTGCTGAGCAGCAGAGCGGCGGAGCTGCAGGGCGGCGGAGCTGCAGGGCGGCCGGGGCGGCAGGACTGCAGAGCGGCAGAGCAGTGGAGCAGCTGGGCAACGGCAGAGCTGCTGTGACGGCAGTGCAGCCGGGTCGGCGGCGGACCGGACAGAAGGAGGCTTCATGGGCGGCAGGGCGGTGTTCCTGGATCGGGACGGGGTGATCAACCAGGAGCGGGACTATGTGCACCGGAAGGAGGACTTTGTCTTTCTTCCCGGAGTCCCGGAGGCCCTGGGGCGCTTCCATGAGCTGGGGTGGCTTACGGTGCTGGTGACCAACCAGGCGGGGATCGCCTACGGTTACTATTCCCCGGAGGACTTCCTGGTCCTTTCTGCCTGGATGCAGGGGGAACTGGCCCCTTTTAATGCCGCCTTTGACGGGATCTTCTTCTGTCCCCACCATCCGGAAAAGGGGCAGGGGGAGTACCTCTGCTCCTGTCCCTCCCGGAAGCCCGGGCCGGGAATGCTCCTGACGGCCGCACGGCGCCTTGACATTGATCTCCCCTCCTCGGTGATGATCGGCGACCGGATGGGGGATGTGGAGGCCGGACGCCGGGCGGGATGCAGGATGAGTTATCTGGTGTCCACCGGCAAGCCTCTGCCGGACTTCCCGGAGGGCGCGCCGGACTTCCTCCGATCGTCCCTGGCGGACATCGCCGGGGAACTGCCCCGGGCCGGGGAGCCCAGACTTGCGGCGCCGGTGCCGCCGGTGCTCTGCTGAGGGTGGCACCGGCTTTTTGAGCCTTTATTTCCGCTCCCACCAGACGGCGGAGCATCATGCCGGAGTGGAGATCTGATCCTGCCGGATCCCGGGAAGCCCGCCATCCATTTGGTCAGAGCCTCACTTCCGCCCCTTGGGGATTTCCCCTTTTCCCCGGTCTGCGGATCCGTCTCCGCCCTTTCCGGGGCATCTGTTTCCTCCTTCCTCCGGCCCTCCGGGACCTGATGTTTTTTAACATTTCCGGTCCTTCTCCAGGTCGCGGATCCTCAATTTCCTGTGGACTAGAAACCGCCATAGCAATATAATACAGGCATTTTGGTAAAGCCTCCGCCGGGGTTTCCGGAGCGGAGCATAGTTGGTAAGAGAATTCGATCTCAGAGGATCCGAGCAATGCAGTTTTCTGTCGCATCACCTTCAGAACTTAAACGGGTGGCCACCATCACTGTTCCCGCCGCCGAGCTGGAAAAGGCATACAAGGACAACGTCAAGCATCTGAGCAGGACCAAGAAGGTCCCCGGCTTCCGTGCCGGCAAGCTCCCCCTGGAGTTTGTGGAGAAGAACTTTGGCAATGAGGCCTTCGAATCGGCTGTCCGCGAGGTTGCGGATCGCAACTTCCGGGAGTTTCTGAACCAGGAGAAGCCGGACATTGCCGTGCGTCCCGAAATCGCCTTTAAGAAGGCAGCCGTGGGCTCTGATCTGGTTTTTGACATGATCTACGAGGTGTTCGGCGAAGTGCAGCTCTGCGATCTCTCCTCCCTCCAGGTGGAGCGGGTGCTGACACAGATCACCGATGACGATGTGGACGATACCATGGAGCGGATCCGCAGCACCTTTGCCACCTTTGAGGATGCCCCGGATGACTACCAGTCCGTCAAAAACGACCGGGAGCGGGTGACCCTGAAGGCTTTCCGGGTGGCCGACGGGGCGGAGATCGCCAAGCTGGGCTTCACCGATGGAACCATTATTGCCGGCCGTCCTCTGATGGTGCCGGGGATCGAGGAGCAGTTCCTGAACCGCCGGAAGGGAGAGACCTTCTCCTTCGAGGTTGATCTGCCTGAGTCCTTCAAGGATCTGTTCCCCGCTGACGCTGCCGACCGGAAGATCCGGGCCGACGTTCAGGTGCACTCGGTTTCCCACCGGGAACTGCCTGCCATGAACAGCGACTTCTTCCGGAAGCTGAATATGGATCCCGCCACCACCATTGAGACCTTCCGCCAGGAGCTGACCAAGAACATGGAGCGGGAGATGCGGGGCATGGAGTTCCAGTTCAACATGCGCTCGGTGCTGGACGCCCTGAAGAAGAATTGCACGGTGCCCATTCCCGAGTCCTGCATCCGCCAGTACTGTGTGGATTATCAGCAGAAGGTTCTGGCCGATGCCAAGAAGAAGGGCAACAACTCCGCTGTGACCCACATCCGCCAGCTGGATCCGGTGAAGTGCTACGGTGACTCCTACCGGGATGATATCACCACCTCCCGGATCCTGGGCACCCTGGTGGAGCAGAACAACCTTAAACCCTCCCAGGAGGATCTGAACGATCTCCTTCAGGACACCGCCGCCCCCTATGAGGAGCCGGAAAAGGTCCGTGAGGCCTTCGCCAAGGATCGTGCTGTCATGGCCCGGCTCCAGAACGCCGCTCTGAGCCGTGCGGTGGTGGATCTGGTGTTCTCCAAGGCCCAGGTCACTGACCGCAACATGTCCTTCAAGGAACTGACGGTGGCCGTGCAGGCCTGAGAAACCATCTGAGGTCGGGGAATGCTCCCCTGCCGTATCCGGGCGCGGCGCCCTGCAGGTCTCCGCGCCCTTTTTACGTATCTGCGGGGACGGCTTTCCCCAGAGACTGATCTTTAGGATCCGCATTTTCCCGGCTAGCCGGGATCTTCCGGATCGGCCCCCAGGGGGCTGATCCCGTGTCAGGCCGGCCTGCCGGCAGTAAGGTGAATACAATGGACTTTGACAACCTCATCAGGGACACCCTGGTCCCCACGGTCATTGAGCAGACCTCCCGGGGGGAGCGGGCCTATGACATCTACTCCCGCCTGCTGAAGGAGCGGGTGATCTTCCTCACCGGGGAGGTGGAGGAGCACATGGCTGATCTCATTGTGGCCCAGATGCTCTTCCTGGAGGCTGAGAACTCCGAGAAGGACATTTACCTGTACATTAACTCCCCCGGGGGTGCCGTGACGGCGGGTCTGGCCATTTATGACACCATGCAGTTCATCCGGCCTGATGTCCAGACCATCTGCATCGGCCAGGCCTGCTCCATGGGATCCTTCCTCCTGGCCGGCGGGGCCAAGGGCAAGCGCTTCGCATTGCCCAATTCCTCCATCATGATCCACCAGCCCCTGGGAGGCTTCCGGGGCCAGGCTTCGGATATCCAGATCCACGCCCGGGAGATCCAGAAGACCAAGGATCGGCTGAACCGTCTGCTGTCCTTCCACACCGGCCGGCCCCTGGAGGAGATCACCCGGGACACCGACCGGGACAATTTCCTCACCGCCCAGGAGGCGGCGGAGTACGGCCTTATTGACAAGGTCATTGAGAAGAGGGAGTGATCCATGGCGCGTGAGAAACAGAAAGATCCCCAGTGCTCCTTCTGCGGTGCCACCAAGAGGGAACTGGGATCCCGGCCCATGATCTCGGGCCTGGAGGGCTACATCTGCGCTGACTGCGTGGAGCGGTGCCATGATCTGCTGATCAGCAGCGGGGCCTCCGCTCCCCGGGATCCGAAGGAGGCGCCCACCGGGGATGCGCCCCGGAAGGACGAGCCCATGTCCCCCCGGAACCTGCCCCCGCCCCGGCAGCTGAAGGAGTACCTGGACGGCTATGTCATCGGCCAGGAGCATGCCAAGAAGGTGCTGTCCGTGGCGGTGTACAACCACTACAAGCGCCTGTCGGCGGTGAAGAACGATGTGGAGATCAACAAGTCCAACATCCTGCTCATCGGCCCCACGGGATCCGGCAAGACCTTGCTGGCCCAGTCCCTGGCAAGGTTTCTGGATGTGCCCTTTGCCATCTCTGACGCCACCACCCTTACCGAGGCGGGCTATGTGGGCGACGATGTGGAGAATGTGATCCACCGGCTGCTGCAGAACTGCGACTTTGATCCCATCAAGGCCCAGCGGGGGATCATCTATATCGACGAGATCGATAAGATCGCCCGGAAGTCCGAGAACCCCTCCATCACCCGGGACGTGTCCGGCGAGGGAGTGCAGCAGGCACTTCTGAAGCTTATTGAGGGCACCATTTCCTCAGTGCCCCCCAAGGGCGGCCGGAAGAACCCCATGATGGAGAACATCATGGTGGACACCTCCCGGATCCTGTTCATCTGCGGCGGCGCCTTTGCGGGTCTGGACAAGATTGTGGAGAAGCGGCTGAGCGTCAACACCGGCATCGGCTTTGGGGCCAAAATTGAGGTGGACTCCTCCCGGACGGTTACGGAGCTCCTGTCCCAGGTGGAGCCGGAGGATCTGGTGAAGTTCGGCATCATCCCGGAGTTCATCGGCCGCCTGCCGGTGATCACCTCCCTGGAGAAGCTGGATCGTGAGGCCATGATCAGCATTCTGACCCAGCCCAAGAACGCCCTGGTGAAGCAGTACCAGGCGCTGCTGGCCATGGAGGACTTCAAGCTGGAGTTCGATCAGGACGCTCTGGAGGCGGTGGCAGATCTGGCCATCAAGAAGGACACCGGCGCCCGGGGACTCAGATCCATCATTGAGGATCTGCTGCTGGACACCATGTTCCAGATCCCATCCCTGGAGCACCAGGGCACGGTCCGGGTTACCCGGGACGCAGTGGAGGGCAAGTGCCAGCCGGAGATCACCGAGAGCATGGAATACAAGAATGTGAACCGGAACCTGCCCCCGCCGCCGGCCCGGGAGCAGGGCGTGCAGCCCTCCCCGGAGCAGGGGAAGGGCAGTGCGCCGGGCAAGGGGACCCCGGTCTGAGGGATCCTGCTTGCAGGCGGCGGAATGCGGATCGACATGAACCGGGAGACGAGCCATGACTGACGAGGAATGCATGGAGCTTGCCCTGCAGGAGGCGGAGCAGGGGATTGCCGCCGGGGACGGCGGTCCCTTCGGGGCGGTGGTGATCCTGGACGGTAAGGTGGCGGGCCGGGGGCACAACCGGGTTCTCCTGAAGCATGATCCCACTTGCCACGGGGAGATGGAGGCCATCCGGGATGCCTGCGCACGCCTGGGTACCCATGATCTGTCCGGGGCGGTGATCTACACCACCGGTGAGCCCTGTCCCATGTGCCATGGGGCGATCCTCTGGGCCAACATAGCCGGCATCGTTTACGGCTGCCGCCGGGAGGATGCCGAGGAGGCGGGGTTCCGGGACCGGGTTTTCCATGAGCAGATCAGCGGCGGCACTGGAGGCCCGGTGATCCGGGAGGCTTTCCGGGAGCGTTGCCGGGAACTGTTTGCCCGCTACCGGGAGGGTGAGCACACCCTTTACTGATCTGCCGATCCTCTCTGATCTTCCGGCGGGACCGGATCGGCCGCTTTTCTTAGCCGTAAGATCCGGTCAGCTCCGATCCCGGAGATTTCTTTTTCGCCTTCTTCCGGAGATTTTTTCCCTGCCTTGCTTCCGGATGGCGGGAGCCTGGCAGATGCGGGTTTGTTGCCCTGATCTGTCGGGTTTGCAGCCCTGATCTGATCTGGTCTGATCTGATCTGATCTGTTCTGCTCTGCTCTGCTCTGGTATCACTCCACTTCCCAGATCTGAAACTCCCCCCAGGTGTACATCACCACATATCTGTGGAGATCCCTGACGGTGCGGAGGGTGTCGTCGGTGACATAGAAGTTCAGCTGCTCTATGGCCTGGCTGCAAAGCTCCCTTCGGATCCGGCTCCGGGTCTCCTCCCGGGATTTCCGGTCCCGCCAGTATTTGAACTCGAAGATATAACTGGGTCCCTGGCCGTTGTTCAGGGCCACCAGATCGGCCCGCCCCCTCAGGGTGTCGATCCTGACTTCCCGGCAGTGGGACTGGGACGGCACGGGGAGCGGCGCCGGATCGGTCAGATCATGCTCTTTTCCGTCATGCTCCTTCCCATCATGCTCTTCCCCGGCGGGGATCTTTTCCCCTGAGGCCTGTGCAAACTCGGCGGCGGTGTCGCAGAACACGAAACTCCCGTTTCTCCTCACATGGTACTCCCGGGTGATGGTGAAGCGTCCCCGGGCGGTCATGGTCAGGATGCACCAGACAGCCAGGGACACCTGGCTTTCGCCTTCGCTGGAGCTGGTGGTCTTCACAAATGCTCCCGCAGCTTCCCTGAGCAGGGACGCCACGGCGGAGATATCGTTCTGCCGGGCCATCTGATCTGCGTTCATGCTCCCCAGGATGGAGTCCCAGACTGCCGGACCGGATCTTCCCAGGGCAAAGCGGGCAAAGAGCATGCGGAAGTATTCGTTGGGGATAACAAACTCTGTGATCTGCTCTGTCCTCTGGCTGGCCGGATCTCCATAGGCAGACACTCCCGGATCCCGGGGCGGTGCCACGGAGAGGAAGCCCAGAAAATGCAGGATGGCCACCCCTTCGTGATAGTTCAGCCGGGTTCCGGGGCTGAAGTTCATGGAGGAGGGCACTGTTGCCGCTGCACATCCGTTCTCCGTCAGCCGGGAGAGCAGTTTCTTCCGGTCCCGATCCTGGATGAGGTTCATGAAGCCTGCCAGTTTCTGATAGTCAATGTCCGGACCGGAGACGGCTGTCAGGGGCGGCAGACGGCGGCAGCCGTTCTTGGCCAGGGCGCTGACATAACTGAGGCACAGGGCGGGATTGTAGACGGTCTGTCTGCCGGCAGGGGCAAAGAGGTAGCCGTCAAAGCAGGCTTTCATCTCCCCTCTGATCTCTTCCGGGGAAAAGGGGCACTGCCGGAGATCCAGGGTTTCCTGCAGGAGCAGAGCCACCTCCTCATCGGTGAATCCGGCCAGATCGTTCAGCTCCGGCTCATCGGAGAGAGCAGATTTGACAAAGCCGGAAACCGCCGTGTCCAGGGTGACGGGCAGCACTCCGGTGATGAAGATCCGGCCAATGGTGCCGCTGTCGAAATGGTGCCTGAGGGCGCCGTAGAAGGTGCCCACCTCGCCGTTCTTGCGGGTGAGCTCGGCAAAGCTTTCCGGAGAGCCGCTGAGGAGATCATTGGTGAAGTTGTCATATTCATCGATGATGACCATCAGCGGGTGGGGGAAATCCGACCGGGCTTTGAATCTTCTGACGAAGCCGTCTATGATCCGGTTGGGGGTGGGAAACCTGTCGGTGTCGCTGAAATAAAGCTCCACGGCCTCCTCCTGGGTGCCTCCTGAGCCCAGTTCCTCTGCAGTTTTCCGGATCACCGCTGGCAGCAGTTCGGGATATCTGCTGTAAAAACTGACGATCCCTTCGACGATCCGGTCCCTGAAAGCAGACAGGGTCTCATTCACATCCTGGGATGTCTCCAGGCCGGAGAAGGTGAACTGGATGACAGCATAGGAGGCCTTCAGGGGAGTTGGATGGGTGGCGATGTAGGTGTTCTGGAGGAGCTCACCGGCCTTTTCCCGGAGGGAAAAGTCATAGTAGAGACTGAGGATCTCGGTGAACAAGGTCTTGCCGAACCTCCGGGGCCGGAGAAATGCGCCCACCAGCTTGCCCAGCTTCTCGTATTTTTCGATGAACCCGGTCTTGTCCACGTACACATAGCCGTTCCGGATGATGGTTTCAAATCTGGAGATGTTTTCCGGGATGAGTTTGGGCATTCCTATGCTCCTGACTGCTGATCTTCGGTGACTTTAATGAGCACGCATTGTGTGCAATCTATTCAGGGTCAGCCTTTCTGACCTTGCTGCGTTTTCCATTGAAGGCAATGCCGTATTTCAGAATTTCTCTGAACTTGTCCTGCTTAAGCTGAAGGTCGTGATCGCAGGTCTCGATCTGCTCAAGAGCTTTGTCACAGACGTTGTCCAAGGTTACAAACCTGGCGTCCTCGCTCTCTTTGTATGCAATGATCACTGCTTTCAGATCACTTTTCCTTTGGAGTCCCTGGAAAAGCCTTTCCTGCCTGCTGGTGTCATCCGGATCCTGGTAGTTCATCTCAACGAAGGAGGCCAGCATGTCCATGGACATGGTTCTGCCGAAATTCCGGGGACGCAGAAACTGGGTGACCTCACAGCCTGTTAGCAGCAATGGCTTAAGGAAGGCGGTCTTGTCGACGAATGGCCTGCTGCTGGTGACAAGTTCCCCAAAACTCGCAGAACGTGCGTTCGGGATGCGGGGGATGAACTGATCCACCATTGTTTTCTTCCTTTACTGTTGCGCTCATAGAGAGACTGGAGGTGCCTTTGCGGTTGTGTGCTTCCTCTAACCACACCTTGCTGAGTATAGCTATTCTATGTCCGCTTTTTTTACCTGGCAGTACTTTCCTGTGAAAGCTATGCCGTATTTCAGAATTTCTCTGAAGTGTTCCTGCTTAAGGTGAAAATCGTAATTATTGGCCTGTATCTGCTCAAGAGCTTTGTCACAGACATTGTCCAGGGTTACAAACCTGTCGTCTTCACTTTTCTTGAATTCAAGAATAACCCCTTTTTTATCCTTTATTCTTCTGAGTATGATGTCTGAATAGCCGTTGCCGCTTTCCTTGTTGGATGAGAAACTGACCCCTTCTGATTTGACCAGGCCGAGCACCCCGGTCATGAAGCCGTGATAATAACTCTCGTTTGAACTGTCCCGGAAACTGATGAAGGTCATCAGCATATTGTTGATTATATCCTGGACCTCTTCAGACTTGCCGTCAAACAAGGCGTCCCTGAGTTTATATGCCTGTTCAACCCATTCAGAGTTTTTTCTGCCGAAAAGATAGTTGCGCTTAAGTCTGAAGCACTCTAGAACTTCTTTGTTCGGGATTTTGACTACTATGTTTCCCGGTTCTTTGGGCTTCACATTTTTTACAGTTGTGAAATAACCTGTGTGGAGCATCATAGTGATAAAAGTTTCAAAGTCTGTGTGAGTCGTGATCTCTGGGTAGGTGGTGAATTCGCTTGGTTCAATTTCCTCTGTATTGCCGTCTATGAGATTCTGCAGCCTTTCAGAATCGTTAGAGTCGGGATGTTTCATGCAGAGTTCAATGATATCGTTGCCACTGGAATTATTCCAAAAACATTGTGGTGAAAATGATCTAGGATCAGCAGAATTTATGGTTGATGATATGTATTTCATCAGACTCCAGGGGCAGAGCATGTCATTGCCGGCAAAATTGTACCCGTCATACCATTCCATAACATCGGGAAGTTTTTTCTCCAATCCGTATTCCTTCAGTAGTTTTACCGTCTCATCCCTGGTGAAGCCCATGAATCCGGCATAGAGATTGTCATTGAGATCAGAAGTACTGAAGTTGTTAAGACCGGTGAAAATGCTCTGATGGGCTATTCTCAGACATCCGGTCACCAAGCCTCTCTTCATGCTGCTGTTGGTTTTCAGTGCTTTGCCCATCATGCCTCGTATAACCATGAGCATTTTGTCATAGTAGCCGTTGACACTTGCTTTCTGTAGGGGAACGTCGTACTCATCGATAAGGACATACACCTTCTGACTGTATTCTCGGAACAGGGCATTACATAAAAAATTGAGTGAGTCTCTTGCCACATCTACTGCAGTTCTCAGATTGATTTCATTGGTAAGGGAGAATTTTTCCACAGAGCAGATCTCGATTTTCTCCTGCAGGGCCTGTTTGACCTCTTTCGGCTGTTTTGGACTGTCCAGAAGAAACCTGTATCTTTCATACAGATCGCGTAACTGTTGGAGCAGTGATTTCATTGCATAGATGAAGTCAATACCGTCGACTTCCTTCAGGGTAATGCTGACAACTGGATAGCGGCCCATGTACTCATCGCAAAGTTTTTTGTTGTCGTACACTGCAAGGTTGTGGAAAAGCTTTTCCTGTCTGCTCCGGTCTTCCGGATCCAGATAATTCATCTCCAGAAAGCTTGCGATCATGCTCATGGACAGTGTCTTACCGAACCTCCTTGGGCGCAGAAATAGAGTCACGGCTTTTCCGGATCCCAGCAGAGTTTCAAGGTAGGATGTCTTGTCCACGTACTTAAAGTTTGAGTTTATAAGTTCCTCAAAATCTTCAATGCCTTCAGGAAGCCCCAAGTATCCATTTTTCATGTCACTTTTCCTCTTCTGATGTTTTTTTTGCCGTTCAATTTTGAATTGATGATTCTGAATAATTCAGATGTGCCGCATGCACTTAATTGATGCGTTTCTAGTTAGTGTTTGTCCCGAGACACTGTGTCTGCGTCTTGATATTTTATGATCTTGCAGCGTCTTCCGGTGAATGCCAGACCGTATTTCAGGATCATTGTGATGCCCTCTTCTTTCATAGCCGTTGCTTATTAGCCATCTCCGTCACTACTGATTGAGGACAATCCGTGACGCCAGTATTTTTCCAAATGTGGGCTAGCAGCCCACCTACTACCGTCCCCCGGTGACCACAGTTCCAGTTTAACCAGTTTTGGATCGAGAAAGTTGTTTTTCCCATGTTTTGGGTAAAAGGATCCCGTCCGCTCTTTCATGCGGCTTTGGCAACCGATTTTTAGGGGCTTTTAAGGAGCTTTAGGCAGACTGCTTGTCAGAAGTAGGCCGGCTTATCTGCTTCTTTCGCTGGCATTTAGCTGCATAGCCATCAGCGTCATTGTGCCTCTGGAACTCCCTTAGTTTGTTCCAGCACCAGTGATCGGCTGAGTGGATGGACCTGTTTTCGTCTTCGTAGTATTTCATGAACTCCTGGAAGTTGCATGGTGCGGCTCCCTTGCAGTCAATGTCTATGCTGGTGAGGACCAGACGGATGTTACCAATAACCGCCCCCTGATCCTTGTACTGAGGGTTGTCCTTGGACACCATCTTGAGACTGCCAAGATGCCGGTTCAGGGTATGATCAGACCAGCCTTTCCTTAGCTGCTGTCCATGGGGAACGGCGGTGTCAGCATCCTTGCCGTTTCCGCCATCCAGGGGTGCATCTTCCTCAGTGTGGTAAATGTATCTGGCCAGTTCGAGTTCCTGCTCTGATGATCCTTCAGTTCCCAGAGTGGCCTCGAAGTCCTTCATGTGGAACAGTTGCTGCATGTCAAAGCCAACAGTATCAGCCAGTATGCTAGCGGCAGTTCCGAGTTTGCCTTTGCTAGAAGTCATGGCGGCGCCAACAGAAAACTGGGTTCCCAATTTGCTGCTGAACTTCAGCTCGTTCACAAAGCTGAGAATGCCTCCCATGACGGTTTTGTTGATGGCAGCGCTGAGGAATGCTGAGGCTTTGCAGCGGAAGACTGTCCTGTCCTGGTTGAGATTCTTGTCGACATGGAAGTGCCCGGTTTCGACACCCCAGCGTCGCAGTTTTAGCGTCACAAAGTCCTTCGCCACGTCAGGGTTTTCTTCCAGGTTGGCCTCCAGGGAAGTGATGAAGTATCTGGTATCACGGTAGGACTCTGTTTTGGCAGTGAGGTTTTTCTTGAATGTAACAACCTTCACTACCGACTGCATATGGGGAAACCGCTTCCTGACATTTTCATCATCCAGAACTGATACCGGCAGGATCTGAATATCGGTGCGGACAGTAAAATTGGTTTTTGTTCCGTCTTCCGTGTCAAAACTGTCCTCAATGGCCTTGGACTGATTGGCTTTCCATTGTCTGCCTCTGAAGGCCCGCTTGATACTTTCAAAAGCATTCTCCTGGTTGGCCTTGATGGAGCAGAAATAGTCTGCTAGGGCATCGTTGACAATGGTGTTGAGCACATTTTCGTGGGTGTTCAGAGCATCAAAACTGATGATGGTGTTACGGTACACATCCGGGGTCTGCTTGATCATCTCAATGATGGCTTCCGACTCGTGATTCTTGGCGTCCCGTATCCGCAGGTTGACCGTCTTGCCATACTGGAAGCAATGGATGCTAACAACGTCCAGCCCCGAGGTTTTTCTGATCTTGTCCCCGTCCTTCTGGTTGAATTTCCTAAGGTGGGTGCCGTTCAGGGTCTGCCCGTCGGCTGACAGTTGCAACCTTCTGACAATGTCCGTCTCATTAAAGCTTCCGTCCTGAAGGCGCAATCGGACGAAGGACAGGGTGTTAAGATCCTCAAAAAACTGGGTGACCTTCAACTGATCCATTTCCCTCTTGATACTGTCCAGACGGGACCTGCTCGGCACTGCCCCCAGAGAGGAGTGCAGAAACACCAGTTTGTTAGCGGCCGTCTCCCAGAACTGCCAGATGTGCACCACACTTGTGTAGCCCATGATCGGACCAAAATGGAGCATGAAGATCATGGGCGCCAGCCCGTAGGCGGATTTTTTCGGGTCACGCCAGTCCAGTGCTTCGGCGAGCCTGTTGTAGGACGTCATCAGAGATTCTATCTCCATACGACCATCGTCGGTGATGCCCTCTAGCAAACCGAGGGCAATTTTAATCTCGTCGTCCTTCCGGGAGTCGACAAATGTGCGCAATAATTCTACAATTGAGTTTGTTTTAAAAGGCATGAGTACTTCCTTACATGTTATAAGAAAGCGTTAGGGTACCCGATGCCTTTTTCTATTTCCAGCCCCCCGCGGTATGTGTATTTTTTAGGCAAAATAAATTGTAATAAAACGCGTAGATTAATGTCGGTTTGAATCGTGATAATGAGTGACCTACATCACAAATCGGCTATGCCTACTTCTTTCATAAGACGTTCGTACTTGCTGGCCTTTATCAGTTCAAGAGCCTTGTCACAGACATTGTCCATGGTTATAAACCTGTCGTCCGCGCTCTCTTTGTATGCAATGATCACTGCCTTCAGATCTCTTTTACTTTGGAGTGTTATGGCAGAGTATCCATTGCCGCTTTCGGGGATGGAGGTGACGGTCACGTCCTCTGAACTGACCAGATCAAGAACTCCGGTCAGGAAGCACTGATAGTAGCTTTCATGAGATGTGCTGCTGAAAGTGATGTAGGTCGTCAGCATGCTATTGATGACATCCTCGACTTCTTCAGCCGTCCCGTCAAAAAGGGAATCCCTGAGTCTCCCGGCCTGTTCAAGCCATGCAGGATTGTGTGCGCTGAAGATTTGATCTGCCACTGAACTGAAATAGTTGAGGAGCTCTTTGTTGGGGATCCGGATGAGGATACGGCCTCTCTCCGGAGGAGGATCTGCTTGGGCTAGGGCGAAGCAACCCGTGCCCAGCAGCAGGGAGGCAGAGGTGCCAAAGGGGGTTTTAGATGTAATCAGCGGATAGGTGGTGAAGGGTAAATCGAAGATTTTCTCTGCCTTGCCGTCTATGAGGGACCGGAGCCTGGTTGAGTCATTGTTTTTTGGACGCCTCATGCAGGTTTCAATGATCTCCCTTTCAGAGGGAATGTTCCGGTAGCAGTGCGGGGGAAAGGTGGTAGGACTGCTGCCAGGAGCCTGGGCATCAGTGATGAATCTCATCACGCTGGCGGGGCAGAGGAGCTCACTGCCGGCGATATTGTAGCCGCCATACCATTCAATGACTTCGGGAAGCCTCTCCTCCATGCCGTATTCCCTCAGGAGTTTTGCTGTCTCCTCCCGGGTGAAGCCCATGAAATCGGCAAACTGCGGATCATTGATATCTGAAGTGCTGTAGTTGTTGAAGCCGGTGTAAATGCTCTGGTGGGCAATGTTGATGCAGCCGGTGAAAAAGCAATTTTCCTGGTTATTGTTCCCTTTCATGGCACTGCCCATCATGCCAATCACAACCCTGAGCATATCGTCATAGTAGCCATGGGCTGTGGCCTGCTGCAGGGGAACGTCATAATCATCAACGATGATCATTGATTTCTGGCCAAACTCGGATGTCAGGAGTTCAATGATAAAGGAAAGGCAGTCCCTGGCCAGGGCCACAGCATTGTCCATGTTACTGCGTCTGTTCTGCAGGCTGGCTTCACTGCTGGCACTGATTTTCAAGGCTTGCTGGAATGATTTTTTCAAGTGCTTGGGTTGCTTTTGGCTGTCCAAAAGAAAAGCGTATTTGCCCAGGCATTTGCGGATCTGCTGGAGCATTGCTACCATGGCTTTCACAAAGTCAGTTCCGCCAACTTCACTAAGGGCAATGCTGACCACCGGATAACGGCCCATGAAGTCATTGCACAGTTCATGATCCTCCAGGACATCAAGTCCCTGGAAAAGCCTTTTCTGTCTGCTGGTGTCACCAGGATCCTGGTAGTTCATCTCAACGAAGGAGACCAGCATGTCCATGGACATGGTTCTGCCGAAATTCCGTGGACGCTGAAAAAACGTAACCGCCCTCCCTGACAGCAGCAACTGGCTCAGGAAGGCGGTCTTGTCGACGAAGGGTCTGCCGCTGGTGACAAGTTCCTCAAAACTCCCAGTGTTTGCTGGCTGGCTGCCGGAGGTGAACTGAGCTGTCATGGTGCTGTTCCCTTAATTGTCTGCTGTGCTCATTTGAGTCTGTGCTGCCAAGCTTATGCGGTTTTTCCTGATCACGCCCGGATGTGTAGGATTATTCTGGATCCGCCATTGTTACCACGCAGTCCCTTCCGGTGAAACCCACACCGTAGCTCAGGATCCTGGTGAAGCCTTCATCTTCCAGAAGATGTTTGTACTGGCTGGCCTGGAGGTGTTCAAGTGCTTTGTCACTGACCTTGTCCAGGGTTGCAAAACTGCCGTCTTCACTTTCCTTGTATTCAATGATCACTGCTGTCTGATCACTCTTTCTTCGGAGTGTTATGGCAGAATATCCGCCGCCCCTTTCGGGGATGGAAGTGACGCTCACATCCTCGGTGCTGACCAGATTAAGAACTCCGGTCAGGAAGCACTGATAGTAGTTTTCATGGGCTTTGGATCTGAAAGCTATGAAGTTCTCAAGCATGATCCCGATGGCATCCCAGACTTTGTCAGTTGCTCCGTCAAGAAGGGAATCCCGGAGTTTCACGGCCTGTTCATGCCATTCATGATTTTGTGAGCTGAAAAGCTGATCTGCCACTGACTGGAAGCAGCAGAGGATCTCCCTGTTGGGGATCCGGATGGCGAGTTTGTCCCAATCCAGTGGTTCTTTCGCAGGATCCATGGTGAAACAGCCGGTGCCCAGCAGCAGTGTGGCAGTGGAGTCGAAGCGTGTGTCACCGGTGATCCGTGGGTAGGTGGTAAAGCAGGTGAGGCTTATGGTTTCTGAACTGCCGTCTATGAGAGCCTGAAGCCTCTGGCAGTCGTTGATGTGGGTACTATTCATGCAGGCTTCAATGATCTCCCTGTCAGAGGGAATGTCCCGGTAGCGGCGCAGGGGCAAGGTAGCTGGATTGCTGCCAGGGGCCTTGGCATCGGCGATGAAACTCATCACGCTGGCGGGGCAGAGGAGCTCAGGCCCGTCCATGGAGTAGCCACCATACCATTCAATGACTTCGGGAAGCCTCTCCTCCATGCTGTAGTCCCTCAGGAGTTCTGCCGTCTCCTCCCGAGTGAAGCCCATGAAATCGGTAAACCAATGGCTCCTGGGACCAAAAGTTACGTAGTTGTTGAAGCCGCCGAAAATGCTCTGGTGGGCAATGTTGATGCAGCCGGTGAAAAAGCCTTTCATCTGGCTGGCGTTCCCTTTCATGGCATGGCCCATCATGCCAATCACAGCCTCTAATATTTCCTTGTAGTAGCCATGGGCGGTGCCCTGCTGCAGAGGTACGTCGTAATCATCAACGATGATTATTGACTGCTTGCCGTATTCGCAGAACAGGATATCGCTAAGAAAAGCAAGTGACTGCCATGCTGTATGCAGAGAGGTACTCAAATTTCCTTCACTGAGCAGGGCAAAGTTTTCCTCAGTGCAGATCCGGAGTTTGTTGCGCAGTGACTGTCTGATTTCATCTGGCTGCTTTGGACTGTCCTGCAGAAAACTGAATTTGGCAAACAACTTCCGCAGCTGACTGAGCATTGACTGCACGGCCTCGGGGAAACTGGTGCCGCCGACATCCCCAAGGGAAAGTTTGATCACCGGATAACTGCCCATGAACTTAGAGCACAGTTCCAGATCCTCCAGGACATCAAGTCCCTGGAAAAGCCTTTCCTGCCTGCTGGTGTCACCAGGATCCTGGTAGTTCATCTCAACGAAGGAGGCCAGCATGTCCATGGACAGGCTTCTTCCGAAACCACGGGGACGCAGAAACTGGCTGACCTTACAGCCTGAGAGCAGCAGGGGGTTAAGGAAGGCTGTCTTGTCGACGAAAGGTTTGCCGCAGGTGACAAGTTCCTCAAAACTCCTAGCGTTTACAGGTGGGATGCTGGGTGTGAACTGATTTGTCATGGTTCTCTTCCTTTCATTGGGCTGGCTCTGTGATCAGGATGGCCGGACGGTTACGTGCTGGTGGTCGGTTTCTTCTGACCACGCCTGGATGGGGTGGCTATTCCGGGTCCGCCTTTCTTACCTTGCAGCGTCTTCCGGTGAATGCAATGCCGTATTTCAGAATTTCTCTGCATTTGTCCTGCTTAAGCTGAAAGTTGTGACTACTGGCCTGGATCTGCTCGAGAGCCTTGTCACAGACGTTGTCCATGGTTACAAACCTGGCGTCCGCGCTCTCTTTGTATGCAATGATCACAGCCTTCAGATCACTCTTCCTTTGGAGTGTTATGGCAGAGTATCCATTGCCGCTTTCGGGGATGGAGGAGACGGTCACGTCCTCTGAACTGACCAGACCAAGCACTCCGGTCAGGAAGCCCTGATAGTAGCTTTCATGAGATGTGCTGCTGAAAGCGATGTAAGTCATCAGCATGCTATTGATGACATCCTCGACTTCTTCAGTCGTTCCGTCAAAAAGGGAATCCCTGAGTCTCCCGGCCTGTTCAAGCCATGCAGGATTGTGTGCGCTGAAGAGTTGGTCGGCCACTGATTTGAAGCAACAGCGGATCTCCCTGTTGGGGATCCGGATCATGAGATTGTAACTGTCCTGGGGCTTTTTCTCCGGATCTAGGGTGAAGCAGCCAGTTCCCAGTAGCAGGGTGGCTGTGGTCCCAAGATCTGTGCGAGTTGTGATCAGGGGATAGGTGGTGAACTGACTGGGATCAATTTCTTCTGAGTTGCCGTTTATGATGGACTGAAGTGTTTCTGAGTCATTGTCGTCTTGACGACTTATTAAGGTTTCAATGATCTCCCTCTCAGAGGTAATGTTTCGGTAGCAGTGCGGGGGAAAGGTGGCAGGACTGCTACCAGGAGCCTTGGCATCGGCGATGAACCTCATCACGCTGGCAGGGCAGAGGAGCTCAGTGCCGGCGATATTGTAGCCGCCATACCATTCAATGACTTCGGGAAGCCTCTCCTCCATGCCGCATTCCCTCAGGAGTTTTGCTGTCTCCTCCCGGGTGAAGCCCATGAGGCCTGCAAGCCGTGGATCCCTGTGGCCTAAAGTTATGTAGTTGTTGAAGCCGGTGTAAATGCTCTGGTGGGCAATGTTGATGCAGCCGGTGAAATAGCCCTTCTCCTGGCTGTTGTTCCCTTTCATGGCACTGCCCATCATGCCAACCACAATCCTGAGCATATCGTCATAGTATCCATGGGCTGTGGCCTGCTGCAGGGGAACGTCATAATCATCAACGATGATCATTGATCTCCTGCCGTATTCCCTGAACAGTGTCTTGCTTATAAGGTTAAGCGAACTTTTCGCTACGTTTACTGCGGTTCTCAGGTTGATTTCACTGAGCAGGGCGAAGTTTTTCTCAGTGCAGATCCTGAGTCTGTTGCACAGTGACCGTCTGATTTCATCTGACTGCTTTGGACTGTCCTGGAGAAAACTGAATTTGGCAAGCAGCTTCCGCAACTGACTGAGCATTGACTGCAGGGCTTCGGAAAAACCGGTGCCGCCGACACCTCCAAGCGATATGCTGACCACCGGATAGCGTCCCATGAAGTCGTTGCACAGTTCCTGATCCTTCAAGACATCAAGTCCCTGGAAAAGATTTTCCTGCCTGCTACGGTCATCAGGAGCCTGGTAGTTCATCTCAACGAAGGAGGCCAGCATGTCCATGGACATGGTTCTGCCGAAATTCCGTGGACGCAGAAGCTGGGTGACCTCACCGCCTGAGTACAGCAGTGACTTAAGGAATGCTGTCTTGTCAACGAAGGGTCTGCCGCTGGTGACAAGTTCCTCAAAACTCCCAGTGTTTGCTGGCTGGCTGCCGGAGGTGAACTGATCCACCATTGTTTTCTTCCTTTACTGTTGCGCTCATAGAGAGACTGGAGGTGCCTTTGCGGTTGTGTGCTTCCTCTAACCACACCTTGCTGAGTATAGTTATTCTATGTCCGCTTTTTTTACCTGGCAGTACTTTCCTGTGAAAGCTATGCCGTATTTCAGAATTTCTTTGAAGTGGTCCTGCTTAAGGTGAAAATCGTAATTATTGGTCTGTATCTGCTCAAGAGCTTTGTCACAGACATTGTCCAGGGTTACAAACCTGTCGTCTTCACTCTTCTTGAATTCAAGAATAACCCCTTTTTTATCCTTTACTCTTCTGAGTATGATGTCTGAATAGCCGTTGCCGCTTTCCTTGTTGGATGAGAAACTGACTCCTTCCGACTTTACCAGACCGAGCACTCCGGTCAGGAAGCCGTGATAATAACTTTCATTTGAACTGTCCCGGAAACTGATGAAGGTCATCAGCATATTGTTGATGATATCCTGGACATCTTCAGACTTGCCGTCAAACAAGGCGTCCCTGAGTTTATAGGCCTGTTCTACCCATTCGGAGTTTTTGCTACCGAAAAGGTAGTTTCGCTTCTTTTTGAAGCATTCAAGTATTTCCCTGTTCGGTATTTTGACAACTATGTTTCCTTCTTCTTTGGGTTCTGAGTTTTTTGCACAGGTGAAATAACCTGTGTGGAGCATCAGAGTGATAAAAGTTTCAAAGTCTGTGCGAGTCGTGATCTCTGGATAGGTGGTGAACTCACTGGGCTCGATTTCCTCCGTATTGCCGTCTATGAGATTCTGCAACCTTTTAGAATCACTATCATTGGGATGTCTCATACAGAGTTCAAGGATGTCATTGCCGCTAGAGTTTTTCCAGAAACATTCAGGCGTTTTGGAAGTGAAATTATGGGGCATAAGTGCTTTTGAAAGATATTTCTGCACGCTCCAAGGGCAGATCATGTCACAGCCGGCGAAGTTGTAGCCGTCGTACCATTCCATCACTTCAGGAAGTTTGTTTTCCATGCCACAATCCTTCAGCAGTTTGATAGTTTCGTCCCTGGTGAAGCCTATAAATTCGGCATAGAAGGGATCGTTAAGATCAGATGTGTTGAAGTGGTTCAGTCCGGTGAAAATGCTCTGGTGAGCTATCCTTAGGCATCCGGTCACTAAGCCTCTTTCCATGCTGTCGTTGGTTTTCAGGGCACTGCCCAGCATGCCCCGTATAACCATGAGCATTTCGTCATAGTAGCCGTTGACAGTGGCTTTCTGCAGGGGAACGTCATATTCGTCAACTATAATCCAGGTTTTTTGCCCAAACTCTAATGTAAGGAGTTCACTGATGAAGGAAAGAGTGTCTTTCGCCAGGGCTACCGCATTATCCAAGTTACTGCGTCTGTCACGCAAGTTGGCTTCTCTGTTAGCACTGATTTTTAAGGCCTGCTTGAATGATTCTTTTAAGTGTTCAGGCAACTTTTTACTGTCCAAAAGAAAAGTATATTTGTCGAGAAATTTGCGAATCTGCAGGAGTAAGGAAGCCATGGCTTCCACAAAATCATTTCCATCTACTTCCTTGAGTGTAATGCTGACTACTGGATACCGCCCCATGTACTTATCGCACAGTTCCTTGTCATCAAGTACTGTCAGTCCATCAAAGAGTTTTTCCTGTCTGCTCCGGTCTTCAGGATCAAGGTAATTCATCTCCAAGAAGTTTTGTATCATGCTCATGGTAAGAGTTTTGCCGAACCGCCTGGGGCGCAGAAAGAGGGTTACGTCATCTCCTGAGTTCAGCAGTTGACTGAGAAACTGCGTTTTATCAACGTAAATTTTGCCCCTGTTGATGAGCTTTTCGAAATCCTCTATACCAACTGAAAAACTGTTGCTTGATATATCCATTTTTGATTATCCTAAATTTCGGAATCGAAGCCATAATTGCGATTTTTAACTTATTGGAATGTGGCATAAAGCGGTATTCCCTGTTCCTGAAGCCATTTCCATTCCTTAAAATTCATATAAGAACCTTCCTAACTCGTTTCCTGGTACTTGATGACCGCTACCTTTTGGTATGCCGGCCGAAGACTTTGAAATGAATTCTTTACCCACCTTATAATTAGGTAAACCCTCTAGAAGTCTGCCAACGATGACCCAACCTGTGTTTCCTTTTTCTGGTACCGTATCATGAGAGTGGGTATCCTGAGATGTAACCCTGTTGCCGGTTGGTCCTTTGTGACAATGTTCCGGGCCGCCGCCCGGAGAGGGTGTCAGATCTGAACAAGTCATCTGCCGGAGAGGGGGCTGATACCCGCTTTTCCTGATCGGGTCTGTTATGCTCTGGTCAGTTCCCCGCCATTTTGAATGTTGCGTGTAAACGGTACCATGGCATGAGATCTAAATCCTTCTGCCGGGATACAGGATCCGCACATCCTGGACGGGCAAGTGTCTCAGATGCTTCACACTCCGGAAAAAGGGGGTCAATTTCCGTGAGCAATTCTTATGTTAATGCAAAAATGCCAGAGATCAAATAGTTTTGATCAAAACTGTGAACCTAACTGAGGTTTTACGGTTAGCAAATTTAAACAGTTATTTTGAGTAAACTTGAAATGATAAAAGTTCACAAAAATGTTTACATTACGTGTAATGGTTTGATGACTTGTGAAATCATGCAATTTTGGAGCGCCCGCTGACCTTTTGCAGAGGGCGTGGCATGGCGGCAAGCTGGCCGGGAAAAGAGACTGGGTCGCCCTGGCCGGGGCGTTCAGCGAAGCTCGCGGGGGTGTCAGGAATGCATGATGGCGGGAAACCGTCCCCGGCTGATCCGGGATACCTTCATCGTTTGCGGGTATGGCGGGAGACAATAAGGTCAGGGCTCATGGTATGAAAGTCCGGAAATCTTCCGTCTGGCCTTCCGTCTGGCGTGCTGAGGTGCCCTGCTCCGGAAAAGAAAGACCCGCCGGATCCCAGGATCTGGCGGGCCGGTGTGATGCGGCCTGGGTGCTCAGTTCATGTCTGAACTGTCCATGGACTCATACTGCTTCAGGGCGAAGGTGTTGATCTCCACGTCTGAGTCGCTGCGCAGCTGCTGACGCATCAGGTGGTGATCGCGGACGCTGCCCATCTGCTTCAGCTGGGAGTCGATCATTCCGGTCTGATCGGCGGTCAGGGCGCTGACGTCAGCGTCAGTGACGCTCTTCAGCACCACCAGGTAGTGCCTGCCGTCCATGCCGGACACCGTGTCCGCCATGATCCCGCTGCCGCTCCGGGGCAGGGAGAAGATCCGGCCGATGACGGCGGGATCAAACTCGGCAGAGATCCGATCCACGGTCCGGTCACTGGTGAGGGTGACGCTGTTGGCGGTGGTGAAAGCGGCGGTGTCGGCGTGGCTCTGAACCAGCTTCAGCAGCTCTGCCATTTTGGCTGAGGCGGTGCTGCCGGCCTTCACCAGGCGGAAGTCAGCCTCGGCCCGATCCTTCACCTCCTCAAAGGGGCGGACATACTGGGGCTTGAACTCGGCCACCCGGAACACCATGGCGTTGTTGTCGTCAATGCGCACGGCCTCGGAGTTCATGGCGTCATCCCGGAAGGACTGGCTGAAGGCCAGGCTCTTCACCTGGCGGCTGTCAAAGGGAGCGACGGTGGTGCCCTCGTCGAAGAAGGCAGAGTGGCGCACCTCCAGCTTCAGCTCCCCGGCGATGGACTCCAGATCATCGGGAAACTCATTGGCCAGGTTCACCAGGGTGTCATAAGCCTTGGCGTAGGCGTTCTCTACCTTCTTCCTGGCCAGAATGTCCCGGATCTCCGGGGTGACATCAGCTATGGGCTTCAGCTTGTCGGCCTGGACTCCCATGAACTTGATGATGTGGTAGCCGTACTTGGTCTTCACAATGCCGGAGATCCGGTTGTCCGGAGAGAGTTTCCGCACGGCGTCGTCAAACTCATCCCCCAGGACCCCGAAGCGCTGCCAGTCCAGATCGCCGCCCTTCTTGGCGGTGAGCACGTCCTCGGAGAAGCGGGTGGCGGCCTCCTCAAAGGGGGTGCCGCTGATGATGGCCTTCTCGGCTTCGGTGATCTTGTCCAGCTGGGCCTTCTTGGCGGCTTCGTCCTTGCCCATGTTCACATAGATGTGCTCGGCATGGAATTTGGCCGGCTCGGTGAATTTGGCGCTGTTCTCCTGGTAGTAGGCCTTGATCTCGTCATCGGTGACGGTCTGGCTCTTCTCCAGTTCCTGGCGGTTCAGGAGCACATAGTCCAGGCGCACCTGATCCGGCTGCACATAACTGTTTTTGTGCTCCTCATAATAGGCCCTGATCTCCGCAGGATCGGCTGCTATCCCCCCGGTCAGGGCAGCGGGATCCAGGGAATAGACGTCGGCGGTCCTCTTCTGGCGGAACAGCGCGGCGGCCTGGCGGGTCTCATAGGGCAGGACAAACTGGGCGGCGCTGAAGGGCTCCTGGTAGAGCTGATCCACCATCTGGAGCTTCTGCTCGGCGGCAAACTGGGCGGCGGAGGCGTAGCCGGCCCGGGTGATGACGTTCAGATAGCGCTCATTGCTGAACTTGCCGTCCACCTTGAAGGCGTCAATCTCATCCACAATGATCTTCTGGATCACCTCGTCGCTGATGTGGAAGCCGGTGCGGGAAGCCCGCTGATCCAGGATCACATTGTCAATCATGCCGTTGAGCACCTGCATCCTGAGTTTGGCCAGGAACTGGGGATCGGCGGCCAGCAGCTCGGAGTAGTGTTCCCCGGCCTGGCGCTGCATGTTCTGCTTCTGGGATCTGTAGGCCGTGTCAAACTTGAAGGAGTCAATGGTCACCCCGTTGACCTCGGCGGGATCGGTGTTGGGCTTCCGCACGGCGTAAGTGCCCACACCCGCCAGGGCGAAGGAGATCATGATCACCACGAATATGATCTTGGCGGCGGTGCTCTGGGCCCCCTGCCTCATTTTGTCCATCAGCATGTCTGCAAGTCCTCCCTTATGCTCCTCCGGGTTATCCGAGGCTCCCGGCAATCCCGGTGCCGGACGGTGACGGCGCGGATCAGCCGGAGATCCGGCCGGTGCGGCTCCGGACTGGTTGCCAGAGCTGTCCGGCAGGGGATCCTTCCCCGTCCTGTGTCCGGCCGCTCACTGCGGCGGCTGCACTTTTTTTCATTGCGGCAACGCGGGCAGATTATACAATATAAGAGGCTTTTTTTGAACTGCCGCCCGGGGCGGGCTGAACAGTGCGGGTTCCCGGAAGATGATCCCCGGGGATCCGGGGACCGGTTCCATCCTGCGGATCCCGGGCCCGGGATCAGGCTTGCCGCCGGTGACGGCGGCGGCAAAACCTGTCCGGCAGAGGCGCCGCTGCTGTACAAATGACCGGACGGGGAGTAAATTGACGCTGAAAGGTCATAAGGCAGGCAGTCAGGGTTCATGTTCCGGAGATCGGTGCCGATAGGAAAGGATCCCGGGATGACCGGGAGGGTATGTGGTCTCCGGGACGTTGGCTGCCGGATCTGAGTCCGGGGAGGATGCTCCCGGATCGCAGCATCCTTCTTCTGCTGCTGCCACGGCTGCGGGGAGAGGCACCGGAGCAGGGGACATCTGTTGCCGGGCGGGGATGGGGCGCCAGTTTTTTGGGCAGGTGCCTCTCCTTGGGAACGTCCCGGGCTTTTACGCAGATCTGCATCTGTTCCCGGAGTATGCTGTCCTCCCAGGGCATGCCTTTTGATTCTGGACCGGTCCTCCGGGCATCTATGAGAAACAGGAGCATCAATTGATAACTGTGCTGTTGGTGGATGATCACGATCTGGTGCGCAACGGGATCAGGAGGATCCTTGAGGACAGCGGCGGCTTCAGTGTGGTGGGTGAGGCCACCACCGGGGAGGAAGCCTTGGAGTGGGCCCGGAAGAACACTGCCGACGTGGTGCTCATGGACATGGTCATGCCGGGCATGAGCGGGCTGGACGCCACGGTGCGCTATCTCAGGATCCGGCCTGAGGCCCGGGTGATCGTCCTCTCCATGCAGACCGAGGAGCCCTTTCCCTCCAAGGTGATGCAGGCGGGTGCCTTCGGCTACCTGTCCAAGTCCGCCTCACCGGAGGAGATGATGGAGGCCATCAACGCTGTCAGCCGGGGCCGGAAGTACCTGTCCCAGGAGATCGCCCAGAAGATGGCCCTGAGCAGTTTTGAGCCCCGGGAGAAGGAGAGCCCCTTCGGGGAGCTGTCAGAGAGGGAGCTGCAGATCACACTGCTCATCACCCGGGGAATGAAGGCGCCGGAGATCGCCGCCCAGCTGTGCCTGAGTCCCAAGACGGTGAACAGCTACCGTTACCGGATCTTCGAGAAGCTGCACATCTCCGGGGATGTGGAGCTCACCCGCCTGGCCATCCGCCACGGCCTGGTCAGCGAATAGCCGTGGTCACCTGCTCTGGTGACGGCCGGCAGGGCATGCCGGAAGAGCCCGTGGCCGATACCTTCCGGGAGGATGCGGTGTCTTTCATGGGTGCGGCGGGTAAGGAGTGGCTGCCGGAGGAGGGGGAAACTGTTATTCCGCCGTCAGCGTTATCCCGGTCCGGGGCTTTCCCTTCCACGGTTTCTGGTTCTATTCTGGCTCCGGCTTCAGATTTAACTGCAGTCTCATCCTCGGCTCCGGTTACGGCTCCCTCTTCCACTTCGTCTTCAGATCCGGTTCAGCCTTCTATTTCTCCTTCTGTTTCGTCGTATTCTTCATCTTCATTTTCACTTTCATCTGCTCAGCATTCTGGGACTGTTCCGGATCCCGGGGTGAAGCATAAGCCTGAGTCTGAGTTTGGGTTTGGGTCTGAGTCTGGGTCTGGGTCTGGGTCTGACCCTAACTCTGAGCCTGAGTCGGTCCCGGATGATCTTCCGGAGCCGGGTCTGGGGGCAGGGCAGGGGTGTGTTTCTGATGCTGACGATGATCCGGGTTCTGCTACAGATCCTGACGCTAACTCTGAGTCCGGCTTTGACTCTGATGCTGACTTTGCGTCCGACTCTGGTCCTGATGCTGGCGCTGGCGCCGACTCCGATCCCGTTTCAGTTTCTGATCCTTCCTCCCCGTCTGTTCAGCCTGCCGGATCTGGTGGGGAATTTGATCACCGGGAGTTTCTCCGGACGGTGCCGGAGCTTCCCGGGGTCTACCGGATGTACGGTGCCTCGGGGGATGTGATCTATGTGGGCAAGGCCAAGAAACTGGCCAACCGCCTCCGCTCCTATTTTGCCGCGGTGTCCCCTTCGCCCAAGACCCGGGCCCTGGTGGCGGCCATCCGGCGCATTGAGTACACGGTGACCCCCTCGGAGTCCGATGCCCTGATCCTGGAGCAGAGCCTCATCAAGGAGCATCAGCCCCGGTACAACATTCTCCTCCGGGATGACAAGTCCTATCCCCTGATCCTGGTGACTGACGAGGAGTTCCCCCGGATCCTGTGCCACCGGGGGGAGCGGAAGATCCGGGGACGCTACTACGGTCCCTATCCTGATGCCACGGCGGTGCGGGAGAGCCTGGAGATCCTCCGGGGGATCTTCCCGGTGCGCCAGTGCTCCTCCAGTGAGTTCAGCCACCGGTCCCGTCCCTGCATCCGCCATCAGATGGGGCGCTGTCCGGGTCCCTGCGTCTTTCCCCGGGAATGCGGGGAGGAATACCGCCGGAATGTGGAACGCACTGAAATGTTCCTGAAAGGGCGTCTCAGCGAGCTGCTGGATACCCTGACAGCTGAGATGATCCGCCACAGCGACAGCTGCGCCTTTGAGCAGGCGGCCCGGTGCCGGGACATGATCGCCTCCCTGAGGAAGGTTCAGGAGCGCCAGACCATGGAGGGCGGGGCCCGGGGGAGTCTGGATGCAGTCACGGTGTCCCTGTGCTTCGGCCAGGCGGCGGTGAATGTGATCTTCTTCCGGGATGACCGGATCCTGGGCTCCCGGAACTACTTCCTGCGCTGCGGCGAGGAGTCCCCGGGGGAGATTGTCCGGATCTTCCTGGAGCAGTACTACCTCCGGGAGCCCCCCTTCGGGATCCCCGGGGAGATCCTGCTCCGGCCCGATGCCTGCCCGGGGGAGGATTTCCAGGCGGTGCTGTCCGGGGCCGCAGGGCAGGAGATCGCTGTCAGCTGTCCCTCCCGGGGTCCCCGGGCCAAGTTGCTGGAAATGGGCCGGGTGAATGCGGACGAGGCCCTGAAGTCCCGGATGAAGTCCTCCATGCTGCAGCAGGAGCGCATTGAGGATCTGGAGTCCTTGCTGGGGATCCCCCGGGGCTCGGTCCGGCGCATGGAGTGCTTTGACGTGTCCCACACCTTCGGGGAGCGCACCGTGGCCTCATGCGTGGTGTTCGGCCGGGGTGGACCCGAGACCTCCCTGTACCGCCTGTTCAACATCACCGGGGTGACTCCCGGGGATGACTTTGCCGCCATGCACCAGGCCCTGGAGCGGCGTTTCCTGAAGGCGGAGGATGACACCCATTTCCCCGATATCCTCTTTGTGGACGGGGGGCCGGGGCAGCTGTCCCAGGCCGAGGAGATTGTCACCCGGGCCCGGGAGCGGTTTCCCGGGTGGCAGCCCCTGGTCATCGGTGTGGCCAAGGGGGAGGGGCGGAAGCCGGGGCTGGAGACATTGCGGTTCGGCTTCACCCGCCGGGAGGTGGACGCCCGGCCGGACTCCCCGGCTTTTCTCCTGGTGCTGCATATCCGGGATGAGTCCCACCGCTTTGCCATCACCAGCCACCGGCGGCAGCGCAGCGCCCGGAGGGTGGTCAGCCGCCTGGAGCAGATCCCCGGGGTGGGGCAGAGGAAGCGCCAGGAGCTGCTGAACCGTTTCGGGGGGCTTAGGGAGATCACCGGGGCGGGACGGGATGAGATTGCCAAGGTGCCGGGGATCGGGCCGAAACTGGCCCAGGTGATCTACGACTGGCTTCATAATACCGGACCGGAGGCACCTAATGTCCCGGGCAGGGACCGGACTGGGGACGGGGTGCCCGGGGACGGCGGCGGGAAGTGAGGCGCCGGAGGGGCTGATGGCCGTGGAGTGCCAGAGGATCAGGGGATCTGGTGGCGGAGTGCTGCTTAAGCGGAGACGCAGGACTTCTTGAGGGCACAGGGATGTGCCTGAGGGCTTAAGAGGGGCGAGAGGGGCGGCGCCTGAGGGTTTAAGGGTGACGGCGTCTGAGGGCTTAAAAGGGGCGGTGCCGGAGATCCTGAATGTTCCCGGGGATCTGCGGACTGCGGAACCTGTCCTGCCCTCAGAGACGGTATCAGAGATCCTCGGTGAGATCGTTCCAGGCCATGTGGATGTACTGGATCATGGAGAATAGTGTCAGGATCACCGCCACATAGAGCAGGGTGGCGGACACATAGATCATCCACTCCGCCTGGCGCCAGATCAGACCGCCGATGGCAAGCATCTGGAAGGTGGTCTTCCATTTGCCTATCCACTTGACTCCTACAGCATCTCTTTTGGCTTTTTCGGCCATCCATTCCCTGAGGGCGGAGATGATGATCTCACGGCAGATGATGATCACCGAGGGCACGGTGATCAGGGCTGAGTGGGTGATGAGGAAGTCCGGACCGGAGTATTTGCCGAAATGCTCCACAATGAGCACCAGGGCGGAGCAGACAATGAGCTTGTCCGCCACAGGATCCAGAAAGGCGCCGAAGCGGGTGTTCTCATGGAGCTTCCGGGCCAGGAAGCCGTCGATGAAGTCGGTGATGCAGGCCAGGGCGAACACGGCACAGGCGATATAGTTGGTGTGCAGGGCGTTGGCGTCATTGAGCAGGAGACAGCACAGGACAAAGACCGGGATCAGGATGACCCTGAAGGACGTGAGTATGTTGGGAATGTTCATCTTCGGTTTCCGGGGGGAATGCATTTGCTGGCTGCGGCGGGAGGGACGGTGTCTTCCTGAACTGGTGCTTCCGCCTGCCGCCTTATCTGCTCTTTTCTGGTGAGCATTATCGCACAGCAGGACCGCTTTTTTTTGAAATCATTCCGCAAATTGCGAAGGTGCGGGAGTGGGAGGGGTGAATGTCGGGGAGGAGGGCTGCTGGGCCGCGTGAGGCTGGTGCTGGAGCTGGAGACGATCCGGTGGCGGAAAATGCTGCACCACCTTCCACAAGGGCTTTGCCGGAGTGACCGGGCAGAGGCGTGGCGGCGGCGGATGCTGCGGCACTGCAGGGAGGTTTCCTGTCAAGGATCGTTTTCCCCTGGCAGCAGTGCTTGGCGTTGCCGTTTTTGATGAGGAAGCACAAGATCAGGTTCAGGCAGTTTTTCCGCAGATGAAAGTCGCTGTCTGTCCCGACTGGTATTTTTAGGAGAATGCCATATATGCATATGCCAAAGGTGACCTGTTTAAGTCCGGCGCTCAGGCTTTGGTCAACCCGGTAAACATTGTCGGCGTCATGGGCAAGGGGCTGGCCCTGCAGTTCAGGAAACGTTTTCCTGACATGTTTAGGGCATATGTGCGCGCATGCAAGGCTGGAGAAGTGCAGCCCGGCAGGATGTGGATCTACCGAACGGACATGACAGCCGGACCTGAATTCGTCATCTGTTTCCCCACCAAGAGACACTGGCGGGACAAATCTGACATTGAAGATATCCGTTTGGGGCTTGCAGATCTGTTCCGGATCATAACGGACTACGGCATACAGTCCATCGCCATTCCCCCTCTGGGCTGCGGTAATGGCGGACTTAAGTGGGACATGGTCAGGGGCCTCATGGAGGAAATGCTCATGGACGCCCAGGCGGACCGGATCACAGTATATGAGCCTGCTGATCAGCATGATTCACCACTCCCGGAGAAAAAAAAACATGCTGACTGTCCAGCGTGCAGCCATCCTGGATCTGATGTTCCAGTTCAAGTCAGGCTCTTCTGCGGGCATTTTCATGGCTCAATGCGGGGATATCCTCCAAGAAAACGGCGTCTGTAGGAGGCGGCTATTGAGCCGCCATTCCTGATGATATTGGTCTCGGGCTCATCCAGACGGAAGCAGTAGCTTTCACTTTGCTCCTTCTCGAAAAGATAGATGCCGTGACCGCCGAGGATGTCCATGGTATCACTGCTGAGACTGGTGAACAGCAGTTGGGCGTTTCTGGTGTTGATATCCCGGTCAGCGAAAAGGTGGAGTAGGTGGGGCAGGATGTCAGCATGAAGATTGCGGTCACCGTCATCAAGGAGCAGCACTCCTCCGGATTTAAGGCACTGGTGAACCAAATACAGATCGGCAACAAGTTTCCGGATGCCCGCTGACTCGGCGTCAAGGGTGAGGGCGGAAGAGCCTTGGGCGGTTGCGTGTATGCAGACAGCCTCATAGGCTTTGGGCGCAGGACTTTCCGGCAAGAGAGGTTCCCTGGGCCGGAAGGTAATTTCTGTTATACCCGAGAATTTCCTAAAAAACGTTAAACACAAGCGAATATGCCCCACGTTTCAAACCTCAAAACTTACCGGCTTGTTCTTGCTTCCCTTGGGCCTTCCGGGTTTGCGTTTCACCCCTTCTGTAGCCGGGTCTTTCTGATCCTTCGGCTTGTTTTTGCTACCGGCAGGTCTGCCTCGTTTTCTTTTGGCAGGCAGTATGATTTTTCCCTCACGAACCTTCTGCTCAAATTCAAGTGTCTTCTTGTTCTTGCT
>FLNX01004370.1_pt1 | contig 79597 bp, 63 predicted proteins | sample 1140341 | NCBI WGS metagenome assembly FLNX01 (sample SAMEA3878208, study PRJEB12797) | bioreactor metagenome | biome: Moose rumen | place: Sweden | collected 2011-10
TCTTTGACATTCATATTGAAATAGGTTTGTTTCCTGTCGGTCACGAGCATCGAATGTGGCAGCCCGTTAGGGAACTTGGAGTCTACAGCCTCCTTCCCTCTCGACTTCATCTGGAACACGTAGGTGAGCAGGGCATTCTGGAATATCCAGTTCCAGTGCAGTTCCTTCCCCACGGCGGCACCTGTCTCGTCCGCTCCGTTTACTGGCGACAGTTCAATTCTCCTGCGTATTTCCTCGTAGGCTGGATCTGCTTTCTTGCTGTTTTCCTTGAGAATATTTTGCACAGTTCCCTCGCTTATCTTCTGTCCGCACAGGTCGGAGATAAGTTCGGCTATCCTCTTGAACGGGATGCACTGCACGACATTCAGATAGCTTACAAGCGCACGGAGGTTTTCACCGTACCTGATACGGCAGTTTGGTGCGTCGCAGTTGTTCACACAGCCGCACTGGCAGACCTTCTCGTAATACTGCTCCTCAGTTGTCTCCATGACGAACCTGATGTCCATAATCTGGGTCTTGCGGATCTTCCTGTATCCGATGCCATCCAGCGGACGACCGCAGCACTTGCAGTAGTGCGGCTCGTGCTTGACAATCCTGTCTGGCGTGCCGACTGTCTGAAGCGTACTGCCCTTGTGACCGGGCTGTCCACCGCTTGGCTTACCGCTCGCCTTACGCAGGGACTTCGTCCTGCGAAGTTCACGCGCTGCTATACTCTCCTGAGACGGCGGTACGCTGCTGTTGCTGCTGTTCTTCTCCGGCTTTCCTGACGTGCCCGACGAATCGTTCTCCTCATCACCTTCGCCCTCAAGCTCCTCAATACGAGCCTTGGCATCGGCAAGTTCAGATTTGGTTGAAGCAAGTTCCATCTTCAGGTTGTGTATCTCCACATCCTTCTGCCCGTTGAGACGATTGAGACGCCCAATCTCCTCGTTCTTCTCGGAGTCGGACTTCTCAAGATTACGCAAACGCAGGTTTATCAAGCGTAAGGCTTCGGCCATGTCAGTACAATGTTGTTTTGCCATTTCGCTGGCAAAGATAGGCATCTTTCGCAAAACGGCCAAATGAAGATTCACATCCGTTAACAGTGGACTTGAATTCACCAAAAACACAAAATCTAATCTCGCGGACAATTACCTGCTTGAGGATGAAAAACAGACTGCGTGAAAACACCGAACCCGCAGATGTCCTCGAATGCTCAGAATCTGGCAATGTAGACTGCATGTGCATAATGCAACAAGTTCAAAAACTCTTTAACAATGCTTTAGATATGGAGCAAAATTAAGTTTATGAATTATTAACGCACCCTGTTGACCATCTCATGCCCTAGGGTGCTGAGTAGTTACTTTAACGTTTAATGTTTAATGTTTAATGTTTAATCTCTCACTTCCCTTCCGTCATGTCTCCCTCAATATAGAGGCGTGTCATCTCTACGGCACCATTGGTGCGCACGGTGATGGACTTCTTGAAATGACCGGGGGACTTACCCGTGCCATTATATGTCACCTTGATCTCGCCCTTCTCTCCTGGCTGAATAGGGGTCTTGGTGTACTCAGGTACTGTGCAGCCGCAACTGGCTATCGCCTGATTAATCACCAATGGCTCCTCACCAATATTAGAGAAAGTGAAGACACAACTGACTTTCGGCTCCTTTTCTGAGAAAGTACCGAAGTTATGGGTCGTCTTGTCAAATTTAATCTGTGCGGGTTTCTGGGCAAGAACGGCTGTCATGCCGCATACCAGCATCAGGGTCATTACGATTATCTTTTTCATCTTTTTTCTCTTTTATTAATTAAAACCGTTGCAAATGTAAGGCTTTTCCTCCACACTTGTATCAATTGCCATTTGATTTTTAGTAATTTTAATACTTATTATGCTGTATATATCTTGAGAAATGTCTACCTTTTCGACAACTATAAAACTTAAAATAACTTTATTATGATGAAAAGATTATTATTGATGCTGGTTGTGGTATTTGCTTTTGCTGCAAATGCCGATGCACAGAGTTGGTTGCAGCGAGCAAAGGACAAACTCAAGAACAAAGTAGAGAACAGAGTCGACAATGCCATCGACAGGGCAATGGACAAAGGACTTGACAAGGCCGAGGACGAGGCCTCTGACGCTGTGAAGGGCAAAAAGGGGAATAATGACAAGAGTTCGAACTCTGAGGATGTTGATACTGGTGATGACGAAGTGGCTGAAGCGGTCCCCACTGCTGCAACATCAAACGACTTCAAGCGTGGCGAGGTGATTATGTTCCAAGATGATTTGGAAGGAGAAACCGTCGGCGAGTTCCCCTCAAAGTGGGATTTGGTTGATGGCTCAGCCGAGGTTAAGACCCTTGGTGGAAAGAAGGCTATCGAGGTAACCAATAATGGCTATATCACGCCTTTGATAAAGGAGCAAGGAGTATATCTGCCAGAAGAGTTCACCATCGAGTACGATTTCTATTATTGGAAAAATAAAGAAGGCATAGCCCTGAACGATATCAAATTAGTGATAGCCAATACCAAGGACCGTTCTGAAAGAGCAGATGAACCTGCTCGTGCCGCTTTCATATTGCAACATCCTGCTGATGCCTCTAACGATTGCGTTTTCCGTTATAATAATGGGACGTGGGAATACTATAAAGATACAGGATTCGAGCATACCTTCAAGCAGGGCTGGCACCATGTGGCTATCTCGTTCAACAAGCGCGCTTTGAAAGCGTATATAGACGGAAAGCGTGTCGTTAATCTGCCTAAGGTACAGCAAGGTACATGGTTTGGCTTCCAGGTGCCATTTGATTATCATGACCTGACTTTTATCCGCAATGTAGTATTGGCGAAGGGAGCCGTCGCTCTCTATGACCGTGATGCCCAATCAATGACAGCCGTCGAGAAGGCGATTGCTGAGACGGGTAAGTTCGTGACCAACAACATCCTCTTCGAGACGGGCAAGGCTACGCTGAAGCAGGAGTCAATGGAGGAGATTCAGAAGGTGGCCGAGTATATGAAGAAGAACCCCAGCGTGCGCTTCGAGGTGCAGGGCCATACCGACAACCAAGGCTCTGATGCCATTAACGACCCCCTCTCTCAGCAACGTGCCGAGGCTGTCGTCAAAGCACTCGAGGACTTAGGATGCGACCCATTCAACATGAGAGCGGTTGGTAAAGGCTCACACGAACCCGTCGCTGACAACAAAACAGACGCTGGTCGCGCACAGAATCGCCGTGTCGTATTCGTAAAGAAGTGAGAATCCACATCCTTTTTAGTGAGATAAATAAAGGAAATCATACCCCGTACCTTCTCAATGCACAGAGGCATCCTAAGTGATGTGAACGTTTAGGTTTTCATGAAGGGACTACGCATGAGTTTACTTGCTCAGATAGCAGTCCGTAAGTTTATAAATAATCAAAGATGTGCGCAAGTTTATAGGCAGAAAACTTGTGCACATCTTTTTTTTGTTTAATTTTGACCTTTGGTCGAAGGTACTCGCGCTCGAAAGAAAAAATAAATGCATTTATTTTGTTCTTTACTCACTTATTCGTACCTTTGCACTCCAAAACGAAATATATTATATAATATGTATAGGACAAAGACATGTGGTGAGTTGAGGCTCACAGATGCCGGACAGGTGGTGACACTTGCCGGATGGGTGCAGAAGACCCGTAAGATGGGAGGTATGACCTTCGTTGACCTGCGTGACCGTTACGGTATCACACAGTTGGTATTCGACGAGTCGAAGGATGCCGCACTTTGCGAACAGGCTAACCGTCTGGGACGTGAGTGGTGTATTCAGGTGAAGGGGGAGGTCAACGAGCGTGAGAGTAAGAACAAGAATATCCCTACGGGAGAGATCGAGATCATCGCCCAGGAACTGAATGTGCTGAGCGAGAGTCTGACACCTCCCTTCACGATAGAGGACAATACCGATGGCGGTGACGATATCCGCATGAAATACCGTTATCTGGACTTGCGCCGTAACTGTGTTCGTAAGAACCTGGAGTTGCGCCATCGTATGACGATCCTGATTCGTAACTTCCTCGATTCCAAGAACTTCATAGAAGTGGAGACTCCTATCCTGATAGGCTCTACACCAGAGGGCGCACGTGATTTCGTGGTACCTTCTCGTATGAACCCAGGACAGTTCTACGCACTGCCCCAGAGTCCGCAGACACTGAAGCAGTTGCTGATGGTGTCAGGTTTCGACCGTTACTTCCAGATTGCCAAGTGCTTCCGTGACGAGGACCTGCGTGCTGACCGCCAGCCGGAGTTCACACAGATAGACTGTGAGATGTCGTTTGCCGATCAGGAGGATGTGCTGGAGATATTCGAGGACCTTGCCCGTCATCTCTTCAAAGAGGTGCGTGGGGTAGAGTTGCCTAAGTTGCAGTGCATGACATGGCATGACGCGATGCGTCGTTTCGGTTCTGACAAGCCCGACCTCCGCTTCGGTATGGAGTTCGTGGAACTGATGGACGTGCTGAAGGGCACGGGTGAGTTCCCTGTCTTCAATGAGGCAGCATATATCGGAGGTATCGTCGTTCCCGGTTGTGCCGACTATACCCGCAAGCAACTCGACCAGTTGACTGACTTCGTGAAACGTCCGCAAGTAGGTGCCAAGGGACTGGTCTATGTGAAGTTCAACGCTGACGGTACGGTGAAGACCTCTGTTGATAAGTTCTATACCCCAGAGGTATGGGCACAGTTGAAGGAGAAGACAGGTGCCAAGGATGGTGACCTCGTGCTGATCCTGAGTGGTGACAAGGCAAACAAGACCCGTGTGCAACTTTGTACGCTCCGCTTGGAGATGGGTGACCGTCTCGGTCTGCGTGACAAGGATCAGTTCGTATGCCTCTGGATTGTCGACTTCCCGCTCTTCGAGTGGAGCGATGAGGAGCAGCGTCTGATGGCTACTCACCATCCGTTTACCCTGCCTAACCCTGATGATATCCCCTTGCTCGACACCGCACCAGAGAAGGTACGTGCTGTTGCCTACGATTTCGTATGTAATGGCGTGGAGGTAGGTGGAGGCTCCCTGCGTATCCATGATGGTAAGTTGCAGGAGAAGATGTTCCAGATCTTAGGCTTCACTCCAGAAAGAGCCATGGCACAGTTTGGTTTCCTTATCAATGCCTTCAAGTATGGCGCACCCCCTCACGCTGGTCTCGCCTTTGGTCTCGACCGCTTCGTGAGTCTGATGGCAGGTCTGGATTCCATCCGTGACTGCATTGCCTTCCCGAAGAACAATTCCGGTCGTGATGTGATGCTTGACGCACCAGGTGAGTTGGATGCTAAACAACTGGAAGAGTTGCAGTTAGAGGTTCATCTCGCTTGACCTAAGTCAAGAATAATTAAAAAAATATAAAAAACATGCTGTGCACGATAACAACGAAATTGAAAAGTTCTTACTTTTGCACCCAGAAAAAGAAAATATTCTTTAAAAAGAACATTCAATAGCGTATTAATTATTAAAGTTATGGCAGAAAAGAAAACAACAAAGAAGGCCGCTGCTGTTAAGGCAGAAGAGCCAAAGAAGGAAACCGTAAAGAAGGTCGCTGCTCCTAAGAAGGCAGTTGTAGCAGTTAATGCAGAGAATGCAGGTTTCAAGGCTGGTGATGTTTACCAGGCTCTTGCTGCTGCTGGTAAGGCTCTGACCGTTAAAGAAATCGCTAAGGCAGCAAAGATCAGCGAGGAGGAGACTCTGCTGGGTCTGGGTTGGCTCTTCAAAGAGGGTAAACTCGCCGCTGCTGACGAGAAGATCACACTTGCTTAATCAAATCAAAAGAAGCATAAAAGGGCTGGTAGGCGTTAGGGCGTACCAGTCTTTTTTAATTCATAGTTCATCATTGAGAGTTGGGATACGATAAGCAGATATTAACAGTGCTCACTGAGGCAGGTGAGGGTGGTGTAAGCGTGCAGGCGATTGCCAAGCATGTTTACAATATGAACTGTACATTCTTCACACAGCCCGATTATGAGGATATTCGCTCGTATGTCCAGCAGTTCCTGCTGCGGAATAGCAAGTCGTCCCAGTCTTTGATAGAGTCTACAGGGCGTCGTGGCTATTACCGACTGAATACGAAAGGCTCCGCTGATGCCCGTCAGATGATGCTTCAGTTCCGTGAGGAACGGGTGGAGGAAAAAGAAGAGGAGAAGCCTCAGCAAGACCTCTCCCTTGATTTATTCGCTTAGTTTCTGGTACACCTCCCGATAGAGCCGTAACAGGTTCTCTGTTGTCTTCTTCCATGAGAACAGTTTCGCCCGTTCCAGTCCTATTGCTTTTTGCTGTTGGTAGAACGTCTTGTCCGTCTCCAGTCTTAGCATCATGGATGCTATCTCGTCACTACTTTCCGGGTTGATGAGGATAGCGTCAGGTCCTCCAATCTCCGGCATGGATGACGTGTTGCTGGTGATGACGGGAGTGCCGCATGCCATGGACTCTATGATGGGAATGCCAAATCCTTCACGTAGGGATACAAAAAGAAAGGCAAAGGCGTTATTGTATAAATATGGGAGGTCTGCTCCTGGCACATAACCTGTGATACGGATGTTAGGCATGATGTCCTCTATGTTGTTTTTCTTGAGCAACTGTAGTACATACTCTTGTGATAGACTGGTGATAAGTAGTTTTTTCTTCTGTCCAGATTCCCTGAGGTAGAAAGAATAGGAAATGAGCATCCTTTCTACATTTTTTCTGGTATCAGTGTTTCCTAATATGAAGAAAAAGTCTGGTTGCTCGATATACTTCTTGTAGATTTCTCCTTCATCCACCATAGGAACATAAGAGTCATTATATCCATTGTGGATCATGGTGATACGTTCTTGGCGTATGGGTAGTCTTGCCAGAATGTTGTTTCGCTCAAAGTCGGAGACAGTAATAATGTGTACGCACTTTTGTACAATACGTGGTACAACTAATCGGCGATAGTACCATCCCAAGTTTTGGTATAGAGACGCACTTCCTTCCTCTCGTTTTTCCAGATAGATGATGTCGTGGAGTGTCAGCACGAGTGGAATGTCACACCAGATGGGGGCGGTGTTACTGGTGCAGTGCAGGATATCCACCTTTGCCTTTTTTGCCGCACGGGGTAGTGCCCATTGCTCCCAGAGCGGATAGGAAGGGCATTTCACCTCTACGACATGGACGTTCTGTGTACTCTCCACACAAGGGTCTTCTCCTGGTTTGACAAAGACGAAATACTCGTTCTCCCTGTCTATCTTTTGAATTTCCAGAATCTCCTGTAGCACCACATAGTCCATGCCGTGCTTGTTCTTACGGAAAATGCGTTGCGCTTCTATACCTATTCTCATACGGTTTGGGGATTGAGGTCTTTCAATATTCTTGCTGGTACACCACCTACGATACAGTTATCGGGTACGTCTTTGGTAACGACAGCACCGGCGGCGATGACGGCATGTTTGCCTATGGTCACTCCTGGCAGGATGACCGCATTCGCACCAATCCACACGTCATCCCCAATAGTGATGGGATTCGTGGAGATGCCTTGCTCGTCAATACGCAAAGTGGTGTCCTTGAAATTGTGATTCAACGCAGTGACCGTAATGCCTTGGGCAAGGTTCACATGACTGCCGATGGTTACAGGACCGATGACCGTGCAGTGGATTCCGATACGGGTATGGTCGCCAATCACCACATCACCCACCGCGTTATTGATACAACAGAACGACTCAATGACACTCCGCTTACCCAATGAGAATCCCCGATAGGGCGGGGTGTCCATTCTTACACTATGGTATACCTTGGAACCACTCCCCCGATGCTGGTAGAGAGGAGCCAGTACTCGGATATACCAACGGGGTCGTGCGTCCCGCTGGTTCATGATGACATAATCGAGCCATTTCTTCATTCTTGGATTGGCTTTTAGTCCTTGGCGTAATTCTTCTTTATCTTTCATGTGGACAAAATTACAGATTATTCTTCATTATTCCAAAAAAAATGAGTTTTTCCCATTGTTGAATAATGGTGTCAAGATTAAATCGCTTGGTTATTTCTAAGGCTTCTTGAGACTTCTTTTGCCAGTCAATCTGTGTCGCCTTTTCCAATTGTCGGGCAAGTTGCTCCACATTCCCATTCTCGAAATATAGTCCGAAGTCTCCCATGATCTCTTTGCTGGTAGGCAGGTCGGAGGAAACGATGGGGAGTCCGTGTGCCATTGCCTCTACCAAGACCAGTCCGAAACCCTCCCAGCGGGAACTCAGTACATAGACCTGTGCGTTGGAATAGTATGACTGGATATGATTGGTAAAAGGATGAATGGTGATCCTGTCGTCTAAGCCGTATTGCGTAATCATCTTTCTGTATAGTGGCTCCTCCACACCTTCCCCTACTATATCGAGGGACCATTCCTGGTTCTTCTGGGCAAAAAGATGGAACGCTTTGATGAGCAAGTCGAATCCCTTGTGCTGACGAGAGAAACGCCCCACAGCAAGGAATCTCTTGGACTGTCCTGTGGAGAGTTTACCAGGAGTCAAGGTCAATGGGTTATAGATAACCGTTGTGGGAAAGTGATACTGCTTAGCATCGTAGTGGCATAGCACGATGGTATGATGCAGTTTCTCCAATTGATACTCGTAATGCTTCCGTAACTCAGGACCGATATAGCGTGAGTTCTCTCCAAACAAAGCCTCATAGGAGTTATGTATCCACCCGATCAGTTTGGTGTCTTTTAGGTAGGGCTTGCAGGCGGCAAGTCTTATGGCGAGCGGGGCATGAACACCTATAATCACGTCATAGTTGCCTTCTTGGAGTTCCTGTACCAGAGCGTTCCGCTTCTCAGAAGGAAAAGAACTGTGGGCATACCAGTCGGAAGTCAGTCTTGTTTGTGGGAGGAATCTTCTATAACAGGCACTGTATGCTTTACAGCAGAGTCTCTTGAGACTATTGGTGGGAGGGAACCAGAAGAAGCGATAGTGAACATCCGCATCCTGCATGTCGTAGAAAGAGGTGTCTTTGGCAGACGACTCATCCATGGTGACAATAGTCACGTCATAGTCTTTTGCCAGTGCCTTGGCAATGACAGCGGTGACTCGTTGCACACCTCCAAAGGAGAAGATAGAGTCTACTAAAAAACAGATTCTCTTCATTTAGTCGCAAAAATACAACAAAAAGTTGATAGTTCCAAATATTTGTTGTATATTTGCATTTATAAAGTTTCTTTGATTATGCAAAAAGTAGAGTTAAACGGAAAGACCATATTGGTGACTGGGGCTGCCGGCTTTGTTGGCAGCAACCTTGTGAAGCGCTTGTTCCAGGATGTGAAAGATGCCACTATCATTGGCATCGATAATATGAATGAGTATTATGATGTGTCGTTGAAGGAGTTTAGACTGAGGGAACTGAACAGTTCCATCCCTTCAGGGACTACTTGGGAGTTCATCAAAGGCGATATCGCTGATAAGGAGACCATAGACGGTATCTTCGAGAAGTATCATCCGCATGTCGTGGTTAATCTGGCGGCACAGGCAGGTGTGCGCTACTCCATCACGAACCCCGATGCCTATATCTATTCGAACCTGATAGGTTTCTATAATATCTTAGAGGCTTGTCGTCACTCGTACGACAAGGGTGGGGCTGGCGTGGAGCATTTAGTGTATGCCAGTTCCTCCAGTGTCTATGGCTCTAATAAGAAGATACCGTATTCTACGGATGACAAGGTGGATAATCCCGTGTCCCTCTATGCCGCTACGAAGAAGAGTAATGAGTTAATGGCACATGCTTATTCTAAACTGTATAATATCCCCTCTACAGGACTGCGATTCTTTACCGTCTATGGTCCTGCCGGTCGTCCGGATATGGCATACTTTGGGTTTACCAACAAACTCGTGAAGGGCGACACTATCCAGATATTCAACTTCGGTAACTGCAAGCGTGACTTCACCTATGTGGATGATATCGTGGAGGGTGTGGTACGTATCATGCAAGGTGCCCCGGAGAAGAAAGTGGGAGAGGATGGACTGCCGGTACCTCCCTATGCCGTCTATAACATTGGTAATAACCAGCCCGAGAACCTGTTGACCTTTGTGGATATCCTCCAGCAGGAGTTGATTCGTGCAAAGGTGCTTCCTGCGGATTATGACTTTGAGGCACACAAGAAGTTAGTACCCATGCAGCCTGGTGACGTGCCTGTGACGTATGCGGATACCTCAGCCTTGGAGCGTGACTATGGCTATAAGCCCTCTACCTCTCTACGTGACGGTCTTCGTGCCTTTGCCGAGTGGTATGCGGATTTCTATCAGAAATAATATCGTATGGAGAATGTTCCACTCAAACTGGTCTATGTGACACCTGCCTTGTATATGGCAGGAGGAGTGGAGCGTGTCCTGACGCTCAAGGCAAACTATTTTGCCGAGCATTTCGGCTATGATATCACGATTATCCTGACGGAAGGCAAGGGCAAGCCCCTGTTTTATCCCTTGTCGGATAAGATCAAGGTCATTAACCTTGATATCAACTTCGAGGAACTATGGATCTGTTCTTTCGTAAAGAAAGTTTGGGTCTATCTGAGAAAGCAGCGGCAGTTCAAGAAACTGCTAACCAAGGAACTGATGCGTATCCGTCCTGATATTACCGTTAGCCTGCTTCGCAGGGAGATTAATTTTATCAATGGCATTAAGGACGGCAGCAAGAAAATAGGAGAGTTGCATGTTAATCGTGCCAACTACAGGAACCTTGGAATTGGGGAGACAAACTGGGTTAAACGCTTGTTCTCTGATTTTTGGATGAGAAGCCTTGTTGGACATTTAAAGAGGTTAGACGCTTTTGTCGTACTGACAAAAGCAGACAGGGATTCATGGGTAGAATTAAAAAATGTGGCAGTGATTCCTAATCCTCTTTCTTTCACCCCTCCTCCTCCCGATCCCGTTTTGCAAGAGAAGCGGTTAATAGCAGTAGGCAGGTATTCCTATGAGAAAGGATATGATCTCTTATTGCAGGCATGGGCAATGATACAAGAGTCCGTTCCCGAGTGGAGGTTGGAGATCTTTGGTGATGGTGACAGTCTTCCCTATGAGAAAATGTGTGATGATTTGCGGATAGACCGAAAACGCTGTATACTGAATGGTCGTACCCCTTATATCATTGATGAATATGTTAAAAGTGCGTTTGCCGTATGTAGTTCCCGTTTTGAAGGCTTCGGTATGGTCATTTTAGAGGCAATGGCATGTGGTCTTCCTATTGTCTCTTTCGATTGTCCATGGGGGCCCCGCTCTATTATCTCAGATGGAGAGGATGGGGTTTTGATTGCTGATGGGGACATTCCCAAGTTGGCGACGGCAATCATGCAAATGATAGAAGATGACCAACTTCGCAGGAAAATGGCATGCACCGCTCGCCATAACAAGACGCAGTTCAGAATAGAGTATATTGCCGATACGTGGAAGATATTGTTTGAGGAGGTATCAAGTCATCGTAATAACTCTTGATACTTCTCAATCAGCATATCAACACAGGTGGAAACATTATATTGTTGAATGAGTCTTTCTCGTAAGGTAGGTTGTGACGTGTCGTCTTTTAATGCGTTCATGACAGCCTGTCCAATATCATCGATGCTATAAGGATTAACGAGTTGGGCAGATCCGTTTTCATAATACTCTTTAGGACCACCAAGATTAGTAATGACAATATTGCAGCCATGGATAGCGGCCTCTAAGGCAACCAGTCCAACGCCTTCATTGGTGCTTGGTAAGGCGAAAACTTTAGCATGGTTATAGAGAGAAACCAGTTCCTCGTCACTGACAAATCCGAGTATCTCTATATGATGAGCATCTCCTATCAACGCTCTTAACGAAGCCTCAGATTGGGCATTACCCTTGTTGCCTACCAGTTTCAAGGGGAATCCATATTTCTTCGCTGCCATGATTAAACGGGGTACGTTTTTTCGTGGCTGGGTCATAGTGCCGGTAAACAAGCAGAAAGGTTTTTTCTTTATAGTATTGTCATAATGGTCCTCACGATAGGATAAAGGTACCAAAGCAATTTTCTGTTTTTCAATTCCATATCCACGATGCAGATAATCAGCCTCATATCGGGTACGTGCAAAGAATAATTTTATGTCAGGTCTCAGTTGTCTCAGCGCATAGTTCTGAGAGAACAGGCGTAGTCTCTTATAGCCGAAATGTGTGGCTATTCGGTATTTCCACATGGGGGTATTTGTGTCAATAATGGGGGAGAATACAAAATTGGGGTTAAGCCCACTTCCCCAGTGGATGATATCGTAGTTCCACAAACCGAAACCGAATACATGGATGATGTCGTAGCCTTTCCAGTCATAATGCCCCCAAGGATTAATACGGTCCACCTCGTGTCCCTTGCGTTGCAGTTCCTTAAGCCAGATCTCAGCCTGCATCTTACTGCCGTCTCCTGCCCCCAAATAGCATGCTCCAGGGTACATGATATATGCTATTCTCATCCGTTTTCCTTGTTTTTCTGCAAAAGTAATAAAAAAAATCCAATTCTTATTTGTAATTGCTTGATTATTTGCTATATTTGCAAAAATTTTTCACTTGTGGGATTAAACCAAAACAAAAACTACTTTTTATGGATTATGACGTAACAATAGGCATTCCTGTCTATCATGTAAAAGAATATATTCGTCAGACACTTGATTCGGCTCTGGCACAGACATTTCCCAATATTGAGTATTTGATCTGTGATGATTGTGGGACAGACGGCTCTATGGATATAGTTCGTGAATACCAGCAGTCTCATCCTCGTGGCAAGGATATACATATTGTTCGCCAACCGCATAATATGGGAATTGGTGAGGCAAGAAATCGTATGATGGATGAGGCACAAGGAAAGTATTTCTATTCCTTGGATGCTGACGATGTCATCATGCCCAATGCTATAGAGTTACTCTATCGTATGGAGCAGAAATATCAGGCAGAACTGGTCTATGGCAGTCATGAGAGAATGTTCTTGGATGGTGATAATCGTTGTGTGAAACAATATCTTTATCCTTTTAAGGTGTTCACCCAGCCAGATGAATATGCTAACTATGCTTATCATGAATGGATTCAGGTAAATAACTGGAATTATCTGATCAATCTGGATGTGATACGTCAGCATCAATTGCGAGTAGCCCCTGTCGGACATGGCTATGGCGAGGATTTTACTTTTACCGTTAACCTTCCGACCTATGTCACCCGTGTTGTGCTACTGCCAGATGTGACCTATAGGTATTGTACCGTGAAACATGTCCATAAGGGAAAGCGTCGGAAAAAAATGTCAAGGGTAATGATGGATGCCGCTATTCATGCTGTTGATCAGAAGAAATGGCGCATGGAACTGAAGGGTAAGCCTTATCAGGCTAAGCGTTGTAATATTCTTATGATGTATTCTTATTCTTTTGTACGTCAGATAATCACTCGTAAAGGTGAGGTAGAGCCTCCTTATGCCAATCGTGAGATTCGGAATATCATGAGGCACCCTATGACTTTTGTTGAAATAATACATTCTAAAGAGGCACGGTTAAAGAATCTGTTGTATGGCTTCTTTGGCATTTTGCCACCATTTCTCTCAGTGTGCCTATTGACCATCATTATCAGATTAACTTTCATAAATCGTTATAGATTAAAATAAATGTCACATACCTTATGTTAGTGTTAAAATTAGTGGTTAGAAGGTATGGTGTTAGACGTGTGAAGTAGGTTCGCAAAAAAATAGTTAAGGAAAACGGGTGGATTTTGTATAAAATATTGTAACTTTGCAGTAAATTACTACTAAAGATGCGGATTCTCTTTCTTGTATATCATGGATTCTCTGAGTATAGCGGCATCTCGAAGAAGATTCACTATCAGGTGAAAGGACTTCGCGAGAACGGGCATGATGTGCGTTTGTGCTATTATGATTTCTCCCCGGAAGGACATCGCTGCCGTTTTGTCGACGGTGAGGTTCTGAAGGATTATGGTAAAGGAATGATAGCCGCTGTCCGTCAGCGCATCGGTTATGATAGTATCTATGACTACTGTAAAGAGCAACAGATAGAATTCGTCTATGCCCGCTGCTTCCAGAACGCAACCCCCTGGCTTGTCCGTTTCTTCAAAAGACTTCGCAAGGCTGGTATTCATGCGGTAACCGAGATTCCTACCTATCCCTATGATCAGGAGTTCTCTCATTTTGAGTGGAAGATGCGGATGGAACTGAAGATAGACCAGTTATTCCGCAATCGTCTCTACAAGGAGATGGATGCGATGGTGACTTTCTCTGATGCGAAGGAGATATTCGGGCAGCGTACTATCAATATCAGTAATGGTGTTGACTTCGACAGTATTCCTTTGCATAACTCTCAACTCTCAACTCTCAACTCTCAACTTCATTTGATTGGTGTCGCAGAGGTGCATCCTTGGCATGCTTTCGATCGGGTTGTGGCAGGTATTGGGGAATACTATAAGTGTAGAGAAGAGAGTTTAGAGTGTAGAGATATATTCTTCCATGTTGTGGGTGGTGTGCATCCTCATCAGATGAAGGAGTATTTCACGCCTCTTATCGAGAAGTATCAGATACAAGATAAGATTATCTTCCATGGCACTTTGTTTGGTGACCAGTTGACAGAGGTCTTCAACATGTGTCAGTTTGCTATCGGTTCGTTAGGTCGCCATCGCAGTGGTATCACCGTGATTAAGACATTGAAGAATCGTGAGTATGCCACCCGTGGTATACCTTTTATCTATAGTGAGCAGGATAGTGATTTTGACCAACAGCCATATGTGATAAAGGCTCCTGCTGATGAGTCGCCTATTGATATTCAGCAAATTGTGGATTTTGTAGTTCGTTTTACAATGAAGCCTGAAGATATCCGTAAGACGGTGGAGCATCTACAGTGGAAGATCCAGATGGAAAAGGTGGTTGATGCGGTTTTTAATCATAATACTGTGAAATCATGAGGATATGAATTCGTATGAGGTAACCATAGCAATACCAGTCTATAATGCAGAGAAACACATTCGTGAGACGATGGATTCTGTGTTGGAACAGACATTCCCCAATATCGAATTCCTGATTTGTGATGATTGTGGCTACGACCAGTCGATAGATATTATTCGGGAATACCAGCAATCCCATCCTCGTGGTAAGGATATCCGTATAGTGAGCCAACCCCAGAATATGGGTATTGGCAATGCGCGGAACTGTCTGATTGACGAGGCACGTGGGAAGTATTTGTATTTCATGGATGCCGACGACACGATCTCACCCTATACCATAGAGTTGATGGTTCGCACTGCCAAGGAGTCTGATGCGGAATTCGTCTATGCCTCTTATGAGCGGATTGAGGTAAGTGATAGCGGAAAGACAAAGTCTACTTCGTATTGTTATCCGTTCTTGAAATTGCTGGGTGAGGACGAGTTTGCCAACTTTGCTTATCTTAAATATGATAATATCCAGGCTCCTGTTTGGAATATTTTGATGTTGGTGGAGGTGCTTCGTAAGAACAGTATACGTTTCGAGCCAGTTAACTATTGGGAGGATTTTGCGGTCTCGATTGACTTTCCGACCTATGTCACCCGTGTGGTGCTGCTGCCGGATGTCACTTATCAGTATTATTGCCGTGGTGGGTCGCTTTCTCATTTTCAGCAGCGTACGGCTATCCGTAAGGAGGAAATAGATCAAACAGTCAACCTGATTAATCATGTCAAGTGGAACACGGAGCGGGTCAAGCATGCGTCCTATCTCCCTTTGCGTACCTATAAGGTCATGTTGACGGAGTTCTATATTGTTTGTACCATCCTGCATGAGGAGAAGAAGATACATCCTGCTTATACAAAGGAGGAGTTACGGGATATCATGCGCTCCCCATTGCCCTTTTCAGAGGTCATATGGTTCAAACAAGCCTGTCTGCCCAACCTCATCCTCTACCTGTTGGGTGTCCTCCCCCCCTCACTTTCAGTGATACTGATGCGGCTGTTGGGCAAGATTAAAGGGCTGGTATAAGAATTTTTGCCTGAGAACAGAAAGAAAAATCAATTTTTCTTTCTGTTTCTGTTTCTAAATATGTAACTTTGCCACAATGAAACGATTTAATACAACAGGCAAGTGTCTTGCCGATCAACATTACATGGTGCGCATTGACCGACAGGTGAATGCGGCAGCAGATTTGGTTGAGCGCAATATGTACTTCTGTATCAACCGTGGACGACAGTATGGAAAGACCACTACACTGGCATTTCTGAAGGAATATCTTGAGAAAAAAGGCTATGCAGTGTTCTCCATCAGTTTCGAAGGGCTTCCAGACAGTGCTTATGAGAGTTTGGAGACATTACTCTATGCCTCTGTCGTCAAGATGGTTTTCCCGTTGAAGTGGAAACCCATGGCAAATCTTTCTGCGGACTCGGTTCAACTTTTAAATAATTTGGTAAGCCAGAATAGTGAATTTATCAGGCTTGACGACTATTCGATGTTGACGGCCTCTATATGTCATAACGATAAAGTAGTTCTAATCATTGATGAGGTTGACCAAGCAGGTAATTATCCAACATTTATAAAGTTCTTAGGGCTACTACGGAGTATGTACCTCACCCGTGACCAGATTCCGACATTCCAGTCTGTCGTCCTTGCAGGTGTTTATGACATCAAGAACCTGAAACTCAAACTTCGTCCTGAGGATCAGCATCAGTACAATTCCCCTTGGAACATTGCGGCTCCCTTTGACTTTGATATGAGTCTGCATGCTGATGGTATTGCTGAGATGCTGGCAGAGTACAAACATGATCATCAGATAGGATTCAATGAGACGACCATCGCCCAGATGATATATGACTATACGTCTGGCTATCCTTTCTTGGTAAGCCGTCTCTGCCAGATTATCGATGAGAATCATCTTGGTTGGAATAGAGAGGGTGTGTTGAAAGCGGTCAACCTTTTATTAAAAGAAAGCAACACCCTCTTCGATGATATAACGAAGCAACTTGCCCAGTATCCCGGGTTAGCAGAGATGTTGAAATCCATCTTATATCGAGGGCAGCGAGTCACCTACAACTATTACGACAAGGATATCAATCTGGCCGCGATGTTCAATTTCGTCTATGATAATCATGGAGCGACAGCAGTCAGTAGCCGTGTCCTGGAGACTTGGCTGTATAATTACTTTTCCTCAGAAGAACGCTCTTCTGCTATCTTTAAGAATGGTGAGGCAGACAAGAACCAGTTTGTACATAACAGGAGTCTTGATATGCGCCACCTTTTGGAACGTTTTATGGTCCACTTCAATGAGATATACCGCCCTGAGAAGGATGATAAGTTCGTGGAGGACAATGGTCGCAAGATATTCCTCACTTATCTTCGCCCCATCATCAATGGCGTTGGCAACTATTACTGCGAAGCCCAGACCCGTGATATGACACGTACAGACATTGTTGTTGACTATTTGGGGCAGCAATATGTCATAGAATTGAAGATATGGCGTGGGAACAGTTATCAGGAACAGGGCGAACAGCAACTCAAGGAATACCTAGACTTCTATCATCAACAGACCGGTTATCTCGTCAGTTTCTGCTTTAATAAGAACAAGCAGGTAGGTGTTCGCGATGTTGTTATTGACGGAAAGACTATATGTGAGGCAATAATTTGATTTGTTTATATGGCAAACTGGTACGATAAATACATGACGATTTACGGGAAACCTTTTAGTGAGGTACCCCAAGAAGTGATTGACGGGACTCGTGAGCGACTGGCAAGGTTGCAGAGCAAGGAGCCTGTTGCCTCTATTGTCGTCATCGGCTATAACGAGGAGACTCACTTGCAGGCTTGTCTGTGGGCGATTAGTGAGATACAGTGTAAGTATCCCGTGGAGATTATCGGAGTGGATAATGACTCCAAGGATCGCACAGCGGAGATATACGAGAAGTCGGGAATACCTTATTACAAAGAGTATGAGCATTCCTGTGGCTATGCCCGTCGTTGTGGTTTGCAGCATGCTAAAGGGAAATACTATTTCGATGTGGACAGTGACACCCTCTATCCTCCTCAGTATTATGAGGTGATGTTGGAGCATCTGATGAAGCCTGGTGTCTCGTGTGTCTCTGCGACGTGGGGATTCTTCCCGGATGCCAACCATTCCGCTCTCGGCTTGAGAATGTTTGAGATGGCTCGTGACCTCTTCTTATGGGTGCAGCATTTCAAACGTCCTGAACTCTCTGTCCGTGGTTTGGTGTTCGCCTATAATGCGGAGTATGGACGTAAGGAACCCTATCGGGTGGACATCATCCGTGGCGAGGATGGTTCTATGGCATTGAATCTCAAGAAATATGGCAAGATTGTCTTTGTGCGTGACCGTCGCTGCCGTGCTATGACGGGGTATGGGACGATTGGGAATCAGTCGTTATGGCAGAGTTTTATAGACCATGTTAAGATACAGATGAAAGGTATCACCCGTATCTTCCACAAGGTGGATCATTATGAGGATGCGGAGGACAATCTGGTGAAGAACAAATGAAGATCGTCTACCTATATTCTGCATTAGCGATCTGGGGTGGTATTGAGCGTATCCTGGTGGATAAGATGAACTATCTGGTTCGTCAGTATGGCTATGAGGTATATTTGATAACCTCGGATCAGGGGCAACATGAGATACCCTATGATTTAGACGAGCGTGTCCGTCTCATTGATCTGGACATCAGGTTCCATCAACGTTATCGATATCGCCTATGGCGTAGGTGGGAGGTTTATCGGAAGATGTCCCGTTCCTATCATCATCAGTTGAAGGCAATGTTTCAGGAAATCGCTCCAGACATATTGGTGTGTACTACATTTCAGCAGATAAGACCTCTTTTGAAACTTAAAGGGAATATTCCATTGGTGGTAGAGTCGCATATGAATTTCACTCATCCGGACACATGGAAGCAGAAGTTACGCACCTGTCTGAATAATTACTGGGTCGGAAAAGCAGAGGCTGTGGTGACGCTTACGAATGGTGACGCGGAGAACTGGTGCCGGGTGAGTCATCATGTGCATGTGATTCCTAATGTGGTAAACCTTAATGCCACAGACAACTATAGTGATTGTACATCGAAACGTGTCCTTTTCGTTGGTAGGTTTGAGGAACAGAAGAGCATAGGAGATTTGTTTGACATCTGGCAGATGGTGCATCGCAAATTCCCTGATTGGCAATTAGACCTGTATGGGGAGGGCATACTCTGGAATCATTTCAAACAATTGGCTGACACACAGAACTGTCGTGTTGTTGTGCATGAACCCACTCGGCATATTTTTGAGGTATATAAGAATAGCAGTATCCTTGTATTGACATCGCTCTATGAGCCGTTCGGCTTGGTGTTGCCTGAAGGGATGAGTTGTGGACTTCCTATCGTGTCGTTTGATTGCCCTCATGGACCTGCAACGATTATCACAGACCAAGAGGAGGGCTTCCTGATTCCCAATCGTGACAAGCAGTTATTTGCGGAGCGCTTGGGAGAGTTAATGGCTGATTTGGATATGCGTCAGCAGATGGGCATGAAGGCTATTGTCTCCTCTCAGCGTTTCTCAGAAGAGAGAATCATGCCGATGTGGAGGAAACTCTTCGAGCAGTTAGCCTCTCTTTCCTAACATCCAGGGTGTTATGTCCGTTGTAACCACAATGCAAAGCCCATAATAACTACTTCAGGTGTACCCATTTTCTCTACTCCTGCAAAATAGTTGAATGATGTCCGTCCAAATAGCCGAACAAAAAACAGCCAAACAGCCGAATAAAATTCTGCCAAACGACGGAGTTCTGTTTTTTTTTCGTATCTTTGCATCCAAATAAAGTACATGAATATGGAAAAGGTGTATAAGAAAAGAATCGCAGATGACCTGTTGCAGCGCAAGTTAGAGGGGAAGGGTGCTGTTCTTGTTGAGGGGGCAAAGTGGTGTGGCAAAACCACAACTTCTGAGCAAATCGCAAAGAGTGTGAAGTATATGACTGAGACAGGAATGGTTAACCAGAATATTCAGTTGGCTTCTCTGAACCCCAAATTGCTTTTAGCAGGTGATATTCCTCGACTTATAGATGAATGGCAGATTGCCCCTCAATTATGGGACTGTGTTAGATTTGAATCGGATCACGGACCACTCGGTCAATTTATATTGACGGGGTCTTCTGTTCCACCGGATATGAGCAAAGTGGTTCATTCTGGTACGGGGCGTATCGGTTGGATAAAAATGCGTCCTATGAGTCTATGGGAGTCACAAGAATCGACAGGTGAGGTCTCTCTTACCGAGTTGTTTTCTATGCCCAAACAGATAGGTGCCATCAATCAGATGAATATTGATCAGGTGGCTTTCCTTACTTGTCGTGGTGGGTGGCCGCTGGCTGTTGACATGAAACGTGAGATTGCCTTGGATCAAGCATTTGACTATGTGGAAGCAGTAGAAAAACGAGATATTCAGAGGGTTGATGGTGTGGAACGCAACCCTGTCCGTGTGCATCGACTTATGCGTTCACTTGCCAGGAATCAAGGTAGCCAAGCCTCACTTGGTACAATAAAGGCTGATTTGGTGGCAAATGAAGCAGATGCCTTGTCCGAAGATACTATTGCTTCGTATATAAAGGCGTTGAAAGAGATTTTCGTGATTGAGGATAGTGAGGCATGGAATCCAAATCTGAGAAGTAAAACTGCCATAAGGACAAGCGATACAAGGTATTTTACTGATCCTTCAATCGCAACGGCTGCATTAGGTATTGGACCAAATGATTTGATGAATGACCTAAATACATTTGGGCTATTCTTTGAAACATTGGCTGTACGAGATCTCCGTGTTTATGCAGAAGCCTTAAATGGAAAAGTTTATCACTACAGAGACAAGAACAATCTAGAGTGTGATGCGGTGGTACATTTGAGGGATGGCAGATACGGTTTAGTGGAGATTAAACTTGGTGGTGATGACCTTATAAATGAAGGTGCGGCATCTTTGAAGTCGTTGGCGGAGAAGATTGATCCGGAAAAGATGAAAGAACCGTCATTTATGATGGTGCTGATAGGTGTAGGAATGTATGCATATCGAAGAGAAGATGGAATTTACGTAGTTCCGATTGGATGTTTGAAGGATTGATATCCCTTTCTGTGACTACTATATTATTAAGACAATATTTTTTTTATTATCGTATTTCTCACCTCTTACCTCTGAAAGTTGAGAATGTGAAACATACTAAACTTGAAAATTATCTTCTCTTTCCTAACATCCAGGGCATCTTCGCTTGGAAGAACAGGATGATAGGGTAGAGGAGAATCGTGACGAGGAATGCTAAAGCATATGCCTCCAACGGAGTGTAGACATAATCCCCTGATACATGGAAGATGGGCTTGATGATACCGTAACGGATAAATCCCACCATCATCCAGTGCAGTCCGATGAATACCATGGTGCCATTGGAGTAGTTCACAATCGTCTTTGAGTGGATGCCATTGAGCATTTTGCAGAAATAGATAAAAGCGAGCAATCCGAATAGCACAGCAGGGAAATATGACAGCATGTGCAAGGGGAAGTACGTCTCGTTGGCATGGTAGTCGAACAAAATGATGCTGAGTACCAAAGTGATAGCAAACCAGCATACGTCTTTCTTGAGATTGCAGGTTTTGAATACTTCATATTGTCGGCATAGATACCCCATGTAATAGAATGCCAGTGCCTTGAAAATACCCACCAGCACATAATGGGTGGTGAAACGGTTGTATTTGCTCAGTACATAGAGTCCTATGCCTAAAATACAACATAATGCCATCCACCATCCTCCGTGTCTGAGTTTCATGCATAAATCAAATAGCAGGTGCATGATGACCAATGCCGCGATAAACCAGGTAACGGGATTCAGTTCACAGGCGTAATCATTGTTTGCCTGAAGCAGGAACATCCCGATAACGGGCTTGAGGTACACCGACAGGTGGGTGGGCATAAAACCATGTGTCAGGTAAAACTTGATAAGCCAGAAGGGATAGAACAGAATGTTATAAATAAGATAGGGGATGATGAGGGAATGCCAGTATTTCCTCAGGTTTTCCTTCCAGTCGGTACGTTTCTTCTTCAGGTAGCCAGAGTTAAAAACCAGGCAGGCAAGGAGAAATACCTCCAAATAGGTCACAGGTTGTGCCCCCCGTTCCTGTGGTATGTGACATGGTATCGTCAGGGCGACAGCAAGGAACTTTGCCCAGTCTATCCAGTTAATTCTCTGATTCATGTTGCAAAGGTACGAAATATTCTGAAATATTTCGTACCTTTGCAGGTAAATATGGCAAAAGAACGAATGCAGTATATTGATGCGATGCGGGGATTGACCATGATTCTCGTCATCTATTCCCACATCTGTATTTTCTGTTTCAAGGAGTATTTTATTGCCTTCAATGATGTGTTGTTCCTGCTCCGTATGCCTTGTTTCTTCTTTATCAGTGGCTGGCTGTTTTATAAAGCGAGTCGTGTGTGGGATCTCCCAACTGTCAAGGCTGTAGTCAGCAATAAGTTCATGGTTCAGATAATACCGACCTTTATCTTCCTTGCCTTGCATGAGCGGCTAAACTTCTTCCGTCAGTTAGGTGCCTTCAAGGGAGGCTACTGGTTTACGTTTGCCCTCTTTTTCTATTTTGTGTTTTACATCCTGTCATTCCTTGCTTTCCGTCATAGTAAGCATAAGGACATGTGGATGTTGTTGGTGGCATTGGGAATCTCTTTTGTCGCTTTCTGGTATGATGTCAATTACAGTCAGGTGACTGGTCAGTTGGGGTGGGGGAGTGAGTTGCTGGGCTTCCTTGGTGTCGTCACATGGCGTTTCTATCTCTTCTTCTTCCTGGGTACTTTGGCGAGGAAGTATTTCGACCGATTTCTGCGGTTGACAGACCGATGGTATGTGGTGACAGGTGTCGTTCTCGTGTTTGTTATTACCGCATTGGCTTCTCATTATCATATTGATACCCTGCTGTTTATGAGATTTATATTAAGTGGAACTTGCGGTATGGTAATGGTCTTCACCTTTTTCCGAAAGTTTGCCTCGTGGTTCACGAAAGAGCGTTTTTGGGGGAGAAGTCTGCAGTATGTGGGAACCCGTACCCTGGATATCTACCTGTTGCATTTCTTCTTCCTGCCAGAGTCGATGTTGCTCTACAACAGACAAATACTTGCCTATGGCGACAAGTTGCTGGAAGTCATTGTTGTGACGGGAGAGGCGTTGGTGGTGCTTGCGGCATGTCTAATCGCCAGTTACCTGTTACGTCTCAGTCCTTTCCTTGCCAGATATCTTTTTGGTGTCAAAGGTAAATGATGGCGAAGAAAGAGGCTATCCAGCCGACGATGCAGCATTGGATGAAGCGGTCCTTTACCAGGACCTTGGTGGGGCTGCCGCTACGCTGGTACACCAGCATGTTCTGCAGGTAGCGCAGTAAACCGGCAAGCACCCAGAAGTTTGTCAGGTAGATATATGATGAGCCGAAGCGTTCCATCACCCCCTCGTTCATGGTGTAGATAATATAGCATACCATCGTGATGGTGCCTACAATCGTGACGCTCAGGTCGATAAACTGGGCGTTATAGCCCGTGATGCTCTTGCGGGGCATGGTGCCTGTCAGTTCAAAGATACGGTAGTCGTCCTTCCGCTTGGCAAAGGCAAGGAAGAGGGCAAGCAGGAAGGTCATCAGGGCGAGCCAGCCCGACACGAAGATGTCAGTGGTGAAACCTCCTGTCAGGACGCGTATCACAAAACCCACGGCAATGATGGCGACATCGAGGATGGCATATTGCTTCAGTTTGACGCAATAGGCGATGTTCATGCCCCAATAGCCTATAAGCAGGGCATAGAGGATGGGCATATTGACGCTATGTGACAAGGTGACAAGGAGCAGTGAGCCAATAAGGCATAGTGTCATCACAAAATATCCCTCCCAGACACTTACCTTCCCGGAGGCAATAGGGCGCAGCCTTTTCTTTGGGTGCAGGCGGTCACTCTCCACGTCATGGATGTCGTTGAAGCAATAGATACTGCTGGAGACGAGGCAGAAAGCGAGGAATGTCCATAGTGTCTGCATGAAATACTCCTTGTTCAGCAGGTTGTTGCTGAAGAACAATGGGGCGAACACAAAGGCGTTCTTGAACCATTGCAGGGGGCGTAAAAGCATCAAAGCATCCTTCATCGTTTGCAAAGGTACAAAATAATTGATAATTAATAATTGATATTTGATAATTATTTTGTACCTTTGTTTTTAGTTTGTAAGTAAACAAAGGATGCTGGACTTCATACACAAATACGAGACGAAGATCGAATTCTGTACACTTGGGCACGATTTGTCATTGGATTTCGTGAAGGGAGTCTGTATCCTGTTAGTATTAATCAATCATTCAACCAATCTTGTATTCCATCAAGAATCTTGGTTTTTCCTGTGGGGTTATCCTGCTGTCCCTCTGTTTTTGCTGATTCAGGTTTTTCATGCTTATAAGAAAGGATATGACGGCATTCATCTCCGTATGGGAAGAATATGGACAAGAGCGGTATTCCCTTTCCTCATGGTGGAAGTGCTGCTTTTTGCGGTTGCGGTGGTCAAATATCCAACGACATCAATACGGCAACTTCTATTGTCTGCATTGTATTGGGGAGGTAGGGGACCTGGCTCGTATTATCCATGGGTATATATCCAGTTTGCCTTGTTACTTCCCTTACTCCGACCGCTGTTCCGTCAGGTCAAGCCTTTTGGATTAGGAGTCATATTCCTGCTGTTGGCTGTAGGGGGAGAGGTGCTTTGTAGTGTGTTGTCACTGCCCGAATGGGGTTACAGACTCTTGTTCATCCGTTATATTTTCTTAATCTATTTAGGTTACCTGTTGATAGAGAAAGGGGTGGTGCTCAATATTGTTACAATAACGCTTTCTGTTATCAGTCTCATATCAGTTTATTATTTTGAGATCAGAGCGATTGAGTGTTATCCTTTCTTCTATGATTCAGCAGATTGGCGGACTTGTCATTGGATATGCTATTTCTATATTGCTTATCCTATGTTGTATTTTCTGTGTAGGTTCTTCTACTGGCTACCCCCTGACAGTAAAATAGAGGATGTTGTTTGTAAGATGGGGCAACATTCTTATGCTATTTATATTTTCCAGTTAGTCTATTTTAATGTTTTTGCCCCATTGGTTACAGAGGGACTCTCATATATAGGTCATCCGCTTGTTGAACGGGTTGTTAATATTTTTGTAATAGTGACAGTCTGTGTGTTGCCTGTCCTTCGATTTGTCTCAGGACTTAGCAATAGGACAATCATGTTACGAGTGTCTGGCTTGTTATTTGCCATTGCTGTAATAGTATTAGGAGTGGGATGGAAATGGCGCCCGTTCTATATAGCCCCTGTTCCTATCAGACCTTACACGGTAGTCCATCATCATGATGACACCCTTCGGGTGATAATGATTGGCGACAGTTGGATTCGTTTCCATGAAACGCTGCGACGGGACTCCACTTTTGAGGAGCAGTTGAAGAAGGTCATGGATAGCCAAAAGGTGAAAGTAACGGCAAAAGGGAAAGGCGGAGCCGTGAGCGGCGAGATTTATGAGCGTATGAGTGCCGAGCGGATGCTGGCGACAGAGTATGACCTGAATAACTGCACGCAGTCAATGATAGAAAAGGGTGCCGATTATTGCGTGATCTCCGCAGGTATTAATGATGCTCGTCAAAGGCGTGGTATACCATATTATGTGAATAGTTACGTTCGGATAGTCCGCTTGTTATTGTCTTATGGAATCTCTCCTGTGGTGATGGAGGTTCCGGAAGTGGATGTGGATGAGGCTTTTGATGGGAATACGCTATATTACCGCTTACGGGCAAGGATATGCATGAGCCTCCTGAATACAAGTTTGCGTGGTACCCATGACTATCGTCAGGCACTGAAGGACTCTTTGGTGGCGCATCACCTGATGGATAGTATCGTGTATATCCCTGCCGCCTCCTGGAATCCTGAGGGATGGCGTGACAAACGTGACATCTATACTGATGACCATTTCCACCTCAATCTCAAAGGCTATGAAATATTAGACTCTACCTTCGCCGCAGAGATAGTGAAAGACTATCGGCACAGTAAGAGGCGATAGCGTCGAAGAAATCCTTGGCATAGCGTTCCTTGCTGAACAGCAGGGAGCGTTCCAACGCCGCTTTGCCCATCGCCTCTCGTTTCTCTGGCTGCTGATAGAGGTCGATAACCGCCTTGGATATATCATCGGATTGTAATCTGATGGCGTTCAGTATCACAGCACATGCTGGTGTGACGGTCTCGGGAATCCCGCCTTTATTGGTGGTAATCACGGGCAGGCCCATTGCCATCGCCTCAATACAGGTGAGTCCTAACGGCTCATTCCATGTGGAGGGCATGACGGCGATATCGGCAAGGGCAAGATGGGCGGGAACTTCCTGATAGGGCTTGAAACCTGTGAAGATGATGCGGTCTTGTATATCGGCAAACCGGGTACGTAACTCCTGGATATACGTGATCTCTCCCATCTCATTACCATAGAACGAGCCACCGATCACCAATAGTTTGATGTCCGGGTGATTGCTCAGTTGCTTGAATGCCTCCAATAGTTGGCGAACACCCTTCTCTGGTATGATACGACCGGCGAACACCATGACGAAGTCGCTGTCGGTCAGTCCATAGTCCTGACGGCTTACACTTCGCGTCGACGACTTGGTGAAGGCATGAAGGTCAATGCCGTTAAGTACGACTTTGCATTTCTTGTCCCTGTCATCGATGGTGAGTACCCGTTGTCTGATATACTCGGAGACGGTGATGATACCGTCAGCACGGTCGTATATCTCCTGTGCCTGTTTGACCTCCGCGTTCAGGAAGTCGTTATGGATATGGTAGACGATCTTAGCAGGGTATTTCTGAGGAATTTTCAAACCATAGCCTGGGCGGTTCTCGATGATAACCATGTCATAGTGATGTCCCGTGATATGTTTCAATGCTTGCTCGAAATAGTATTCTATCGTGTAGTGGTAATACTCCTCACGGTTGAGCAGGTGCCGGAAGTTCTTACGGATCTTCGCCCCGAAACTCCTGACATCCACGAAATGGTAATGGTTGACCGATGACTGTAGGGCAGGGTGGTGCATCGCCTCTTCGTCGTCAACGCTATACACCGTGATGTCATGTAGTTGGTGTTGGTTATTATACGCTAAATAGAAGTCTGTTAAGTTCTCCACGGCTCCTCCCTTGGTGGCAGGAACAGGCAGGATGCCCGAAGTCAGGACGGCAATTCTCATAGGCTAAGTTTTGATGGTTTTCTTATTGGCTTGTAGGTTTCCAGAAATCCTCGGTGCTCTTGCCGTTGGCAAAGTGATAGAAGTCAGTGACCACCGAGAAACTTTCGTCAGTAAACGACTGGTCTTTATGTTCGATGAAACAGAGGGGAACCTCTCCGATGAAGGATGCCCAACGGCTGTAGGTGCTCCATGGACCCAACATACGGTCACAGAGGGAGAGGGTATAGAGATCGAGGATGTCCCCAGAGGGCTCCTTGCCGAAGCGGTAGCACTGGCATCCCTCAAACAGGCTGACATCGAAAGTCTCATTGCTGCTGATGAAGAACACTACCCGTCGGTCTTGGTAGATTGCCTGTATGCGCCGCATCATCTGGTGGAACTCCTCCAAGGTATAGTAATAACGACCGTCATAGAAGGTCTTGTAGTCGCCATGGCGGATATGAACCCCTACCACGAGGTCGGCATTTTGTCGGATGGCGGCAATCATCGCTGTTGCCTTGTCTATGATCTCCTCCTTGGGGCGGAACACCTGTTGCAGTTCCTTCTTCGTTTGCACCAGGTAGCGGGTGTCCTCCATCGTGTACCACCCTTTCTTGAAACCAAGGAATTTGAATATCTTATCCCATGTCTTGTTATGTGTCACCTTCCATGTCAGGTGCTTATACCATCCCCATCCTCTGGGCAGTCGCAGGAACCATGGTTGCCAAAGGGGATAGTAGATAAAGGGGGCGTGAAGCAGGTGAGGGAAGTCCTCGATGGTCCAGTCGTAGAAGATAATCACCATCTTCTTCCGTTCCGCAATACACCGGGCTACAGAGGGTAGGTAAGTCCATAGCCTGTTGCAGGTCTGTCCTGGTGCGTCACAGATTATTCGCATACGTCTTCTCGCTTATAGGATTTCATCTGTATCAGAATCATAGTTAGAAGTGTCGATATCGACGCTTCTGACATCTCCAGAACCGCCACCGCTAATAATGAGAAGTGGCATGATTTCTATCTTTACAATCTCTGTTCTCGGAGTGATATATGGATAAAGATTCTTCATTGCTTCTTCGTATTAATGTATTTCTTTCCGTTTCTGATGATGATACCCTTTGTTTGCTCACTGACGGGCAGTCCTTGTAGGTTATAGGCAGGAGAAGTCAGTGTTGCCGGCTCCATGGGTACCAGGCGGATACCCGTCACATCATCCATCTCGATCGTGAGGTTGCGTGTCTCACCGGGGACAGACAGATAGGCACGACCACCAGGAACCACTGTGGCAGAATTTAATCTTCGGAAAGACAGGTCGCCAGTGGTCTTGTCTCTACTAAACACGTAGTTGCCCGCGTCGACAGTGCCGGTCTCTAAATGCGGCATCAGCGCATTGCCTGTGATCGTTGGCGGAATATCCGTGGCGAGAGGAATATTCTCTGTTGAGCCTTGAAGGAATAAGCCTGTCGAAGCAGGAACACTTCCAACTACCTTGTTCATCATTACTTTGCCGCCTGTCACGGTAGCGGTATATGCTTTGATATCGCTACTTCTGAAGTCAAGGGCATAGGGAGAAGAGAAGGTGGCATAGCCGGTACTGCCTATCGTCACAGGCACATCGCCCACTCTCTGGATATAGATGTAGTCAAGCCAGCGGGCATTGCCACTATTGGGAGCCGATACCTTAATCTCTGTATCTCCAGATACTGTGAATGTAGCATCATATTCCGTGACACATTTGTCGTATTCTGTTTCTTTGTGTAATATCTCGTCATTACCGCTCTTAAAGGAGAAGTAGTTTCCTGAATGTCCGGCAAGCCAGGTCTCACCAATACCGGCAACTATGTGATATGTACCAGTTCCAAGTGTGGTAACGGTAAGTGTTGTTCCGTCTTTCTTTCCACCGGCAATACCATTGGAAGCATAAAAGAGTGCCCAGTATGGATCGCCGGTTCCCTTTTTTCCGTTAATGTCTCCAGTGATACGATCCATGCCACTAATTGTCTCTCCCTCGGAATAGAAGATGACATTATTTACCTTTTTTTCGTAATTGATAGTTTCTTTCCAGTCTTTCCTGTTAAGTTCAAAGACTTTTCCATAACGAGGTTCTCCCTCTCCTGTGTTAGCGGCAGTTTCGTATAATATTTTGTTTTTGAGGATATAGCGAGGATAATTATAACAGATAGTTTTATAGGCAGTTTGGTCTGTATAAGTTTTAGAAGAAAGCAGATCACCTAAATTGGAAGTGACCTCATAAGAGAGATCCACAGTTACTGTAACAGTTATCTCGTCGGAGACCCCCTTTAGTCCTTTGCTGTCAGTGACCTCTGCGGAGAACTTATATTCTCCCAGTGTGCTTTGATAAAATACATATTGGCAGGTATTGCTGTTAGTAGCAGAGGTAACTTCAGTTCCATTGCCGTCCTTGATGACTATCATGCTGATGGTCGCATCATCATGTGGTGTGGCAGTGGCAGTAAGGGTGATGTTGTTTTCCCCGTCAGAGACTTTGATACTGCTTTTTGCAGGAGATGTCGTCAGGTTAATATCAGGCGTATTCACATCATAATCTGCATTTTTTTGCAGATAGATATAATCAAGCCATCGGGCATTGCCTGTCTCCACAGCGTCGACAGTCAGTGCATCGGCAGCCTTGACGATAATGTCTTCCTTTATGTATTCCTTCACCCCAGAGGCGTCAGTCGTGAAGTTGTAAATAGTCTTGTCTCCCAGTTTAAAAGTGAAGGTGGCATTATGTTTGTCATCATGCCATGTGTCTCCGACTCCAGCCACAAGGGTATAGACACCCGGTTGTAGTTGAGTAATCCTGACTGTACCATCCTTGATGGCTCCACCGATACCATTGGATGCCTCCATTAAGGCATGGTAAGGTTCTCCTGTTCCTTTTTTTTCAGAATTGATAACATCTGTAATAGAAACGGAACCCTCTAATTGCTCACCCTCACTGTAGAATATTACATTTTCTTTTACTGGTTTGTACTCAATGGTATGTTGTTCATCCTTGCCAGAGGGAGTAAACTGTTTGACAAAATAAGGCTGATTGGCGTTGGGGTCTGCCTGGTAGAGTGTTGTTTCTTGAAGAATATATTTAGGGAAAGGGAATACCACTTCTTCTGCTGTATCAAAATATCCTTTGGAAAGTTCTTTGTTCAGTACGTTATTGTTGGAAGTTGCTTTGATGGTGTAGGAGTAATTGGGCTCAGCGTCCAATCTGCTTTGGAAGTTTGTCTTTTCGGTTCCAGGCAGTAAGAGGCTAATAAGGTATTGTGCGTCACGCTTAATATATTCGTTTGTCAAATTGGCTCTGGATAGGTCGATTAGTTCATCAATATGTTTTCTTATATCTGTCTCTAATCCGATATTGATGGTGTATTGTCCCTTGTTTTGCTTGGCACCACCTATTACTACGTTGTTAGAGAAAGAACAATTATTGCCGTTTGTGATTCCAGGGATATTGATGGTCAGTTCACGGAATTGGTGTTTCTCGTATTGTGGTATCTTTACCTTAAAGGTCAGTTTGCTTTCAGCATAACTAATATCAGTTATCTTGGCATTATTATAGAGATGGTAGTACTCCCATACTTCATCGGCTCCCGCTACCCAGAACTGGTCAGCCTTGGCATGCGAGCCGCCCTGGGCTATCTCCTTGATAACGTTCAGGGCGGCGTTTGTCATGCCGTGTGTGCCGCCCAGTATCATAGAGGTTCCATCTGCTGTGTCGATATAGTTTTCCTTCAACGTGGTTTCATGATCTTGAAAGAAGAAACGCTCCCATGCGCCTGTTGGTTTGCTAGTGAAGGTGGTGGGCATACTTCCGTTTGTCCAGGCACTGATGAGTTTCGACTGTGCAGGATATTCCGTGGCTTCGGAATTTTGGAAGATATTCCAGCAGATGTTATCGGACTCTATTGCTGCCTTGATGTACCGATGGTCACCATTCGGTTCCACTAACACCTTCAGTCCATAGCCGGTGATGTCTTTCATAATGTCGCTCTGAACAGGCAGTTTTTCTTTGATGTAGGCATTGACATCTTCTACACCGTTGAAGTTGTCTGCAACATCGTGTTGGGCAAAACTCCACCTTGTACGCACCATTACTTTTGCCATGTCACTGTTCATAAGAGTGTAATTCGTCCCAATTTTATAGGGCATGATAGCACTGGTAGCAGTAAAACGACGGACTCCACCTGTACCATCGTTATAGGTCAGGGGTTGGTATGTCTCTGTATGTAGTGATTTTTCCTCATTACTTAAAGTTGTAGGATCGTAGGGCGCATTCAACAGAGTAAGAGGGTTGTCCATTTGACCGGCATAATTGTCTTTTATGACAGGATAGCCATTAAAGAATGCCCAGTTCCTTACAAACTCCACACGTCCCATGTCATCACTGGTAATCACCATCGGACAGAGTTTGTTGTATTTTACTTTGGCAAAAACGGGTGGTTTATCTGTATCGTATGACGGTGCGTCAACGGTAATCGTAACGACATCATAAGTCACACCGTTAATTTCCTCCGTCTCTTGAGCAAGGGAGGTTACTGGCACACACAACAGAAGGAGTGTAACAAAGGCAAAATGCCTGATAAGTTTCAAATACTGTTTCATAACTTTTCCCTTTTGGTTTGCAAAGGTAGTGAATTTTATTGTATTATCCAAATATTCTGACTATTAGGGAGGTTAATGGTCTCGTTTTCTCTGGATTCGGAAATCTGGGATAAGCATTTTCCCTATATATGCGATTAGCCATGAAAGGACAATGCTTATGATTAGGAGAATTGCAGGAGGATATTGGGGAAGGAGAGTTGCTGCTGCGTTAAAGACAAATTCATGTATCAGGTATATCTCAAGGGAGATGCTACCGGCCCATTTGATAGATACTAACAGTCTTTCCGGGATATGGTTCAGTATCCATACCATAAAATAAATCATGGCAGTGGTTCCCAAGGCAAGAGAGAACATGTGTGCGGTCCATGGATAGGTAGTATAAATATCTCCTTTGTATATGGAGACAATGGTAATTGCCAGAAGTAGGGAAATAGCCGAAAGTGTTATTGTCTTTGCGGATAGGAGACTTTTGCGTACCATCAGTAGCATACCGATGGCAAATACAGGCAATCGCTCGATAATCCAGGTAGGGGAGTCGGCATCGTGTACTCTGAGGAATAAGTTATTGGCAAAAAACAGCAAGAACACGACAGTCATTGTCAGATAGGGACATTTCTGAAGATATTTGTATAAAACAGGAGATAGCAGGTAGTAAACGATAATAGCACGAATATACCAAAGATCCAGACATAATGGAGTTCCCCAGTTGCATTGGAAGGTGTCATCGGGGACAATACATGCCATACTGATTATCAGGAAAACGATAGTCTTCAGGATTCCGAAGAAGGCACATGATGGCAGGATGCGCATAATTCTTCTTTGGTAATAAATTTTTAATGTATTCTTTTGAAGAGAATTGACTAACCCCATTCCTGACAATAAAAGAAAGACATCAACTCCCCAATACCCATAATAGTGGAAAATAGTGAAAGGAAAAGTTCCAAGGAATTTCTGGTGAAAGAGTTGGATAGCAATGATTGATAATCCCATCAAGGAAGACCGATGTGTTGATATGTCTTGCAGGAATTGATTTGTATTCATTGGTGTTTACGCTTTTTCCTTTCGTCTGCAAAGGTAGTGAATTATCCTCGATTAACCAAATGAAAATGGAGGGATATCTGCTTTTTTTGTATTCGTGCCAATTAAAAAACATTAATAGTGTTAAAAGACATATCCTTGCTTTTAACACAGAATCAATATGTTGACTCCGTTATTATAAGCGATATTCGTACCTTTGTAGGAGTGAATATCGATTATTCATAAAACTTAACAATATGACAAAAGACTATTATGTAAATCTTTGGTTGCGGCGGATGCTGCACATGATGAGAAGACCGGGCTATGTCTGCAATGCGGCATCCGAGGGTCATCTGGGTAGACGGGTGTTTAACTTAAACGAGCCTGTCAAGTCGATTAACTCTGTCGTCCAATTGGTTCGGATGTTTGTCGTCTGGGCTAATGATATCGAGCATGACAATTATGCGGTCTTCGAGGAGAAGTGGAAAGCCCTCGGCAGATACACGTGGGAGTTTGCCCGGGAGTATGGTGACGAAATGGCGGAGTGTTACAAAAAGAAGAAATAGTTGATGTAGTCTCCGTAACTATCTTATTAACACTACTCTATGGAAAAGATACTATCGTCATTCAGACGTGTCTTAGGGGAAATTGCTCTGGCTGGAGTGTCCCTTGAGGAAGAGCGCAGGATCGACCGACTGGAACATCACCGTATCCTGCCTGACAGTGAGTTAAAACAGGTAGAGTTCCTGTTCAAGATGTTTAAGAAACCTTGTTTCGCCCGTGGCGAACTGGTAGGTGTCTCGGGAAAGGCAAAGAGTGGTAAGACTTTCGTCTGTTCCATCCTGATGGCGCTCTGTTTCCGCAATCAAGTGCTCTCCGTCGACCGGATCGAGCCGAGAAGGTTGCATGTGTTGTGGTATGATACGGAACAAAGCGAGGAGTCGACGCAAGACATCCTGAAGAACCGCATCCTGCCCATGACGGGATTGTCGGAGAGCCAGTTCCCGAAAGAACTGTTCGATGTGTTCAATGTCCGTGGAGAGCCATATACCGAGAGACTTCCGTTGTTGGAGACGGCTGTCTGCCGCTATAAACCCGACCTGGTGATAGTGGACGGTATTCGTGACTTGGTGGCGGATATCAATGACGGTGTTGTCGCCCAGGAAGTAGTGGAACGCCTGATGCACCTTGCCTCTGCGCAGCGGTGCTGCATCGTCTGTGTCCTTCACCAGAACAAGTCGGTGGAGGATAGCAACCTGCGTGGCTGGATAGGTACGGAGTTGAAAAACAAGGCATTCGAGGTGTATGAGTGTACGAAGTCGAGTGAGCGTATCTTCGCCTGGGCGCAGACGGATACCCGTAAGTATGACATCCCCGACAAGTTGAAGTTTGCCATCAATGAGGAAGGCATCCCTTACCGTTGTACGGAGGAGCAACTGTTGGAGGCGCAGTATGAGGCGCAGCGGAAACTGGCGGAGGAGCGGCAGAAGAGTGGGGACGGCAGTAAGTTGACTCCCTTTAACCCGAAGTATGTCGTCGGGAAGGACGGCATATACACTCAGTTCAACGTCCGGCAACTGTTTACCGATGCCATGGAGGTGGAGAAAGTATATACCGAGGAGCAACTCTTGAAGGCTGTCGGGATGCTGTCACATATTGCCGTGGAGAACGTCCTGCGGCGGCAACTCAACAAGGCGTTGAAACTGGGAGTTATCATGCAGAGTTATGATGCCTGTCAGCAGCGTATCTATGTCAGACCGAAACCTAAGCCTGAACAGCGTAAACCAATAGAGACGAAACTAATTTTCTAACCATTTGCCGAGGTGAAGGTCCCAAGCCCCATACCTACTTCTCTATAGAGAGAAGGTAGTATGGGCCTTGGGGGGACTTCACCGAGGCACCCAAACACTAAAACCATGCCTTTTACTTTTACGTCATTATCAGCATTACTACACCATCCGGAGAAGGATGGGAAGGACCTGGTCGGGCAGACCGTCAGCACCGATACCGTATTCTGCCGCTCACTGGTGTCGGAGGGCTATCTCGATGAGCAGCAGATGCGGCATGCCGCGGCATGCTACCGCTTAGGACGGTCACGGGACGGTGCCGTCGTGTTCTGGGAGATTGATGACCAGCAGTGTATACGTGACGGTAAACTGATGTATTATCAGGATGACTGTCACCGGGACAAGAGCCGTAACGCCACATGGGTGACGGCAAGACTCAAACAGCAGCGCAGGCTCTCCCTGATGTTTGAGCCGGAGCGCTGCCTCTTCGGACAACACCTCTTGCCTAAGGACCTCCAGCAGACTGTCATGGTCGTCGAGGCGGAGAAGACTGCCGTTATCTGCTCAGAACTGTTTCCGCAAAGTGTCTGGATGGCGGCAGGCGGTCAGACGATGCTGAATACCGCCAAACTCTATCCGTTGCGGCGACATCGTGTCGTCCTCTTCCCAGATACTGATGAGACGGGGCAGGCTTACAGGCAGTGGAAGGAAACGGCGGATACCGCACAGGAGTTCTTTGAGTTTCCCATACGTGTCAGCCCCATCCTGGAGGAAAATGCCACGCCGGCACAGAAAGCCGCCAAGATAGATATTGTTGATTACTTATTTGAACAGCGATGATGATGAAAGATACTGCTTTTGAAATCCGTGCCTATGGGAAGTCTGAACTGGCATTGCTGTATTTCCCGAAGGCGGAGTCGCCAAATAGCGCCCGCAGTAACCTGAACTACTGGATTCAGCGGAACACGCACCTGTGCTCGGCTCTCAAGGATTGTTGCGTGTCGCCCAGGGCGAAATTCTACACGCCCAAGGAAGTGGCGCTGATAGCGCACTTCCTTGGAGAACCACTATAGTCCCTATAGTTCCTATAGTCCCTATAGTCCCTATAGTTCCTATAGTTCCTATAGTTTCCTATAGTTCCTATAGTTTCCTATAGTTCCTATAGTCCCTATAGTCCCTATAGTTCCTATAGTCAGAAAGGAATCCCATGCTGCTTCAGCAGCGCCTGAAGGCGCTGCACCTCCTGGCGGAGGTGTGTCAGTTCTGCGTCTTGTGCTTGGCGATAGCCTGTACGGGCAGCATACATCCGCTCCTTGATACCTCCTTGCTCAACGAACTCCTTTTCTAAATTCCTCAGTCGTCGGTTGAGCATGGAGTCTGTCTGATAGCAAAGGGTCAGTGCCGTGTTCGCCATCTCTTCGTTATTCCAAATCGTCAGGAAGGGTATATATTCCTCAACTTTGTTGTTGTTATAGCAGAAGTCCTGCATATCGGCATAACGAGGATGGTCTTTCGTCCAGATTGTCAAGTTCCTTGAAATCAAGTAGTCACGATAGTCCTCACGTAGTTCTTGTATGGAACTACGTGCCACGTTAAGCAGTTTGATATACATCTCTGTAGAGGCCTCTCCATCCTCCGTTCCCTCTACGATATTCTGTTTGCCGCTTCTTGCGGCTTGAATCATTTGGTCTACTGTCCTGTCACCATGAGAAGGGAGAAATCGTTGACAAAAAGCGAATGTCAGTTGATACAAGGTTTCTGTTTTTTGATAATAAAGGGCATCCCGCCAAGGTTTTTGCCGTTTCAGAATCTGGTATTTCTTATCCGGCAGTTTCTTTTTTTCATTCATAGTTTCTTTTTTTGTTAGTTGAGATTATTATTATAGTCCCTATAGTCCCTATAGTCCCTATAGTTCCTATAGTTTCCTATAGTCCCTATAGTTTCCGCCTGCAAAGATAATAAAAAATTCTTGCCTCGGCAAAAAAAAATAAAGAGAAATGACAGAATGTGTAAGGATGTGTGAGGATGTGCACAGTAACCCTTGCGAGATGTTGTAACTTTGTAGGTGAAAAGGGAATGGCGCCACCTGATGCGAAGTTAGGTACCGACTAAGCAAGGGTTTCCTACCGACAAACTCATAGTTACATTACGACAAACTTAAAATCAAACAACATGGCAGTAAAAAATCCACAATTTGAAATCAATTTGCGTGTTAATGACAACGTTCGTTCAGCAGGGTATGGTAAGTATTATCCTAAGGCAGTGGAGAAGAAAACCATCTCCCTCCGAGGTCTCACGAAACACATGCAGGAGCATCACAGCATCTATGGACGTGATATCATCGAGGGCGTAATTACCAAGATGGCAGGGTGTATCACTGAACTTATCTCACAGGGCAATCCTGTAAAAATTGACGGACTGGGCACCTTTGTCCCTACCGTCGAGTCAGTGAAGGACGGCATCTCCAAGAGTGAGATCCTTGACGGCAAGTGGAATGCCGCACTCTATGTGAAGGCAATACATATTCGCTTCCGTCCCGAGGGCTCTGGTGAGGATGACATCACCTCTCGAAACTTCAAAAACCAGTGTGCGCTTACCACGTATGGAGTGGAAGAGAAGGTGGATCTTACTCCCGAGGAAAGTGATCCCAAGAAGAAAATAATCATTAAGCGTGTAACACCGCTGGAAGGCTGGATTAAAGACCAGAAACAATCTAATTAACCGACAACAGGCAGGGACTGGGGTGATGCAGGGACAATGCTATGGCGACCCGTCGTTCGGCAAATGTCCGCTCATAACTTCTAACATACCGCCATGAGGCTTGTCTGATTGCCTCAGCCCCTCCGTTTTTAAAACTAACAAGAGTATGAAAAAAGAAACTATCAACAAAATCGTCAACTTCATTGTGACTGTACTCACCGCTGCGCTCAGCACGTTCTTCATGCAAAGTTGTGTGTGAGAAATTAGTAATTAGTAATGAGGGAGATTAATCTGATCGTGATTCACTGCAGTGCCACACGCTGCAACAGACGTTTTCCCGTGGAGGCGCTGGAGGCATGCCACAGGGCAAGGTTCGGGTTCATCGGCTATCACTACTACGTCACCCGTGACGGACTGTTGCACCTCACCCTCTCCGAGGATGTCAAGGGGGCTCATGCGAAAGGGTATAATGCCCATAGCATCGGTGTCTGCTACGAGGGGGGACTCGATGAGCAGGGAAGACCTGCCGACACGCGTACACCCGCCCAGAAACGCACGCTCCTCGCCTTGCTCCGCAGCCTGCGGGCAGACTACCCTGAGGCAAGGATTGTCGGTCATCGTGACCTTCCAAACGTGAAGAAAGATTGTCCTTGCTTTAATGCACAGTGTGAGTACCAAGGGGTCTGAAAAGACCCCTTTTTCATTTCCCTGTTCTTTCCATCATTCTTTTCTTTCAATCCTTTCTTTTTCTTTTTTCGAACATCCCCCATCCCCTTCACCCTTGAAGGGGCTTCACCTCTCCTTTGTATTTCCTCCCCTCAGGGAAGGAAAAAAGCAGGCGGCGGCATAACCGCCACCACCTGCTGGGTTTTGGTAAGGCGGGACGACGCCTTATCTTTTTACGCCGACTACGCTAAACGCTGGTCGGCGGGGAGGGGAGATGAACACTCCTTTCATGCGCTCCGCCTTCCATTCCTCTGCCTATTTTATACACCCAGCGGTTCTGCATAGGCGAGATGGAAGAAAACTCCCATCCATTTTATACGCCCAGCGGTTCAGCGTAGGCGTATAAAATGGTCCGTAGGAAGGCGTCGTCCCGCCTTACCAAAACATAGGAGAAATCGCGGTTTCTGCGATTTCGAGTTTTTCCCCTCCCCTGAGGGGAGGGGATACAGGGGGAGAGGTGAAGCCCCTTCAAGGGTGAAGGGGATGGGGGATGTTCGAAAAAAGAAAAGAATGATAGAAAGAAAAAAATGGATGGAAAGGAAAGATTACTCTTTCCTTTTACTGCTCCCCTTGAGTTTATGATATAAGCCAGGCTTCCGTGCCACAAAATACTTCATGCCTTTTGTGAGGAAGAAAAGGGTGAGGAAATACAGGAATATCAGAGGAATATAGGTCAGCAGTCCATAACCTGCTAAGTTCAGCAGGTTAGTGACCTGCGCCTCCATAACCATATAGCGAATTACCAAGGTAATACCGACAAAGGCAGCGAAGATGAGGTAGTAGGGGAGCATCCCCTTCCAATAAATACTGACATTCTTTTTCAAACCACGAGAGAACAGGAAATAGGGTTTCCAGAACATGGCGATAAAGAAGACACTGATGATCTTCCCTAACAAGATACCGACAATGCCTAAGAAGGGGGCAAGGCAGATGGTGATCGTCAGGTTGACGGCAAGTTCCGTCCATGCCGCCCATACGTCAGAGAAAAGTCCGTGGGCGGAGATATACATCTCTACCACCCCTCGTGACAGCATGATGAAGATGTTGAACACCAACAGGTAGACGATGAGGTCGCTCAACCGGTACTGGGCTCCAAACCAGCAGGAGATAAATGGTTGGATGAACAACAGGAGTCCGAAGACCACTATGCCGACTATCAGGAAACGGATGGCGGTGAGTTCCCAGAACACCTTCATCGTGTTCTGGTCGTTACCCTCCGCCACTAAGTTGCCGACACCCGCATTCATCCCGTCGCTGAGGATATTCACCAGGAAATTGAGTTTATTGACGATGATGGTGTAGTTGCCATAGAATGCCACCTGAACCACTGACACGAAGGTACCCACGAGGATTTCGTCACTACGGTAGAGGATGAAGTCCTTGATGCGCTGTACGAATATCTGACGTGTCTTGCGCAACACCTCAGGATATTTCCTGATATTCTCCTTGCCCTCCCTCAGACTGATACGCAGCCAAGGATATTCCTTGCGGATGCGGTAATTGAAGACAATACAGCCGATGATGGTGAACACCAGTCCTACGGCTACCCATAGGTACAGGTTACGGTAGTAATAGGCAAGGATTATCTGTACGATGCTCTGGATGATGGCTATCGACTGGAAATAGGCGTTCACCACATACTGTCGCTGGTTGGCGCTGACCAGTAACTGGCGGTAGTTGAAGAGATAGCCCACCATCGCTGTGGCAAGGAAGGAGTAGAAAGCGAAATAGACCAGGGGGAGTCCTGCGGACAGGTTGCCGAACCACCATGGGAAAAACACACTTACCACCAAGCCGCATCCCCCGATAATCAAACCGATGCAACGGTAGAGATAGGCGAGCATCGACATGATCTCGTTGATCTTCTCATGGTTGTCCTCCTGCAAGGGCTTATACAGGAAGAAGACGATACTGGTGCCAATGCCCAACTCCGCCACACTGAGGAAACTCATGATGTTCATGAGCATTCCCGTCAGACCGATGAACTCAGCACCAAGGCAGTCGAGGAATACCTTACGGGAGAAGAAAGCGAGAAACAGGGAGAGGAAGTAGAAAAACATCCCCACCTTGATATTCATCACACTTCTATGTACCCGCTCACTCATTCCCCGTGTGTGGTATGTAGGAAGTCCTTATTGTTCTTATCCAAATAGAAGAGGTTCTTGAGCATCCCGAGGGCAAGGACAGGAAAACTGATGAGTTTGCCAAGCAGTGTACGGGTGCGCAACTGAGAGGGAATGGCAATATATAGGGAGAGACACAGGATGAGAAAGAGAACCCACCACTTGACGCTCCAGACAGGAGCGAGGAACAGCATGGCGAGGGCGAAGAGGGGTATCAGGATGAGCAGGACAGAACGGGGTATCAGAGCCTGCTGGATAGTCTTGTCGACGTAATTGATATTGCCTGTGGCTATGGCATGAGGGATATGGGGCAGCATGACCAGGAGGGTCTGCAACTGTCCGTTGAGCCAACGGAGCCGCTGCCGCTCAAAGTTATCATGGCTGCTGACCTTCTCGTCATAGACATAGATATGCTCCTCGAATTTGATGAAGATGCGCTCCAGTATCAGTCGGGACTCCAGTTCACGGTCCTCCACGGCGGAGGAGAGGTGCTCCACATGCTCCTTGAACCAGTTGAAGTCGAAACACATGCCAGAGCCGATCAGCGCAGACGACAGTCCCAAGGTGTTATGTGCCTTGCGGAAGATAGTGTTGTTGATCTCCTCACTGATACCGTCCAGCACGGCGATATTGTTATTGCTGTTCTTGGCACAGCGGTGACACTGTATGGCGTGATGTCCCTTCTGGCATGAGGCGTTCAACTGTTGCAGGAAATCAGGCAGCACCACATTGTCGGCATCGAGGATGACCACATAGTCATAGCCGCCCTCCGTATGTCTCATGGCATACTGCAGTGCCTTTGCCTTGCTGCTCTTCTCGTATCTCAAAGTATGCAGGGTGACAGGCAGTTGGCTTAATTGCTCATTGGTCGTCTCTGTCATGTGGTCGGATATGACCGCCACCTGATATAACGCTTTGGGGTATTTCTGTTCTAAGAACTGCCTCACGGAGTGCAGGATGACGGCATCCTCCTTATAGGCGGGATACAGGATGAGGAAAGACGACTGTCTTATCTCAAAGGTGGAATACGGCTTCTTCTTACGGTGGAAGAGGGAGGCAAAGGCAAAGAAAGCGACATAGACGACAGAGCATGCCATGATGAGCCATAGCAGCCAGTCAATGATATGTAGTGCTGTCCACATAGGTTATCTTCTCTTGTTCTTCTTCTTGTCCTTCTTCTTGTCCTTCTTGGCAGACTGTATCTCCAGTTTATCTACATAGTCAGCAATCTTGGAGAGTCCGGGAATGGACTTCATCGGTACCAGCGGTGTCTTAAAGAAAGTAATATCCCATTTGTCATCCACAAGATAGTCGGGAGTCGCTATCGCACAGATCAGCAGGACAATCGCGAACAAAGCCCACCATTTGAAGACTATCGACATATAAATGGCGGGGAGGATGATGCCCATACCGATGATGACCGCCATCATCAAAAGGCGTGGTGGCAGCATCCACTGGATAATCTTATCGATATAGTTGTATTGTTGGTTCAGGAGTGCCCCGGGCAACCGCATGACATTACGGAAAGCGGCGTGATACTGTGCCTTGATCCATTTCCAACGCTCTTGGTTGAAATCCTGTGCCGTGCGCCGTTTCTCATCAAAGACATATATCTGGTTGAAGAACTCCACAAAGATATGCTGTCGTACGAGCAGTGACTCTATCTCCTTTACCTCCCATGGGGATGTTATCTTCTTGATGTTCTCCTTGAACCAGTTGAAGTCATAGGCATTACCTCCTCCGGAGAGGCCTGCTGACAAGCCTAACGCGATATGGCCGCGGCGGAAGATGGAATTGTTGATCTCCTCGAAGACAGCACCCATACGCGCTGTAGTGGTGTCTCTGTTCCGGGAGATGCAATGTGCCTGAACAGCCTTGGTGCCTGATGCATCGAAAGCCCCGTTCATCAGTTTAAGAAAATCTGTCTCCACCAAACTTCCACCATCCAATACCACGGCAATGTCGTAGATTTTGAACTGCGGCAGGTTATTAATGGCAAGTTGTAAGGCCTTGGCCTTGGTGCTCTTCTCGAAATTCGGTGTCAGCAGCGTCACCGGTTCCTGTGCAAGACGGAAATTTGTCATCTCGTCATTATGGTCGGAGATAACCGTTACGTCAAAGAGACGCTGAGGATAACTCTGTGCGAGGATGGTCTTCACCGTGTAGATGACTCCAGGATTCTTGTAGGAAGGAATCAGGATGATGAAACGGTTCTCATGCTTCGTCTTGGGTATCTCTGGTTGGCGATAGAAGATTGAGGCAATCGTGAAAATCAGCATATATAATACTGTCAGTGCCATGATGCCGAACAGTACCCAGTCGATGACAAATAATATCAGCCAAAAATCCATATCTTATTGTTTGATGAAGTTCGTAATTCCTTTGATAGTCGCCTTAAGCAGGTCCGTACGTCCCTGACAAAGATATTTCAGTAAGTCTCTGATGGCAACGATACCTATCAGGTAGCCATAGGTCAGGTATCTGGTGCCCCCCTGTATGTTACGCTTTGCGAAAAGCAACCTGTTGCGGGTGATGTAGAACGTCTTGAGCGGTGACTGCTGCCCTGTCGTCTGACTCTCCTTGTGATAGACAGTCATCGTGGGGTCATACCATATCTCATAGCCCGCACGGCGTATCATCTCTGACCAGTCGAGTTCCTCGTAATAGAGGAAATAGCATTCGGGCATCATACCCACACGGTCAATAACTTTCCGCTTTACCATCATTGCCGCCCCATGGACATAGGGAGTGGGGCGGGGCGTGTCATACTGTCCATGATCCTCCTCGCCATAGCCAATGGACCGGTTGCGCAAGGTGATATGTGACAGGGGCGTGCATCCCGCATACTGTATGAGGTTGGTGCCCCACGAGAAACGTATCTTGGGACATATCATGGCAATCTCTATGGAACTTTCCAGTCGGTTGATAAGAGATTGAATCTGCGCCCTGACCTCTGATTGCCCGCTCCTTAAGACAGTGTCATTATTCAGGAAAAAGAGATATCTGCCATGAGCAGCCTTGATGCCTAAGTTATTACCCCCGGCGAAACCGAGATTCTTTTCACTACGGATGACAAGGACATGGGGGTACCGCCTTTCTATCTCTGAGGCTTCATCTTGCGTAGAGGCATTATCTACTACGATCACCTCTAATGACTTGTCATCAGCAGGTAATGACTCAATCAATTCACAGGTATCATTCAACCCGTTGTAATTGATGGTGATGATGGATAATATCTTCTCACTCTTAAACACGTGATGCTTGTTTTTTCTCTAACTTCAACCGCTCCCGCTCTTTCTGCTCCGCAAAGCGTTTCTCCTCCAACTCTACCCATTCTTTCTCTATGAAAGGAAGGATATAGACGATAGACAAACCGCCGTAACAAATCAGGGTATTAGGGAAGTTCATTAGAATCTGGTTGCCATAGCCGCCTAATTGGAAAGCGACAAAGGCTCCACAAAAACCTGCCCCCACACCTATAAGTGACCTGCTTTTCAGTTTTGTCAGGACGACCCAACATGCCCCCCCAAGCATCATAAGCATTGTAATGATAAAGGTGGTAATACCAACAGGTCCAGTCCTTAACCATATAAATACATACTCAGAATCAGGGGGAATCGTTGCCAACTTGCGGAATTTATTGTTGGCAGGGACATTATCCATACCCATACCGATACCAATGCCCCACGGCGCATCCTTGATATATTTCTTCATCGTCTCCTGATTGATCGCACGAACATTGGATGAGGCATCATTCTTGTTGAAAGCAGAGCGCATACGTCGTATTTGCTGATTGCCATTGCCAATATTTGTGAATACCAAAAGGATAACAAACAATCCGCCCAAGATGGCAGATGGTACCATAATCTTTACAGACTTCGATAGAATTAGAAATACAATGTATCCTGCAAAAAGACAGAAAATAGCAGTACGCGTTCCAGACTGGAACATTCCCCATGTGACTAACACACCCACTATGGCATAGAAATACCTGTCATATTTGATTCTTGTTGTGATAGCCATTACGAAGAATACAATGGCTGTGGCAGCAGAGCAAATGCCGTAACTGGCAGCGTCGTTATGGGTTGAGAACCATCGGATAAGTGTTCCGCCATTCAATACATGGGTACTTACTCCTACATTCCAAAGCCATGCGTCTTCTAACTGAGTAGGTCCCCAATGAATCTGTTTGTAGGTCCAGAATACACTGAATAATGATAAGGCAGCCCAGAAGCGAAGGTATTTTATCAGTTCTTTTGGAGTCGTGATATATAATGTAAATACTAAAAAAGTGTACAATAAGAGGAATGCCATCATACGGGCTCCCGCATACCATGCCCCTATATTAATTCCTAAGTCGCAGGTGTCATTTAAAACTTCTAAGGTACAGAATCCACACCAGGCTATTAACGAATAAAGCATCAGATTGCATGCCCTCTCAAACTTAGGAGACTGACGTGCGTCAATAATGGCAATGCCTAATAGTAGGAGTTCTAATAATTCATTGTACATTGAGACAGGAATACCTGACGGTAATACCTGATTCTTGTTGAAGCATTGTACAAAATAATTAATAAATATAAGTGCCCAAAAGGCAGACATCTTCCATGTAAAGGCGGCATAGACCGCCAAGACCAGGAATGGCGACATACAGATCATGGCAAAAGCACTGAAGCCTGCATTGACAAACTGCCAGATGGCTAAACCAAACAAGAGAAAGAGCACTAATGCTCTTCCTCTGTTCTCTTGGGTATATGTCGCGAAACTTTTTGTCATTTACTTGGCGTGACTGTTCTCTGTAGCGGTCAGACCTAACTGGGACATGCGGTAAACGAAGTTGTTGAACTTGGTATAAGGCGGCAACTGTCCTACAAACTCCTCGACAGCATAACGGCTTGCCTCGGTCAGATACATGAAGAGACTGTCCTTGTGCTCCTCGTCCAGCATTGCCTCCACTTCCTTCAGCGCTTTCTGATCGACATCCTTCCAAGTACGGTTGGCACGCGTCACCATCAGGTTGACTGTAGCCATATTCAACAGGGCAGGAGATATAGAGTTCTCATCCAAGCAGGGATACTCGATGATGGCAATCTCCTCAGGGAGGATATCAGGACAGAGGTCCTTGATACCGTTTGCCATGATGAACTTGCTGTCCTCAGCGAGGAAGTCCTCATCATAGGTCAGACGACGTACCTGCAAACCGATAGATATCCAGTAGTTCTCCAACTCCTGGGCAAGGAAACTCTTACCGTTACCAGAGTCGGTAGAGATGAGGTTCAGAACATTCTGCTGACCTTCCTTGAACTTAGGCAATAATGCCTTGCTCAACTGGCGTAGTGACATATCCGCAATCGTCTTGTTAAAGCGGCGATAACGCAGGTTGCTTTCCTTCGGGTAGCAGCCCATCACAGGAATCTTGGTGATACGCTCTGAGCGCATACGGTCACGTAAGGTACGGTCGAGCAACTCGATGATGAAGAAGTAAAGGGCTGTCAGCATGAAAGCCAGCATGAAGGCTCCTAACAGGATCATCAGACGGTTGGTGGGCTGTGCGTTCAACGGGAACATCGGCGGGTTCAGCACACGCAGGGTCGCTGTTGACATCTGCAGGTTCTTCTGACGCAGACGTGCCGCATTCAAAGCCCTCAGCATCTCCATATAGTTGCCCTCCACAAAGGTGATGTGACGATCCTTACGATCCAGGGTGGCACCGATAGGAGAGTAGAACAGGTATTGCTGATCCAACTGCTGTTTCATGACATCAGTAGCAGACATCTCCGCTCTTGCCTTCTCCATCAACAGCATCTGCTCCAGCCATTTGTCAATCATGTCCTTAGCCTTGACACCCGTCTCCGTGCTATAGGTTCCTGCCTCAATCTCATGAGTCAGGTCCTTCACACTATTTGTCGTAGTCTGCAACTCACGCTGTGCTTTCTGCATCTCCTCCTGTGCCTCGTTGTTCAAGTCACCACCCTCACCACTCATCAGACGGAGGTTGGAGATACGGGACTGCAGACGGGAGATATCCTTGATCTTATCAGTGAACTGCTTGTTGGCACGAATGACACGGGCACGGTCACCTAACTGACGCTCCAGGTAGTCCATCAACGCCTTGGAGGTGGTGTAGTCCATCAACTGCTGGTTGCGGAAGTTCTGCTGTTGCATCTCCAAAACCGTCAACTGCTTGGTCTGCTCACCATAGTTGACGATACGCTTGGAGACATTATAGCGAATCAGATCGTCCTCGGCACTGGTCAAGATACGATACAGACGTGCTACCTCACGCTCGAAGAACTTGATGACATTGCTGGTCTCACCAAAGCGGATCTGCTGGTAATGACGGGCAAACACCTCGTTCAGAATGTCCAGTGTGTTATAGGCGATACCTGCGTCATTAGCGGAATAGCCGATGTCTATGATGTCACTTCGCTCTAATTGCATCACCTTCAAGCGGGATGTGATGCTATTGATACCGAAGTAAGGGTGATAGTTCAGGATACCAAAGATATAGTTGTCCTGGGAAGGCTTCTCGTATGCCTTCAGATTGGCATAGGTCGCCGACTCACTATTATGGTTGATCAACGCCTTGACATCCGCGGGAACAGAAGCGTTCAACTGGCGGTAATGCTCGGCGGAGATATAGTTGTTGTCCTTGTTGGGATTACCATACATCATACAACGGGCAAACAGGCGCAGGGAAACCTCACGGATGGTGTTCTCCGTCGTGATAATCAACATCAGGTTGGTAATGTTAACCTGTGAGTTACCACCAGCGGCACCAGTTCCACCCTCAATATTGTAACCAGTAATCATACCCGTATAAATCGTGGTGTTGGTATCATAGACACGCTCCATATTGCGGGTCATAAACCATGCGACGATTAATGCGATTAACGGTAGTATTACCAAATACCAGCGAATCTTATATAAGAACCTGACGATATATCTAAATAAATCCATAGTGCTATATATTAACGTTTTCTACTACTTTTCTCATACGCTCTTGCCGCCTTCGCTGACCTCGACGCGTCCTTGGCGTCTATACGAGAAGCCTTTGACTGGGCTCTCTTCTCTTCTTTCTCTAACTGTTGGTAGCGTTTCTCATCGGCTTTTGCCTCTTTGCTGATGCGCTTTTCCAAAGCCCTGTTCTCCCTGCGGATCTGACCCTCAGACTTATGGATGGTACCGTCTAAGGTCACCTCCGTGGTGGCATTGGTGATGATAGGCGTGCGGGAAACAATCTCCAATGTCAGGATGTCGGTCATGATCTCAGTCTGGAGTACCTGATACTGCTTCACCACGTCTAACTCATGCAACTTGGTCCAGGCATAGTCCTCGATATCCATGTTTCCCTGATGGAAGTCCTCCTGGTTCAAGGCTCCTGCGCCCTGATAGGCGGCAGCACCCTCACTGGCGGTCTTCAGTGTCACCAAGGAGTTAGTGATTTTAGCATATAAGGTACTGATTTGGAGTTTAAGTTCCTCAAACCTGATGTCTTTCTCCAATCGTGCCTTGTCAGCCTCCATCTTCTTACGCTTGACAGAGGGCGCCCAATCTAAAATATCCTCTAAGGGAATGTTGAGGTTGACACCGACATTCCAATAGGACTGCTCACTACCATCTTTCGACTCGAAGATAGGGGTGAAATTCATGGTTCCTGTCTGGTTGTTTGTCAACTGGCTATAGACATCGGTCTTACCATAACTATAACTCGCGTGTGCGCGTACATAAGAGAATATATGACGCTTCTGCTGGGCAATCTCTGCCTTGGCAATCTGCTCCGCTTTCTCCAAAGACAGTATCTGCGGATTCTGCTTGGCATTCTCAAAGAGAACGGACAACGGGGGCAAGTGGAAGGTAGAGAAATTCAACGTGCTCTCCTCACTGGAGTCAAAGAAACCAGCACTGATACCGCTGTCGTCTAACTGTTGCGCATAAGACAACGCGGCTATACCCAAAACAGGAATTAGAAGTAATAAACGCTTTATGTTGTTCATTGTTCTATTGTAGTTTGTCAATTGTTAAACGTTCTCCTTCTGCACGAATGCAAACAACGTACGGAAAATAATCTTCATGTCTAACATGAAATTATAAGTCTGACCGTAGGTGATATCCAGTTGCTTGCGCTCTTCGGCAGACATATTGCCACCATTGCCACGCTCCTCGACTTGCCAGAGACCCGTGAGCCCGGCTGGTGCCATAAAGCGGTCGATACTAGTATCCGCAGTAAGTTTCTCTGCCTCATAGAGTGGGAGAGGACGGTTGCCGACAACAGACATGTCGCCTTTCAGGATATTAAAGAGTTGTGGAAGTTCGTCGATGCTGTACTTGCGGATAAACCTGCCCACTTTCGTGATACGCGGGTCGTTCTCGATCTTCACAAAGGCATTGTTGATGTCTTCCTCTTTCTGCTTGTTGAAATCACTCTCTGCCACAACGAAGTCGTCACCAATCAGCATAATCTCCTCATCGCTAATCATCATCTCAGACTCCATGCCCATGTTCATCATGTCCTGCTCAGCCTGGTCACCAAGAGGGGCTGTGATGGTCTTATGCTCGTCCTCATCCTCCTCTTTCTCCGCATATTGGTTGTGGTCCTTGCTGAGGTCTTTCAGACGCTCTTCCGCATCAATATACATACTGCGGAACTTCAGGAAGTCAAAGATGGTGTAATTGGTTCCCACGCGTTTTGACTTGAACAGGACGGGACCCTTACTCTCTAATCTGATGGCTATAGCCGTCAGGATGAATATCGGTGAGAGGACAATGATGGCGAGACCAGAGAATATAATGTCGAAAAGGCGCTTCCATACTGGAATCTTGAACTTCAATATCTTGTATCTGGGCGCCTCATCGTCGAACAGGATATTCTCACGGTCAGAGATAAACTGGATTTTCTTGTTTAGTGCCGTCACCGAAGCGTCTTTGTTGATGGTGTCATTGACACCACACTTCATGTACGTCTGACGCTCCTCATCAGTCATATCATCCGTCAGGAGGATGATATACACATTGCGGCATTTCTTGTGGAGATAGGTGATTGCCGTGATATCCTCACTGCGGACATTCCTTTCAAAGAAGACAATAAAATGCTCATTGGACACATGAGGAGTACATACCTGAGCAGCATCCTTATAGGCATTTGTCATACGGACTAACTGTCCTGGAATGTATTTAAGCCTTTCCTGTGTTTTTGGATTGTTACCTAAGTAAACAACACCTATCATAGTTCATAGGATATTAATTGGGAAGAATCTTTTTGACACGAATCTTTAACTCCATGGGGTTGAATGGCTTGACGATATAGTCGACAGCGCCAATCTCTAACAGACGGATACGCTCACTGGTGGAGTCTTCGCTGGAGAGCATGATAACGGGGATGTGGCGGAAAAGTTCATTCTGCTTAATCCACTCTAAGAAATCATCACCACGCATACCAGGCATACGGATGTCAGAGATAATCAAGTCAGGAGTGTTTCCTGCCTGAAGCCATTTGACACCTTGTAGACCGTCTGGAAGCCACTGTACGTCATAGTCACTCATTAGGTAAATAGAGAGCACCTTTGCGATAGTCTCTTTGTCGTCAAGTATTAGTATTTTCTTTTTCATATATGAAGGAAACTTAGTTCTTTGGTTACGTATTTCTAATGTGCAAAGGTAAAAAAATATTTTTAATTGTAGTCAAATAATGATAAAAAAATACGAAAAAACAGGAAAATAGTTGCTTTTTAAAAATATTTTAGGGAAATTTGGGGTCTAAAACGTTCTATTAATAAAGACGCGATTATTTTTTATATAATTATGGCAAATAGATATTTATTAGGTTTTGATGTCGGCAGTTCATCTGTCAAGGCATCACTCGTGAATGCAGACACAGGCAAGTGTGCTGCCAGTGCTTTCTTCCCAGAGAAAGAAGCGCCCATCATGGCTGTAAAGGCTGGTTGGGCAGAGCAGGACCCCCAGATGTGGTGGGATAATGCGAAGTTGAGTTTGAAAAAGATTATGGCAGACACGGGCGCTACCGGTGAGGAGATCAAGGCTATCGGTATTTCCTATCAGATGCATGGACTGGTCTGTGTGGATAAAGACCTGAAGGCTTTGCGACCTTCCATCATCTGGTGTGACTCCCGTGCGGTGCCTTATGGTGAGAAGGCATTTAAGGATTTGGGTGCTGACCAGTGTCTGACCCACTTGCTGAACTCTCCTGGCAACTTTACCGCGGCAAAACTGGCGTGGGTGAAAGAGAATGAGCCGGAGACCTATGAGAAGATATACAAGATCATGTTGCCAGGCGATTATATCGCCATGCGCCTCTCTGGTGTGGCAAACACGACGGTCAGTGGTCTTTCAGAGGGTATGTTCTGGGACTTCAAGAACAATCAGGTGGCTGATTTCCTGATGAGATACTATGGTTTTGACACCTCCATGATTGCTGATATCGTACCTACCTTTGGCATACAGGGTGAGGTGAGTGCTGAGGCTGCCGCAGAATTAGGGCTGAAGGCAGGTACCCCCATCTCTTACAGGGGTGGTGACCAGCCCAACAACGCGCTTTCTCTGAATGTGTTGAACCCAGGTGAGATTGCCGCCACAGCAGGTACCTCTGGTGTGGTATATGGTGTACTCGGTGAGGTGAACTACGACAAGCAGAGCCGTGTGAATACTTTCGCACATGTCAACCATAGTGCTGACCAGACCCGTTTGGGTGTATTGCTTTGTATTAACGGTACTGGTATCCTGAACGCATGGGTACATCGTAACATCACCCCAGATGTAAGTTATGCGGAGATGAACGATCTCGCAGCCACAGTACCCATCGGTAGTGAGGGCGTGACCATCGTGCCTTTCGGCAATGGTGCTGAGCGTGTATTGGAGAACAAGGAGATAGGCTGTTCAATCAACGGTCTGAATTTCAATAAGCACAACAAGGCTCACTTGGTGCGCGCTGCCCAGGAGGGTATTGTCTTCTCCTTCTGCTACGGAATGGAGATTATGCAGCAGATGGGTATGGATATTCAGATGATCCATGCAGGAAAAGCAAACATGTTCCTGAGTCCATTGTTCCGTAACACATTGGCTGGCGTAAGCGGTGCTACTATTGAACTGTATGATACTGACGGCTCTGTAGGTGCGGCAAAGGGTGCTGGTATGGGTGCCGGCATCTATAAAGACAATGTAGAGGCATTCGCCACACTGGATAAGTTACAGGTCATCGAGCCAGAGGCTGCAAAGCGTACTGAGTATCTCGCTGCTTATGAGGCATGGAAGGAGACACTCCAAAAGAAACTCTCGTAATCTCGAAATAACGATAAAATAAAATTAAATGAATTATGGCAAAAGAGTATTTTCCATTTACTGGTAAGATTCCTTTCGAGGGAAAGGATAGTAAGAATGTGATGGCTTTCCACTATTATGATCCTGAGAAGATCGTGATGGGAAAGAAGATGAAGGACTGGCTGAAGTTCGCAATGGCTTGGTGGCATACACTGGGTGGGGCAAGTGCCGATCAGTTTGGCGGTCAGACTCGTTCTTATGAGTGGGACAAGGCTGCTGACGCTTTTCAGCGTGCAAAGGATAAGATGGATGCCGGTTTTGAGATTATGGATAAACTGGGTATCGAGTATTTCTGCTTCCACGATGTTGACCTCGTTGAGGAGGGGGCTGACGTGGAGGAGTATGAGGCTCGCATGAAGGCAATCACCGACTATGCTCAGGAGAAGATGAAGCAGTATCCTAATATCAAGTTGCTGTGGGGTACCGCAAATGTCTTTGGTAACAAGCGCTATGCCAATGGTGCCTCTACCAACCCGGACTTCGATGTGGTGGCACGTGCTATCGTTCAGATTAAGAACGCCATCGATGCCACGATCAAACTCGGCGGTCAGAACTATGTGTTCTGGGGCGGCCGTGAGGGCTATATGAGTCTGCTGAACACCGACCAGAAACGTGAGAAGGAGCACATGGCACAGATGCTGACGATGGCTCGTGACTATGCTCGCAGCAAGGGCTTTAAGGGTACTTTCCTGATTGAGCCTAAACCCATGGAGCCTTCTAAGCACCAGTATGATGTGGACACCGAGACTGTCATCGGCTTCCTCCGTGCCCATAACCTGGACAAGGACTTCAAGGTGAATATTGAGGTCAACCACGCTACGCTTGCCGGACATACCTTTGAGCATGAACTTGCTTGTGCTGTGGATGCTGGTATGCTTGGCTCTATCGACGCTAACCGTGGTGATGCGCAGAATGGTTGGGATACCGACCAGTTCCCCATTGACAACTATGAGTTGACACAGGCTATGCTGGAGATTATCCGTAATGGTGGCTTAGGTAATGGCGGAACGAACTTCGACGCTAAGATCCGTCGTAACTCTACCGACCTTGAGGACCTTTTCATTGCCCATATCAGCGGTATGGATGCCATGGCTCGTGCCTTGGAGAATGCGGCGGCAATCCTTGAGGAGAGTGAACTGCCCGCTATGAAGAAGGCTCGTTATGCAAGTTTCGACAGTGGTATCGGAAAGGACTTTGAGGATGGCAAACTGACGTTAGAGCAGGCTTACGAATATGGTAAGAAGATTGGTGAGCCTAAGCAGACCTCTGGTAAGCAGGAGAAGTACGAGACTATCGTAGCATTATATGCAAAATAACAAATAGTATGTAATAAATTGAAGAAAGAGGGGAAGGTCTCACGACCCGCCCCTCTTTCTTATTCGTAAACTTTTGCCTCTCTTATACCTTGTAATACTGCGAGGGCATTCAGTGCAAGTGCCTCCATCTCATTCTCCCCGGGAAAACAATAAACAGGGGCAAGGAAACCGATGCGGCGGCGAAGTTCACTGACAATATAGTCACTATGCGCCATGCCGCCTGTCAACAAGATTGCGTTTATGTCGCCACAGAGGACGGCAGCCTCTGATGCTATCTGTTTTGCCGTATGGTATAGCATGGCATCCACCAACAGTTGGGCATGTTTATCGCCTTGTTTGATCTTGTCTAATATCTCACGCATGTTATTGGTTCCAAGATGGGCGGTAAGACCTGCTTGTCCTGCAATATGTTTTAGTAATTGCTTCTCTGTGTATTTCCCGCTGAAACACAGACGGATGAGGTCTGCCGCAGGTAATGAGCCGGCACGCTCTGGTGAGAAAGGTCCCTCACCATCCAATGCGTTATTGGCATCGATAGCACGACCGTGCTCATGAGCCGCCACGCTGATACCACCCCCTAAATGGCAAATGATGAGGTTGAGATCCTCATACTCCTTGCCTATGCCACGGGCAAAGCGACGGGCGATGGCTCGCTGGTTTAATGCATGCCAGATACATATCCTGGGCATTAATGGGCTTCCGCTAATACGTGCCAATGGTGATAACTCATCAACAACGCCCGGGTCTGCAATAAAAGCACGGCACCCAGGGATTGACACAGCAATTTCGTGGGCTATCAGACAACCTAAATTACAGGCGTGATTATGCATTACACAACCATGAAGGGTGTCGTCAATCATTTTGTCGTTAATCTCATAGACACCACCCGCAATAGGTTTTACTAATCCTCCACGACCTATTATCGCATCAAATTCTAAAGGAATCTCAGCCTGTTGTAACTCATCAAGCACTAACTTACGACGGAAGTCCTGTTGTTCTGTGATACCTCCAAATGATGCCAATTCTTCAGCCGTATGGGTTATATTACGGAGCAAGACAGGCTTCTCATCCTTATATACTGCGATTTTGGTGGAGGTGGAGCCAGGGTTAATCACAAGAATCTTCATAGGCATGCAAGGGCAAAAAGGATACTATTATATTTCGCTTCGGTGGAGTCACCACGAGAGGGTACGATAACCGGGCAGACTGTGCCGCAAAGGATTCCTGCGGTGTGGGCCCCGGCAAATAGGGTCATGGATTTATAGAACGCATTACCCGCCTCAATATCCGGCATGACAAGCACATCTGCCTCACCATTTAGCGGTGAGGAGATACCTTTTGCTTTCAGTGCCTCCACAGAGCATGCCGACTTGACATCAAGCGGTCCGTCTACAATACATTTCCCAAAGGTGCCCTGTGTTGCTAATAGTTTAATATCCTTGTAGCCTTCCACAAAGGGAAACTGTCTTCCACCATGCTCGGCACAGTGGATGAGGGCAATGCGAGGCTCCCGAATGCCCAACTTGTGGCAGATGTTAACCGCATAGCGCACTTGCTCCGTACGTTGTTTCTGTGTGGGATAGGGGATAACAGCAACATCAGTGAAGAAAAGCAGTTTCGGATAGGTCGGTATCTCAGCCACGGAGAGGTGTGTTAACACCTGTCCCTCGGGTAATAGTCCAGACACCTTGTTTAAAATGGCTCGCAAAAGGATATCGGTACCAATAAGTCCTTTCATCAGCACATCAGCATCACCTCGTCGGATAAGGGCAACGGCTTTCTCGGCAGCCCGTTCCGGCAAGGCATCGTCAATATGTATCACCTCTGCTAAATGCGTGTCCACTACCAGTCTCAGTGCCTCCTTTGTTGCCTCGTCAATGGCATTGACTGCTACAATACGCAACTGCTTGTGTGTTTCTGTCACATACTGGTGGATCTCATGGAAAGTACTGATGGTTTTCATAGTGAGTCTTGGTACCACTCAAAAAGTTTTCGCACGCCGTCTTCTATCTCTACCTTATGCGTCCAACCTAAAGAGTGGAGTTTCGACACATCAATGAGTTTTCGCATGGTGCCATCCGGCCTGGAGGCATCGAACTCCACGGTACCCTCAAAGCCTACTGCCTTGACTACCAGTTCAGAGAGTTCACGAATGGTCAGTTCCTTACCCGTTCCCACATTGATATGACAGTTGCGGATCTCTCCTAATGAAGGGATAGCACCACCACGCCCGGCGGAGTGGTTACGGTCAACGGCACCATCCGTACTTGCGCCATAGTGGACACTGGAGTATTTCTCAATGCCGATGATATCGGAGAAATTGACATTCAGCAATATATGGACGGAAGCGTCCGCCATGTCCTCACTCCACAGGAACTCGCGAAGTGGAGTTCCTGTTCCCCACAGCACCACCTTATTGTCATAGATGCCGTATTTCCCTAATACGGTCAGTATTTCCTCACGAGAGGCATCTCCTGTGACTCCCTCCACAGGACGCTTGTTCAGGTCAACGCCAATCTTGTCCCACTCCCCGTCATGAATCAGTTTCGCCAGATAGACCTTACGCATCATGGCAGGCATCACGTGTGAGTTCTCCAAGTGGAAGTTATCATTAGGACCATAGAGGTTGGTAGGCATCACGGCGATATAGTTGGTACCGTATTGCAGGTTGTAACTCTCGCACATCTTCAGTCCAGCAATCTTCGCAATGGCATACTCCTCGTTGGTGTACTCCAGTGGGGAGGTCAGCAAGGCATCCTCCCTCATCGGTTGGGGAGCATTCTTCGGATAGATGCAGGTTGAGCCTAAAAAGAGCAGTTTCTTCACACCATGCGCATACGACTCCGAGATGACATTACACTGTATCTTCATGTTCATCATGATAAAGTCGGCACGATAGAGTGAGTTTGCCATGATACCGCCCACAAAGGCAGCCGCCAGCACTACTGCATCTGGCTGCTCCTCATCGAAAAACTGACGGACTGCGAGTTGGTCGGTCAGATCCAACTCCTGGTGGCTCCTCCCAACCAAGTTGGTATAGCCTCTTTGCAGCAGGTTGCTCCATATAGCGGAGCCTACCAGTCCATGATGTCCCGCTACGTATATCTTGCTATTCTTATCCAACATTATTCTGGCAGTTGTGCTTTAAGGAATAGTTTTTTGACAAATTTCATATCGTGTTGAACCATGATCTTAACAAGGTCAAGGAAAGAGGTCTTTTGGGGATTCCATCCCAATCTCGTCTTTGCCTTTGTCGGATCACCTAATAACTGGTCTACCTCCGCAGGACGGAAATACTTGGGATCAACCTCGACAAGTGCTTTTCCTGTCGCCTTGTCGTAGCCTTTCTCATCCACGCCGTCACCACGCCATTCCAGTTCGATGCCCACTTCCTTGAAGGCAAGGGTGGCAAACTCACGGACGGTATGGTACTCACCAGTGGCTATCACGAAGTCATCAGGCTCCGGTTGCTGGAGAATGAGCCACATGCACTCGATGTAATCCTTTGCATATCCCCAGTCACGTAGTGAGTTCAGATTACCTAAGTATAGTTTGTCCTGATAGCCTTGTGCGATACGAGCGGCCGCTAATGTGATCTTGCGGGTAACAAAGTTCTCGCCACGACGCTCACTCTCATGATTAAACAGAATACCATTACAACAGAACATACCATATGACTCCCTGTAGTTCTTCATAATCCAGAATCCATAGAGTTTAGCGACAGAGTAAGGAGAGCGTGGATAGAAAGGTGTCGTCTCACTCTGTGGTACCTCTTGTACCTTTCCGTATAATTCAGAGGTGGACGCTTGGTATATCTTACAACTTTTCTCCAGCCCACAGATACGTACCGCCTCCAGTAAGCGCAATACACCCGTGGCATCCACGTCAGCGGTATATTCTGGTACGTCAAATGATACCTTCACATGACTTTGCGCGGCAAGATTATAGATTTCTGTCGGTTTTGTCTCACCGATAATGCGGATCAGGGAGGAAGAATCGGTCATATCTGCCCAATGAAGGTTGACCAGACGTTTTTTCTTCATATCGCGTACCCATTCATCCAAATAGAGATGCTCTATTCGTCCTGTGTTAAACGAGGATGAGCGCCGAAGGAGACCATGCACCTCATAGCCTTTCTCAATCAGGAACTCGGCAAGATACGAACCATCTTGTCCTGTAATACCTGTTATCAATGCAACTTTCTTGTTTTCCATTTTCATTAAGGGTGTTAGTCTTGACCACTAAATTGTTTAATGCGTTGTTCCTCAGTGAGTTTACAGATAAGCAAAGTGTCATTGTTCTCTGCCACGATATATCCGTCAAGTCCTTGAATCACCACTTTCTTCTCCTGGGTGGTATGTACCATACAATTGTGGGATTCTATCATGCTGATATTCTCTCCAATGCAAGCATTTCCGTAGAGGTCTTGCTTTGTGTTCTGTTGCAGGGATCCCCATGTGCCTAAGTCGCTCCATCCGAAATCGGCAGGACAGACGAAAATCTCCTCAGCCTTCTCCATGATGGCGTAGTCTACAGAGATATTCTCGCACTCAGGGAAGAGACGGTCTATCTCAGTCTGTTCCTTGTCAGTACCATAGATGGGCAATAGCGACTCGAAGATCTTTGCCATGGTAGGCTGGTAGATACGGAAGGCATTGACGATGGTTGACACGTTCCAGATGAAGATGCCTGCATTCCAGAAGTAGTTGTTCTTACTGATATATTGCTTCGCTGTCTCCAAATCAGGTTTCTCACGGAAAGAGTCAACACGGAATACCTCTTTGTTACGGAGGGAGTTGCTCGACAGGGCAGCCTGTATATAGCCATAGCCTGTCTCCGGGCGTGTCGGTTTCATGCCTAATGTGACAATAGCGTCACTGTCGCTGGTAAATGCCATACATTCCGTGACGACACGTCGGAACTCGTTTGTGTTCATCACGACATGGTCACTTGGCGATACCACAATGTTTGCCTTTGGATCGGTTGACTTGATACGCCAACTGACATAGGCAATACATGGGGCGGTATTCCGTCGGCATGGCTCACAAAGGATGTGGCTGCGTGGAATCTCAGGCAACTGCTCAGCGACAATATCCACGTATTTGCGGTTAGTAACCACCCACACGTTCTCATGGGGAATGATAGTGTCAAAGCGGTCAACAGTCATCTGCAGAAGTGTCCTGCCCACTCCCAACACGTCAATGAACTGCTTGGGATTCTCTGCGGTACTCATTGGCCAGAAACGGCTTCCAACGCCTCCTGCCATAATTACCAGATGGTTATTAATTCTTGCCATAACGATGATATATTAAAATATTTGGCAAATATACAAAAAATATTCGATAATGACGAAAATTACTTCTTTTTTCTTTTAAAATAGGAATGAATAACAAAATAGGCGATGGCTATCAGTACCAATGCGATGATGATGATCTTGATATATTCAGCATATTCTGTAATCTTGTCGTTGAGTTGCTCCTCAGGTACTATGGCATGCAGATACCAGCCTAAGGCGGCGAGGATGCTATGCCATGCCCCGGCACCGATTGTCGTGTAGAGCAGGAACTTCCAGTAGTTCATCTTGGCAAGCCCCGCAGGGATGGAGATAAGATGGCGGATTCCAGGAATCAGTCTACCCGTCAGTGTTGCCACGATGCCATGGTCATCAAAGTATTTCTCACTTTTCTCCACTTTCTCCTGATTCAGCAAGCACATTTTCCCCCATCTGCTGTTGGCGAAGCGGTAAATAACGGGGCGTCCTACATAATAGGCAACGACATAGTTGATGGAGGCTCCCAAGTCGGCGCCAATGGTGGCGAAGAGTATGACAAGGAAGACATCCAGATTGCCGCCTGCCGCATGATAGGCAGCAGGGGTTACCACAAACTCGGAGGGGACGGGAACCACCGTACTCTCAAGTAACATCAGGAACAGGATCGTCCCGTAATTGAGATTGGAGAGAAGTGAGGATATGAAATTCATTTTCTTATTTTTTTGTAAATATAATGATAATATTCTTTAGCCGCCATGTCCTCAGGGAAGAGATGCCCCAGCACCATTCTCGCTTCTCGGGGGTTACGGTCAATAGCAATGCGGAGATACATGAGAAACTCCTCGGTATATCCTAAGTCCCAACAGCATAGTGCCATATAGGAGTATCCCTGGTCGTATTGCTCATCGACAACCAGGGAGAAGAATTTCTTGAACATCTCATAGGCGGCCTTCACGTATTTGTTGTCGTATAAGGATACGATAATACGCATAATGATGATAGGGTCGTTATTGGAGCGGATGATGGCATTCTTGAATACTTCCTCCGCCCTTTTGTTTTGCTCGTTCTCTAATAAAATATGCCCTTTCAGTACCAGCATGTCGATGTGGTCGCAATCCAGACCTCTCGTCTCGTTGATATAACTCACCGCGTCATCTAACCGACCAAGGGCACTGCAACAGAACGCCAGTTCCTGATAGATTTGTGGAAGAAACTGGGAGTCATGGGAACTTGCCGCTTTTGCCTGTTGGAGGACAGATAAAGCCTCCTCCTGTCTGTTGAGGTTGACCAAGCAAGAGCCTTTATGCAAGAGGCTGAACTCATCAGGTGAGGATATTTCTCCATAGCGGTCGTAATAGCGTATCGCCTCCTCGTAATTCCCTAATCTGTACAAAGCGTTCGCCTTGTTGATGACTCCCTCTGAGTCGTCAGGATCAATGGCTATGGCATATTCACTGCTGGTGATGGCTCCGCTAAAATCATCGTTCATGTACTGGGTATTTGCCAAGGCATTCCAATACCGTTTGGAGTAAGGGTTTTTGTCTAAGAGTTCATTGAAGATACGTTCACTGTCCTTGTACTTGCCTAATCCGAAAAGGGTACGAGCCATGAGTTCCTTGAAATCATTGCTGTCGTCTCCCTTGGTACGCATCATCCACTCATAGGCCTTGTCGTTCAGTCCGTAGTCAAAGTAGATATTGGCGACATCCATCACGAAGTCCTGATATTCTTCAGGAGGAATCGTCTTGAAATACTCCCGCAGGTAAGTGTCGGCTTCCTCTACCTGATCCTGTGCCATCAGCAGTTCCGCCTGCATATAATGATACTCAGGGTCATCCTTGCTCTCAATCCGGTCGATGTGTTCTCGTGCTGTGTCAATATCTCCGATGGTCAGTGCCTCACGTGCCTTGAAGACATTAGGAAGAGTGGCGTTCGGATATAGCGACAGCGCATAGTCTATCGTCTCGTCGGCTTGTGCGTCTTTGCCAGTGAAGTGATAGTAATCAGCAATATCAGCCAAGTCGTCGGCATCCATGTATAAAGGGTGCCCCGACTTGACTGATTCCTCATAGTGGTCCAGTCTGTCCCTGAACTCTTCGCTATCGAAATACTCGTCCCCTGTTTTCTTCATTATTTGTTGATCTTCGCCCAAGTGTCCTTCAGTCCGACAGTCTTGTTGAAGATGAGGTGCTCCTCCTTGGATGACTCATCAAGCGTAAAATAGCCAATGCGCTGGAACTGCAGGAAGTCACCGGGTTTCTTCTCTGTAAGGTATTGCTCCACATAGCAGTTCCTCAGAACTGTCAGCGACCCTGGGTTGAGCAACTCACGGAAGTCACGCTCATCAGCACCGGGGTTCTCTACGGAGAACAAACGGTCGTATAGACGTACTTCTGCGGGCAGGCAGTGCTGTGTGCTGAGCCAGTGTAGGGTTTTCCCCTTAATCTTACGGTCGGCACCAGGTAATCCACTGCGTGTCTCTGGGTCATAGGTGGCATAGATAGTCGTCACATTGCCCTCCGCATCTTTATCGCAAGGGTGCTCCTCGTCACATTTGATGATATAGGCGTTCTTCAGGCGTACCTCCTTACCGGGGGCTAAACGCTGGAATTTCTTCTCAGCAACCTCCATGAAATCGTCACGTTCTATCCATAGTTCACGACTGAACGTGATGGTATGCGTGCCATCCGCCTCATTCTCAGGGTTGTTGATAGCGGTCAGTTCCTCTGTCTTTTCCTCTGGGTAGTTGGTGATAACCAGTTTAACAGGGTTCAATACCGCTGACACGCGACATGCCTTCTTGTTCAGGTCATCACGGACGGCAGCCTCTAACAAGGCGTAGTCATTCAGTGCGTCAAACTTAGTGTAGCCAATCGAGTCTATGAAGTTGCGGATGCTCTGTGCGGAATAGCCACGACGGCGCATACCACATACTGTCGGCATACGGGGGTCATCCCATCCGTTAACCAGTCCTTCGTCTACCAATGCCTTCAACTTACGCTTCGACATGACGGTATAGGTCAGGTTCAGACGGTTGAACTCTATCTGGCGTGGACGATAGTCTTTTTGTTCTTCCTTTTCTTGTAAGAAATCCACGAACTTGTCATAGAGCGGACGATGAGGCACGAACTCTAAAGTACAGATGGAGTGGGTGACACCCTCAAAGTAGTCACTCTGTCCATGGGCAAAGTCATACATGGGATAACAGTGCCACTTGGTACCTGTACGGTGATGGGGTATCTGGATGATACGGTAGATGATCGGGTCACGGAAGTGCATATTAGGATTCGCCATGTCGAGTTTCGCGCGCAACACCATCGAACCCTCTACTGCCTCAGGGGTGTTCATCTGACGGAACAGGCGAAGGTTCTCCTCAATAGGGCGGTCACGGAACGGACTGGGTCTGCCTGCCTGTGTGGGAGTTCCTTTCTGCTCGGCAATCTGCTCAGAGGTCTGCTCGTCGACATAGGCAAGTCCTTTCTCGACGAGCCAGATGGCAAAGTCCCACAACTTGTCGAAATAGTCGGAGGCATAATAGACGTTCTCCCAGTGGAAACCGAGCCACTTGATATCGTTCATGATATTCTCTACGTACTCGGTATTCTCTTTGGTGGGATTGGTGTCATCGAAGCGGAGGTTACAGATGCCCCCAAACTTCTCGGCAACGCCAAAGTCCATGCAGATAGCCTTGGCATGTCCGATATGTATATATCCGTTGGGCTCTGGTGGAAAGCGGGTCTGTATTCTTCCTCCGTTCTTACCAGCGGCAAGGTCGCCTTCCACTATTTGCTCTACGAAACTGAGACTTTTCTTCTCCTCATTCTCAGTCATATTCTTCTCTTCTGTCATGATATATTAAACGTTTAATTTTGCTTGCAAAGTTACGAAAAAGTTTAGAGTTAAAAGTTGAAAGTAACAAGTTTTTTCATTTCACCTATAAAATATGTTATTTAACATACGAAAATATTTGCAGGGCTGGTAAAAAGGCTGTACCTTTGCCAACGTTATCCTGAATACAATCTTTTTACCTTAAAAAGGACTAATACCGCTTAAATTGCCCCTCGCTGTGAAGCAAGGAGCATTTTTTTTATTTGATACCTCTCTCGTTAAGTGCCTTGGTGTATTTTGCCGCATTCTTCAGATGCTCCGCATAGGTCTTGGCAAAGTTATGCGTACCAGAGAAATCTTCCTTGGCGCACATATACAGATACTCGTGATCAACAGCGTTCAGTACCGCATCCATCCCTTTGATAGAAGCGATCTTAATCGGTCCCGGGGGCAGTCCCTCATTCGCGTATGTGTTGTAGGGACTGTTGATTTTGAGCATGTTATTGTAAATGCGTTTCAAGGCAAAGTTCTTGAGGGCAAACTTGATGGTGGGGTCTGCCTGCAAGGGCATGTTTTGTCTTAAACGGTTGATATACATACCCGCAATCATTGGCTTCTCCGCCGTGTTTGCCGTCTCCTCGTCTATGATAGAGGCAAGGGTGGCAACCTCATTAGGGGTTAGTTGCCGCTTAGCAGCCTTTGCCGTACGCTCCCCGTTCCAGAAACGGTCATGCTCTTTCTGCATCCGTTCTAATAGTCCGTCAAGACTTATGTTCCAGTATACCTCATAGGTGTTTGGTACGAACATGGCGGGAATTGTACAGGTGTCGTAGCCATATCTCGCGCAGACCTCCTGTGTGTATAGTGCTGAGGCTATCGTGGCGGAGTCAATCATCAGTCTCTTACCCAGTATGGCGGCAAGACGGTCCATGGTACGTGCCTCAGGAATAGTGAGTTTAAGACTTTCCTGCAATCCGTTCTTCAGATGGCGGTATACTGTGATGGCACCCTCTCCCGGCTTGATGGCATAGCGTCCTGTCTTGATCTGGTCGCTATAACCGACATGGCGCAACAGAGTTTGCAGTCCTGCCATGGCGGTAGGAGAGGCAATGGGCTTGATCTTGGCAATCACACTGTCTTGGGTGTCGTCCTCGTCTATATATAAATAATGTGTCTCTTTCAGTGTCGATACAGAACTGAAAAAGAAGTAGCATGTCAGTCCTATCACCAGGAATAATCCAGTGAAAGCAGGAATGAGATATTTCTTAGAACTTGGAATCTTCATGTCTTTTATCACTTTTTCGCTGCAAAGTTACAAAAAACTCTAAACTCTAACCCTTAAACTCTAAATTTTTTTGTATCTTTGCCATCAAACTAAGGTTATCATGAAACTAAAATTCAGTATACGGTATCGTACGGCATGGGGGGAGAGCCTCCATATCAGCATTGCCTATCATAGTCAGGACGGCACTGTCAAACAATATAACCTGCTGATGCAGACAGAGGATGGGGAATTGTGGACACTGGAGACCGCAGCACTTGAGTCGCGCCAGCATCCGCTCTCGCATATTGTTTATATCTATCAGGTAGAGGATGGTGAGGGCAATGTCCTGCGCAGGGAGTGGGACTTGATACCACGTATCTACCATTTCGATACCTCAAAAGACTATATCTTCCCGGATCAGTGGCGAGACATGCCACTGCCGTATCATCTCTATACCAATGCCTATCTGACGATGGCACATGGGCAAACCAACGAGCATGTGGAGGCACTCCGTTTACCTTTATTCCGTCGTACCATCACCTTCCGTGTCTCTGCCCCGCAACTGCAATATGGTCAGGCAGTTGCCATCTGTGGCAGTCATCCTGCTATCGGTAGTTGGAACACCTCCCGCTATCTCCGCATGGAGTATGCGGGACAGCATGAATGGATGATGACCGTGAATGCCTTGGGCATGACATTCCCTATTGAGTATAAGTATGTGGTGGTGGATGGCAAGTCACATGCCTTTATTGGATGGGAAGAGGGTGACAACCGTATGATAGATGCCAGTCAACAGCCAATGACTAATAGCCAGGAACTTATCAGTGACGGACAAGTGTTGGTACTCTATGGCGATCAGTTGCGCTTACGGGAGCAGACTTGGCGTGCCGCTGGTGTCGCCGTGCCAGTGTTCTCTTTGCGTAGTGAGCATTCCTATGGAGTGGGGGACTTCGGTGACCTCAAACGGTTTGTCGACTGGGCAGTACAGACTGGCATGAGAGTCATCCAATTGCTGCCTGTCAACGATACGACAGTGAGTCATGGCTGGCAGGACTCTTATCCTTATAATATCGTCAGTGTCTTTGCCCTCCATCCGCATTATATCGACTTGGAGGCTGCTGGTACGCTGAAGTCCAAGCAGACCATGACAAAGTTCCGTCGCCGACAACAGGAACTGAACGCATTACCCTATAGCGACTATGAGGCGGTAGAACGTGTGAAGGGTGAGTATCTGCAACAACTTTTTGAGGAGAGAGGGAAGACGGTTACTGACAGTAAGGAGTTCAAGGAATTTGTCAAGGAGAACAAGGAGTGGCTGAAACCGTATGCCGAATGGCTGACTGCTAAAAGTCAACAGCCTGCAGTCTTCACTTATTACCTCCAGTACCTCCTTCATGTGCAGTTGAAAGCCGCTGCCGACTACGCCCGCTCTAAGGGTGTCATCCTCAAAGGTGACCTGCCGATTGGTGTCAACCGGGAGAGTGTGGAGACCAAGGAGCATCCTGCACTCTTCCATCTCGACAGCCAGACAGGGGCACCCCCTGATGCGTTTACCATGCAAGGACAGAACTGGGGATTCCCCACCTATCAGTGGAGCAAGGAACTGGTCGACTGGTTCCGCAAGCGGCTAAAACACTTGGAGCAGTATTTCGATGCTCTTCGCATCGATCATATCCTGGGCTTCTTCCGTATCTGGGAGATACCCGAGGATGCGGTCTATGGACTCTTGGGGCATTTCTCACCAGCCTTGCCTTTGACAGTGGGTGAGATAGAGTATTTCGGACTGCCCTTCCGTAAGGAACTCTTTACCCGTCCGTTCATCAACGACCGGCTGATAGACCGTCTTTTCGGTATCCATGCCCAGTATGTCCGTGACAACTTTCTGGTGCGTAAGGCATATAACCTCTATGACCTGAAAGAGGAGTATGCCACACAACGTAAGGTTGCCGCATTCTTTGCAGACCGTCGTGATGAGAGTAGTCTCTGGATTCGTGACGGACTGATGCGCCTGATTAGTGACGTGCTCTTCTTGGAGGATCCCCGTCAGCCTGAGATGTATCATCCTCGCATCGGGGTCATCAATGAGCCTATCTTCGAGGCGTTGAGCAATGAGGACAAGGATGCCTTCCTGCGCCTCTACAACAATTACTTCTACCAGCGACACTCGATGTTCTGGGGGCAACAGGCACTCAAGCGACTGCCTGCCATTCTTAAAGACTCCCGTCTTCTGGTTTGTGGGGAGGATCTTGGCATGCTGCCCGACTGTGTGGAGCCTGTTCTCGACCAGTTGCGCATCCTTACCTTGGAGATTCAGCAGATGCCCAAGCAGCAGGGGTTTGAGTTCGCTCATCTGGAGGCTAATCCCTATCGCTCCGTATGTACCATCTCCACCCATGACATGTCGCCCTTGCGCCTCTGGTGGCAGGAGAGCCCTGAGCGTCGGCAGCGTTTCTATATCACCATGCTGCAGAAAGAGGGACGTGCCCCGGAGCAGTTACCTGCCCACCTTGCCGAGGAGATCATCGCCCGTCATCTGTATTGTCCGTCCATGCTCTGTATCCTGCAACTGCAAGACTGGCTCGCCATGGATAGTGAACTGCGTTCAAAGAACCCGCAGGAGGAGCGTATCAACGTACCCAGCGATCCTTACAACCGTTGGAAATACCGCATGCATCTCACCATCGAGCAACTCCTCGCCGCCGACCGCTATAATAATAAGGTACGCACGATGATTACGAGAAGTAAGCGAGGATAACTACAAGATTGAGACTTGTCAGAAGCCAAGTGCTGCATCTTCAAGCAGGAAGGGAATGACACCCACATATATGATGCCGTCCTCATCTGTCCATTGCTTTGTATTCCCGTCCACAATTACAATCTTGCGGAAAAACACTATACCCACGATGTATCAGTTCAAGATAAATCATGTTTTCCATCAGATGGGACTTTTCCTGCTGACGGAAATTTAGTTTGGCATTTCTCAGTCCCAAGTCCATCGAATAGAACTTCAGGGTGTTCTCAAAGTAGCGTTTCCCTTTTACATTATACCGTTTGGCAGCAATGAACAGGTAGGCATCTTGCAGATACTTTAGGTGTAATTGATGCAAATGTTGTCAGACTATTCGACCGTTTTTGCAGTGCAAAGTTAATTGTTTATTCTGAAACAGACAAATATTTAGCCACTTATTTCATTTCACATGATGAGGAATGAGTATAATTTACTGTTCTTTGAAGCCTTGAAGACACTCTCGCTTGAAATATTTAGTTCAAATTCTGTGTAGTTTCAAAAATAATCACTATCTTTGCATCATCCTTCTCCGATGTTGATGCCGAAAGGCTGATACAGATAGTGATGGATGCATATTTTGGAAAAGCGTTTATCTGAGCCAATATAATGACTAAACCGTCTCTGTTTGGGCTTCTGAGGGACATGATATGAAAACCTAAAAGATTATAAATATGAAACACTTAAACATTTCTACGATTCTCATCATGCTCATGAGCATGGTTGGAGTAGAGGCATTTGCCCATGACTTTGAGGTGGCGAACGCTGATGGGGTCACCATCTATTATGTAAAGACGAGTGACACGGAGGTTGCCGTTAGTTATCAGGGAGGATATAGATCGTCTTATTCTGATGAGTACACAGGCTATGTTAATATCCCTGAGAATGTATATTACGATGGGATTACCTATAGCGTGACGAGTATTGGAGAAGATGCGTTCTATGAGTGTAGCAACTTGACTTGGGTTGTTATTCCGAACAGTGTGGTCAGCATCGGTAATAACTCATTTCAAGGTTGTACAGGTCTTTCTTTCATTGTTATTCCTGAAAGTGTGACGAGCATCGGTTCCTATGCTTTCTCTGGTTGTAGTAGTCTGGGGTATATTGAAATACCCAATAGTGTGACGGAAATCGGAGGCTCAACGTTCAAGGACTGTACAAGTCTTTCCACCGTTATCATTTCTAATAGCATAACGAGAATTCCATATAGTACATTTGAAGGCTGTACCAGCCTGACGGATGTTGATATTCCGAACGGCGTGACTAATATTGATTCGAATGCGTTCAAGGGCTGTACAAACCTTGCCTCTATTGTGATTCCCAATACCATGAAGGATATCTCAAACTATTACTACTCCTCCGACATTGGTCCTGCATTCAGTGGCTGTACCAATTTGACGAAAGTGACCCTAAACAGCAACTCCATTGCTTCTTCATCCAGTTTCACGAAAATTTTTGGAGAACAGGTGACAGAGTATATATTAGGCGATGATGTGAAAACCATTCCCAGTAGTGCGTTCTCTAATTGCGTGAAACTGACTTCTGTTACGATAGGGGAAGGGGTTACAAGCATTGGCAGTAGTGCGTTCCAGAATTGCTCTGCCTTGACCTCCATTAATATCCCTGAGAGTGTGACGAGCATAGGCAGAAATGCATTTTATGGCTGTTATGCCTTGACCTCCGTTAATATCCCTGAGAGTGTGACAAAAATCGAAACTGCTACTTTTAATGGTTGTAGAGCACTGACCTCCATCAACATTCCGAATGCCTCCATCGAGAACTATGCGTTTAGTTGGTGTTCTAAACTGACCTCCGTTACGCTCGGAGATGGTGTGACTAAAATTGGCACCCATGCATTCGAATACTGCGGTCTGACCTCCATCACGATTCCAAGCAGCGTCAATAGCATCAGTGAAGACGCATTTTATAGTTGTTCTGATATGAAACAAGTGACCATTAACAGTACCATCGTTGGTCAATTAAATAAATTAAGTTCTTACTTCGGAGGTCAGGTGACAGAATATATCTTAGGCGAAGGTGTGACCTATATAGGTGCTAATGCGTTCGATTACTGCACAAATCTGACCTCTGTCACCATACCGAGTACTGTGACCTATATCGAGACAGAGGCGTTTAACAGGTGTAAAAGTCTGACTTCCATCATCCTTCCCGAAGGTTTGACTACTATTGGCGAAAAAGCTTTTGCTTCAAGTGGTCTGACTTCCATCACCATTCCCGAGGGTGTGACGAGTATCTACCGCTATGCATTCGCTTGGTGTGAAAATCTGTCTACCATTACTATTCCTGATGGTGTGCAGAGTATTAGTGAAGGCACCTTTAGTGGATGTAGTGGCCTGACTTCCATCACCATTCCCAAGGGTGTGACAACCATCGGTAATCAAGCGTTCTCCTCATGTACCAATCTGACCCAGGTCATCCTTAACAGCAACGACATTGTTTCGGCAACCTATACGGAAAAGTCCGATATAGCCAGTATTTTCGGAACACAGGTAAAAGACTACATATTAGGTGATGAGGTGCAGTCTATCGGTGACTATGCGTTCAACAGTTGTGCCGCCCTTAACAGTATCACGTTTGGAGACAACATACAAACCATCGGAAGCAATGCACTTCCTGCATGCAATTACTATGTGAACCGTGGAACCTATGGTTTACTTCATCTCTGGAATTCCGGCTTAGAACCTATGGAGACAGGTACGACAGACATCCTGTATCATCCATCTGTCACAGTCAGTGACGTTACCCAGACGACTGCTACGGTGCAACTCAACAACATCAACTATGAGGACTACACATTCACATACGGAGACCAAGAAATAACAAGTACAGACTTCACATTGACCGGTTTGCGGCCAGAGCAGTCCTTGCCATGTCTGAAAGCATCGTTAGGGGAAGTCAGTTTCTCCACAGGTGATGACAAAACGACAAGTGCCATATCACCCTTTGTGACATGCTCGCAGACTGCCACAGCCATTACCGCCACAGGCTCTTACATAGAGGGCGACGCCCATGTGACAGGACAACGCATGACACTGAACGGCACGACGGAAGACGGAAACAATATCAAGGTGACGAAGTTGGAGCCAGGCACCACTTATACGGTGAACTACGAAATAGACGTGGCATACGGTGACAACGAGCAGGATACCTACACCTATACTGGTGCCGCAGACGTAACGACTGACTTCGTTACCCTCACCACTCAGAGTCCTAAGGTGATCTCCGCGGGCAATGTCGTCGTTTCCGCTGAATCGAACCTTGACGACGAAGAGGCTAATGTGGGCTTTGAGTGGCGGCGCATGGACTGGGGGGCTGACTTCGCGTCAAACACCGGCAAGGCATATTTCTACGAGGGCACACTGGAAGGATTCATCCGCAATCTTAATTTTGCGGATAACACCTTGTGGAAGTGCCGTCCATATTATGAGTCGGAGGCTGGCAAAAAATATTATGGGGAATGGACGGGAATAGACCCGATGAACGTAGGTGACTATGAGCCTACGGTACATACCTATTCCACTTTCAGCGTAGATGGCAATACCGCCAGTGTGAAGGGTTATGTGCAGAGAGGAACGGACAATATCACCAGCCAGGGCTTCAAGTATTGGAAGAAAACGAGTGATGCCCCATCTGTCTCAGATATACCAAGCAATGCGAAGACGACAGAGGCAAAGGGCACTGTGATGGAGGCAAGTCTGACGAGTCTTGACAACACAAGCAGTTATGACTATGTCGCCTTTGCGACGACCTCGGAGGGAGACACATACTATGGTGTGATCAGGACTCTTGAGACTGGCGAGGTGGGGCTGATTCCTGGTGATGCCAATGGTGACGGTGTGGTGAATGTCACGGACATCGTGGAGATAGTAAACAATATATTAGGTCATCCCTCTGATAAGTTCGACCCGATAGCAGCAGATGTGAATGGGGACGGTGTGGTGAACGTGACGGATATTGTCAGCGTGGTGAACATCATCCTGTCGGATCCTGTAGCCGCCCGTGAGTTGTTGGGTGATGACTACGAGTAAATAAGATATTTTGAAGTAAATCTTTTTATCTGGTAATTCGACTGGCAGGGCATAGGACCTTGCCAGTTGTTTTTCTGTCTTCAAATGCAAACCAGACAATTGCAGATCAAGTGGAACGAATAAATCCTTATTAGAAATTTTCAAGAAAAGGTTGTCAGGTTGACAAAACACCGATAGCCACTGCGTTTGCAACCTTTTTTAAGGTTGTCAAGGTTGTCATAAGGTTGCACGTTCGACGTGAGGAGGCTGGTATTTTCCGTGAGGAGGATCCTCACGGAAAGATGCCCCTATATCCTGCCTTTGGAGGACGTTCTCGCCACCTGTCAGCCTTTTACAGACATCCACTGTTTTTTGAGCGGATTGCTTTCGGCTATAGGCGTTCAGTTGTTTGGCTGGAGCCGTTCAGTTGTTTGGCTATAGCCGAACGGTTGAAAGGATGCCACTTTCTCCCTCGAAGGTAGGCACTAATACCCCATCACCAGTAATCGGATACCCCTACGCAAGGCATCTTTAACTGCGATCGGAGGCATCGGAGACAGTATCACACTAATGTGTGGGCATCAAGGTATTCCTGTACCTCTTCCTTATAGGAGTCGGAGACGGGGATGAACTGGTCGCCGAAGACAATGCGGAAACGGTCAATCTGCTGTGCGAGAGGCATGTGTACGATGAAACTGCGGTGGGTACGCATGAACTCGGGGTGGGGCAGATAGTCCTCTATCTTCTTCATGTTCATCAGACTCATAATGCGGGTACCGTCTTGCAGATAGAAACGGACATAATCCTTGAGTCCCTCGATATAAAGAATATCATCAAGACTGATACGGATTAGTTTATAGTCGCTCTTGACGAACATAAAACGGTCGCGAGCATAGATATCCTGTTTCTGGGCGATGTTAAACCAGTCGAGAGCCTTGTTGGTGGCACTGAGGAAATCATCATAACTGATGGGTTTCATCAGATAGTCGAGGGCATTCACCTTGTAGCCCTCAATGGCATATTGCTGGAAAGCGGTGGTAAATATAATCTTGGTCGTGTTAGGCAGTATCTTGGCAAATTCGATGCCAGACAATTCTGGCATCTGAATATCAAGGAAGAGCAGTTGGGCGGGATTGCTCCTCAATTCTTTCATTGCCTCGATGGCACTGCCGTATGTCCCTATAAGTTGCAGGAAGGGAGTCTTCTCCACATAACTTCTCAATAGTCCAGCGGCAAGGGGCTCGTCATCAATAATGGCGCAGGTGATGGTCATAGTTCTTTTATTTTGAGATTACGATATTCGAGATAATGATTCTTGAGTGATAGGTCTTGCCATCGCTACTGGCACCTTTCTCCCAGGTATACTGTCCTGGATAGGTGAGGTCAAGACGGCGTTGTACTTGCGTGAGTCCGACACCATGTCCGCTACGGTCCTGCTGGTCCTTAGGATAGTTGGAGTTGCTGATGTCGAAGGTTATATGGTCATTGTCAGCAGTCATCTGCAAGTTGATGAAACAGGGCAGGGTCGGGCTGACTCCATGTTTGAAAGCATTCTCGATAAGTGATATGAAGAGCATGGGGGCAACCTCTAATTGAGGGTTGAGAATGGAGAATTGAGCGTTGATCTCCACGGACTTGGGGAGTCGGATGCGCATCAACTGGATATAGTTCTCCATAAACTCTACCTCGTCGGCAATAGGAACGGTGGGTTGCTGGTTGTCATAGAGAATATGGCGCAGCATCTTTGACAGTTCCTGAATGGACTCTTGTGCCTTTGGCGTATCGAAGGCGGTGAGGGCGTAGATGTTATTGAGCGTGTTGAGCAAGAAGTGTGGACTGATCTGCCAGCGCAGCGTGTTCAGTTCCGCCTCTACCCGTGCTGCCTCCTCATCCCTTCGTATACGATCGGCACGATACCATTTGAAGGAGAGTCTGGTGAGGGTGGCTATCGTGGCGGAAATCATCAGGTTGAAGATGTCACGCAGGATAAAGCCAAGGGTGTTCCAACCAGTAGTGGAATGCTGGTCGGGGTGGAATAATTGGCGCGTATAATCCATCCAAAGATGGAGCCCTATTCCTAAAGTGATGATTACGATGATGTTGATGATGAAATAGTAGCGGTGACTGCCTGGTACGAAATAGCGTGGTGTCAGCCACAGATAGTTCATGTAGAACACCATCATAAACGCGATAGGCACAGCGCACATGGAAAGAAACTGTATGGGGGTGACCCCGTGCCCCTGATTCATGAAGATCATGGGCGACAGGAACATCACCAGCCATGCGGCGATATGCAGTATAATCTCAATCTTCTTATTCATGGCGGATGGCTTCTATAGGATCCATATTGGCAGCCTTCTGGGCAGGGATATAGCCGAAGAGGACACCTATGCAGACACAGACGAGGAAAGACACATAGATAGACCAGGCAGGAACACTCGACGGCATGCCGAACAAGGGGACGAGGAAACCGCTGGCACTACAGCCCACGAGGATTCCAAGTAGACCGCCTGTGACACTGATGAGTACGGACTCAATCAGGAACTGCAATGAGATTACTGGTCCTGTGGCACCTACCGCCATGCGCAGACCAATCTCCTTGGTGCGCTCAGTGACGGATACCAGCATGATATTCATGATGCCGATACCTGCGACAAGCAACGAGAAGGCCGCTGCTACAACCAGGATAATCGTCACGGTGTCCATGGTCGATGACATCGTCTCCATCATCTCCGCCTGGGAACGGATGGTGAAGTCATCGTCGGCACCCTCCTTGAGTTTGTGATTGTCACGCAGTATCTGCGTCAATTCCTCGATGGCGGCGTCAGAAAGTTCCTCAGTGACGGCGGAGCATACGATACTGGAGAACCATGTCTGGGCAGCGATACGCTTCATGACTGTCGTATAGGGCGCTATCATCACATTATCTTGGTCCATGCCCCATGAGTTATAGCCTTTCGACTTCAAAACACCGACAATACGCATAGGGATAGACTTGAAGCGGATGGTCTTGCCGATGGGGTCGGCATTATCGCCAAACAACTCCGTGACAATGGTCTTACCCACCACGACGACCTTTGCCGCCTTCTTGATATCCTCCTCTGTGAAGCAGTCACCGTCCTCCACTTCCCACTGCTTGATGTCGAGATAGTCGGCAGTCTCACCATAGACGGAGGTGTTCGTGTTATTATTACCATAAATAACCTGTCCGCTTGCCGTCACCTCTGGTGATACTTTCGTGACGAACTTCTTCTCACGGAGGATGCGCTCATAGTCTGCCATCTTCAGTGTCTGCATACTTGACGGGTCCTGACGGACACCTCCACGCATATCGGCACCAGGACGGATGGTCAGCAGGTTGGTACCCATGGTGGACAATTCCTTACGGATGCTCTCCTTCGAGCCCTGTCCGATAGCCATCATGATGATGACGGCAGCCACACCGATAATGATACCAAGCATGGAGAGGAAGGAGCGCATCTTGTTGTTTGCCACAGCCTTGAAACTGACTTTAAATAGATTCAGTATATTCATTGTGTTAATCGTCTTGCGGTTTGGGCAGGGCGGCAAGAGCCTCGGCTGCCGACTTGATATTCGTATTAATCGTATCCTCGCGAATCTTACCGTCACGCAGGTTTATGTTACGACTGCTGTACTCAGCAATCTCAGGGTTGTGGGTCACGAAGATAATAGTGTGCCCCTGCTTATAAAGTTCCTGAAAGAGCACGAGCATCTCGAAAGAGGTGCGGGTATCGAGGTTACCTGTCGCCTCGTCGGCAAGGAGCACGGCGGGGTCGTTGACCAAGGCACGGGCAATGGCAACACGCTGCATCTGTCCACCAGACATCTGGTTGGACTTATGCTCTAAGCGGTCGCCCAGTCCTACAGCCTCTAACGCCTTGACGGCAGCGGCACGACGCTGCTTGGCATCATACTTATTATTATACATCAATGGCAGTTCCACATTCTCTACAGCGGTGGTCTTTGCCAGCAGGTTGTAGTTCTGGAACACAAACCCGATTTTCTGATTACGCAGATGGGCACGCTGGGTCTTCGACATGGTACGGACGGGAACACCATCGAGATAGTACTCTCCGCTGGTAGGCGTGTCAAGACAGCCAAGTTGGTTAAGCAGGGTGGACTTTCCTGAGCCGGAGGTGCCTTGGATGGTGACAAACTCGCCCTCGTATATCTTGAACGAGACACCACGTAATGCCTTCACCGTCTCACTGCCCACCTGGAAGTAGCGCTTCACGTTCTGCAGTTCGATGACGACTTTCCTATTGTCTTCTGCCATAACTTCTATTGCTTCTTCTGGTTCTGGTTATTCTTGTTGTTATTTCGTGGATGTGGCATGAAAGGATTGCTTGCCTGTTGGTCGCCTCCTGCGGCATCACCCCCTCCAGAGAGGTTGAAGTCGACGAGTACCTCAGTACCTTCTTTAATGCCACTGACTATCTCTGTCAGCATACCATTAGTGGTTCCTGTCTCCACCTTATATGCCTTGAAGGTGTTTCCTTCCTTCGTCCATATCTTGTGGTCGCCCTCGCAGTCGGCAATCTGTTCTCCTTTACTGAGGAAAGCCTCATTGGGAGTGAAACGCAATGCCTTGCTGGGCACGGCAAGCACATCATTCTTCTCAAGGGTGAAGATAGTGACATTTGCCGTCAGTCCGGGCTTGAGTTTCAAATCCTTGTTAGGCGCGGAGATAACCACCTCATAAGTCACCACATTACTCTCTGTGGTAGCCTGCTGTCGTACCTGTGTCACCGCACCGTCGAAAGAGTCGTCTGGGAAAGCGTCCACCGTGAATGTGACACGCTGTCCTTCCTTTACCCCGCCAATGTCTGCCTCGTCGATATCCGCAATGACACGCATATCGGTTAGATCCTGGGCAATGGTGAAGAGTTCAGGAGTATTGAAGGAGGCGGCAACGGTCTGTCCCTCCTCTACAGACTTCGAGAGTACCACTCCGTCAATAGGAGAGGTGATGGTGGCATAGCCGAGGTTGGTCTGTGCCTTCTGTACACTCTCACGGGAGGAGTTCACCGACTGGCGCGCCTTGTCATAACTAAGTTTGGCATTCTCATACTCGTCAGCACTTACCAGTCCCTTGTCATAAAGGGTCTTGTAGCGGTTGTAGTTGGCAAGTTCGTAGTTCATGGTGCTCTGGGCACTGGAGAGATTTGCCTTTGCCGTGTTCAACTCACTGATTAGGTTGGTCTTGTCGAGTTCGGCAATGACCTGCCCCTTCTTAACGACACTGTTGTAGTCAACATAGAGTTTCGACACGATACCGCTAACCTGCGTACCAACCGTTACAGAGGTGACAGGCTCAATGGTACCTGTCGCCGTGATGCTGGTGTGGATGTTTTGCTTCTCTACTTTCGCGGTCTCAAATGAGACTTTCTCTTCTTTTTTCCCTCCTGACAGCAGGAAATAGGCAAGGATGAGGAGGACTACAACGCCCACGCCTATCCAGATTTTCTTGTTCTTCATATACTTTGTTGTTTTTATATTTTCAGTGTTTCGCCTTGATAGAATCGCAGCAGTTGCTGGTTCAATATGGTCATGTATTTGCTCTGTAACCTGTTCTGCTGTGCAGTGAGCAGTTTGTCTTTGCCTGTCATTAACTCGATGATGTTCTTCAGACCGACTTGGAACTGCTCCGACAACAGGTCGTAACTTGCTTGCTCGCTGTCAACGGTGCTTTGGGCTGCCTTGAATTTTTGCTGGTTGGTGTTGGCATCCAGCCAGTAGCCCTCAATGGTAGAGTAGAGTTGCTTCTGCTGATTTTGGATATCAAGCAGCGCTTGCTCACGCTGTATCTGTGCCTTGTTAATGGCAGTCCTTGTCTTACGGTTGTCGAAGATGGGAATGCTCAAAGAGGCTCCTACGGAGGCATCGAAATTGGTCTTCATCTGATTGCCCCATTCGTTGGAACTCATAGAGGCTGTACTTGTCCCTACGCCACCTGTCAGGCTGACGGTAGGCAGATGGCCTGCTTTCGCTATCTTCATCTGCAGGTCACTCGACTCAAGACTGAGTTTGGAGTTCTGGATCTCCGGGCGTAGTGTCAATGCCTTCTCATAGACACTGCCCAATGCGGGAATCTCAGCGAGTGCCTGCTCATCGGAGGCTTCTGGTATCGCAATGTCAAAGTCCTCACTGTCAGTGATCTCCAAAAGTTGTTTCAATTGAAGTTTGTAGTCGGCAAGATTGCTCTTTGCCTCTACAAGATTATACTCGTCGGTCGCTCTTTGCGCAGTGAGTTGGGCGAGGTCGGCCTTCGACATCTTGCCTACTTCCACGATCTCCTTGCCTCGCTCCTCGTTCTTCTTGCTGGTCTCCAGACTTTCCTCATTGACACGGATAGCCTCGTTCATATAAAGGATCTGCACATAGAGTTGGGCTATCCGCTCTTGGATGGAGTTTGCCGTCTCCGCAATATCCAAATCGGCTTGCTCCTCTGCGACCTTATTGAGTTTCACTTGGTTACGGTTTTGATTACCGTTCCATACTGTCCATGAGGCGTTAAGACCATACGAGCCATTGTAATAAGTCTTATTGACCTTGGTATTGACAGTGCCATTGGTGACAGTTGCCGTACCACTCTCTAACCAAGGACGGTAGCCTACACTCTGACTGGTGGATGCGGAGAGTGATGGCAACAATGCCGCCTGTGATTGCTTCCTGGTTTCTGTCGCCGTCTGCTTCTGCAGTCTTGCCTGTTGCAGGGTGATGTTGTTCTGCATCGCATAGTTGATGCATTCTTGTAAGGTCCATTTTCTCTGTCCGAACAACAGGCTCGTCAGAAGGAAAAAGGACATTGTCAGAAGGGTTCTTTTCATCTTTATACCTATTTTCATATTTGTTTTTTTTGTTCATTTTGACGGTGCAAAATTAAGAAGAATCTTTGAAACTTAGAAAAAAGATAGATAATTATTTCCTGTTAGTAGAAATAATTCCCTAAAACTTCGATAAGATTTTGAGAATTAACAGAATTTAGGTTTTCTGCCTGTTTCATAGAAAATAGTGGTAAAAATTTCCTTAAATCAATAAAAAGCAGTATATTTGCAACGCCAAATAACAAAAAGTTTCTTTGGAATGGGTAAAATTGTCATACGTGTCTTGTGGGCTTTGCTGGGGGCTTCTGTACTCACAGCGGCAGTAGCCTTCTGGGCAATCAACAATGGTTGGATTGGGTATATGCCTCCTATCGAGGAGTTGCAGAATCCTATTAACAGATATGCGACACAGGTGTATAGTTCTGATGGAAAGATTATGGGAACGTGGAACTATAACCGTGAGAACCGTGTCTTGGTGGACTATTCTCAGTTGTCACCTGCACTTATCCAGGCTTTGGTGGCTACGGAGGATGTACGCTTCTATGATCATTCAGGTATTGACTTTATCGCCTTGGGACGTGCCATCGTCAAGAGAGGACTCTTCCGTCAGAAGAGTGCTGGCGGTGGCTCTACCATCACGCAGCAGTTGGCAAAACAACTTTACTCAGGAACAGCCCATAGTGTGATGGAGCGCTTGTTACAGAAACCTATCGAATGGGTGATAGCCGTCCAATTGGAGAAAAACTATACGAAGGACGAAATCATTGCCATGTATCTCAACTATTTCGATTTTCTGCACAATGCCGTGGGTATCAAGACGGCGGCTAATACGTATTTCGGAAAGGAGCCGAAGGACTTGACCGTCAATGAGGCGGCAACTTTGATAGGATTGTGTAAGAACCCCTCTTATTTCAACCCCGTGCGTTATCATGACAGAAGTCAGGAGCGTCGTAATGTGGTGCTTGGGCAGATGGTGAAGGCTGGCTATCTCTCGGATGCGGATTACCAGAAGTATTCCACAGAGCCTCTGAAACTGAATTTCCATGTCTCTGACCATAAAGATGGTGTGGCAGTCTATTTCCGTGACTTCCTACGCCGCTATATGATGGCTAAGAAGCCTGAGCGGAAGGATTACCCTTCTTGGAATATGGTGAGGTATCATCAGGACTCTATCAACTGGGAGACGGACCCGCTCTATGGCTGGTGCAACAAGAATCGTAAGCGCAATGGTGACAACTATAATGTCTATACGGATGGGCTAAAGGTATACACCACTATTGACTCCCGTATGCAGGAATATGCCGAGCAAGCGGCTCGTGAGCATATCGTCAAATACTTGCAACCTGCTTTTGACAAGGAGAATCGTGGGCGTAAGAGCGCTCCCTATTCGGGTAACCTGTCCGCAGAGCAAATCAACAAGATCTTGATGCGCTCGGTTCGGCAGTGTGAGCGCTACAGGGTGTTGAAAGAATCGGGGGCTTCAGAGGAGGACATCAAACGCTCGTTCAATACCAAGACGGAGATGTCGGTATTCACCTATCGTGGTGAGAAGGATACTATTATGACACCGCTCGACTCTATCCGTTATTATAAGTCGTTCCTGCGTTGTGGCTTTATGAGTATGTGTCCGCAAAACGGGCATGTGAAGGCGTACGTAGGAGGACTCGATTTCATGCACTTCGCCTATGACATGTGTATGGAGGGTCGCCGTCAGGTGGGGTCTACCATCAAACCCTTCCTCTATTCTCTTGCTATGGAGAATGGCTTCTCTCCTTGTGATGTGGCTCCTAATGTCCAGGAAACCTATATTGTTGGTGGACGTGCATGGACTCCTCGCAACGGCAGCCGTGCCCGCTATGGCGAGATGGTGACACTGAAATGGGGACTCCAACAGTCGAATAACTGGATATCTGCATATTTGATGAGCAAACTCAATCCCTCGGCTTTCGTCACCCTTCTGCGAGAGTATGGTATTAATAATCCGGAGATTCACCCGTCCATGGCACTCTGTCTCGGACCGTGTGACATTACGGTGGGGGAGATGGTAAGCGCCTATACGACATTTGTTAATCATGGTATTCGCACATCCCCTATGTTCGTGACGAGAATAGCAGACAATGAAGGAAATACTATTGCTGATTTCCAGCCTCGTATGAATGAGGTTATCAGTGAGGAGAGCGCACATAAGATGCTCTATATGCTGAAGGCTGTTGTGGATGGCGGTACGGCAGGCCGCTTGCGCTACAAGTATAATATTCCTGGTGCTATCGCTGGTAAGACAGGTACGACCAATAACAATAGTGACGCCTGGTTTATGGGTATCACGCCTACACTGGTTAGCGGTTGCTGGGTAGGTGGTGAGGACCGTGACATCCACTTTACCATGACAAGTATGGGACAAGGTGCGGCTGGTGCTCTTCCCGTTTGGGCATATTATATGCAACGGGTCTATGCCGACAAGCGTCTGGGCTATAATAGTGAGGCTGTCTTCGATTTACCTGCAGGTTATAACCCCTGCCAGTATGATGAGTCAGGCTTAGAGGATGTCCCTGAAGACGATAATATCGACCAGATATTTGAATAATTTCCCTATATGTATTATGACAAGACAATTGCTTCTATATTAAATAAGGTATAGGGAACCTCTTGTTTTGTCATGAAAGTGGAAAACTTTCGTTTTTTTTTGTGAAAAAAGTTTGTGAAAAGTTTTGTTGGTTTGGAAAATTGTTGTACCTTTGCATCCGCTTTCGCCCAAAAACTGGGTGTCGGCG